>Ga0207646_10000366_pt1 | contig 60641 bp, 37 predicted proteins | sample KBSK5502metaG_FD_184343 | JGI IMG/M metagenome (GOLD analysis project Ga0207646, IMG submission 184343) | Corn, switchgrass and miscanthus rhizosphere microbial communities from Kellogg Biological Station, Michigan, USA - KBS K5-50-2 metaG... | ecosystem: Host-associated > Plants > Roots >... | reverse complement strand
ATCGAGCGGATCGAAACGGATCAGAGTCCCTGAATCAATCCGCGCACATCCGCTGCATCCGCCGGGTCCGCGGTCTCTCTCGCCCGTATTTGTCAGTTGTCAGTGGCCGGCAACCATGCCCTGAGGGCTGCGGGGGCAGAAAGTGAAAGAGGTTGTTCATGATCGGCGGGGAAACACAATCTACTTGACCGATGAGCGTTGGAAACACATCGTGGAGACGCATGAAGAGATGGAGGCATATCGAAATCACGTGCTCAAAACCCTTCGCACAGGGCGGAGGAGGCAGGATCCGCTCGATCCTGGAAAGTACAAATACTATCGAGCTTTTGACGACTTACCGGCCGCCTTTACGCATGTCGTAGTGGTGGTAAAGTTTGAAGCCAAGATGTCGTCACAGGGAGAAGAGGTGAAGAATAACTTCGTCTTAACCGCCTATCCGATCTCTCGAATGGGGGAGTGAAGTATGAACTCGTTTCGCCTGTTTTATGATGCTGAGGGGGATATCTTCGAGGCGGATTTCCGGCTCGCCGGAGAAAAGCCCGCGATAGGGTATGAACTCAGTGACAATGTCATCATTTGGACCGACGCGAAAATCAACCAGGTCCACCGGATTCTGTTTATCTCGTACACGAGATTACTGGGGCAGCCATCTGTGGTGTTGGAGTTCCTCAAAAAGTTTCCAGCCCCGCAGCGGGAGAAGATTCAGCGCGCCATTGAAAGAGGCCCGATCCGGCAATTCCTCAGATGCCGCGATAAAGAAAAATGTCAATATCATCTGCTTGAACCTGACTTAAGGGGGATGGTGAAGGCGGCCTGAGAGCATTTCTGAAAAGTTCTGGTTGAAGCCCCAAGGGGGCTCAATGTAATAGCCCGGCGCAACGCGCCGGGTTCACCACGGGCGCGCCCGCAAGCCCTGAAAGGGCGCGATCACACCGCGCAATCACGCCCCTTCAGGGCTGAGGGGCGGTCGGTCACAGTTCCCAGGGCGGTGCCCTGGGCTATTACATCATGCCCCGTTGGGGCTGTGAGCGACCAAGCTCAAACTTTTCAGAAATGCTCTGAGAGTGATGAATGAGGATAGACCGCGGATCGGGCAAGGAGCAAAGCGCAGGGCGGTAAGAGCAAAGCGCAGGGAGCAAGGAGCAAAGGGCAAAGGGCCAGGAGCAAAGAGCCAGGCGGTAAGAGCTAAGCCCAGAGGGCAAAGCGCAAAGAGCAAGGAGCAAAGAGCGAAGAGCAGGGAGCGAAGAGCGAAGAGCCAAAGGGAAGGTGGTTGCTCTTCGCGCTTTGCCCTTTGCTCCTTGCTCCTTGCCGTGCGGTAAAGATGGCTTTTCAAGCGTGAGAGATGATTTTGCATGAGTGAAAGATGACTTTGATCGTGTGAAAGATCGCGTTGCGCGAGTGGGAGATGGTTTTGCTCGCGTGAGAGGTCGTTTTGTGCGAGTGAAAGATCGCTTTGACTGCGTGAAAAATGGTTTTGTCTGAGTGCAAGCTCGTGTTGACAGCGTGAGAGATGGTTTTGTGCGGGTGAAAGATGGCTTTGATTAGAAGAGAGACTCTTTTACCCGCTAAAGTTTCCCTTAATTCTAATTGCGCTTTGGTGAGATCAGGTGTAGAATCGTCGCCATCAAGGAAAGCCATCCTGTTCAACTAAGCTCTAAAGCTTTCCGCGCAAACTACCGCCGCAAAGTCCCGTAGATCATTGGCAATCAATGCCCCAGATTTGGAGGTATTATGGACAGCTTAGAGACCCGACGTTTCGAGATGTTCAGGCGGGTCCGCGACTTCGGCACGGCGCACGCATCTGATTTCCCGGCGCAGACGCTCGGGAACGAACTCTTCAACATTGTCAAGAACGTGGTCACCGAATTGGATAATCAGGCGACCAACCAATCTTCCGGCCTTAACACATCACTCGAAGGGACGGCGACTAAGGCCGTCAGCCGGGCCGCCTTGTTCGATGATGTGGCGGCCATCAATCGCACGGCTCGTTCGTTGGCTTATGAGACGCCGGGGTTGGAGAACAAATTCCGGTTGCCACGCAGAGGCAGGGATCAAGAACTGCTGACCGCGGCCCGAGTCTTTGCCGCCGACGCGGCCCCGTTGGTGGCGGCCTTTGTTCGGCACGAAATGCCGGCGGATTTTCTGGACACGCTCAATGCGCACATCACACAGTTTGAGCAAGCGCTCAGCCAGCAGTCGAATGGGACGGAGGCACGGGTCGCTACGACGGCGGCGATCGATGCGGCGATTGACCGCGGAATGACTGCTGTCCGGCGACTGGATGTAGTCGTCAAGAATAAGTTCCAAGATGATCCGGCTACCCTCGCGGGGTGGGCGACCGCCAGCCATACCGAACGCACCGCACGCGCGGCTGCGGCCGGGTCGGGTGAGCAGCCGCCTGGACCGGTCGAGCCGCCGATGCCGTAATTGTGCGCGCCACGCTATACTTTGCACGGTGACAACCGAGACTTTTTTCACCACAGAGGACGCAGAGGTCCACAGAGGGATTTGGCTTTCCTCTGCGAACCTCTGTGCCCTCTGTGGTGAAAAAGTTTCACCTATGGCCGCGCGCAGTATAAGAGCAAAGCGCTAAGCGGGAAGAGATTTCGCTTGGCTCCTTGCGCTTTGCCCTCGCGGCCTACTGATCGACAAGGTAAAGCGACGGTGAGGGAAACAGAGTAATAGACCGCGGATGACGCGGATCAAGCGGATCAACACGGATCAGAGTCCCTGAATCAATCCGCGCACATCCGCACGATCCGCCTGATCCGCGGTCTATAGGGCTGGCTTCCAGTGTGACTTTATTTGTGCCAGGGTTGCCTGGTCTGATTTAGCGAAGGCTAGGATTGGTCATTGACCGGATATCGCATTCCTGAAGGTTTTGAATTCGAGTGGGATGAGAGGAAGAATCGTGCCAATCAGGCCAAACATGGAGTATCCTTTCAGGAAGCGGCTACCGTCTTTGCTGATCCACTCTCGCTGGCTACACCCGACGATGAACCTGCGACCAGCGAAGCGCGATACCACATCATCGGCTCATCGGTTTTCAATGAACTCCTGACCGTGACTTACACCGAGCGCCGGGGGAGGATTCGCATCATCAGCGCTCGCAGACCAACGCGGCGCGAACGGAGGGACTATGAGGAAGGAAGTTGATTTCAGTCACGGGGTGCGCGGCAAATACGCCGGCCGGCGTCTGCGGATCGTCGGCGATCCGAAAATGGCGCGACCGAAGGCTGGCGACCGACGCTACGTCGTCACGCTGCCCGGCGGGGTCGAATTTGATGTCTATGCTCGCAATAAAGCCGCGGCGCGACAAGCGGCCTGCGACTATTTTGGCCGCCCGCATCTACCTAGAGGCACAAGGATCGCACTGGTGGCTCAGCCAGTAGCGGAATCCGCTCAGGTTACCGCCATCGGTGAAACGGCAATAGTCGTTTTGCCGAAAAGAGTTCTCCGCAAGCTGAAAGCACAGTTTGGTGATACCCTCTACTTTGTCGAAACTCACAACGGAATTGAACTGACCTCCGAACACCTCATGTCCGAAGCCCTTAAAAAGCCGGCTTGAGTGAACCATCAATAACTCACTAATATCGGCCGCGGATGAGGCAGATTGAGCGGATCGAAACGGATCAGAGTCCCTGAATCAATCCGCGCACATCCGCGTCATCCGCGGTCTATCTCGCTTCATAGGTTATCAACCTGGACTAGAAATATGTACATCCTTGGCATCAATGCATACCACGGCGACGCTTCGGCCGCCATCATCAAAGACGGGGAACTCATCGCTGCGGTCGAAGAAGAACGCTTCTCGCGCGTCAAACACTGCGCCGGCTTTCCCACGCTCGCGATTCAGTATTGCCTGAAGGCCGCCGCCGTCACGCCCGCCGAACTCGACCACGTGGGCCTCTCCCGCGACCCGTCGGCCCACTTGCACAAAAAGGTCTTGTTTTCCGTCAACCGGCTGGCCACTCAAAGGGGAGCCCTGTCGGACAAGATCAGCCACCTGGCCGACCGGCTGACGAACGCCGCGAAGGTGCGCGACCTGAGGGAAGAACTGGCCAAGGCATTGGGAGTGCCAAGGACCGCGTTCAAGGCCGAGTTTCATAACGTCGAACACCATAAGGCCCATATGGCGAGTTGCTTCCTGATCTCGGAGTTCGACCGGGCGGCGATCCTCTCGATTGATGGGTTCGGTGACTTCATCAGCACCATGTGGGGTTATGGGGAAGGCGATAAGATGGAGGTCTACGGGCAAGTGGAGTACCCGCACTCGACGGGGATCGTCTACACGGCCACGACACAGTACCTCGGGTTCCCGCACTACGGGGACGAGGGGAAGGTGATGGGCCTGGCACCTTACGGGCGGCCACGCTACCTGGAGGAGTTCCGCCAGATCATCCGCACAGAGGAGGGCGGAAGGTTCAAGCTCAACCTGGACTACTTCCTACACCATGCGGAAGGGGTCGAGATGTCCTGGGACAACGGCTCACCCAAGCTCGGGCGCATCTACTCGGATAAATTGGTCGAGACCTTCGGCCCGGCACGCCCGCCCGGATCAGCACTTGAGACAAAGCACGAGGACATCGCCGCGTCGCTGCAAGCCCGTCTTGAGGAGGTGAGTACTCACATCCTCAACCACCTTCACCAGAAGACCGGGAGTCGGCGCCTTTGTCTGGCCGGAGGCGTGGCTTACAACTCGGTGATGAACGGCAAGATTCTCTTGACTACGCCTTTCGAGGAGGTCTTTATCCAGCCTGCCGCCGGCGATAGCGGGACTGCGGTCGGGGCGGCTTACTACATTCATCATGTCTTGCTGGATCGGCCCCGCTCCTTCCGTATGGAGCATGCTTACACCGGTCCGGAATACAGCGGCGGTGAGATCGAGCAGGCGCTGAATAAGAACGGGCTGAGCTACCGGGCGCTCGATGATGCGGAGGTGGCGCGCGAGGGGGCGAAGGCAATTGCGGAAGGCAAGATCGTCGGGTGGTTCCAGGGGAGAGTGGAGTTCGGCCCCCGCGCTCTGGGCAACCGCAGCATCGTCGTGGACCCGCGCCGGGCCGAGATGAAAGACACCCTCAACGCTCGGATCAAGAAGCGGGAAGGCTTCCGCCCGTTCGCGCCTTCGATCCTTGAGGAGCGGGTGGGGGAATACTTCGAGCAGGAGCACCCGTCGCCGAACATGCTCATGGTCTACCAGATCAAAGCGGACAAGCGGGCCGTCATCCCGGCGGTGACGCACGTGGACGGGTCGGGGCGATTGCAGACAGTTTCGAGTCACCGGAACCCACGGTACTATCAACTGATCAGTGAATTCGACAAGTTGACGGGTGTGCCGGTGGTGCTGAATACCTCTTTCAATGAAGACGAGCCCATCGTTTGCACCCCCGAGGACGCGATCAATTGCTTTCTCAGAACGAGGATGGATGTGCTGTTTTTGGGGAATCACATGGTGGAGCGTTGATCATCTACGGTAGACCACGTTGGGACAGGCAATGGACCGCGGATGACGCGGATGCGGCAGATGTACGCGGATAGATCAAGAGGAAAATCCGCTTTGATCCGCTCGATCCGCGTCATCCGCGGTCTATCGAGTCGGGGATCAGTCTATGGCTTTGAATAGTGGGCCCTACGCGGCCCTGCTCCTGAAAGAAGTATTTGATCAGCCCGCCGGAAAGGGCGAGCTGTTGTTGCCGCTGGCTTTGTCCTATCTGCTCTCCGCACACATCCGGTTTTATTTCCCCATGCCGGCGGAAGCCTCGCGGCTGATCGACGCGGCGTTTGATGAGGTCCTCAACGGTTTTTATTTAGAGAGCAAGGGCATCCTCTACGCCAAGGGCTGCGACTTCGAGCAGGCCACGGGAATGCTGGAGGGCGCGGACTTGTTGATTACGACCGACGAGCGGGCGGAGGCCAGGAGCCGCGAAAAGCAATTGCCCTGCGTCTTCATCGTGAAAGGCAAGGACGGGAGGTTGCTGGCAAAACTGCGCTACCACGAGAGGATCGAAGACGGTCAACTGAGACAGCAAGTGGCCGGGTGTGCTCAGCTCATCAACATTCTCTCCGGCAACTTGATCAGTAAGGGACATTTCTCGCTGTCATGGTAGATTATGAATCAGTCCCGCGAGCGGTAGCGAGCGGGTGCTTCCGCAATCGGCCTGATCTCGGAGTCACGCTCGCTACCGCTCGCGGGACTGATCCGGCGTCTTCCATACATCAAACAGTAACAAGCTGCCCCAATCCAAGCTGGCAAAGGCATAAGTATGGCAAAGATACTGCTGCACACACTGACATTCTCCCCCGACGGGACTTCAACCGCCTACCTGGTGACTGACCTCGTCCGCCAGTTGAAGCGCCTCGGCCATTCGGTGACGGTGCTGACGACCACTCCGCACTACAATTTAGATCAGGCGGCGATCGATCGCCAGCCGATGCGGAAGCTCTGGTGCGGGCTCGTCTACCGGAGTGACTGCGACGGCATCCCGGTGTTTCACGTCAAAATGCCGATGAAGGGCGGGCGCGTGACCTCGCGCCTGCTCGACTACGTCCGTTTCCACATCATCTCGGTGCTGGCGGGCCTGTTGATGGTCGGCGCTTACGACATCATCATCGCCCCCTCACCGCCTTTGACCATCGGCATGGTCTCCTGGCTGCTGGGCGTGCTGCGTCGCGCCCCTTCCGTCTACAACGTCCAGGAGATCTATCCCGATTTCGCGATCAATCAGGGGCTGATGCACAGCCCGCTGTTCATCGGCTTCACGCGCTGGATCGAGCGATTCGTCTACCGGCGCAACACGAAGATCGTCCCCATCTCGGAGTGGTTCAGCCAGACGATCCGCGAGCGGGTGGGGGCGGACGAAAAACTCTGCGTCATCCCGAACTTCGTCGACACGGAATTCAACCGGCCCCTGCCGCGGGTGAACCAGTTTGCGGAAAAGCATGGGCTGGTCGATAACTTCGTCGTCCTTTACGGCGGGAACCTGGGCCTGAGCCAGGATTGGGAAGCTTTCCTCTATGCGGCAGCAAAGCTCGCGCACCTCCCGATCACCTTTGTCATCACCGGCGACGGAGTGCGCCGCGAATGGCTGGAGGAAGAGATCAAGAAGCGGGGCCTTGAGAACGTGAAGCTGCTGGGCTACCAGCCGCGGGAACTCGTGCCGCTGATCTACGCCAGTTGTGACATCAGTACCATCCCCATGAAGTCTGCTTCGACTCTGGATACCTTCCCCTCGAAGATTTATACCATCATGGCCTACGCCAAATCGGTCATTGTTTCGGCTGACGAAGACTCGGAGCTCAGTTGGATCGTGAAACAGTCGGGTTGCGGCCGCGCGATCCCGCCCGAAGATCCAGAGGCGTACGCCGAGGCGGTCTACCAGGCTTATCTGGAGAGAGACTCTTTATCTGCGGAGGGAGCACGGGGACGCCAGTTTGTAGAGCAGGGGTACTCCAAAGAGGTTGCCGCCCGGAGGTATGACGACCTGATTCAACAACTGGTGAATAACGGCAGAGTCGCCCCGGCTTACTCTCTCGAAGTGAACGGTGACTGAATGGCGCCAATTCCCCAAGTCGATAGTGCTCCAAGTTGTTAGCTCATCCTATCAATCAAACATGATGGTTTGCAGTTGAACCTGGCCTTTCTTTGCGCCTTTGCGCCTTTGCGAGAGATAGTTTCTCGCAAAGGCGCAAAGGCGCAAAGAACACGCACAGGTGAAAGCCGCTATAATAAAAGAAGAGTGTAGCTCCGGAAGAGAAGCCGACCTTCAACCGGCCCGAACCGATCACTAACTGACATAAACTTCGACAACCTAGCTAGGAGGTTTCACCCCATGGGATCGACCAATTCGGCCACTGCTTTACGCCGGTCTCCTGTCATTCAAGCGCCGGCGATCACCGCGGTCAGGGTCAAGGAGCCGCTGCTCAAGCGGCCCATCGATTTCTTGCTGTCCACTTTGATGCTCGCCCTCTGCATGCCGCTTTCTTTACTCATCGCCATCGCCATCAGGCTGGAGGATGGGGGGCCAGTCTTTTTCCGCCAGGAGCGGTGGGGGTGGGGGGGCCTTCCTTTCAGAGTCTATAAGTTCCGCACGATGGTTCCCGACGCCGATCAAAAGTACGGCCTGAAGGAGGCCCGGGAGAAAGACCACCGGATCACTAAAATGGGGCGGTTGTTGCGGGCCTCGGGATTGGATGAGCTCCCGCAGTTGATCAACATTTGTAAGGGAGAGATGAGCTTCGTCGGCCCGAGGGCCCTGGCCGTCGGGGAACTGGTCGCGGACGGGAATGGCGGGCACCAAAGCTACGAGCACGTCCCCGGTTTTCGCGAGCGGCTGGCCGTGCGGCCTGGGCTGACCAGCCTGGCGACGATCTTCATCCCTAAGGATTCGACCCGGCGGCGCAAGTTCCGGTATGACCTCCTCTACATCCGCCGCCTTTCCGTCAGGCTTGACCTGTACCTGATCGCCCTCTCTTTCTGGATCAGCTTCCGGGGTAAGTGGGAGACGCGGGGAAGTAAGGTGTAAGTCTGAGGGCAAGAATACTGAGAGGTAAGCATTTTCCATTTTCCATTTTCCGGCACTGATGCAATGATTGTTGGGAAAAAGGCCATTAAGCTATTGAACAAGTGGGACTAAACCCCAGTGATTAAACTGCACATTTATAGCTTTGCCTTTTTGGGCTCAATTCCTGATGTTTGTGGGGGCGGAATCAAGGTCTGCCCTCAATAATTTAAACGACATAGCCAAGACTTGGTAGAAGCACCTTACCAACAATTATTGCATCAGTGCCCATTTTCCATTTTCCATTTCTCATTGGTCATTGGTCATGGCCTGGCGTGCCGCTCAAGCCATGGCAAATGACAAATGCGAAATGGAAAATGGAAATACCGCAAGATTATCGCCTGGTTACTACTCGGACTCATTCACCCTCTGCCCCCTGCCTCTTACTCATCAGCAGTATCAAACCTGTAGTCAACCTCTCCAGCCTCTCGGTCGGAGAGTTGGGAAAGGTGATGATGGCCCCGCTAGCGTTGATCTCTATTTAAAACCAGTGTAAATTTTCGGAAGCCAATCCCTCTGTGTGACGTAATAGCTTTCCTTAGACTCCCGAAAGTGGAGATGATTGATAGGGGGTAGGGGCAGACGCCTGGGGAGAAGGTTCAGTTGATAGGGAGGACATGAAGATCAAGCAACACGGAAGGCAAAGTGTCTCGATTATTGGCGGGTCGGCGGCCGGCTTTTTCACCGGCTGCGTGCTGGCCCAAAAAGGGATGGAGGTCAAAATATTTGAGGCCGCGGAGCGCTTAGACCCAACCCCTCGGAGCCTCATCGTCACCAGCCGGATGAGGGGCCTGCTGGGGCCGGCAGGGGAAGAGGCAGTCGTCAACGAGATTCGCCACTTTGAGCTGTTCGCCAACGGATATGTGGCAAAGATTTCGCTCGAACGGCCGGACCTGGTCATCGAGCGCGCAAGGCTTATCCGGAGCCTCGCGACACAGGCCGAAAGTCATGGGACGGAAGTTCATTTTGGACGACGCTTCACTCACCTGGAGTCGAACGGAAAAGGCTTGGCGTTCACCATCGAGCAAGCCAAGGGGAAGAGGCGGGAGAAGGTTTTGACCGATACCTTGGTGGGGGCCGATGGGGCCTTCAGCCGGGTTGCCCGAAACGCGGGATGGCCGGCCCAGCCGACAGTGCCGCTGATCCAAGCGGTCGTGGATTTGCCGGAGGACCTGGCGCTGGACACGACTCGAGTGTGGTTCTTGCCCGAGGACACTCCATACTTCTACTGGCTGATTCCGGAGTCGCCGAAACGCGGGGTGTTGGGCCTGATCGGGGAGGACGGGAAGCAGGCCCGGCGTAACTTAGAGCGTTTCCTCAGAGCGCGGAACTTCACCTCGGTTGAATTCCAGGCCGCACGAATTCCGGTCTATCAGGGCTGGACGCCGATTCGGAGGAAGGTGGGGGACGGCCAAGTATATCTGGTCGGTGATGCGGCCGGCCACGTGAAGGTGACGACCGTGGGCGGGATTGTGACCGGCTTCCAAGGTGCTATCGGGGTTGCCGAAGCGATCTTAAATAACGGGTTCAGCCGGAAGCTGCGTCATCTGCGGCATGAGCTGGGGCTGCACCTATTGATCCGCCGGGCTCTGCACAACTTCGCCCAGGCTGATTACGTCCGCTTGCTGAAGCTGCTGAACCCGCAGGCCCAGCGCTCTCTGAGCACCTTTAACCGGGACGAGGTCGATCGGCTCCTGTGGAGGACTTTGATCAGTCAGCCGCGCCTCCTGCTGTTCGGAGTGCGCGCCCTCCTGGGCAGCAATCCTTTCAACCTCCCGGCGCGGTATCTCCCCTCCGGGAGTGTCCAGAGTGATGCCAGCTAGTCGAGTCAGTACCGCGAGCGGTAGCGAGCGTGTTTCATGCTGCCAGACGCTGGTGGAGGCGACGCTCGCTACCGCTCGCGGTACTGACTCGGCGCTTCATCTCTGTCATCCTAAAACGCCAAGGCGACAAGGATACGCGCAATTGAAGTTCGTCATGGGAAACAATATTTCAGCGGTGGTGGTCGTGGTTGACAAAGACATCCGCAACTCCCGAATGGGTGGAGGGAAGCATGTTATGCCCTGGATGTGGCGCGAAAGCCCACCGTTCCCACAGCCATAATCTTGGCGAAAGGCTGATCAAGAGTTTTACGCGGTACCGAATTTACCGCTGCCATCAATGCGGTTGGAGAGGCCGGCTTTGGCGGGCAAAAGGCCAGTCGGAAGCTGTGGGTCTTAATTTCAGAGCCGTCTTGGGGGTGATTATCACGATCATCATCACGCTCATCATCATCTTCTACCTGGCCGGCTCGTTAAGTAGACCCACGCCCCCTGGGGAGTAAAGGACGCGCTAGGCGGGTAAACTGCCAAATTATCAGTAGCGCACGAAATGGACGAGGAGGTTCATTTTCCATTTTCCATCTGACATTTTTCATTGGTCATTGAAGAAGTGCGGCAATCGTCAGCTGAGATGATCTCAGGGCGGTTGCAGCAGTTCTTCTGCAATGGCAAATGAAAAATGTCAGATGGAAAATGGAAAATGCCTTCCTCTTCAGACTGAAAGGAATTGAAGCATGAGAGTACTGATCACCGGCGGGGCAGGGTTCATCGGTTCGCATTTGGCTGAGCGCCACCTCGAACGTGGCGATGAGGTTTATGTCATCGACGATCTCTCGACCGGCAGCATCGAAAATATTCAGCACCTCAAGCAGCGGCCGAACTTCTACTATCACATCGACACGATCACCAACACGCGGCTGATCGCTGAGCTGGTCGACCTGTGCGACGTGATCTACCACCTGGCCGCCGCGGTCGGCGTCAGATTGATCGTCGAGAGCCCCGTCAGGACGATCGAGACCAACGTCCGCGGCACCGAGATCGTGCTCAGCTTTGCCGCCAAGAAGCGCAAGCGCGTCCTGATCACCTCGACCTCGGAAGTCTACGGGAAGCGTGACCGCGTGCCGTTCCGCGAGGACGATGACTTGATCCTGGGGCCGACCAATAAGGGCCGCTGGAGCTACGCCTGCTCGAAGGCGATTGACGAGTTTCTGGCCATCGCCTACTGGAAGGAGAAGCTGGTCCCGACCGTGATCGTGCGGCTCTTCAATACCGTCGGGCCACGCCAGACCGGCCGCTACGGGATGGTCATCCCCAATTTCGTCCGGCAGGCGCTCACCGGGCAAGACCTGACCGTCTTCGGCGACGGCTCCCAGAGCCGATGCTTCACCCACGTTTCGGACGCGGTGGGAGCGCTCGTGGGGGTGGCCTCGCACCCGCAGGCGGTGGGAGAGGTCTACAACGTCGGCTCAGATCAGGAGGTCACCATCCTGGAGCTGGCCGAGCGGATCAAGCGCCTGACCGGGTCGGATTCGCGCATCGTCTTTGTGCCTTACGACGAGGCCTACGAGGAAGGCTTCGAGGATATGATGCGGCGGGTGCCTGACCTGTCGAAGCTCCACGACCTGATCGGCTATGCCCCGAAGATTAAGCTGGACGAGATCCTGGCCGGTGTTATAGATTATGAGCGAGCGAGGATGACCAACCGGCAAGGCATGCTCACTGCTACTTCACCAGACACGTAAAATCAGGAGATCACTTCATTTTCCATGTGTCATCTGACATTTGTCATGGGTCATTGCCGGCGCCGATCTTCGGCACTGACCACTGACCAATCGAACATGGAAAAGGGAAAATGCTGATGATCTGCTGATAGTCCGTGATAAGCCACCTCTTGAACCTTCTTGGCTCGGGCCCCGAAAAGGAGCAGACGATTATGCGGCTCGTTGTGGGAAGCCTTTGCGCATTGCTGTCCGGGCTGATGCTGACGCTGGCCGTCCGCAGTGTGGCGCAGCGTTTCGGGGTGGTGGCGGCGCCGAGAGATGACCGCTGGCACAAGCGGCCGACGGTCCTGCTCGGCGGCGTGGCCATCTTCCTGGCCTTTGCGGTCAGCTATCTGATCTTTGCCCCCAAGGATGCGAGCGCTTACCCGATTCTGGCGGCGGGCGCCATTCTCTTTGCGGTCGGGCTGGTTGACGACCTGATTCAGATCAAGCCTTATGTCAAGCTCGTCATGCAGGTGGTGGCCGCGGCGGCGGTCGTCTCCTTCGGCCTCAGGCTGCCCTGGACGGGGAGCGAAGCGGTCAACGATTTTCTGACCATCTTCTGGCTGGTCGGCATCACGAACGCCGTCAACCTGCTCGACAACATGGACGGGTTGGCGGGGGGCATTTCACTGGTTGCCTGCGTGTTTCTGGTGGTCACCTTCCTGCTCAACGGGCAGCCGGCGGCGGCCTTCCTGCCGGCTTTGCTGGGCGGCGCGGTGCTGGGTTTCCTCGCCTTCAACTTCAACCCGGCGTCGATCTTCATGGGGGACTGCGGCTCGATGTTCCTCGGGGGCATCCTGGGCGGGGTCGCGCTCCTGAGCGACTACGGGCGCACACGCCACCTGGCCTCGGTCCTGCTCACGCCGGTGCTGATCTTGATGATCCCGATCTTTGACACCTGCGTGGTGACCGTGACCAGGAAGCTCTCGGGCCGTGCGGTTTCACACGGGGGGCGCGACCACACGTCACATCGGCTCGTCGCGCTCGGCGTATCGGAGCGGCGCGCGGTGCTCATGCTTTACTTGTTCGCGGCCCTCTCGGGAATCCTGGCTCTGGTCGTCAGGTGGGTGAAGGTCGAAGAAGCGCTGTTGCTCGTCCCGATGTTCGCCCTCACGGTAGTCTTTTTAGGCCTCTACCTCGGGAAGGTGCGGATTGACGAGGAGGACGAGCAGCCGAAGAATGTGATCATCAACGTGCTCGCCAATTTCACTTACAAGCGGCGCATCTTCGAGGTGCTGCTCGACGTCATCTTGGTCGTCCTGGCTTATTACAGCGCCTACGTCCTGCGCTGGGACGCGAACTTGCCGGAGAATCAGCTCGAGATCTTTTTAAAGACCTTGCCGCTCATGGTCGCCATCCAGGTCTCTTTCTTTTCACTCGGCGGCCTGTACCGCGGGCTCTGGCGCTACACCGGGATCAATGACCTGATCGTCATGGCCAAGTCGGTGCTCTTGAGCGCAACCGTGAGCACGGCGGTCGTCTTCGGGCTGCACAAAATCTTCTCACTGCATCCGACGAGCGGTCCCTCACGCGGGGTGTTCGTGCTCGATGGGCTCTTACTCCTGCTTTTTGTCTGTGCCAGCCGCCTGTCGTTCCGCCTGCTGCGGACTTTGATCGCGGGCCGCCCGAGTTTTCGCCCGGACGCGAAGCCGGTGCTCATCTACGGCGCCGGAGACGGCGGCGAACTGCTGATCCGCGAGATGATCAACAACTTCGGCCACCGCTACGCGCCCGTCGGATTCCTCGACGATGACGCCCGCAAGGTCGGCAAACTCATCCACGGCTACCGTATCTTCAACAGCAGCGAGTTGCCCCGCCTGATCCGCACCTACGGCGTAGACGAAGTGGTCGTCTCGAGTATGAAGGTGTCCGAGAGCCGACTCGACGACCTCCGCAGCCTCGGGGTGGGGTTCAAGCGGCTGAGCATCCGGATTGAGTAGTTGCCCTCTGAGCCTGGGAGCGCACGCATCTTGCGTGCTAGGCTTCGCCAAAAGATCCAATTGAAACCAACAGGCCCGTCGCCGAAAGCCAGCACGCAAGATGCGTGCGCTCCCAGGCTTCCAGCACCGTCCTCTCCACGCTAAGAACGGTGCCTTCAAACGGGAGATTTCTCTCTCTCCATCCGATCTGACTTCGGCCGATTTGAGGGGAGCGCTCTCCGGTTACTGAAGCCACCTGCCTGGGGAAGATGTCTCGCTGAGTAGTCTCCCTGACGCAGGATGAAAACTCCGAGGTGTTGCCGGCCGCGTCAGTGGCGGTGGCGGTGATGAAGGCTCCCCTGGGGACGGAGACCGGAAGGGTGACGTCAAAGCTGGCCTGGCAATTACTGCCCGTCGTCACCTGGGCCGAGCCGATATATACTTGACCGGAGCAGCTCAGGCCGAAGAAAAATTCCAGAGTGAAGGTGACGCCGGGGGTGCTGTTGAGTGTCCCTTTGATGTTCAGACCTCGGCTCGTTGAAGAGGCTGAAGAGAGCAGCGGGGAATTCTGCAGGTCATTCCCCCCTTTATCGAGGTCGCAAGGGTCGTTGATACCCTCCGCTTGGGGCTCCTCCTGCCCTTCAGGCACCAGTCCGATCCCGAGGCCCTGGTTATAGTAGATCGAGTTTTGGCGAATGGGGTTTGTTCCTGTCACGATGAGCACCCCGGTGGCCCCATTATTGGCGATGGTGTTGCCCGCGCCGGGCTCGGTCCCACCGATGAGGTTGTGCGTCGCCCCCAGGGCGACGACGACTCCCTCATCATGATTGCCGAGTGCAGCGCCATCGACCGGGCTGACTCCGATCAGATTTCCCTGGATCAGGTTGTTCTCAGTCCCCGCCATAAAGAGGCCGACGCCGATCAGAGCGTTGCCGGAGATCACGTTGCCCGCGCCGGCAGCCGTCCCCCCGATAGTGTTCCCGTGCGCACCATCGGCCAACTCTACTCCCGCAAAACCGTTGACCACCGCCTGAGTCCCATCGGCGCTCGTGCCGATGTAATTCCCTTGCACCAGATTGTTGGCGGCCCCGGGTCCATTGATCAGAATCCCGTCGAGCGCGGAGGCGGAGATCAGATTGCGGGCTTGTGGGGAAGTCCCCCCCACCAAGTTGTCTGTGCTCCCGCGAATCTCAACCCCGACGATGCTCGTGACTAAAGGACTGTTGTCGGGGATCAAGGAGGCCGTCCCGCTGTCGTTGGTGCCGAGGTAATTTCCTTGCACCAGGTTGTGACTCGTCCCGGCGCTGATCAGCAGGATGTTATCGCCCAGGTTGCCGGCGATCAGGTTGCGGGCTCCCGGCAGCGTCCCGCCGATGAGGTTCGCCTTCGACCCGCGGGCGACTTCTACGCCGTGGAACCCTACCTCCTGCTTGGCGGGGTCCCCGCCGTTAGGGATGGGGCCGGTGCCAAAGATGTCGGTGCCGATCAGATTCCCTTGGACGGTGTTATGGTCACTCCCGACCCCGTCGATGAACACCCCATCCCCGAAGTTGCCGGAGATCAGGTTGCGAGCGGCGGTCGTGGTCCCGCCGATCAGGTTATCGTGCGCCCCCCCGGAGATCTCTATCCCGTCGTCGAAGTTGCTCCGGCTGGCGTCCCCGAATTCGGTGGTGCCGATGTAATTGCCTTGAATCTGATTGCCCGCCGCGTTCGGGCCGGTGATCAAGATCCCGTTTTCGGCGAAGGATTGAATCACCAGCCCGCGCACGACGGAGTTGGCCGCAGTCATGACCAACCCGTTGCGCACCCTGCTACCGCCGTTGAGCACGATGATCGGGGATAAGACAAAACCCGGCTGTGTCGTCCCATCGATCATCACGGTGTCGGAGATGGCCGGCAGTGGAGACGCCAGGTTGATGGTCTTGACGCCCGCCCCGATGCTGAACTGGATCGTGTCGGCGCCCGGGCTCGAGTTAGCGTCAATGATGGCCTGACGCAACGAGCCGGGGCCGCTGTCATTGTTGTTGGTCACGATGAAGGGAGATGCCGCGGCGGGGGCGAAGACAACCGACGGGGCGACTTGTCCGCTTTTGAGGACGACCAGGTCGGCCAGCCCGTCCGCATTGACGAACATCGGCAAGGCGGCTCGGACCTCACCTCCCGCGTTGAGCGGCACTACACGACGCGTTGAATCGGGCCGTGATCCCGCTGCGGTCGAATCCTCCCCGCCGGGGATCAGGTACAACTGGTTCGGGTCAGTCCCGAACACCAACAAGTCATCGGTTGAATGCGGCGAAAAGCGGGCGCGGACCATCTGAGGGAAGGACCCTGATGATGAAGGTGGAGCGAGCCCGATGAATTCCCGTTCTTGCCAGGTGGCGGGTTGGGAGGCAGACGTAGCTACCGCTCCCGGGCCCAGGTCCCTCGCACTCAGTAAGTGAATCCCGCCATCGTCGGAGAGGAGGGCCAATTCTTTATCATCTTTATTGCGGGGGCGGGTAAAATTCCCGACTGCCACCGAGGCGACTTCGTAGGGCAGAGAGTAGCGGCTGACGGCGGCCGAGGGGACGGCCGTTTGTTCCGATCCTTCGGAGAGCCTGCGGTTGCGTCCCTCGATCACCACCAGATTTTGACCGGCCGCCACCGCTACGTCCGGCCAGTAATCGTCATTCACCTCCCCAAAGGCGAAGGCCCTGGCTTCGGCCGGCAAGGAGTAGGCTTCGGGCTTGGCCTTAAATGCACCCCTGGACGACTCCAGGATGAGGGCCTGAGGGCCGTCATGACCCATGACTCCCACCGCCAAGTCAACTAGTCCGTCGGCTTGGTTGAACTCCCCGGCCCCGAGTGCAGTGATTCTTCCGGGCAACTGAACAGACTCTATGCTACCGAAGCCCCCTCGCCCGTCGCCAGGCAAGAGGTAGAGCCAAGAGTCTCCCCTGGCCGCTGCCATGATGTCGAGGTGGCCGTCCGCGTTGAAATCACCTACGGCCAGCAGGTCCGGGCGGAAGGCCAAGGGGCCGACTTGCGCCAGCGGCAGGAAGGGGGACTCGGGGGAGCGCTCACTCGCTTGACGCCCCTTGGGCCCCGCGAGGTTTGGAAAGCGCAAGTCCGCATTGCCCCGATAAAGGGCCAACATCCCGCCGGGGCCGGCATAACTGCTCACCAGGTCCGGCACCCCGTCTTCATCGAAATCACCTGCCGCGAGCGCTAACGGCTCCTCCTGTTTCTGCCGCCCAGGATGAAAGAATCCGGCCGGAGAATTGTAACTCCCAGTTGTCTGGGGCCGTCTGTGACCAAGCCCGACAGGTGGTGTGACTGTGCGTCCATTTACTTTGGGGAGCCGGCACAGGCCGAAGATCATGGCGCCGGCCGTCAAGGCCGCGACCGCCACCCTGTTAAGACCAATCGAGTATCCGCCTCGCTTCATCATCACGCCCTCCATTACTTTCCTCGAACCAGGAAAAGTGATTGTTATCATTCACCCCGCGTCTTACTGCACCGGATGGAAATATTCGCGTCTCGTCCACCTATTCTCTAGCGTTGGTAAAAAGATGAGCTGGCTCAATGCTGAGGAAATTAGCTTGCCGGCTACCTCAGTTGTGTGAAGATCCCCGCTTGCTGATGCGCCCGGTCGCGGTACCGCGACCGGGCGGGAGCGGGGTTCTTCGTTCATCTGAAGAATCTACCTTGATAGGTCACTGCTGCCAAATTTATTACTGATGAAGATTATTTCGACCGCCCGATGCCCCTCGACTAAAAGCGCGAAAAAAATCGTCTGGAAACAGGCTAAATGACAGCAATGAGGTACTACTGAATCGAGAAAAGCGGGTGGATTTTAAATGAAGAGGTGCGGGGAGTCAACGGTAAAGCGGGTTTTTTCGGCCGGACCAGGCAGTGTCTTGACGCCCGTTTATGCGCAGCCGGGCGCGGTCTTTGACGATATTGACAACGGTGGCGACTCTGATATGGTAAGGGCTACCTCTGCGGGGCTGATGGTCAGGCACAGCGACGGCAGTCGGCAGTACTGATCTTGTCTGTCTTCCCTACTGAGTGTGGATGGGGAATTTACCGGTGGTCCGGGCCGGGAGGGAGAAGCTGGAGAATTGAGGATGGTTTGTGAGAGCTTGGTCGTCATGTAGCCATAAGAGAAATTGCACGCCATTTGATCGGGCCTCCCCTGATTGCCTTCCTACAGAGTATGAACGTCTCTCTCTCTGAAACCGTCGCTTTGATGAAGCAGGCCCACGAAGGGCAGCTTGATAAATCAGGCCGGCCTTATTGGCAGCACCCGCTCAGAGTGGCCTACCGATTAGGCGAACGCGCGACGGAAGTCGAGCGGCATGCGGCCCTGCTGCACGATGTGATTGAGGATTGCCCCTACACCTACGATGATCTCAGGGCCAGGGGCTATAGTGAGGAAGTGATCGAGATCGTCCGCCTTGTCTCCAAGGACCCCAGAGACCAGATGACCTACCAACAGTGGATCACCGCTATCGCCGAAAGTGGTAATCTCTCAGCCCTACGCGTCAAGCTCGCGGACCTGGCAGACAACCTGTCGCCTGAGCGGATGAAGGCGCTCCCGCCTCAGATGAAGGGCATCATCAAACGTTACCGCCTGGCCTGGGAGATCATCGCCTCTCGCCTCCCCGAACGAGAGGCCGCAAGCATCATCACAACGGTCGTCCCCCCACTCAATGAAATTGAACGGCGCCTGGCCGAGCATAGAGGAATTCATTTTCCATTTTCCATCTGACATTTATCATTGGTCATTGCAGAAGTGCGGCAGTCGCCATCTGGGATGAACTCAGGACCGTGGCCGCAGTTCCTCTTCAATGACCAATGACAAATGTCAGATGGAAAATGGAAAATGCCTTTCCTTCTGATTCCGTAATCTACGACAGTGGCTAGGCTCTGCGGCGCCCGCCCCGGTCCCAATCTGCTATGGCGCAGAGCAACTGAATGATTTGACCGGAATGGTGATGCGGTAATCGGCGGTGAAGGCCAACGCCCGCGCCGTGCTCCCGCCGCTGAATTTGCCCGAGTTGAGTTGCCCGCCCAGGAGCGGGAGGCCGTCGGCGGCGGAGACCGCCATCCAAGCCGTCGAGCCGGCGGGGATGAGGTTGCTGACTGCCGTCGGGCTGAAGCGGAGCGCCCCCACGCTGATCTCTCGGTAGCAGGCCAGCGGGACGCTCGCGGATGAGGTCCCTCCCGTGTCATTGTAGCCCGTGAACTGGATCGTCCCACTCACACTCCCGCCGGTCAGGTTGGCGAGCGGGCGATACGCGATCAAGGTCGTCGCGTTGCTACTCCCAACTTGGGTCGGGATGTTGTCGGTCGCGATCTGTGCGGGCAGCCGGTCATAGGTCGCATCATCGAAAGCCATCTCCGCCGCGCCGTTGGCCACCGCCACCGAACCGCTCGTGCGTTTGGCCACGGCCACCGCGCTCATCACCGCGTCGTAGGGAGTGCCGTTGATCGGGCTCGGCTGCTTGACTTGGGCATGGCCGATCAGCCAATTGAACTGCGTCGGTTGGCCCGACGCGTCAACCGCCACGGCGACGCAATAGCCCTTAGTCCCCGGGTCCAAGTCGCTCATCAAAATATTGATCGTCTGCCGCGGGTCCAGGCAGATGAAGAAATCCACGGTCTGGCAAATCGACCCGCTGACCAGGAAGAGCCGCACGTAGCCGCGCTCCGCCGGGTTGGTGTTGGTCAGGCTGAGCGTCGTGTCCTCGCGCGCCGTATTGGTCGGGTTCGAGGTGTAGCGATTATAGAAGAGGACCGAGCCCGGCTTTTGATCGCCCACGCGGGCCGCGGCCGAGACCGCCGCCAGCGTGAGGTTGACAAAGCCCGGAGGCGCTCCGCTCAGGATCGCCCGCCCTGGCGTCCCCATCACACCGTCCGAGAGCATCCACAACAGGCGGTATTGATCCGCCGCCGCCGCGATGGCGGCGAGGTCGGCGTTACCGGCCGTGAGCGTCGCCCCGGCCAGCGGCTGACCGGCCGCAGAGCTATCGCCCATGGGAAGAAACGTGGCCAGCGGGACGGACGGGAAGAGGGATTGGTTAGAGTAAGCTTTGGTGAATTCCAGCCTGCTCGTCGCGACGTATGTGTCCCCGCGCATAAGGTGGACCGTCAGCACGGCGCCCGCCGGGACATTGATGAAACTCGGCGATTGGACGAGGAGACTGAAAGGGGTTGCCGGGAGCGTGGCCGCCGCCTTCATCGAGAAGTAGAGTGCCTCCCCGGCGCTCGCGCTGACCGAGAGGGCCGACAGGGTGACAAGCAACGGCAGGCCGAGCGTCCAGAGCGCTCTGCGTAGTGAGAGAAGAGCCATGAAAACCTCCGGGATAAATCTCCGCTCTGGGGCACGAGCCTGCGAACGCACCGCATGGCTAAATGAGCTGTGCTATGCTTGACCGCGCTCGGGTGAGGGAGCGCGGTCCCGATTGACGATCCGAGAGTGCAGGTCGCAGGCGCCGGTGATGAAATCTTTGAGCCGCCACCGGGCCGCGTCAGTGCCTCTGCGTGAAGATGACGGTCGGCTTGTGTTTTTGCTCGACTCTGTATCGGTCACGATCTTCAGCCAGTCAAAGTCCTCCTTAGCGCCGGGATCGTGCGAAGGATAGAAAGTGTGAATCAGCCGGTGATTCCATCACCTGGGAGAGAATCGTTTTCATTTTCCATTTGCCGTTTTCCATTGGTCATCGGTCATTGCTTTGTGTATCGCTCAATCAATGACCAATGACAAATTGCAAATGACAAATGGAAAATGGAAGCGATCTTGCCCTTCGGCCAAGTTCTGCCTACAGCCTGAACGCCCTCACCAAAAAGACGGCCATCTGCCCCCGGCTCACGGCTGCCTCCGGGCAATAATTGCCGCCGCCGCAGCCTTTGGTGATCCCGCGCACCGCCATCTCTTCGATAAAGCCGTAAAAAGAGTGCGACGGTGGCACGTCAAAGAACCGCTGCGTGGCCGGCGTCTCGGGATTGAAGACGCCCAGCGCCCGCATGATGAAGGCCGCCATCGGCCCCCGCGTGACCTCAACGTCAGGGCAGAAGTTTCCACCGCCGCAACCCGCGGTGATGCCGCGTGCGGCAAAGTCATCGATGAAGGCATAGCCTCCCTTGGTCGGCGGCACATCCGCGAACCGTTGCGTGGCTGGGGCAGGCGGATCGAACTCACCCAAAGCGCGAATAATAAAGATCGCCATCTGCTCGCGGGTGACAGAGAGCTCCGGACAGAAGTTGCCGTCACCGCAGCCCACTGTGACGCCGCGGGCCGAGAGTTTGCCGATCTCGGTGTAGTAGGGATGGCTCAGCGGCACATCGCGAAAAGCCGCTCCTTGCAGCACCGTGAAGCTTTGCCCGGCAATCGTTATCGTTCCGCTGCGCCGCCCGAGGCCGGTGTTAGTAGCCACCGAATAAGTGACGGTCCCATTGCCACTGCTGAGAATGCTGATGAAGTTATCCGCAGTCGTCGCACTCCAGGCGCAGTTGCCGTTCCCGGTCACGTTCACACTGCCCACCCCGCCATTGGCCGCGAAGCTTTGACTGGTGGCGCTGAGAAAAATCGGGCAGTCGGTAGCCTGGGTGATGGTGAAGGTCTGATCGACAATCGTCATCGTCCCGGTCCGCAGCCGGGTTTCAGGGTTGGGCGCGACGGAATAGGAGACTGCGCCCACGCCGGCCCCGCTCGAACCGTCAGTGACTGTGATCCAATCGGCGTTGCTGACAGCGGCCCAGCGACAAACACTCAGCGATTGGACCAGGAGCGTGCCTGTGCCGCCGCCGGCCGGAAAGGAATCGGAGGCCGGGGAGAGCTGATAGGTACAGACAGCCGAGGGCGAGCCCTGCGCCAGCGTCCAGGATGAGAAGGCGGCTACCCCGTTCGTCTCAACCCAGTTGTTACTCGTATTGAAGTCCGCTTTGGTCTGCTGGACCCAGTTCGTTCCGTTGTACCTCCACATCTGCAGCGCCGATTCCGTATTGCCGTTCAATTCCGAATCGAGATAGTGCAAGCGCAGAGTCGCCGAAAATCCGCTGCCCCCATTGGCCGTAATGCCGTAGACCCGCTTGACCGAGTTACTGAAACCCCCGGGCGATGATTTGATCAGATTCACCGTCACGTCTGTGGGCACGGTGGCGGCAGCATCGAAGGTGATGGTGTTGAAGGGATTGCCAAAGCTGAGCGGGGTTCCGATGACGAAGCCTGTGCGCTTGACGTTGCCGACTGCGTCCGTTGCTCCCGTTGAAGTAGCGGTGCCGGGCATCGTCAGTGTGAATGAGCCTGTATTCAGGTCACCGCTTGTGAGTGTGAGCGTGCCATTTACTGTTATGCTACTTTGCAGAGTAACGCTATTTGAAGAAGTGTTGACTGTCAGGTTGTTAACTGGGATATCAATGCGCGTAAGAAAATCCTGGGTGCCTGGCGAAGCACTGCCGAGGGTAATGGTTCCTCCGCTAATAGTTCCACTCCTAATGTCAACGTCATTGCCTGTAAAAGAGCCTTGATTCGCAGTCAGGATGTTCAATGTTCCTGAAGACATGGTAAAGGTAATGCCAGAAGCCCCTATGGCAAAAACGCTTGTGGTACTATTGTTCAGCGACGAAGAAGGCGCATTCACAGTTGCGCCATTGATTGTCACTGTCCCTGTACCACTGATGCCGGAACCACTGCTGCTGCCTAACCGGCCACCTATATTAACAGTGCCAGCAGTGAGAGTGATCGTCCCGCCATTAGGTTCGAGCCTATTCCCAGCCCCGCCCACTATTACAGCCCCAGAGGTATTGACCAGGAACGTGCCGCCCGAGATGATAGCGCTCCCACCAAAACTTAAGCTCCCACTTCCGCTGACGGTGAGGTTGCCGTTTGCCGTTAATGTCTGACTGGAAGTTCCAAGAAAGGAGAAAGTGCCCGCACTCTGCTCCCAGGTTCCGTTAGCATATGTAATCGCGTCCGAAATTCCGCTCGAACCACTTCCAAGTTCAGCGGTTATGGAGCAAACCGCTTTGCGTGAGCTTGCCCCTCTATCCAAGGTTATCTCCAAAAACCTCGCGAGGGTCGGTGTCCCCCCGGAAGAAATGGTGACATCTGATGATGCCGTACTATTAAACGTAACCTTGACTCTTCTGCTAGTCGGGTTAGTTGTGGCAGCCATATTAAAGGTTCCATTATTTCCAATCGATAAATTCCCTCCGATCAAAAGTAGATGTGCTACTGAAGCACCTTGTGTCCCAGCTTGAAACGTTCCTCCGTTGCCTATTGTTATATCTCCTGATACGGTCACGGTGCGCACAGTAGCTGTATTCTGATATTGCAAGACGCCACTGGTTCCCTGCCCGACAGTAATGGAAGCGATATTCACGTCTTGATCTATCGTCACGGTATGCGAGTTTGCAATCGTGACATCATCACCAGACTGCGGGACCACTCCACCTACCCAGGTTGATGTCGCGCTCCAGTTCCCGGTTTGAGCACTTGTTCTAGAGATCCCCCAAGCCACAGTATTCATCGTGGCGATGCAGAATCCCACTGCCAAGAAAAACACCACTTTCTTCATAACGCCTCCACTGGTATTTCGGTCTTTGCTTTGTTGATCTCGCCCCTGGCTTACCAGCCAAAAGCTCGAACGAGAAATGCCGCCATCTGCCCGCGATTGACGGGGGCATAGGGGCAATAATTCCCACCGCCACAACCCGCCGTGATTCCCCTTGCAGCCAAGGCATCGATGAACGCATACCCGTTCATCGTCGGGGGCACGTCATTGAATCGCTGCCTAACTGGCGGCGGAGGATTGAAGACTCCCAGCGCACGCATCAGGAGAATCGCCATCTGCTCGCGCGTCACCGGCGCATCCGGGCAGTAGTTGCCGCCGCCGCAGCCCGCGGTGATCCCGCGCCGGGCCAGTTCCTCAATGAAGGCGTAGCCCGACCTGTCCATAGCTACATCGGCGAATCTCGGTTGAGCGGGGGCCGGTGGGTTGGGCATCCCTAGCGCCCGGATGAGGAAGATCGCCATCTGCTCGCGCGTGACGCTGGTCTCAGGGCAATAGCTACTGCTCGCGCATCCGAAGGTGATGCCTCGCGCCCAGAGCTTCGTGATCTCCTTGAAAAAGGAGTGGGCCGGGCTCACGTCGCTGAAGGGCACTACCAACCTCAGCGTCGGGTCGCCAAACAGCGCCCAGGTCCGTCGCACGTCAGGGTCTTGCGAGGCTGCCTTCGCCGCCATCATCGCCTCGCCCAGGGTCTGGCCGCTGAAGAGCTGCCGGTATAGCTCCTGATCTAGTACCCATTGCGATGGCGGCACGGTGTAGCCGGTGGAGGCTGAGACCGCGATTGCCCCGCCGCTGGTTGTTTGCAGTAGCGCTGAGGCCAGGCAGACGAAGTTCGGGTCCGCGTAGTAACCGTTCAGACATTCCATCGCTGCGAAGAAGGACAATCGGCCCGTGTTGGTCAGCGCGCCCGCATCAACCGACCTGAGCAATCCATCCGAAGTCCAGACATCGACCGAGCCGTGCCCGAAGTAATTGATTACCAGCGGGCCTTGATTGATGCTCTCGATGATGCGGCTCCGCACCGCGTCTGGTGTGTCCTCGGCACGGTTGATGGTCTGGACGCTCATCGTCGTCGGCAGCCACCGCCGCAGTGAATTATTCGCCTCCACGAAATCGAAAGTGTCGGGCTGGTCGGAGATCAGGACTGCCCCGCGTAGTTTCCCGGCGTTGCTGGGGAGGAAGCTGATGATCTTGGAGATCGCCATCTCGGCCTCCGCGGCGGTGCGCACCGGCAAGCGCCCGAGCGCCATCTCCGGCGCATCGTCGTCATTGAAATCGACGAACCAATCCTCGGCGGGCGCCTGGGTGAAGGTCGCGTCGAGCAGCTTGGCGGGCACCAAATCGAGTTCGCCATATCCCAGGTAGTTCCGCGGATCGTAACTGGCGCCCCCGACCAGCAGCACGAAGCGGGGCGGCAGTGACCAGTGATCTTTGGCCCAGGCCAGAAAATCTTTGATCGCCTGCGGGCTGTGCGCCCCGTAGCTGAATTCGTCGTAGAGGTCTTCGACATCGACTACGGCCACCAACCAGCCCTGGCTTTGCCGCGAGGCTTGCAGCGGCTGGAGGCTCGGGAGGAAGTTCCGATGGCTGATGATCACCAAGTTCGCGCCCGGGTCGAGCTGGTGCCAAGTTGAAGGCTGGTTCATCGCGATCGAGGCCACGCGCTCGAACTGCTGATCGGTGCGGGCCAGCAGCGTGCGCGGGCCGGAGACTTGAAACGTAATCCCGTAGCTTGTCCCTTGAGCTTGGGACGGGACCAGATACTCCTGCACGGCGTTCGGGTCAGTGATGTCGAGCAGCCGAATGTTCGGGCCACTGAAACCGCCGACGAGCACCGGCTGTGAGCCGTCGAGAGTAAAACGCAGCGCGTCGTTGTCGGCTCGAAAGAGGTGCGGGTAAGTGAGGCGAACGTAATCAGACAAGCTGACGTCCGTTCCCGCACCGACGGCGGTCAACGTCACGGTGTTCCCGCCTTCAGTCAGTAAAGAGGGAGAGACCGAGAAACTCTGGACCGGATGGTCTCGGCTGGTGAAGGATAAGGCGCCGACTGTGGCCCCGTTGAGTTGCACTTGCACTTGATGGTCTTGAAACGTGATGCCTTGCACGGCCACTTCGAGCGACGCAGGCACGCTTGCCGCCGCGTCCAGATGCTGCACGTTGAGTGTCTGCCTCACCGGCCCGAGGCTAGTGAGCGGGCGAGAGAGACCGACCTCCGCTTGCGCCCCCGATTTGGAGATCGGCGGGCCGAAGAAGTTATCTGTTTCGCCGTTGATCAGCGAGACGAAATAGACCGTGCGGTCTTTCCGCTCGACGGTGAAGGGGAAGTTCTGCGCGGCGCCTGTGACCGCCCCTTGCCCGTGGCTGACAGGGATTCGCTGGCCGAAGCCGGGGCCGACCACTAGCCAGTAGATGTGGGTGTCAGTCGCGAGCGTATCGAGCGCGAGTCCGTAAAACTCCAGGTAGTCGCCCGGCCCGAACTGCCCTTGATTGGCGCTGACCACCCGGATGAGGATTTCCTGGCCGTCGGCGAAGAGCTGGAGCGAACGGGGATCGATGTCGGGATTGAACCCGGCGGCGACCAACTCCGGCTGCGTGACCCGATACCACCCGCTCTTGCGCACCGATAGCTTGGCGGCTGATTGCGCCGCCACCGCCCACTGCTGCGTCAAAGAGGGCGGCGGTGTGGCGGAAGGAGGAGGTTGCGGCAGGGTGGCTCGCACCGGCAGGGGCGGCTTCACGTAGGAGACCGAGATGGCGAAAATGGTGAGGAGTGTGATGATGAATAATGAGCGTGGACGTCGAACCAGTGGGAGAGCAAAATATGGCTTGCTTCCACCGCCGAGGCGCCGAGAGCGCAGAGCGAACGCAGAGTCTTGCCTCTGCGAAACCTCAGCGTGCTCTGCGTCTCGGCGGTGAACAGGCTTTCTGGAGTTGAGCTTTTTCAATGTCAAGCGGCCTCATTCGATGGCGGCTGCATAACACCAGTCACGGATAAACTTGATTGCGGGTCAGCAGACGAGCTATGTGCTCGCAGTGACCTCGGAATTTGGGGCAGAAACTTGATGATGCGTGCAGCGCAATAGCCGAGCTGGAAGGCGAGCCTGGGGATCTCATTGAACGCGCCCTCCACCGCAATGGTTGATCCAATCGGGTCCGGCCAGCGGTAGCGGAGCGCCTGGAGCACCCCGGACGGGTGGCGCAGATAAGCTGCCATCGGGAGCTTGATCTTCATCTGCCCCTGGTCAACCGGGCACGGGTTCTCCCACTGCTTCAGGACGGCGGGCAGCAGCCACCGCGGCAACCGCCGAGCCCTTTCGGCGACGGGCGTGTCGTCCACTCGTGCGCCGAGGAGCCGGTGCGCCAAGCCGATGGCGCAGCCGACCCAGTCCGCCCGCCGGCGATTGCTGCCCAGGCAATCGTCCCAGTTGAAGCCAGCGGGCCGCGCCTCCAGCGCCGCCCCGATGTCACAGAGCCAGGAGGGGCGATAGGCGCCGTGGTGCAGCAGGTGAACGCATAGAATGCGCAAGTGGTCTTCCGGCCCCGGCACTCGCACCTCCGTGTCGCCGAGCTTGATCAACTGCGAGCGGGTGTATAGCTCGTCGGCGCTCCGGTCGTCTAGCTTCTCGAATCCACGGTGCAGGTCTACCCAGTACGGTCTAGCCTCCGGACTCCTCCAGACGGCCTCCGCCGCCGCGTACTGCTCCGGCCGCACACATAGGTCAGTATCACCGTAAACGCGTAGTCCTTGTTCAGGGTAAGCTCGGGCGATTGCCCAGCCCTTGATCAGCACTGGTTCCACCCCAGAGGCGCGGAAGAGCTTGAAGACCTGCTGGATTTCATGTTTGTGGATGCCTGAGTGAAGAGAGGAAGAACGGTACGCTTCCTGAAGCTGCTGTGCCGGCGGAGAGGTACACAGGTCTGAGTGACGAACTCTCCACCAGCCCATAGCCCCGGCCCCGGACCCGAGCAGCAGCGGGGTGATTTCTGTCAACTCTTCCGCCGACATCTCCAGCGCCGGGGGCGAGTGGCGCCAGGCGCCAGCGAGTACCTTGGCCAACAAGCCACCGCGTGATTTTGCGTGGGCCGCCGTGATCGTCATTGGGTTTCGTCCGGTCTTTCAGTAGAAGCTGGATGGATCTATAGCCTTCAAGAAAATGTTGTTTGGAGTACCGGAGGCGGGTTTTTCGCCGCAGGGCAAAACCCGCCTCCGGTACTCCAAACCTTCTTGAACTCGATAACAATCAGGCTCGACTGATGCCGGTTAAATACAAACGCCCCCCTGACAGGTGCAAGTCCCGGGGCAAGTGTTGCCAGGCCCACAGGCGCCGCCGCAGGGGCTCCCGGCTTGGGCCGCTGTTGGGGCAATGATCGAAGTGATCATTGGCAGCGCGACCGCCGCAGCGAGCCCGGCCTTTCGCACCAGCTCTCGGCGTGACAGCCTTGGCCTCTCACCCGTTCGAGTCACTCGCCCCTGCAACAGGTGGAAGCGATCAAGTTGATTCAAGGCCAACCAAACCACTTCCTCGTCCGTCACGGCCGGCAACTCCTGGCCAAGCAGTCGGGTCAATTCCGGGACCGTGGTTTGGCCGTCACAATGCTTCCAGACCAGCGCGGCGGTTTGATTCAGGCAGTGGGCCTGATCCCGATCCAAGTCGTAGATCAACAGCTCACCCGGAATCTCTTCCACGATCAGGCTCTCCTTCCGGGCCTGCGGCAGCGGTTGCTCAGTTCTTCTTTTCATAGGTCTCTGTGCGTTTCAATCCACGCCGCACCTCAACAGCGCGGCGAACCGTTGTTCTCAAACCATCGAAATCAGGTAAAGCCTGACCGAGCCTGACTGTGCGACCTCGGAACAACTTTGTTAGCGTGAAGGTTGCTTAATAGGTGAGTCCCCAGTAAGATAATACGGTCGGCTATGTGGGAGACTCAGTGATTGACCTAAATTTGTGTTACCTGTGCTGAGTGCGTGTTTTAAAAGTCCCCGAAGGGGACAAATTCAATAGCCGTGGGCATCGCCCACGGGAGCAGCGTCAAGGCGATTTCAACCCTGAAAGGGTTGCATCGTCACGGTGAATGCGACCCTTGCAGGGTCGAACCTGTCGCCCTCGCCTTCCCCGGTGGCGTTGCCACCGGCTATTGAATTGAGCCCTTTCAGGGCTTTTAAAACACGCTCTGAGTGCGAGATAGTTAATTCCCAGCCTAACCACTCAATTTACTCGCCTGCGACTAGCTCAAGCTGGAGTGGCTGCTAGGGCTGAGAAGATAAAGCCGCTAACCAAAATCACAACGAAGCCTACACCTCGGGGCCTCAAGCAGTCTTTAATCGTTCTGAATTGTTCTGAAATCTTCTGAACCTGCTGCAGATGGCTATGCGTGCCCCGACGCCAGTCTACGAGTTCGGCCCTTTTACTTTGGATTCCGCCAAGCGACTTTTGCGGCGCGACGGTGTGGCGGTCCCGCTCCAGCCGAAAACCTTCGACACCCTCCTGAGCTTGGTCCGGCACCGCGGGGAGGTCGTCGAGAAGGAGAAATTGCTGACCCTCATCTGGCCTGAGGCGGCGGTCGAAGAGAACAACCTGAGCCATCACATCTCTCACTTGAGGAGGGTGCTGGGTGAGGCCCCGGACGGACATAAGTATATCGAGACGATTCCGAAGCGTGGTTATAGCTTTGTCGCCGATGTCCGGGAGCGGTGGGATGATGGCCGAGATTTCCTGGTTGCGGCGCCAGCCGGATCGCCAGCCGGATTGAATGTTGCGGGCAGCGCGACTGGCGGCCAGGCGGCCATTCAGGGTGGGACTGCGAAGACTGCTGACGGTAAGGCCAAAAGGGGAGGGAAGCGGCGGCTAAGCTTACCCATCCTGGCTGCGAGTCTGGCAATCTTCGGGTTGCTCATCGTCATGGGCCAATTACAGTTTTCGAGCCGGTGGCGCCAGCCGGATGCCAGCCCAGCCATGCGGTCCATCGCCGTGCTCCCGTTCAAGCTCCTATCCCCGGAGCAGGGCGACGATTATCTGGGGTTAGGCATGGCCGAGACTTTGATTACGCGGCTGAATAGATTGGACCAGCTCGTGGTCCGGCCGATCAGAGAGGTCCATAAGTATGCCGGGCTGGAGCAAGACCCGGTGGCGGCGGGCCAAGAACTCAAGGTGGACGCGGTGCTCGAAGGCAGCCTTCAGTGGTCGGACGACCGCGTCCGCGTGACCGTGCGGCTGGTGCGGGTGCGCGATGGCAAGCCGGTGTGGGCCGATGAGTTCGACGAAAGGTTCACCGACATCTTCGCGGCCCAGGACTTGATCTCGCAGCGGATGGTCCAGGCCGTGATGACGAAGTTAGCGGCCAAGTGAAGTGCGGGACGGTACGGGGAGCGTGAGCGACCCGCAGCCTCCCGAAGTAAGCCATTTGCCGAGGCTGCGGGTCGCTCACGCTCCCCGTACTGCACCGCTGCGGAAGCACGCAAGCAGATGCAAGTTAGGCCAGCAGGGGCTGCACCACATTTCCGTGGACATCCGTGAGACGGAAGTCGCGGCCCTGGAAGCGGTAGGTCAGCTTCGTGTGATCAAATCCCAGGAGGTGCAGGACGGTCGCGTGCAGGTCATGCACGTGGACTTTGTCCTTGACCACGTTGAAGCCGAGTTCGTCGCTCTCGCCAAGCGTGAGTCCCGGCTTGACCCCGCCGCCCGCCAGCCACATGGTGAAGGCGTTGGGATGATGGTCGCGGCCGTCATCGCCGGCTTGCATCATCGGCGTGCGGCCGAATTCGCCGCCCCAGACCACCAGTGTCTCCTTGAGCAGGCCGCGCTGCTTGAGGTCTTTGATGAGCGCGGCGCAGGCCTGGTCAGTATCCTGGCAGTTCTTCTTGAGGTCCTTCACCAGGCTGCCGTGCTGATCCCAGGCCTCGTGGAAAATCTGCACGAAGCGCACGCCGCGTTCGACCAGCCGCCGCGCCATAAGCACGGTATTCGCAAACGACGGCTTGCCGGGCTCGGCGCCGTACATCTCCAGGACGTGCGGCGGCTCTTTCGAGATGTCCATCAGGTCGGGCGCGCTCGACTGCATCTTGAAGGCCATCTCGAAGGAGTTGATGCGGGTCGCGATTTCGGGGTCGCCCACGGCCCCGAGCCGCATCCGATTGAGCTTGCCGATGGTGTCGAGCGAGTCGCGCTGCAACTGCTCATCGACGCCGCGCGGGTTGGATAGATAAAGCACCGGGTCGCCGACGTTGCGGAACTGCACGCCTTGATAGACCGTCGGCAAAAAGCCGCTGCCCCAGCAACTGTTGCCGCCGCTCGGCCCCTTAGTGCCGGTGCTGAAGACGACGAAGGCCGGCAAATCCTGCGCCTCGCTGCCCAGGCCGTAGACCACCCACGCGCCCATCCCCGGCCGCCCGAAGATCATCGAGCCGGTGTTCATCAGCAGTTGGCCCGGCGCGTGATTGAAGGCGTCGGTCGTCATCGACTTGACGATGGCGAGGTCATCGACGACCTGCGCGGTGTAAGGCAGCAGCTCACAGAGTTCCGCGCCGCACTGGCCGTATTTGGCGAACTTGAACTTCGGGCCGAGCAGCTTGGAACTCGGGTTGATGAAGGCGGCGCGGTAGCCTTTCAGCAAATCGGCGGGCGGCAGCGTGCCGTTGAACTTCGCCAGTTGGGGCTTGTAGTCGAACAGCTCCAGGTGGCTCGGCGCCCCGGCCATAAACAGGAAGATGACGTTTTTGGCTTTGGGCGCGTAGTGCGGCTGCTTCGGCGCGAGCGGATTGAGTTGTTGCGTGGTTTCAGCGGCGGCGAGCCCCGTACTCGCCAGTAAATGGCCGAGTGCGATCGATCCCAGACCGACGCCGCACTGCTCGATGAACCAGCGGCGGCCGACCTGCGGTACCTGCTCGTTTCGTTCTGCGTGGTCCTGATTGTCCATAGTCTTGCCCTCTTGGTGATTCAAGCCGCGACCAGTTCGGTCAGCGGGCGAGGAGTCGGGCCGTAGAAAGCCATGACGATGTCCTCTTTCGGGATGCCGGCCTCCAGCAAATCGTGAGCGATGCCGTATTCGATGCCGTCCCATTCGATCCAGACCTTACCCTCTTTCAGACGGAAATGGAAGATGACATGATGAGCGCGGCCGACCCTGTCCCAGCCAAGGCTCATCAGCAGGTAGTGGTCCTGCACAGGGTCGCAAATCGGCACCGATTCAATCTGCCGATCACCGATAGGCATGCTGGCATGCTTCTCGACGACTTGTCGTAGAATCGAGCGATACTGGTCGAGCTTGTCTAATCTATCCATTGCACTACCTCCTCGGTTTGTAGGTCAAAAATCAATAGGTTGATTTGCTGATCGGTAATGATCGCCTGAATAGAGAGGCGCTCAAAGTAGGTTTTGTACTCACCTTGTGCCACCGCCAGATAGATCTTGCGGTGAGGATTAATGTGCCGCAGAAGCGAGCGGTAATTGCTATATTGCCCTGTGGCTTTGTGAAAATCATTGATGAATGACGGCCTGCCGAAGACCTTGATTTCAACCACGATTTCGCGTTCGCCCCTTTCGGCGGCAAAGATTCTTTCTGCACCAAGGTCAGCAAACAATCGCAGATCATCATATTGAATAATGAATGGATCATGCGTGATTGTCCACCCGTCTTTGACGAGCGCACGCTTCACTGTCTCATGATAAGCATCATACTGCGGCACATTGAATCTCCCAGCCAGTCATTCTATTCCTTTGTGATCGTCTCATCCAAATTGAGCAGCACGCGCGAGACCGCCGTCCACGCGGCGAGTTGCTCCATCGTCGTGCCCTTGGGCAGCGGCAGCGGCTTGTCCGGGTCGTTCGTCGCCAGATTCCACGGGTTCAACTCTCCAGCGATGAAGCGTTCGCGCTGCCTGTTCAGCAAGCTCAGCAATTCATCTGCCTCTGGCGCCGTCGGCATTCTGGCCAAACAGCGGCGGAAGGCATACGTCAGGCGCTGCTCGTCGGTCTGGCCGCCGTCCTTCACCGTTCGCAGCGCCAATGCCCGGGCCGCTTCGACAAACAGCGGCTCGTTCAAGGTCGTCAGCGCTTGCAGCGGCGTGTTTGAGCGGGCGCGGCGGATGCAAGAAAGATCCCCGTTCGGCGCGTCGAAGTTCTGGAGCACCGGGTAGGGAACGGACCGGTAGCGGAACGTGTAGACGGCCCGGCGATAGCGGTCTGCGTCTTTGGCTTCGTTCCACATCTTCAGCCCGTAGCTGGCCGGCGGTAGGAAGATAAATTCAGGGGCGGGCGGGAAGACGCTCGGCCCGCCTACTTTCGGGTTGAGCAGTCCGCTGGCGGCCAGGGCGATATCGCGCACGATCTCGGCCTCGACGCGGAAGCGCGGGCCGCGGGCCAGCAAGCGATTATAAGGATCGCGCCCGTAAAGCTCCGGCGTGACCTTCGACGATTGGCGATAGGTCGCCGAAGTCACGATCAATCGGTGGACGGCTTTCAAGCTCCAGCCCCGCTCCATAAATTCAATCGCCAGCCAGTCGAGCAACTCGGGGTGCGAAGGTGTCTCGCTCTGCTTCCCGAAATCCTCCGGAGTGTTGAGGAGCCCCGTGCCGAAGTACGCCTGCCAGATGCGGTTCACCATCGCGCGGGCCGTGGTCGGCGAGTTGCGGTCCACCAGCCACCTGGCGAAGGTCAAGCGGTTCGGCGGGCGCAAATCGAGCGGCAACGGATGCAGGAAGGCCGGCACTCCCGGCGTGACCTCTTTATCCGGCTTGAGGAAATCGCCGCGCGTCAGCACGTGTGTCCCGCGCACCTCTTCGCGCTCATGCAGGATCAGTTGAGTTGAGCCTTCAGGGTGCTGCCGCCACCACTCAGCAATCTGCCGGTTGGCCACCTGCCATTCCGGGACTGTCGTACGCCAATAACTGAAGACAGTCCGGACCTGTGTTGGGGTGCGTTGCTTGCTCGGAACAGAAAGGATCTCTCTCACGCCTTGCGGCAACGGGTCAGCCGTCGCGCCGGGCGTGGTCGTGATCGACAGGCGAAGGCGGCCGAGATTGTTATTCTGATTGTCGTTGCTGTTCCAGCCGCCGTGGTCCTGCTTCAAGTGGAAGGTCAGCAGGGTGCCGCCGGGATTGGTGATCGGCGTCTCAAGTGTGAACACGGCTTTGCGCGGTTGATTGCTGAGTCCGGGGCCGGCATCGATGCCCCAGGCGGTTTCATCCTTGCCGTCGATGGCAAATTCAATCGGGCCGGTGACGCGCCGCCGCTTGCTCTTGTCATCGAAGATCGGCTCCAGCGGCGCCTCCGGCGGGTTGATGTCCGCCGTCGCTCGGGCGATCTTCACCTTGGTGACTTTCTCAGGCGCCTCAGCGGGCGCGGCCTCGACTTCGAATTCAGTCAGCGCGCAGGTCCCTTTGATGGAGCGGCCCGGCCCGCCGAGCGGCAGGTTGAGATCGTTGAGCAGCTCCAGCCGGAAGGCCGTGATGTGCTGCGCGTCCGTCTTTACCGTCAGCTTCACGCGGTGCTTGGTGGGCGCATACCCTTGCGCGAGAAAAGAGCCGTCATCGAGCGGCAGATACCTCTGCCCCCCGGTCGAGATGTCGTCAACCGTCGGCCGCACGACGGTCCACTCGGACTGGCCGGTTTTCACCTTCTTTTCCCATTCGGCCATGCGTTCCTGCCAGTCAGGGTGGCGGTGCTGGAGGTCGGCCTCGGTCTCGCGGATGCGGCGGAATATTTCCGCCCGCTTCATCTGTTCTTGCGGCGTGTAGACCGCGACGTTCGCCTCGTGCGAGTTATTCAGGAAGGCGAACAGGCGATAATACTCTTCTTGCTTGAGCGGGTCGTATTTGTGGTTGTGGCACTGGGCGCACTGGATGGTGACGCCGAGGATGCTTTTGCCGATCGCGTCCATGCGGTCGAACATGGCCTCCATCCGAAACTGCTCCGGGTCGATCCCGCCTTCCTCGTTGATCATCGAATTGCGCAGGAAGCCGGTCGCCACCATCTGATCTTGCGTGGCCTTCGGCAGCAGGTCCCCGGCGATCTGTTCGATGACGAACTGGTCGTAAGGCAAGTCGCGATTCAAGGCGTTGATGACCCAGTCGCGATAGAACCAGACCTGGCGGGACTTGTCCTTCTCATAGCCATCCGAATCGGCGTAGCGGGCCGCATCTAGCCAGTGCCGCCCCCAGCGCTCGCCGTAATGCGGCGAGGCGAGGAGCCGCGTGACCTGCTTCTCGTAGGCGTCTTTGCTGTGGTCCTGCAAGAAGGCATCAACCTCCTCAATCGTCGGCGGCAGCCCAGTCAGATCGAGGCTCAGTCGTCGTAAGAGCGCCACGCGGTCGGCCTCCGGCGAGGGCGACAGCCCCTCTTTTTCAAGTCGCGCCAGAATGAAGCGGTCGATCGGATTCTTGGCCCAGCCGGTGTGCTTGACCGGCGGCAATTCATGGCGTTTGGGCGCAACCCACGCCCAGTGCTTTTTGATCTCCGCGCCATCTGGGCTTGCCGCATCCGGCCAGGCGGCGCCTTGATCGATCCAGTCTCGGATGAGCGCGATCTCTGTGGCAGAGAGTGGCTGTCCGCCGAGCGGCATCCGAGCTTGATCGCCCAGCCCGGCGACGCGCTGGTAGAGAGGGCTCTCTGAGGCTTTGCCCGGAATGATCACCTTGCCCGATTGGCTTCCGGCGAGCGCCGGCTGTTTGGCGTCGAGCCGCAGGCCGGCCATTTGCTTCTGTGGCCCGTGGCAGGCAGAGCAGGACTTCTGGAAGATCGGCTGAATCTCTCTGGCGAAATCAACCTTCTTGGATGGGGCGGAGTTCGTCGCCTGTGGTCTTTCCGCCTGCACCTGCCGCCCCCATTGCTGGAGGCCGAAGACGAGAGCGAGAAAGGTGAGCGCGATGGTCAAGGAGAGCCTCTTATCAGTCATTTTAGAGCCATTCGTCAAGGCCGACTGCGACGGACAGCCGGGCTGAAACAGAGAAAATAGCATCACGACTTGTGCGAGTTGAAACCAGATCACCCAAACGTGGGCGAGAGGCCACAGGCTTGTCCCGTGGAGCTTCACGCTCGCTGCTACCACCAGCGCCTCGCTACTTCTCAGATGCCACGGGCTTGTCCCGTGGAGTTTCACGCTCGTGGCTACGGTAGCAGCGAACGTGAGACTCCACGGCGCAAGGCCGTGGCCTCTGAAGCGCCGAGCGGCTGGTGGTAGCTGTTAGCGTAACCATCCACGCGGCAAGCGCGTGGCATTTTTCAACGAGCACAAGTCGTGGCATCGATCGTTATCGCCGCCTTAAGGCACAAGGACCGCCTTGATGTCATCCCCCTTGGCCGCCAGCATGCGATAGAAGGCCGTCACGCCTTCTTCGAGCGGAAACTGCTTGGCCCAGTTGATCGCCTCAACTTTGCCGGAGGCGAGCAAGTCGACGGCCGTCCTCAACTCATCCTGCGTAGTCGCATAGCTGCCCTGCACCTGCCGCTCGGCCAAAGTGATCTCATGCGAATTGATCGTCACCGTATTTTCGTGCAGACCGATCCAGACTGCCGCCCCGCCGGGCCGAGTCGCGCCCAGAGATTGTTGCTTGCTCAAGTTGCCGCCCACCGCATCGACCACGACATCGGCCCCTTCGCCCTCGGTGAGTTCGAGCACGGCGTTCACGAAATCTTCACCGCGCGGGTTGATGACTCTCTTGGCGCCGAGCCTGGTTGCCGCCGCGAGGCGCTCGGGGATCAAGTCGCTGACGACCACCTCGACCTGCGCTATCGCCTGAAACGCCTGCTGGCACATCAAGCCGATCGGCCCGGCCCCGATGACTACGACCGCTTGAGGCCGGAGGTGGCGCGTGAGATTGACGACGTGAACGCCGTTGGCCAGCGGCTCCGCCATACAAGCTGCTTCTGCCGGCAGCTGCTCCGGCCATTCGATCAAGCACTTGGTCGGCGCGTTGACGTACTCGGCAAAGGCGCCCGGCAGTTGCATGCCGAAAATCTGGCGGCGGGCGCAGAGGTGAGTCGCCCCGCGCCGGCAGCGCACGCACTGGCCGCACGAGAAGAGGGCATTGGAGACCACGCGCTGCCCCAGGGAGAACCCCGTCACGCCGGGGCCGACCCGGTCGATCACGCCGCAGAACTCGTGGCCCATAATCAGCGGCGGCACGCGCCGGGGACTGCGATTCTTGAAGGCCTCCAACTCGCTGCCGCAGATGCCGCACGCGCTGACCTTGAGCCGCACCTGGCCTTCACCCGGCACCGGCTCGGGCTGGTCCGCAATTTCCAGCCGCTCGTATTCGGGGTAGAGCAAACTTTTCATGTGATCGACCTTTCTCCTTCAATCAGTCTTGGATGTCTCCAGCCGGTAGACTCTTTCGGCGTTCTCCCGGAAGAGCTTTCGTTGATTCCCCTCGCCCGCATCTTCGGTCAACCGCCGCAAGGCGTCAACCCACTGCTGAAAGCTCGCCGCCAGGGTGCACACCGGCCAGTCGCTGCCGAAGATGACCCGGTCCCAGCCGAAGCCTTCGATGACGTGATCGACATAGGGGCGCAAATCTTCCAGCGTCCAGTTCTCAGGATCGGCGTTGGTCACGATGCCTGAGATTTTGCAGACTGTGTTGGGCAAGCCGGCCAGCTCTTTGATCTGCGCCCGCCACGGCTCGAAGAGTTTCTCCTTCACCCGCGGATTGCCGCAGTGGTCGAGCACGAAAGAGACGCCGGGGCACTGCCTGACCAGGTTGATGGCCGCGGGCAGTTGGCGGGCCAGCACGCAGATGTCGAAAGATAATCCGTACTCTTCCAGCGACCGGACGTTCTCGATGAAGAGCGGGCTGCGTGAGAGGTCATCCGGCTGAGTGTGCAGCACCCGCCTCACGCCTTTGAGTTTGGGGTGGCCGGCGATCTGGTCCAGGTATGATTTGAAATCCGCGCTCTCCGGCCTGCCGCAGGCGACCACGCCTGCGAGCGGGTTGTCCTGCTCCGCCAGGGAGAGAATCTGTCGCGTCTCTCGGAGCATGTCCGGCTCATCGACGTCGGCTTCGAGGTGGACGGACTTGTCAAGGTCCACCCCTCGCGTCGCGGCGAGGTAGTCCGGCATGCGAAAGCTCCGGTTCAAGGCCGGGATGCCTTGACACCAGGAGTAAGAGAAGAGGTCCAAATCCCAGAGGTGCTGGTGAGTGTCGATGATCTTCATGATTGCTCCGGGGTGAAGCGCCAAGCCGTCGAGGGCGCCAGGAAAGAGGCAGATTACCACAGATGGCTGCGGATGTGGACGGCGCGGCGAGTGAAGTTTAGATGTGCGATTGTGTGTCGGGATCAGTACCGCGAGCGGTAGCGAGCGTCGCTTCCACCAGCCTGATCTCGGAGTCACGCTCGCTACCGCTCGCGGTACTGATCCGGCGTGTTCTAGACAGCCAATTGAAAACCGATCTCAGTGGGACCGGTCGAGCTTGACGGGATGACAGAATTATGGGAAACCTACCGCAGCCTATTCAGACAGAGAGCCCATGAGGACGCGCACCTTTCAGAAGATACTGATCGCCAATCGCGGAGAAATCGCCGTGCGGGTGATGCGCACCTGCCGCGCCATGGGGATTGCGAGCGTGGCCGTCTACTCGGATGCCGATCAAGCGTCTCCCCACGTGCGGTCGGCCGACGAGGCCGTCCACATCGGCCCCTCGCCCAGCGCCGAGTCCTACCTGCGGATTGAAAAGATCATCGAGGCCGCCCGCCGGACGGGGGCCGAAGCCATCCATCCCGGCTACGGGTTTCTCTCAGAGAATGCCGATTTTGCCGCGGCCTGTGCGCAGTCCGGGCTCGTCTTCATCGGCCCTGCGGAGGAAGCTATTCGCAACATGGGTTTGAAAAGCACTGCCCGGAGAATCATGGCTGAGGCCGGCATTCCTATTGTGCCTGGATACGACGGGGAGGAGCAAAGCCTGGAGTCTTTATGCGGGGGGGCGATCAACATTGGGTGGCCGGTGCTGATCAAAGCCTCGGCGGGCGGCGGCGGGAGAGGGATGCGGGTGGTCCGCGATCTGGCCGAGCTTGAGGCCGCCATCGAAGGGGCGCGGCGTGAGGCGGAAAAAGCCTTCGGTGACGGAACGCTCTTGCTCGAAAAATTTATCGACCGGGCGCGACACATCGAGTTCCAGATTTTAGGCGACGCCCACGGCCATCTGGTTCACCTCTTTGAGCGCGAATGCTCCGTCCAGCGGCGACACCAGAAAATTATCGAGGAGAGTCCCTCACCGGCCCTGACGCCGGAACTGCGTGCGCGCATGGGGCAGGCGGCGGTCGAGGTCGGGCGGGCCATCGGCTATGTGAACGCGGGGACGGTGGAATTCATCCTGACGCCCGCTGGCGATTTTTACTTCATTGAGGTCAACACTCGGCTGCAAGTCGAGCACCCGGTCACGGAGTTGGTGACCGGGCTCGACCTGGTCAAACTTCAAATCGAGATCGCCGAAGGCGGGGCTCTGCCATTTACCGAGGTCCGGCCGACGGGTCACGCCGTCGAAGCCCGGCTCTACGCCGAAGACCCGGGGAACGGCTTTCTCCCGGCCACAGGCGCCATTTATGACTGGAACCCGCCGCCGTCAATCGAGGGTCTGCGGATCGATGCCGGCATCGACAGCCGGATGGAAGTCGGCATCTATTATGACCCGCTGCTCGCCAAGCTGATCGCCCATGGGGCGGATCGTGAGGCGGCCGTGCGCAAGCTCGCTTATGCCCTGCGAAACTTATCCGTCCAGGGAGTCCAGACCAACCGGGAATTTTTGATCCGCCTGCTCGAACACCCGGCCTTTCGCCGGGGGGAGGCGCACACCGGCTTCGTCAGTGAGCACCTCGGCGAGTTGGTCGCCGAGCAGGATGCGGCTGAGGATTTCACGGCCGCCGCGGTCGTCGCTTTGTATCTGCAAAAGAGCTGGGAGGCGGAACGCCGCACGCTTCCGCACGTGCCTCTTAATTACCGCAACAACCCTTTCCGCGATCCGTCTATTAAACTTCAGGTCGGGGAAACTGAATTTCAGATTTCTTACCGCCAGCTCGGCAGTGGGAGCTATCTCGTCTCGGCTGGAAATTCACAGGCCACGGCCCGAGTCGTCGCCTTCCAACCCGGCAGCATCCGCCTGGCCATCGACAGTGTTCAGCGGCTGTTTCGGGTGACGGAGGCGGGCGAGCGTTTTTTCGCCCATTCCAGCTCAGGCTCCCGCGTGGTGGCTCGCCTCGCCAGGTACCCATACCACCAAGTAGAATCCAACTTGGAAAACGCCAGCGCCCCGATGCCGGGGCAAGTTTTGAGAATCCTGGTCGTGGCCGGGCAGGCGGTGGCAGTCGGTGACCCTTTAGTCATCCTCGAGGCCATGAAGATGGAGCATACCTTGAGGGCGGCGATGGATGGCGTTGTGGAAGCCATCTTGGTTAAGATAGGCGACGTCGTGGCGCCCGGGGACGTGTTGGTTCACATCGGTGCGATGTAACGGGCGGGAGGAAAATGACATGCTGCCAAACCGGCAAGCCAGAGTTTTGATCGTGGATGACGACCCGGAGTTCGGCGTCGTGGCCAAGAACCTGGTGGAGATCGAAGGCTTCGCGGCGGACCTGGCGACGAGCGGCGCCGAGGCCCTGCGGCTCTGCGGCGACAGCAACTATGACGTCGTGCTGCTGGACCTCATGCTCGGCGACACCTCCGGCATGGATGTGCTGCACGAGATCAAAGGCCGCGCCCCCGACCTGCCGGTCGTCGTCGTCACCGCGCACGGCTCGATGGAGTCGGCCGCCGAGGCCGTCCGCGCCGAAGCCTTCGACTACATCGGCAAACCCTTCCGCGCTTCCGAAATCATCGCCGTCCTGCACCGCGCCCTCGAGTGGCGGGCCCGGCGACAGACGCAAGAGGCCGAGACCCCGAGCCACGTACCATTGCTCACCTCAATCGTGGGGACGAGCCCGGCGATGGTCACGATCTACCGCGTGATTGCCCGGGTGGCGGCGACCGACTCGACCGTCTTGATCAGCGGCGAGAGCGGGACCGGCAAGGAGTTGATCGCCCGCGCGCTGCACGATAACTCGCCGCGGGCCAAGCGGCCGTTTGTGCCCGTCAACTGCGGCGCCTTCACTGAAACGCTGCTCGAGTCGGAACTCTTCGGCCACGTGCGCGGGGCCTTCACCGGGGCGGCCGGGAGCCACCGCGGGATCTTCGAGACGGCGATGGGCGGGACGATCTTCCTCGACGAGATCTCCGAGACCTCGCCCGCCTTCCAGGTCAAACTGCTCCGCGTGCTCCAGGAGCAAGAGGTGCGCCCGGTCGGCGCGAGCGAGGCGCGGCGGGTCGATGTGAGAGTAGTGGCGGCCACCAACCGCCGGGTGCAAGATTTGATCACCTCGGAAGACTTCCGGCGCGACCTGCTCTACCGCCTCGGCGTGATCAACATCGAGCTGCCGCCGCTGCGCGAGCGCCGCGAAGACATTCCGCTGCTCGTCGAGTACTTCCTCCAGCGGACCAACGCGAAGCTGGGGCGGAAGGTGACGGCGCCCCCGGAGACCATCGCCTGGCTGAGCGCGCTCGACTGGCCGGGCAACGTGCGCGAACTGGAGAACGCGGTCGAGCGCGCGGTGACGCTCAACGCGAGCGGCAGCTTGCTGCCCGAGGACTTCACCCGATTCACCCCCACCCCGCTCGGCCGTCCGGCCGGGCCGGCCTCCGGGCCTCGCGATTCGCTGACCACCCCGCCACCACTGCCCCCGACCGACTCCTGGGTGTGCGAGCTGCCTCGGACACTTGACGAGGTCGAGCGCGAGCATATCCTGGCCACGCTCCGCTACACCCGCGGCAATAAGCTGCGCGCAGCGGAACTGCTCGGCATCGGCCGCTACTCACTCTATCGTAAAGCTGAGCGCTTAGGGATCGATCTGGATGCCCTCAAAAAACAGTGAAAAGTCGAAAGTCGAAAGTGGAAAGTGAAAGGAAAAAGCGAGCGTCACTTTCGACTTTCGACTTTTCACTTTCCACTCTTTGGCATTTGCCCGATTTGCGGTTATATTCTCAATTAAGGATAAGCCCCAGAAACGCCTGATGAGCAGCGGCGCCCCGTCGAGCGTGGTGGAAGACAGAAGACTATGCCAATGGAATTTGAGCTGACAGAGGAACAGCAACAGGTCAAGCGTGCCGTGCGCGAGTTTGCCGAGGCCGAGATCCGGCCGCACGTCATGGAGTGGGATGAGGCGCAGCATTTCCCCAAAGACCTCTTCCCCAGGTTGGGAGCGCTCGGCCTGATGGGGGTGATCTTCCCCGAAGAGTACGGCGGGGCGGGGATGGGCTACGTCGAGTATGCAACGATCATCGAGGAACTGTCGCGCGTGGACGGCTCGATCGGGCTGTCAGTGGCGGCGCACAATTCGCTCTGCTCAAATCATCTCTACCAGTACGGGAGTGACGAGCAGCGGCGCCATTACTTAACTCCACTCGCGCGGGGTGAGAAATTAGGCGCGTGGGGGCTGACTGAACCGGCCTCGGGCTCCGACGCTTCAGCCATGCGGACGATGGCCGTGCGGCGCGATGGCGGCTGGGTGCTGAACGGCGCGAAGAACTTCATCACGCACGGCATCTCGGGCGACACCTGCGTCGTCCTCGCGATCACCGACCGCGAAATGCGGTCACGCGGCATCAGCGCCTTCGTCGTCGAGCGCGGGACGCAAGGCTTCATCGCCGGGAGGAAGGAGAACAAGCTCGGCGTGCGCGCTTCGGAGACGGCTTCGATTATCTTTGAAGACTGCTTCATTCCGGAGGAGAACCTGCTCGGTGAGCGCGGCCGCGGTTTCGTCAACGCCATGCAGATCCTCGACGGCGGGCGCATCTCCATCGCCGCGCTCGCTGTGGGCATCGCCCAGGGGGCCTATGAGTCGGCGGTCAAGTACTCGAAGGAGCGCCACCAATTCGGCAAGCCCATCGCCGAGTTCGAGGCCATCCAATTCAAGCTCGCCGACATGGCCACCCAGCTTGACGCGGCGCGGCTGCTCACGCTCCGCGCCGCTTACCTGAAGGATAATCACCGCCCGACGACCAAAGAGTCGGCGATGGCCAAGCTCTACGCCTCAGAGATCGCAGTCAAAGTCTCCGAAGAGGCGATTCAGATTCACGGCGGCTACGGCTACACCAAAGACTATCCGCCGGAGAAGCACTGGCGGGACGCGAAGATTTGCACCATCGGTGAGGGCACGAGCGAAGTCCAGCGGTTGGTCATCGCGCGGCAGTTGCTGGCCTCATAAAGCGCAAAGAGCAAGGAGCAAAGCGCAAAGGGCGAATGAAGACATAGTCTCTTCGCCCTTTGCGCTTTGCGCTTTGCTCCTTACGCTTTGCCTTATTGCGGAGGGTGGCTCCCGAGTTTCTTTTCGCCCGCCGCCTGCGCCGAGGTTTTGTCCCTGCGCGCGTAGTAGCCCTGGCGCGTGCGGGCGATCAGCTTGTGATTGTCCTTGGGGTTGACCATCACGCGGACGGTGCGGAAGGTCCCGTCGCGCTTCTCGTTGTTCGGGTAGTAGCTGATCACATACTGCGTCCGCAGGTCTTTGGCGATCTGCGCGGCGATGGCCGGGATTTCTTTCAGGTCTTTGGGGAAGAAGGCGCGACCGCCCGAGTCTTCGGCCAGGCGGTTGAGCAACTCCTTGGCCTTCTTGGCGGGCGACTTGCCGAAGAGCCCGCCCGGCTCGTCTTCATCGACGAAGCCGACGAGGTAGACTTGCACCTCGTCCTCCTTGATCGCCTCCATGACCTCTTTTTCTTTGACCGAGCTGTTCTTCTCCAACCCGTCGGTGATCACGACGAGCGCCTTGCGCCGGTGCTGCCCTTTGTTGCGGGCAACGGCTTTCTCCTGCGCGTAATCGGCCGTGGCGATGATGGCGTCCAGGAGCGAAGTCCCGCCGCCGGTGTAGAGTTCGCCGATGGCGTCTTCGAGTTCGCGCTTGTCGCGGGTGAAGTCCTGGACCAGTTCCGGCTCAGCCTTGAACTGGGCCACGAAAGCCTCGTCGTCAGACTTCATCTGCTTGACCAGGTCGAGCGCGGCCTCGGAGACCGTGTGGAGCTTGGCCCGCATGCTGCCGGAAGTATCGATCACCAGGCCGAAGCTGATCGGCACCTCTTCTCGACTGACCGACTCGATCTGCTGTTTGATCTTGTCCTCGTAGACTGTGAAGTCGTCCTTGTTCAGGTTGTAATGCGGAGTGCCGTTCTGGTCGATCACCGTCACGTCGAGCTGGACGATTTCGGTGTCGATCACGACTTTTTCGCCGCCCGAGTCCTGCTGCTGATCGGCCTCCGCCCCCTGGCGCTGAGCGCCCTTCTTGGGCGGGTTGCCTTTCTGCTGCCCGGCCGCCTTAGGCGGCGGCGGTTGCGGCGGCTCCTGGGCGATGGTCGGGATGAGCAGGGAGGCGGCCAGCAGCCACCCGAGCGCGACGACGGCGATGGTTTTGAATGTTCTTCGATGGTGCATCACAGTACCTTCTATAAATCGGGTTGAGGTCGATCCCAGCTTTATTGATTAAGCAACTTCCGGGGGCCAGTCCATTATACATCTGGGGCCGCCTCGCGACGAAATGAAAATAGGGGCTAGGGAAGACCGAACCCTAACCCCTAAAAAGAGCCGGACGAGACGGCGATTCGTTATATACTATCGGTAAACCGTCCCCCGTGGCGGTCCGAAAGGCATCTGACATCATGAATAACTTTGATCTTGTGATCCTCAACGCCACGGTCGTCACCATGAATGAAGATTACGATGTGCTCGAACGGGCGGCCGTGGCCGTGCGCGACGGGCAGATTGTGCAGGTCTGCCCGGTCGGCGAGCTGCCGGCCGGGTGGACGGCGCGGCAGACGATCGATGCGACCGACGCGATTGTGACTCCCGGGCTGATCAATGCCCACACCCACGTGCCGCACTCGCTGCTGCGCGGCGTCGGCGATGGGCTGCCCTTGAAGCGGTGGCTGGAAGAAGCGATCTTCCCCATCGAGCGCGCGTGCGTCAACGAAGACTTCGTCAAGGTGGGGGCACGGCTCTCGATCATCGAGATGCTGCTCGGCGGGATTACGACCTTCGCCGACATGTTCTTTTACGAATGGGTCATCGCCCGCGAGGCCGACACGCTCGGCATCCGCGCCGTCCTGGGCGAGACGGTCATGGATTTGCCGACCCCGGACGCGCCCGGCGGCGTCGATGAAGGGATGAAGCTGGCCGAGCGCTTCATCAGCGAGTGGCAAGGGCACCCGCGGATCACGCCGGCCGTCGCGCCGCACGCGCCCTACACCTGCGCCCCGGCCACGCTCAAAGCCGCGCGTGACCTGGCCCGCCGCACTGACACCCCGCTGCTCATCCACCTCTCCGAGACGCAGGATGAGGTCGATGAGATTCTCAAGCGCTACGGGGCCACGCCGATCCACTACGCCGCGCACCAAGGTTTGTTCGAGGTCAAGGTGCTGGCCGCGCACGTCGTCCATCCGCAATCGGGTGAGCTGGCGCTGCTCAAGGAGCGGCAGGCCGGCGTCGCGCATTGCCCGCGTTCGAATATGAATCTCGCCTCGGGCGCCGCGCCGATCCGGCGCATGCTCGATAAGGGAGTCCGCTTGGGCCTCGGGACGGATGGGGCGGCCTCGGCGCCGACCACGAACCTCTTCGAAGAGATGGCCACCGCCGCCCGCCTCGCCAAGCTCCACCACGAGCGCGCCGACGCCATCGCCGCCCGCGAGGTCTTCGCCATGGCGACGATCGGCGGGGCGCGGGCCCTGGGGATGGAAGACCGGATCGGCTCGATTGAGGTCGGCAAACTGGCCGACCTCGTGGTGGTCGACACCGGCATCGCGAATTTGCAACGCGCGCCGATCTACGACGTCTATGCGCACCTGGTCTACGCCACGGCCGAGGCCCGCGATACGATCATCGAGGGCGTGCCGGTGGTGCGCGACCAGCGGGTGTTGACGGTGGATTGGCACCGGCTCCGCCGGCAAGTGCGCGAGCAATCAGAACGCATCCCGCAGGTCATCGGGTAAAGAATGTCCCACGACCTGTCAGGTTGTGGTAGCCCTCGAAAGAAGCTGTTGCCGAGGTAACCACAACCTGACAGATCGTGGGACATTAATACGCGAGTGCGAAACAAATCATAGCCGGTGGCGTTCGAACGAGCGTGGCAGCGCAATTCGTGGCTGCCGTCTCACTGGCTTATTCAACCGGCACATCTCATCTGCCAGGCGCTGACCCTCACCCGGCCCGAGCAGATTCTAGGCGGCTCTGACTGTCCCTCACCGCCGGCAAGCAACTTCAGAGGAAGCCGCGGGGATTTCGGAACAAATCATCGTCCGGCGCGTTAAGCTAAGCAGCGCAGCCGCCATCCGGATCGGCCTGGGGCTGCCGCTTCACTGGGATCACAATCGGACTGGCATTCTCTGAATCGGGCGTTGAGCCTCACCAGGAACCTGGAGTTTTTCAGGCAACGCTCCTGAGCTAACTCAGCAAACTAATTTCTTAATTCCTTCCCGTTCGCTGGCCGTGGACCTCACCGCCGCGCCGGAAGATTTCCAGACCCTCTCAACCTGCCCCTTGAGAGACCAAACTTCACCGGGCCTCCCCGTCCGTAGAAGGAGCCCGCACATCGGAGATCAGAAGCAATGAAGACCTTAAAAGACTCCGGCCGCTGCCTGACGCGACCAATCTATCTACCCCTGACCTTACTCGCGCTGAGTCTGATCGCGCTGCCCTGGGCAATGACGCGTCGAGACTCAGGCTCCGCCGGCACAGCATCGAACCTGCCCACCAGGCTGACTGAAGCGGGCAATGCTCCCCGCGCCCGGCTGAGCGAGGCTTACGGCAAACTGCCGCTGAGCTTTGAAGCCAACCAGGGGCAGGTCAATCAGCCGGTCAAGTTCCTGTCGCGCGGCAGCGGCTACAACCTTTTTCTGACACCCGCCGAAGCGGTGCTGACGTTGAGTCGGCCGGCCGCTGAGGGCGAGGACACTGCCGCCTTACATCAGGCAGTCCTGCGGCCAAGCCCACAGGCTCGCGCCGCCGTGCGGATGAGACTCATGGGGGCGAATCGGCAGCCGCGCATCAGCGGGCTGGGTGAGTTGCCGGGCAAGACCAACTACTTCCTAGGTCATGATCCGAAGCAGTGGCGCAGAGACGTGCCGACCTATCGCCAGGTCAAGTATGAGCAAGTCTACCCGGGAGTGGACGTGGTCTACTACGGTAACCAGCAACAGCTTGAATACGACTTTATCGTTGCGCCGGGGGCAGACCCTAAAGCGATTCGGCTAGCCTTCGCGGGGGCCGAGCGGCTGCGCCTCGATGAGCGAGGTGATCTGATCCTTGAGACGGGAGCGGGCGAACTGCGCCAGCTTCGGCCGGCCGTCTACCAGGAAGTGAGCGGAGCGAAACAAGGGGTCGCGGGCCGCTACGTCATCCGGGGGAAGAATGAAATTGGTTTTGAGGTGGGCGAGTATGATGCGAGCCAGCCGCTGGTGATCGACCCGGTGCTCGGTTATTCTACCTTCCTCAGCACCATGAACGCGGGGATTGCGGTGGATGCCACCGGTCATGCTTACGTCGTCGGCAGCGCCTTCATCATGATGCCCACGACCCCAGGCGTGCCACGGCCGACCCAGACGAACCCGCCCGGCCTGCTGGAAAAAACTACTTTCGTCCACGTGACCAAATTAAATCCGCAGGGGACCGGCATCATCTACTCGGCCTTGTTCGGCGGCACCGACGCGGTCAAAGTGATAAGCCACTTACCGGGCAGTGATGGTGAGGTAGGTTATTCTCTAGGCAATCGGGGCACGGCCATCGCCTTAGACGCCGCGGGTAACGCCTACGTGACGGGGATGACCGTCTCAACCAACTTCCCCACCACGCCGGGCGCTTTCCGCACTTCGTATGAGACGAATGATGGCAATTATGGCGTCTTCGTGACGAAATTGAACGCCGACGGCACCCAACTCCTCGCTTCCACTCTACTCGGTGCTGGTTCGGCTTATGGCCTTGCAGTGGATAACTCCGGCAACGCCTATGTCACTGGCAGCGCTGACCAGTCTTATCGCGATTTCCCCTCGACTCCAGGCGTTTTCCAGCCGGCGATCAACCCTGGCAAGCTCGGTACTGGGTCGATTGATGCTTTCGTCACGAAGGTCAGTGCCGACGGGACACGGCTCATCTACTCAACCTTCCTCGGCAGCGGTGGCACAGATCGCGGTTGGGGCATCGCGGTCGATGCGGTGGGCAACGCCTACGTAACTGGGGAGACAACTAATGGCAGGACTGGCGGCGGGACACCCGACGGTGACCGTTTCCCTACCACACCGGGAGCGTTTAAGACTAACGACGACACCTTCAGTGGCGCGGGCGCCTTCGTGAGCAAGTTGAGTGCGGACGGCTCCAAGCTCCTCTACTCGACCATCCTCACCGGAGGCAGTGCCGCCGGGCATTCGGATAGCCAAGCTAAACTTGCCATCGCCATTGACGCCGCCGGGTACGCCTACGTGGCGGGGACGACAGATTATGCTGACTTCCCGACGACCCGCGGCGCTTACCAGACTCAGGGAGGAAGGGACAACACCGCCATCAACAACGATGACGTTTTCGTCACCAAGCTCGCGCCTGACGGGAGTGCGCTGGCTTACTCAACCTTCATCGGCGCCTTTAAAATTGCCGAAACTGCCGACGGGATCGCGGTTGATGCGGCGGGCAATGCCTACGTGGTCGGGCGAGGCTATGGCGGGGTCTTGGTGGTGAAGCTCAATCCGGCGGGCAACGCGCTCCTCTATTCGCTCTCCTTTTTCGGGGGCATGGGGCGAGGAATTGCAGTCGACGCGGCTGGCAACGCTTACATCACCGGCATCGGGAGCGACGTTCCGACAACTCCCGGGGCTTTCGCGGGCCAACCCACCGGGGGCTTCGTGATGAAGATTTCCGAGTCCGGCGGCTTCCCGATCCCCCCGCTCCCGCCGATCCCGGACCCGGACCCACCGGAGAGGGTCACTATCGGCGGCCGGATCAAGGACCAAAATGGCAAGCCGATGGCAGGAGTGAAAATCTTATTGCAGTCGAGCATCCTACTAGGAGACCCTGACTTCCCAAAGACTACTGGGACGATCTTCACCAGCAGTGCTGGGTACTATGTGTGGTCAGGGCTGCCCTTCTCCGGCACTTATACGGTGACCCCGTCGCAGGAGGGGTATGTCAGCGCCCCGCTCAGCCGAACCTTCAACACCCTGGCCTGGCACGAGACGGTCAACTTTGTCCTCTCACCCTTAGCCGGCCCGACGCCGACGCCCACGACCTACACCATCAGCGGCCGGGTGACGGATCGAAACGGCAAAGCCATCCAAGGGGTGAGCCTGAGCGGCGCGCAGACGGGTAATGCCGTCACTGATCGCTTCGGCCTCTACTCATTTAGCAACTTGCCGAGGGGCGGAAACTACACCGTCACTCCGCCATCAACAGGTATTGCTGTCGGCTTCAAGACTTACTATGCGAGCCCCGGCTCCGCGAGCTTCACCAATTTGAGTAGCAATCAAGTGGCCAACTTTGCTTATACGAGCACCGTCTCGCTGGCCACCGCTCCAGCGCCGACGCCGACGCCCACTCCGGAAGTGACGCCGACGCCGACGCCGACGCCCTCGCCCTCGCCCTCGCCGACACTGCGGCGCTGTGGGTTTAAGCCCTGCCCCAAGAGCTAACCCTGGCCCTGACACAGTCAGTATTTCTGTTTGCCCCAGCAGCAACGATCTGGGGCCGCGAGAGCGGCCCCAGTAATTGGAGAAAGAGAATGAAGGCCCGCAGGATGATGGCGCGCAGCTTCGTGTGGCGCGGCGGGTCGGAGAAGATGAGCCAGTCGAGGGGCTGGCCGCCTGAGGGCGACGCCCCGGAGCTGAACGCGTCGTGATCGTTCAGCGCCCGCTTCACGCCCTCGTAGTCGAAGATCATCCAGAGATCGGACCGCGGGTCGCGGAGCATAGGAGACCCGCTCCGGATCTGGTCATATACGGGAGAGGGATTGCGGCGCATTTCGTCGGAGAAAAGGTTCATCACAATTCACTACCTCCAGCAGGCACTTGCCTGCCAGGTCGGGGCGAGAGCCTGGGAAGCAGGGCCGAGGTGAAGGCTCCCCAAAGAAAGGGGAGATTACGGCGGTTGAGGTCAGCAAGTCAAGCCAAGCTGTGGGTCGTGGTCAGGAGGCGAAACCCACTTTGCTCTCCTCTGTCTGCGGCGTTGAATGGCTGGCGGCTCTTGACCGCAGAAGATCATCTGACATATAAGTCCCTTGGGGTCAACTCGCCTTTTTTATTTGATCATGCGCCCCGTTCTACCCTGCACCGAGACGGCAATGATGCGGGGATCGCTACTGCCGAGGCAGTAGACTTTTCCGAGGATAGGCCAAGCCGAGTCGATCAGAATTCCAGATGCGCACTGGAGGAGATGCCATGCCTCGCCAATCATTCTTGCTTACAATCACCGCCACCCTGTTGCTGCTCGCCACAGGCATCGCCTCTAGCCTGACTCAGCCTTTAGCCGTCGTCGCACAGCGCACGGTCAGCTCCGGCGAGATTTACTACCCTGGGCCGGGAGAAAACTGGGAGCGCCGAACGCCGCAGCAGGTAGGGATGGATCCCGGCCGACTCAACGAGGCCATGGCTTTTGCCTTGGCCCATGAGGCGAAGGAGCCGCGTGATCTGGAGCTGGCCCATTACCAGAGCTTTGGCCGCGAGCCGTTTGGCGATGGGGTCGGCCCGTTCAGAGAGCGCGGCGCGCCGACCGGATTGATCTTGCGCCGGGGTTATCTCGTGGCGGAGTGGGGCGATCCGCAGCGCGTGGACATGACCTTTAGCGTCACCAAAAGCTTTCTCTCCTCCACCGTCGGGTTAGCCTATGACCGAGGGCTGATCCGCAGTCTGCAAGACCGGGTGCGAGACTATATGGCGCCCGTGGTGGCGCTCGCGCCTGATTTCAGGAAGAATCGTGCCGAGCGGTTGGGCGAATCCGAACTCCTCCAGCCGTTCGAGACCGAACACAACCGGAAGATCACTTGGGATCATTTGCTGAGGCAGACCAGCGATTGGGAAGGAACACTCTGGGGCAAACCCGACTGGGCTGACCGCCCGAGCAATAATCCTGCCGAATGGCGTACCCGCCAGCGTCATGAGCCCGGCACTATCTACAAGTACAACGATGTTCGGGTGAACGCCCTGGCGCTGGCGGCGCTCAACGTCTGGCGCCGTCCGCTGCCACAGGTGCTCAAAGAATACGTAATGGACCCGATTGGCGCTTCCCCGACCTGGCGCTGGTACGGCTATGAGAACTCCTGGGTGTTGATCGACGGCGTGGCCGTTCAATCGGTGAGCGGCGGCGGGCATTGGGGAGGCGGGATGTTCATCAGCGCCCGCGACCAGGCGCGGTTCGGGTATCTGACGCTCCGCCGAGGGAAGTGGAAGGACAGGCAGATTCTTTCCGAAGCATGGGTGCGGATGGCGCTCACTCCCACCCCGGTGCAAACCACCTACGGCTTTATGAACTGGTTCCTCAATACCGACCGTCAACTGCTGCCGAGCGCACCAGCGGCGGCGTTTGCGCACCTGGGGAATGGGACGAATATGATCTACGTGGATCCTGAACATGACTTGGTGGTCGTGGCCCGGTGGATCGAGCGGAACGCGATTGACGGGCTAGTGCAACGGGTCTTGACTGCTTTGGCTTCTCCTCCACAGTCCAGTCAGAGGCGGAATTGACTGCGACTTGCGGAGCGGAAGAAGGGTGGGGTCAGGATTTTTACTTTAACAAACCCGCCGGGGGACTCTCTGAGGATGCCATGAATAAGTCACGCGCTTGCGCTATCGCCGTCGCTGCCGTCACCTTACTGTCCACCGCCGTCCACGCCCGTCAGCAAAGCTACGCCCAGTCGGCACCGACGGGGTTGGCTTTAGAGATCATCTATCTCAAAGGTCAGCCGCCAAGTTTGTACCCGGTGGCGAGCCCGCAAGCGAAACAGAGCGGCGGCTGGTCCAGTCGTTTCGGCAGGGTTGCCGGTTGGCAGCTTCCTGACGGGACTCTCCCGGTCAGGGCAGTCCAAGTCGTCTCCCGGCTCGAAGGTGAAGGCGGGCTGGCCAAGATTTGGGTCTCAGTCTTATTGGGCCAAGAGTTGATTGAGCGGGAAGAGCCAGTGACGACCTACGAGATCGGCGAGAACAAGAAGGTGGTGGTCACTGAATTGACCCGGTTCGGAGTCGAGCCGATTGAGATCAAGGTCGTGAGAGTCGCCCCTTACATCACGATCTTACCGCTGGTTGTCGGCCAGGCCCCGTCGGTCCTGGTGACGGGCATCACCGCCAAGACCTCGACGCTCCCCTCCTATCAGCTCTCCCTGCAAAATCTCTCGAGCAAGAACGTGGTCGCGCTCGAGTGGTACATTGTCATAGGCGGCAAAAAGCAGATCGTGGCACTGCCTCAGGGGGCAGAAGGCCGGCCGCTGATCCCCGCCGGCGGGCATTATGAACTGACGGTGTCGGGCGCCTATCAAATCCGGCCTACGTCTGGTGGCCACCCGCCTGACCTCACGCAAGGCCATGATTGGGTGATCGGTGCGGTCGTGTTTAGCGACGGGTCGTACGAAGGCGAACCTGAGTCTGCCGCCGGTCTCAGGGCCCAGTTCAGAGGGCGCAAGGTTCAAATTCCCAAGGTGGTGGCGCTCTTGCAGGGCGCGCTCAATTCCGCGGAGCCTGATGCCAGCGCCACCTTGCGGCGCCTCAAAGACGAGCTATCGGCCCTCAAAACCGACGTAGATGTGTCTGAGATGGACGCGCTGCTGGGTGAGTTTCCTGCCCTTCCTCCCGCTGCACAAGCCAGGCTCGTGTCTGCCGTTCGAGTTGCCCTGCAAGGCATAAAGAAGGCGGCGATTGACGAGGTTGATAATTTCGAGAAAGCCAAGGGGACGGCGCTGGATAAGTCCGCCTTACGGTCGTGGTTATTGGCAACTAAGGAAAAGTACGAGCAGTGGCTCTCAAGGTTGTAGGACCTACTTGCCTGAAGGCTTACGCCATAAACTGCCTGCGACTCCTGATCGACAGTCTGAGTCGTGTTAAGCAGGGGGCTAGTGCGCTCGCTGTCGAGCAAAGAGAAGAAGGAAGATGAGCAACCGCCCGAGTGGCCCGACCAGGTGAAGGAGGTGACCACCATATTTTCGCTTTGCGCCATGCACTTTGCACTTTGCTTTGAGTTCCGCCGCTTGCTTTGGGCGATCAATCCGGGATGTAGCGAGGCAGTTCCGGCAGCAAGCGTTGCACGAAGTCCAGGCCGTCCTTGAGCGCTTGCGGCTCCCCGCCACTACTCTCTTGCACCGGGAGCAGGACGCGGACCAGCGCCCCGTCCGTCCGATGCCGCGTGACGGCGTCCTGGACGGTGTAGACCTTGCCCCAGTACTCGCTCGCCACCATCCGCCCGCGTGCCTGGTACCAGTAGAGCGTGAGCATCCGCTCGCCGCCCTTGCCGATCAAGTAGTAATTGATCTCGCCTTGCCCCGCGTGCTCGTTGCCGATGCTGAGACGTTCGTGGCGCAGCTTCGCCCAGCCCGCGCCCGGCAGGCAGTTTTGCGGCGAGTGATAGGTCTGGCCGTTGCGCTGGCTGCGGTAGAAGGCGATGAAGAGGAAGGCCGGCACCCCTTGCTCGCTGGTGTAGGTGCTGGAGAGGTAATCGTCCGGGTTGAGCAGGTCGAGCGCCCTCGGGTCGAGCGATTGGACTTCGGCCCTCCGCCACGGGCCGACATGCTCCGGGAAGCCGGACAACGGCTCGCGCGGCGGGACTCGCTCGACCTCGCTGGCGCGCGTCAGGTAGGTAGTGAACCCCGCGGCGACCAGGAGAAAGGCGAGCATCGCGATGAAGCTGAGGTGTTTTCTCATACGCACTCTAATCGGCGGCACTCTTCGACGCCGAGCGGGTGTCCTCCAGCCGGCTTGATTCCTTTGATCGATGCTGGAGCCGATGGAACAGCTTCGCCGCTCCGCTCAACAGTCTCGCCAAGGCCAGGAGCATCAAAAAGGCGGCGATGAAAACGAGCCAGCCCGAGAAGCCGTGCATGAAGCCTTCGGCCGCCTCCACTCCCCAGTAATGGGCCATCACGCCCGTGCCGGCCACGCGGGCGGCGTTGGCAATGATCGCGATGGGGATGACGGAGAGCACCAGCACCACCCGGCGCCACCATCGCGACTCGGCGAAGTAGGCATAGGTCACGGCCAGTGTCGTCAAGGCCATCAGCGAGCGGATGCCGCTGCAGGCTTCGACGACTTGAAGTTTCATCCGCGCGAGCTCGATGACGTTCCCCTCGCGCAGCGCGGGGATGCCCAAGAGGTTGATCGCCCGCGTCGCGTAGTCCGAGGCAATCAGTTGAAGCGGGAAGGCGATTTGATTAAAGATGATCGTGGGAATCGGAATCGCCAGCAGAAAAATTCCGATGGGGAAGAGCAGTAGCCGGAGGTGGGTCCATCCAAGGAAGTAGATCACCAGGCTCGCCAGCGCAATGATGAATGAGACGCGGGAGATGTAGAACTCGGCGCCGACGGTTCCGGCCAGCAGCATCCCGACAGCCAGGAGCATGAGCCCGCCCCCGAGCCAGACGCGGGGACGACGCGGCGCCGCGAGCAGGCGGTCGCGGTTGGCCCAGATGACATACCCGCTGATGAGCGGGATTAGCAAACCGTGGGAGTAGTTCTCATCAATCCACCAGTCGTGAACCAGGCGCCTGAGCACATCATTGTAGAGCCAGAGCAAAGCTAAGCAGATCGCCCCGCCGCGGAATAAAACTTTTGAGTCGAGCTTGGTTAATTTCACTACTTCGCCCTCGCCAGCCTGAGTCCTCCGGGCCGTCTCCCCAGTGACAAAGTAACGCAACTTGTCACCCCCAGGTTACGGAACTTGTCACTTTCCCCGCCCTTCGCGGCCCCGCCCTTCGCTTCCCACCTCGCACCTTAGCAGAAAACGGGCCGCCTGAAAACAGGCTGCCTCCCCGAGACCCAGGCTAAAGGCTAGCCGTCACTGAACCTTTTCAAAGCCGTTGCGAAACTGCGTTGGCCGGAGGGCTGAGGCGCTCAACCGGCGGGCGATGGAAGGCCGGGCTGGCACAAGAATTGTAAATATCACGGGCGTGAGTTTGATGTAATTTGCAGTCGGCATCACTCGCCATCGAAAGACCAGTCCAGAGGGATGCCGACGTTTCTATTTCCAGTTTTGTTCATCTGACGAGTTCGGACGAAAAAGCTGCAGCGGGGCGCCACGACTGTGGTTCTGCCGCAAGTGGAACACCGTTGCCGTTTCGTTTCGTCTGTATGCGGCGTAGTTAGAACGGGGCACTAGCTACGCCGCATTAACATCTCTGCCCAAATTTAAGTTCAAAGTTGAAAGTCGAAAGTTCAAAGTGAGGGCCTAAGCTTTCTACTTTATACTTTAAACTTTGGACTAACTGAGTTCCACCGACAAGGGCAAACCCGTAGCGATGCGGGGACGCAAAGTTCGAGTCTCAGTCCTATCTCTTTACCCCGTGCTGAGACGGTCGAATCGCCGAAGTGGAAACATCCTGGACGCAGGCGCACGCGCACGACGCCTCGCCAGTGCTGTTTAGTTGACAGTAGCGCAACCGAAAAAGCCTGCTCATCACTGAGGTCCGATTGTCGTGGGAATCTAGGTCGCCGTCCGGGCGGTCAGGGTTCCCGCTTCGTGTTTCTGGGCCTTGATCAGCAATCACCGATCAGCCAGTGCCGCTCTCCCTGCCGCCGTTGCGGCTGAGAGCTGATGGCTGACAGCCGAATGCTGACAGTGATCGTTGCGACCTGTAACACCCACCTCGCCACCTAACCGTCCGAGTGCTGACCTTGAAGCGTAAGCCGCCTGGCTTGCGGTCGGTACTGGTCTGCCCGTCGCGCCTTGGGACTCGCCGAGAGAAAAGGCATGGGGTCTGACCAGCTATCACTCGCGTCCGGGCGCCCACCGGGGCGGCGCCGAAAAGGCAAAAGACACCGGACACGAAATGCGGAGCGCAAGTCTTCATTCAGCTTTCATCATCTATTATCCGATAGGCCCCGTGCATTCGTCGGCATTCGTCGCCCATTGTTACTTTTAGTACTTGGCCTGTTGACCGCCATCACTGTCATCTGGCGGTCGGGCCATTCGCAGGCACAGAGCCCCGAGCTGAGGGTCGTCATCAGAGTGAGTAACGCAGCGCTGCCAGTCACCATCGGAGTCCCGCTTGCCGAAAGCGCCAGCCTGCTGGACGCCTCGCAGCTCGCCGTCACCGACCCGGGCGGCGCGCCCGTGCCCGCGCAGGCACGCGTGCTCGCTCGCTGGCAGGGACTCGCGAACGACACGACGAAGCCGATCAAATGGGCCTTGCTCGATTTCAAGCCTACGGTCGCGGGCGCCTACACTCTGACCCGCACGCCCGAAGCCGTCGCCCAGCCGGTGCTCGCCACCAGCGATTCGGCGAGCGCGGTGCGCGTCGCCACTTCACGCCTTGAGATCGAAGTTCCGAAACAAGGGGCCTCGCTCCTGTCGAGCTTTAAGCTCGATGGCGCTGAAACACTTCGCGCCCCCTTCACGGTGCAGGGCGCGCTCCCGCGTGGCGCCATCGTCGTCGCCACGCCCAACGCGGCGGACTCATTGCTGCTGGGCGAGACGACGCTCCTGAACGTCGGGGCAGTGGTGCGTTTCGAGCATCTGGCACGGATCAAATGGGACGCGAGCGCCGGCAGCACGCAAGTCGTGACTGAGGATTCAAACCTGATCGGCAGTCATAGCTACCTGATCGCAGAGGGAACCCCGCGGCAAGAGGAGATTGCCGTCACCGCCGCCGACGCAGGGGCTTTGACCAGCAGCACGCCGCTCAAATTCGACCACGCGGCCGGGAGCACGATTCGCGACCTGAGCGTCGAACAAGACCCGCTCACGATCCAAAGCATCGACGGCCAACTGGTCCGGTTCAGCGCCTCGCTCAAGCAGACGCACGCCGTCGGCGACCGGATGTATGTCGCCGGGGCGGGGACCGTTCCGGCGCTGGCGACGATTGACAAGACCTCAGTCGAAGAAGCCAACTCCCTCCGCGTCGTCGTGCGACAAGACGGGCACTTCTATGCCGCCGCCACGCGCGTCATGCCGACCGTCAACTTCACGCTCCGGTATCACGTCTACGCCGATCAACCTTTCATCCGCGTGCGCTGGCGGCTGAACAACGACGGGCCGTTCGGTTTCGGCGCCTCCCGCTTGCAACAGCCGCCTTACGCTCAACACGCCCTGATTCGCAGCCTCGCCGCAGTTGTTCCGACTGCGGCTTCAGGTTCCGGTTATGAATCCGTGCTCAACGCGGCCGACGCCCACGCGCGCGTGGCACACAAACAGAGTAGCGTGACGATGGCGGCGGGCTCCTTTGAAATCTCAGTGCCTGAATTCGCCGAGAATTTCCCGAAGGCCGTCACGGGCGCGGCCGAGGGGCTGCGCTTCGACGTGCTGCCCGATGTGGGGAACGACTATCTCTTCGACGGAGCACGCTCCAAGACGACTGACTTCTACCTCGGTCGCTCCACGGCCGGGGCGGTCGCCCTCAGCAACTCGATGAATGCGGGTTTGGAGCCCGCCTACATCGCCCAGACCGGCGCCGTCCGCCCGGCTTTCATCGAGAAGCGCAACTGGTCGTCGGTCTTCTCCGCCGACCCGCAAATGGGCGAAGCCGCCGACCGGGCCGAGCGCCTGCTGGCCTGCTCCTATGCGGTAGAAGCGAGCGACAGTGCGGGCTCTGTCCCGCCGGTCTCCATCTTTGAATACCGCGAGCGTGGCGAGTACGGCGAGCATTTCGGCTGGCGCAACTTCGGCGACCTGGCGTGGGCCGAAGGCTACTCCAACCTCCATTACGACCTCCCTTACATTCTGCTGCGCGAGTACCTGCGCACGGGCGATGGCCGCGCTTTTCGGATCGGCGGCGAGATGGCCCGCTACCGCTCGGATTGGGGGCAATACCACGCCAATGACTACTGGGACGTAGAGCATACTTACAACCTCCGCGGCCTGGCCTTCTATGAGAAGGGCGACCACGGGACTTATCGCGAGCCGGTCCCGAGCCATACTTGGGTCGAGGGGCTGTGGCTGTATTGGGCCCTCACCGGCGATGAAGCGGCGCACGAGTCGGCGCTGGAAGGGAGCGAGGCGCTCGCCCGCTTCCAATTCACCTACGACAACGCGCTCAGTTGGAATGAGCCGCGCTGGGTCGGCTGGCCGGTGCTTGGGTTGATGGCCGCCTGGCGCTATAGCGGCAACGGCCGATACCTCTACAAGGCCAAGGAGAATACCTACCTCCTGATGCAGGCCGAGATCGATTTCGGCCGCAAAGGTTATTACCTCCCGGACGGGATGACCGGCGAGCAGAACGGCGTGAAGAGTTGGATGTGGGCGGGCTATTCGATGCTCGGCGTGATCGAGTATTGGCGCGAGACCAACGATCAGAACACCGCCGCCTTCCTCGTCCGCGTCGCCGACTGGCTGATCAATCGGAACAACGCTGCGCCCAACAACCCTCCGCTCGTCGGGGGCTACACCAACCCGGATGGGTCATACCGGCCGCACGGCGCTCCCTACGTGTGGTATCCGCACAATACTTCGCCGGACTCCAACGGTTCGGTCGAGATAGGTGTGATGGACCTGCCGGTGCTCGTCGCAGCCGCCCGCATCTCCAACCGTGAAGACATTCGAGCCTACGCCCGCGGACTCTTTCGCGACGCCGCCTTTTACCGCGACTTCGCCGAGGGCACGAACGTCTCGCCCGCGAGCCGCGCGGTGATCAACTTCCATTCGCTGCTCTACCCGATGACCTCGCCGAAGGCTTACGGCCAGACGGGGCTGACGATCTCGGAATACTTGCCCGACCTGCTCGGCTCGGTGGTCACTCCGCGCACGGCGCCGGCCATTCCCACGCCGACTCCTGTTCCTTCATCAGTGCCGGGCACGTGTCATAGCTCAACCGCCTTTGCAGGATTGACCAACGCTGCCCTCAACCGCCCGGCGAGCGCCTCGAGCGTCCACCTGTGGGGCGGAGCGACTTGCACGGCGAACACGGCCAATGACGGGCTGCTTGCCACATCCGACGGGCGAGCCTCGTTCTGGCATTCAGAGTCGAACACGGGCCGGCCCGAATGGTGGCAAGTGGATTTGGGGCAGCCCACGCGGATCGGCGGCCTGGAGATCCTCTTCCGCCAGGATCAGAATCAAGAGAGCACACGCCGCAACTTCGAGGTGTGCGCCTCGAATGACGCTTCCTTCGTCGCTTCCACTATTCTGGCCGGGCAGGGATCGACTCCCGCTCCCTTCCAACAAACCTGGCAAGCCGCGGTCAACGATCCGAACGCGTACCGCTATGTGCGCGTGCGGAAGACCAGCCTCGACCCGGATGACTACGGGGACGTCTATTTCAACCTGGTCGAAGTCCGAGTCTACGCGGCAGAGGCGTCAGCCTCGCCTGCGTCCGCGGGGCCGCTCTCGCTAGGCGACCTCACGCCGCGGGCTTTGCTGGTCGGACAGGCGCTCAACCTGACGCTCGCCAGAGAAGACCGGTGCGGGCAGCCGCTCCAATTGTCAGCCACGGGCCTCCCGGAGAATGCGAGCTTCGACGCGGCGAGCGGCGTCTTCAGCTTCATCCCGGCGGCGCCGCAAGCAGGCAACGTCTATCAGGTGACCTTCCAAGCCGGCTACGGGCAAACCTCGACTGCCGCGAAGCTCGACATCGCGGTCATGATCGGGGGGGCGCCGCGCGTGACCGTGCTGACGCCGAAGGCCACCGACCATCTGATCGCCAACCGCAGCATCACGATCTCCTGGTCTGCCGACGCCGCGGCCCAGGTCGCGAGCTATCAGATCAAACTCTCGACCGACGGCGGCGCCACCTATCCGACGGTGATCGCCGAGCTGCCGGGCAGCGCACAGCAGTATCAGTGGGCGATCCCTCCGGCTTTAGCCAACCAGCGCAGCTCGCAGGTAAGGTTGATGGTCGTGGCCTCCGACGCCGAGCATCGCGTCGGGGTGGATTCGACCCACTACGACCTGCGGTTCTCCAGAGAGCTGAAGGCCGTCTCGGCGGCGAGCTATCGCGGCGACGCCCTGGCCGCGGGCTCGATCAACACTATCTTCGGGACGCAGATGACGACCGTCAGTTGGGAGGCGGCGAGTAGTTTGCCGCTCCCGTTCCGGCTTGGCGGGACGGAGATCGAGGTCCTGGACAGTCAGGGCATACTGCACCCGGCGCCGCTCTTCTACGTCGGCCACATCGCGGCCGGCGCCTACGCCTACGACCAGATCAACTTCTATCTGCCCGAAGACGTCGCGGCGGGCGAAGCGGTCATTACGGTCACCTCGGCGGCCGGGGACGTGTCAGAAGACATCGTCCAGGTTCGGCCGGTCGCGCCCGCGCTCTTTACGACGGACGCGAGCGGGAGCGGGGAAGTAGTGATGATCTCGACCATCGACGGAGTGAGCTATGCGTCGGGCGCAGTCAAGCAGGATGCTGAGCACGATGTTTATCTCATCCTCTTCGGCACCGGCTGGCGGTACGCGAACGGGACGAACCTCAGCAACTCATGGCCGGTCGTGGTCGAGATCAACCACACTCCGGTCCAGGTGCTCTATGCCGGGGCGCAAGGAGGATTTGTCGGGCTCGACCAGATCAACCTCTTGCTCCCGCGTGATCTCGCGCCGGGAGTTTATCCGCTCACTGTCCGCACGGGCCATCAGGTGAGCAACACAGCCCAGCTTCGCGTCTTTTGAGGGCTGATTGATGGGGCGCTAGACGCCGAGATTTTTCGAGCTTGAAATCCTCGCTCAGGTTGGGGCAGGTCTGGGATGGGGATTTCGAGGGAAGCGCGCCGCTTGCGAGTGAGCGGCGCGCTTCTTTATTGTGCGCCCGGCAGGGCGCGCCTACTTGGAGGTGAGAGTCCTCCACGAACCCGACAGGGGGAATCGTTAGCCGAACAGCAAGGGTGTCCATCGCGAGATGGAATCTGAAGGAAGCTGTAAGCAAAG
>Ga0207646_10000365_pt1 | contig 60882 bp, 47 predicted proteins | sample KBSK5502metaG_FD_184343 | JGI IMG/M metagenome (GOLD analysis project Ga0207646, IMG submission 184343) | Corn, switchgrass and miscanthus rhizosphere microbial communities from Kellogg Biological Station, Michigan, USA - KBS K5-50-2 metaG... | ecosystem: Host-associated > Plants > Roots >... | reverse complement strand
TTTAGGAATCGGGCTGGGCGGCGCGGCAGCGCCGTGGATTTCGCACGCGCTCGTGCAGCATTTTGGCTGGCAAGCGGCGCTCCGGACGATGGGTCTATTGGTAGTTGTAATTGCTCTTCCAGCCGCCTTCTTTGCAAAAGACGCGCCGCAGTCGAAAGAAAGTCGCGCAGCATCCGACCTGGCGAAGTCGCGGGACGATTTTTCTCACGATGCCTTTTTTCCTTCTGACTTTGGGCAGCATGTTTTCCATCGCAGCGGTCAGTGGTACCCAGCAAAATCTAAAGTTGTTCTTGAGTTTGGATCTTCATTTTACGCAGAGCCAGGCCACGAAGTATCTTGTCGCTGGTATTGGGCTTCAGCATCGTCGGGCGTTTGCTTATGGGTTGGATGGCAGACTATTTTCCCAAGAAGCTTGTCATGTTATTGATCTACTTGTTGGTAGGAGCTGCCATTCCTCTATCGCTTGTGAGGCACTCGCAAGCGGCCATGTACGCGTTCGCCGCGGTGTTCGGGATTGGGCTCGGCGGTGACTACATGATTGTTCCTTTGATGACCGCGGAGATTTTCGGCGTGCAAGTTCTCGGCCGCCTGCTGGGGGTGATTTTGACCGCGGGCAGCGCGGCCGAGGCTCTGTCCCCCTGGCTGGTTGGACGCTTGCGGGACACGACTGGAAGTTACACCGGAGGTTTTCTCGTGCTGATTGGCATGGCCGCGCTCAGCGCCGTGGCCGTTGCGGGGTTGCCCAAGGGACGGAAACCCGCATGACCGCACTTCCAATTCTGCGGCTGGGGACAGTCAAGGACGTCGCTCGTTTTCAAGAGCATGTTCGATCGCTCGGCTTGACGATCCCCTGCGATCGCGAACTGCTTAGCGGACCCGATTCAGCGCTGCGATGGCCGCTCTCGCGTGGCGGAATCAAAATCGGCAACCGGATCGCAGTTCAACCGATGGAAGGATGGGACGGCACTGCGGATGGAAATCCGACCGAACATACGATCAACAGGTGGAAAAAATTCGGCAGGAGCGGAGCGAAACTGATTTGGGGAGGCGAGGCCGTCGCGGTCTCGCACGAGGGGCGTGCGAATCCGAATCAGCTGGTGATTGCGCCGCACACGCAAGAGGGATTAGCGGGATTACGAGGGGTCCTTGTCGAAGAACACCGACAGACGACGGGATCCGACCAGGGGCTATGGATCGGGCTGCAATTAACGCATTCCGGACGCTACTGCCGTCCGAACAAGCACGACAGGCCCGAGCCGCGCATTCTTTACCATCATCCGATCCTCGACCGAAGACTGGGATTATCTCCTGATTATCCAACTCTCACGGATGGCGAGATCGGCGCAATCATTGAAGAATTTCATCGGGCGGCGAAAATCGCGCTTGAATTGGGTTTCGATTTTGTGGACATCAAGCATTGCCACGGATACCTGGGACATGAATTCCTGAGCGCGCACACCCGGGATGGGCAGTACGGCGGAAGCTTTGAGAATCGCACGCGATTTTTTCAAGAAGTTGTGCGCGGGATTCGCACAGGCGCGCCAGGGCTTTCGATTGGTGTGCGGCTCTCTGCTTTTGACACTGTGGCATACCGTCCCGACCCGTCGCGATCGGGAAATGGCAAATTGGGCCCGGGAATTCCCGAAGCGCATGACCACTTGATTCCATATCGCTGGGGATTCGGCGTGAATCCGTCGCGTCCAACAGAGATTGATCTAACCGAGACGATTCGGTTTTTGACTCTGCTCGATGAAATGGAGATCCGGCTGGTGAATCTAACGGCGGGGAGTCCCTATTACAATCCGCATATTCAGCGGCCGGCACTCTATCCGCCATCGGATGGATATCAGCCGCCAGAAGATCCGCTCGTTGGTGTGGCGCTGCAGATGAGCGTCACGCGGCAATTGAAACAACTCTTTCCCAACCTGATTGTGGTGGGAACTGCTTACAGCTACTTGCAGGATTTTCTGCCGCATGTTGCGCAGGCCGCGGTGCGGGAGAAATGGGTGGACGCAGTCGGTCTGGGAAGAATGATTTTGACTTATCCGGAGCTGCTCCGCGAGGCAAGCGAAGGAAGAATCGTCGAACACAAGCGGATTTGCAGAACGTTCAGCGATTGCACGACCGCGCCGCGGAACGGTTTGCCCTCGGGATGCTATCCGCTGGACAGCTATTACAAGAATTCCGAACTGGCGGATCGGTTGAAATCCGCGAAAGCGAAGCGATGAAAATCGATTCGATCGCTCAGCGGCAACACCTTGGCCGCAAGGTGCAGGGCATGGCCGCAGGACTCTTGCCGTTTGAAGCGGACGGGCGAATCGCCGTCGAGGCTTTTCAGAATCATCTGCGCGTCACACATGACGCAGGACTGGTGAACGCGGTGAACATGGACACCGGCTACGTGAACTATCTGAGCGATTCCGAAAGACAAGACGTGCTGCGATGGACCCGGGAGGCATTAGGGAAGGACGTGCCGTTCGTGGCCGGCGCCTACATCGAAGGACAGACGGATGACGTTGTTGATCTCTATCGGAAGCAGATGGACGCTATTGTTGCGCATGGCGGGATTCCAATCGTGTTCCAGACGAGCCGTTTGCATGGGAAGTCCGCGCAAGAGAAAGCAGCGATCTATCAAATGGTGAGCCGAGGGTATCCACACGTGCTGGCCTTCGAGCTGGGCAGGATGTTCGCGTCGAACGGCGAGATTTTTGACGAAGAAATGGTGTGCCGTTTGATGGACATTCCGGAAATCAAAGGAATGAAACATTCCTCGCTCGACCGGCTGGTCGAACTCGAGCGGCTGGCGCTACGCGATGCGCGCCGGCCGGATTTCCGCATCTACACGGGAAACGATTTGGGCATCAACATGATCGAATACGGTTCCGACTATTTGCTGGGGTTAGCAACGTTCGCTCCCCGGAAATTTGCGGAGCGCGACCGGCTCTGGGAAACGGCTGATCCCGCGTACTACGCTCTGTCGGATGCGCTCCAGTATCTGGGAAACGTGGCGTTTCGCGGGCCGGTTCCCGCTTACAAACATTCCGCTGCGGTGTTCCTGCACTTAACCGGCAGAATCCCTAGCGATCTGACGCACCCAAAGAGTCTAAGACGCCCGGTGTGGGAGGCGGAGATTCTCCGGGATTGCGCCGAGCGTCTCGGTTATTGAAAGCCTCTCGACTCTATCGTGATCAGCGGACCCTCGATCTCAGAGCGGTACTGAAAAGGAAGATTCGCTGGAAGCGATCAATCAGTGACGAAGATTGGAAGTTCATGGTGTTCACGAGCTATGCTGTGGTGGCGGCAGAGCGGCAAGGGACTTCCGCCATGAGGAAAACAATGGCTACACGACGTGAGTTTCTTGACGCACTTGCAGTAGGAGCGGCGGGGCTAGCGGTAGGGATGAAGGCCAAGAGTTATGGCCGGATCCTCGGCGCGAATGATCGGCTTAACTTTGCTGTGATTGGACTGAATGGGCGCGGGTATGCTCATCTCTCGTCTCTCAAGGCGAACAAGAGCGCTGCGCGCATCTCACATGTCTGCGATGTGGACAGCAACATTCTCAAAAAGTTTGCTGGCACTGTGCAGCGCGAGATGGGCGAGTCACCGGCTGTGGAGAAGGACTTTCGCACGATTCTCGAACAGAAGGATGTGGATGCCATCACGATTGCCACTCCCGACCATTGGCATGCACCCATGGCCATCGCCGGGTTGCAGGCGGGCAAGTACGTTTACGTAGAAAAACCTTGCAGCCACAATCCTGCTGAAGGACAGATGCTCGTGGAAGCACAGCAGAAATATGGAAGGCTTGTGCAGATGGGCACGCAGCAGCGCTCTTCGCCGCACAGCATAGAGATCGTCGAAAAGATTCACAGCGGCATAATCGGCAGGCCCTACCTCGCGAAAGCGTGGTACAGCAACGTGAGGAAGTCCATTGGCACGGGCAAAGAAGCGCCGGTACCGGTGCAACTCGATTGGGACCTGTGGCAGGGTCCGGCGCCCCGCCGTCCCTACCGTGACAACGTGCATCCTTACAACTGGCACTGGTTCAGAAACTATGGCACTGGCGAAACACTCAATAATGGAACGCACGAAGTGGATGTGTGCCGATGGGCGCTGGGCGTGGACTATCCGAAGCGGGTTACTGCGTCAGGCGGCAGATACCAATTCAAAGACGACTGGCAGTTTTACGATACGTTGGTGACAAGCTTCGAATACGAAGACAGGATGCTCACTTGGGAGGGCAAGAGCTGCCAGGGAATGAAGTATTACGGACGTGACCGCGGCTCGGCGATCATGGGAACGACTGGCACAGTGGTCGTGGATCGCGATGGCTACGAGATCTACGATCTCAAAGGGAATAAGACGAACGAGTTCAGGGCCGGCAGCGTAACGTCATCTACCGACCTCCTCGGAGCCGATTCCATGACCGATGCTCACTTTGCGAACTTCATCGCGGGAATCCGGAAAGGAGAAAAGCTCAACGCTCCGATCTCGGTAGGCAATATCGCCGTTACGATGCTGCAGCTTTCGAACATCGCGTGGGAAGTCAACCGGGAATTGCAGCTCGACACGAAAGACGGGCGGATCCAGGGCGACACGGAAGCGATGAAGGTGTGGGGGCGCGAGTACGAAAAGGGCTGGGCGCCGCAAATCTAAGATGCAGAGATGCCGGCGGGTGATGAGGTGCAAATGAAGAATACCTTTTTCCGCCGCAATTTCGTTCGCTCCCGTGGTCTGGTTGGGGCCGCGTTCGCTGCTTCGTTAGGGTGTTGTCCATTTGAGCGTCCAGTCCACTTGTCATAAAAGCGACTCGATGGGACTTGGCGTGTGACCTTCAAACTCGGGAGTCCAGCGTAAACCGAAGCGAGACTCGCCAGCTTTCTCCTCGCCAACCTTTGCCGGCGTCAAGGCAAAACTGGCAATCGCGTTATACAGCTCAGCGTTCGCCTCTTTTTCTATCAACACCGGTAGACCGCGCGATTCTTGCCTCGCGTAGTACTGTTCGCGATGATGGAGTCATCATGAATCGCTCCACGCTGGGAGCTACGCTTTTGCTGTGCGCATTCCTTTCATCAATTTCGTCTGGTGCGCAAGAAACGCGTTCGCTGAAGACCGCGGATACCCAGGTTCGCTTTGAAAATACTGCCCGCGGCCCACAGCTCTTGAATCTGAAAACCAATGATGGCCGACTCTGGTCAAACCGTGCCGTGGAAACTTTGCCTGCCACGGTCGAGCTAGACGGAAAACAGATTGCGGTCCAATGGAACTTGAGTCACGGCAAATCCAGTAGCGAGGCTCACAGGGTTGCGTATGTTTATGAATCGGCTTCTCCAAAACTTCGCATGACCTGGGAGTGGATAGCCCGTGCGGACTACGGTCCGATTGAGCACCGCATCAAAATCGAAAATCTGGATTCACACGAAATCTGGATTTCCTCTATCGATAGTATTCGGCTTGACTGGAAGGCAGAGCGTGGGATCTCCTTCAATCACGTCTACGTTGAAAAAGGCGCGGGGACACCATCCTCCGAGGGCACGCATCGGCTCTCTCTTCCCGCTGAATATCGCTGGCTAGGTACTTCCAGCACCTACGCCCATCCAGGCGAAGGCGAGCCGCGGGAGATCATTCCCTGGAGTTTTGTCGAACGAACGGACGCGCAGCAAAGCGCATGGTATGTGGGTATCGAATTTAGCGGCAGAACCCGCATAGAGCTAATTCGCAAAGAAGGTTCGCTCCTTGCGAACGCGGGACTGAATCCGAATCCCGCACCATTCAAGTCCCGAATAAAGCCGGGCGAAACCTTTGAGACGCCCACCGTGTTTCTGGGAGGCGCTGCTGGAGGTGTCGATGTTGCCGGAAACACATTGCGTCGCTGGGTTCGTCAGGTTCTTGCGAATACAGAGACTTGGAAAAACCCCAACTATCCGGTGCTCGTCAACAATAGTTGGGGCAGTGGCATGGCGATCGATGAGAAGCTCGCCTACAAGATGTTGAGCGATTCTGCGGATTTGCAGTTCGAAATGTTTCATATTGACGCCGGCTGGTTCCGCGGCGTTGGCGACTGGTATCCGGATCCCGAGAAATTTCCAAATGGCCTCGCTTCAATCGCCGACGAAGCACATCGCCTGGGATTGAAGTTCGGGTTGTGGGTCGATTGGACCCAGGCAGCGCTCGATACCGGAAGGGGAGCCTTGAACGTTAGAGATCCCAAGGTGAACGACTGGGTGGTCGCAGACACGCCTGCGGATTGGAAGCCTGAACCCTTCAAAGGGCAAACGATCGATCTGGGTGTTCCTGAAGCGCGAGACTGGGCACAAACGGAAGTCGACAGACTTGTCAACGACTATCACCTCGATATGCTGGAGCATGACGGTTACCTCGTCGCGCAGGGTTGCGCAAGACAAGATCATCCGCATGCGCCGCCCGATCCCTCAAATCTGACCATTCGCAAGGCGGCCAGTTCTTACTGGGTAGAAAGTTCCAATTCGACCGACGTCGCCTACCGCGCGACGCAGGCGTACTATTCCATTCACTCCAACTTGCGCGCGCGCCATCCAGGCCTCCTTCTGGAAATTTGCAACGACGGCGGCCGCATGGTTGATTTCGGCAGCGCCGCTCACGGCGATTATTTCTCTATTACGGATACCTATGATCCATTGTCGAATCGCCGGGCATTTTATGACACCAGCCACGTCTTGCCCGCGGCGATGTTGGAAACGTACGTGGAAAAATGGCCTACGCCTCTTATCGAGAATTTTCTGTATATGTTGCGCAGCGGGATGATGGGATGGCTCACGATCATGCTGGATACCACCGCTTGGACACCTGAGCAGCGCAGGGCGGCGAAGATGGCGTTTGCGGTTTACAAGACCAGCCTTCGGCCGCTCATCCGTGACGCGGACCTCTATCATGTGTCAGACCGGCCAAACGGCATCCACTGGGACGGGCTCGAATATTTCGACGCTGAAAAAAGGCGCGGTGTGCTTTACGCCTTTCGCGGGTCAACGCGAACAGAATCAATACATACCTTTGTGCTAAAAGGCTTGCAGGCGGGCCGCTCCTACCAGCTCCACTTTCAGGACCACTCTGCGCCGGATCAAAAAGTTTCTGGAAGGGACCTGCTGTCCCGCGGAGTCGCGGTCGAACTCTCCTGGCCTCTGAGTTCAGAATTGATTTTCTTCGAGGAAGTGAACTAGAAGCTGGACTTAACGGCGATTCCTCGAAAGTCTGAGGTGGCGGGACTATTCTTGGCAAGGTCTGCCTGATTGCTGTAGCCCTTCCAATAGCGCAATACCTGTTAATCCTGCGTTCATCTGTGACTCGGTAGCTTGATTGTTGGATTCTAGAAAACGATAAAAAACGGAGTATTCCTTTTTCGACCTCGCCCTTGGCACAAACGGTTTGCGAAATCAGGAGTGTGCGCCCGGAATCGAGTGTGAGTTCGGCGGACCTGCGAGAAGGGACGCTCTCACACACGAGATGATCAAGTGCCGGAAAAGCTTAGATGTTGGTTCTTGCAAAGCGAAGATGTCTGCCGCCGTGCCGACATAGATCTTTGACGGGCTCCCCGGGTCAGGCATTAAAGATGAGAGACAAGCCGTGAAAACAAAGCGTGCATTAGCAATCATTGGTTGTGGCGCGGGATTTTTGTTGTGGACGCCCATGTCGCGGGCTGGCCAACAGGAGGCGAGCTCAGCGGCGCAAGGCGCTTCCATTGCGGTGCCGAGGCAGTCCACGGCATCGGCTGCAAATACACCGCTGCGGCTTACGGTTGAAGATGCTCTCGCTCGTGCCCAGAAAAATAGCGCGCAGTTTCAAGGAGCCGTTACGGATGCGGCGCTTGCACGTGAAGACCGGTCACAGGCGCGTGATGCGCTGCTGCCAAGCGTTGGCGTAAACGCAGGAGCGATCTACACGCAAGGCAATGGTCCCGGCAATCCGGTGCGCTATATAGCCAACAATGCGGTCCACGAATACATCAGTCAGGGGAACGTCCACCAGGTCATCGACTTCGCGATGTTCGCAGGCTTTCGGCGGGCATCGGCCGCCGCAGCTGTTGCCCGGGCACGTGCCGAGATCGCTGCGCGAGGTTTGGTGGTCACGGTCGTGCAAAGTTATTACGCCGCAGCGGCCGCACAACAAAAGGTACAGGCAGCAGAGAAAACCGCCGAAGAGGGAAACCGCTTTCTGAAATTGACACAAGACCTGGAAAACGGCGGGGAAGTGGCTCATTCAGACGTCATTAAAGCCGAGCTCCAAACACAGGATCGCCACCGTCAATTACAAGAAGCGCAACTCGCGCTCTTAAACGCGCGGCTCGACCTCGCCGTACTAATCTTTCCCGATTTTAACGACAACTTTGAGATCGCCGACGATTTGCATACCAATCCGCCTCTTCCAACTCTTGCGGAAATACAGGAACAAGCGGCACGCGACAATCCTGATATACGGGCAGCTCTTGCCGCGGTGCAGCAAGCCGGCCACGACGTGACTGGGGCCCGCGCGGGATATTTGCCGTCCCTGAGCCTTGACTATTTTTATGGAATCGATGCGGCGCGTTTCGCGACGAAAACCGACGGCCTGACAAATCTGGGTTCTTCCGCTTCGGCCACATTGAGCCTTCCCTTGTGGAACTGGGGAGCCACGCAAAGCCGGGTGAAGCAAGCGGAGCTACGTCGTACGCAAGCACAGCGCGAACTTTCGCTGGCTCAGCGCAAGCTCGTCGCCGAAATCCGTTCTCTTTACGCGGAAGCGGAAACTTCGTCGATGGAACTGGGAGGCCTGAGCCGGTCCGCTGAACTTGCGGCGGAGAGCCTCAAGCTGATCACTCTTCGCTACAAGAATGGCGAGTCTACCGTGCTCGAAGTTGTGGACGCCCAAACCTCCTATGCACTAGCGAATACGGCCTATCAGGACGGTGCGGTCCGTTATCGCGTCGCTTTAGCGAATTTGCAAACACTTACTGGAATATTAACGACTCCATGAAACGACAACTGATGACACGCGTACAAATGCAATTCACGTCATTCGTCCTGGCTGCTCTGTTGGGAGGTTTGCTCTCGTTCTCAATCGGATGCACCAAACAGGAGAAAGAAAAAGAGCCCGTCGTCAGCGTGCAAACTATGCCTGCGCAACGATCCGCGATTTCTCAGGTTGCGTCCGCCGAAGCAGTGGTCTTCCCGTTGCAGCAGGCTGTCATTGCGCCGAAGATCACGTCGACGATCACCGACTTTAAGGTGCAGCGAGGCAGCCGGGTAAGAAAGGGACAGCTGCTTGCCGTTTTGGAAAACAAGGATCTCGCGGCGGCAGCGGAAGCGAGTAAAGGCGATCTCGATCAAGCCGAAGCGTCGTACGTCACGACAGTCAACTCCAGCTTGCCTCAGCAAATCCAAAAAGCGGAGCTCGATGCAGCGGCTGCCAAGGCTGCGTTCGACGCGCAGCAGAAAGTGTATGACAGCCGAAAAGATTTGTTTCAACAGGGCGCGCTTCCTCGTCGCGAGCTGGACGCTGCGGAAGTCGCGCTTGTGCAGGCCCGCAGCCAGAATGAGCAGGCGCAAAAGCAGTTTGCGGATTTGCAGCGGTTGGGCAAACAACAAGCATTGAAAGCTGCCAAGGGTTCACAGGAGTCGGCTCAGGGTCACTACAGGGCTGCCGCCGCACAGCTCAGTTACTCAGAAATTCGTAGCCCCATCGACGGCGTGGTCACGGATCGGCCGCTCTATGTAGGAGATCTCGCGACGGCAAATCAACCCATCTTGACGGTGATGAATACATCGAAGCTGATCGCCAAAGCGCACATCCCGCAATCCGAAGCGGCAGCTTTGAAAGTTGGCAACCCGGCCGAGCTGAGGGTGCCGGGCCTGGATGATCCCGTGAAGGGGCGGGTGAGTCTTGTCAGTCCCGCACTAGATCCGGGCAGCACCACAATCGAAGTATGGGTCGAGTCGTCGCAGCCAAACGGAGCCGTGAAACCCGGCATGAGCGTCGAAGTCTCGATGATCTCCAAGACGGCGAAGGACGCGGTCGTGGTGCCTACGGCCGCCATTTTTAAAAATGCCGAAGGTGCTGACTACGTCCTGCTGGCAGGATCGGATGGCAAGGCGCACCAAAAAACAGTTCAATTGGGAATTCGCAACGCCGAATTAACGCAAATTGCCGCTGGCATCAATCCCGGAGATCTCCTGATCACGTCCGGGGGATACGCCGTGCCAGACGGCACGCAGATTAACATCGAGAAACCCGGCGCTGAGGAAAAGGATGTCGCAGACAAGGACAAGAAACCGGACAAGGCTGATAGTTCTGTGAAACCACCGGCTAATAAGGATAAGGAGTAAGGCGCATGGATCCCCGGCGCCAAGCTCCTCACTCTGCGACGAGCGCCAACAAAGCGGGTGCACCGTGGTTTAAGCGGCTTTCCCGTCCCATTTTATTCTTGACCGTCAGCCTGGCGCTGGTAGGCGCCTATCTCGCTTTTACGATTCCCGTTTCCGTTTTTCCGAACACTGATTTTCCGCGCATCGTCATCGGAGTCGACAACGGCGTTATGCCGATCGATCAGATGCTGGTGACAATCACGCGCCCGATCGAAGAAGCCGTCAACAGCGTTCCGGGGCTCCAGAAGGTTACTTCAATCACGAGCCGAGGATCTGCCGAAGTCGATTTGTTCTTCGACTGGAAGTCCGACATGATTCTGGCGCTGCAACGCGTGGATGCGGTCGTCGCCCGGCTGCAAGCGGAGCTCCCGACCACAGCGAAATTAGAAACGCATCGCCTAACGTTTGCGGTCTTTCCTATCATTGGCTATAGCCTGACGTCAGATTCGGTGCCTCCGGACAGGCTTTGGGAGGTCGCAACCTACGATCTGAAGCCGCGCATTAACCGGCTGGATGGCGTTGCATCCGTAATCGTGCAGGGCGGACGCGTTCCGGAATTTCAAGTGACGCCCGACCCCGCGCGTCTGCTGACCGCAGCTGTGACGGTCCCGGATATTCTAGATGCCATTCGCCGCACGAATTTGATCGATTCGCCGGGTTTGATCGAACACAGCCATCAACTTGTGCTGGGACTAGTCAGCGGACAGGTGCGCACTCCAGAGCAGATCGGGCAGATTGTCGTCAAGAATTCACCCGCGGGAGTGCCGATTCGACTGGGCGACATTGCGAAGATTGCGCCTTCGGTTGCTCCCGTGTACACGATCGTCACGGCCAACGGCAAGCCTGCTGTGCTGCTCAACGTCAATCGCCAGCCGGAAAGTAACACGCTCGACGTTGCGAACGAAGTCCACGCCTTAATTCGAGAGCTGACACCGTCGCTGCCTCCGGGAGTGCATCTCGAACCGTTTTACGACCAGTCCACAATTGTCCACGATTCCATCGCCAGCGTGCGCGATGCCGTACTGATTGGAGTCGTACTTTCTTCCGTTATTCTTGTGTTGTTCTTGCGTGATTGGGGCACCTCGCTGGTGGCTGGATTGGTCATCCCGGTGACTTTGCTCATTACCTTCATCGTATTGAAGTTGACAAATCAGAGCTTCAACTTGATGACTCTCGGCGGCCTTGCCGCCGCAGTTGGCCTGGTGATCGATGACGCGATCGTGGTGCTTGAAAACATCGTTTTGCATCGCGACGCCGGGCAAAGCCACTTCCACGCCATACAAAGCGCATTGGGCGAATTGACGATACCGCTCATCGGCTCGACGATCACACCAATCGTGGTTTTTCTTCCTCTAATTTCGATCACCGGTGTCACAGGCAGCTTCTTCCGCGCCCTCGCCGTCACCATGACGGTTTCTCTGTTTACGTCACTTCTTCTTGCGTTGTCGTGGACACCGACGCTCAGTCAATATCTGGTGCGTCGTAAAGGCGCTTCCGAAATTCCTCTCAGTTCTTCCGAGGCTCCTCCCGATATGGCGGCCCTGCTGGCCGCGGAAGAATCACATCTCGCTGGCTTTTTTGGACGCGTCGTGGAGTTTTACGGACAGACGATGCAAGCCATTTTGAAGCGGCCGTGGGTTTTGGCCGCAAGTTCCGTTGTGATTGTGGTGCTCACATTTGCCTGTTACAAATATCTCGGAAGTGACCTGCTTCCGGAGATGGATGAGGGCGGATTTATTCTGGACTACTTCACGCCGCCGGGGAGTTCGCTTGCCGAATCAGACCGCATCCTTCTGCATATCGAAGAAATTCTGCGCGCCACACCCGAGGTGGAGAACACTTCACGGCGCACGGGTCTGCAACTGGGTCTTGCCGCAGTAACGGAGGCCAATAGGGGAGACTTCACGGTAAAGCTGAAACGCCGTCGCAAGCGTGGAATCGACGATATCACTGCGGACGTCCGATCGGAGATTGAGCAGAAAGAACCAGCCACAAAAGTCGAATTTATTCAGATCCTGCAGGACATGATAGGTGATTTGACGAGCCAGCCTCAACCGATTGTCATCAAGCTCTTTTCGCGCGACGGCAAGCTTTTGAACGAGACCGCGCCAAAAGTGGCAGAGGCTATTGGCAAAGTGCATGGCGTCGTGGACGTTCTCAACGGTGTGGAGAATACCGTCAGCGGTCCGGTTGTGACGTTTCAAGTAAACCCGACCGTTGCCGCGCGAGTTGGTTTTACCTCCGAGGAGGTCGCTGTGGATGCCGCGGCCGTTCTCGAGGGCGAACCCGCAGCGACGCCCGTGATTCTCAACGATCGCGCCTATACCATTCGCGTTCGCTTTCCCGAGCAAAACCGCGCATCGCTCGACAGGATGGGCGATACATTGCTCACAAGTTCGACCGGCCGAACTGCGACGTTGGGCTCTCTGGCCACGATCACCACGGACCCTGGTGAGACCGAAATTCTGCGAGAGAATTTACAGCGGCTGGTGCAGGTTACCGGGCGCTTTGAAGGCGTGGATCTTGGCACGGGGATCGCAGCCGTGCAGAAGGCAGTGAATGAACTACATTTGCCTTCTTCGATCCGCGTGGAATATGGCGGCACGTATCAGGAACAACAGAAATCATTCGGCGATCTGTTGATGGTTCTATTCGTCGCCCTTTTGCTCCTATTCGCGGTTTTACTCTTCGAATTCCACACTTTTTCGGCGCCTGCAGCGATTCTAGGTTCGGCTTTGCTCTCAAGTTTCGGAGGATTTGTCGCGCTACTGGTCACGAATACGACTTTCAACGTGGCTTCGTTCATGGGCATGATCATGGTCATCGGCATCGTTGCGAAGAATGGCATTTTGCTTCTTGATGCGGAGCACCGGTTCCGGAGACTTGGGTTTTCCGCGCAGGACGCCATGATTCAAGCGGGCCGCCGCCGCTTACGGCCGATCGTCATGACGGCTCTGGCCACGATAGCCGGAATGTTGCCTTTGGCGTTCGGCATCGGGGCGGGTTCGCAGATGCTGAAACCACTTGCGATCGCTGTTGTTGGAGGACTGCTCAGTTCGATGGTCTTGTCGCTGATCTTCACTCCGGCTATACACTTCTATCTTCAGCCGAAAGAAGCAGCTCAGGGTTAGTTGTCTTCCGGAAGAAAATATGTGCGGATGGCGACGGTTAGGGCTTGGCGGCTGCGTCGCGGAATTTAGCGGCCTGTTCTGGTTGCTCAAGGGCTATATATTCTTCGCTGAGATCTTGTTTTGCGTTCTTTAGCCATGGATTTAAGTTATCGGCTTTTTTGCTCAGAATGTCGTATCCGGCGAGTGTTTCCTTTAATGCGTCTGCGTATCGCCTTTCACGAAGTAACGTGCGGCCCAGTTTGGCTTTGCCAATTCCAACGTTCTGGTGGTCTGCGGGCAGAGTGTTTGCGTAAATGTTCAGCGCGTCGCGATAGAGCTCCTCCGCGCGTTCGTACTGCCTTCGTTCCACGTAAACGCCAGCGAGATTCGCTTCTGCGATACCGATAAAAGAATGTCCGTTGGGATATACGGCGCGGTAGATTTCCACCATTCGCGCAAAACACTTTTCTGCTTCGTCGAGCTTGCCCTGCTGCAGTGCGACTTTACCGACTTCATTCAGCGCAGACGCCACGCGCGGGTGTACCGGGCCGTACACTTTCTCCTGAATTTGTAGCGCCTCCGTCGCGATGAGATCGGCCTCGGTGAATTTTTGCTGCGCAACCAGCGCGCGTCCGACCATCGTCAGCGCAGAAGCCGTTTCGGGATTTTCCCGTCCGTACCACGCTCGGATAATGTCCGATGCCTGCCGATAGAACCGCTCGGCCTCCTGATAGTGACCCCACTCGTACTGATTGGCGCCGAGATTGATCAGATCATCCGCCACATGCGGATGCCGCTCTCCGTAGAGTTGGCGATCCATTTCGAGGACGCGGCGGTTGATGGAATCCGAAGTCGCGTAATCGCCGGTATAGAAATGGCAATTCGCAAGTTCCGTGAGGCTCGCTGCCAGATCGGCGCGAACGCCGCCGGGCCCGGACTGCAAACGTACCGCTTCTTCGAGTACGGGGATGGCCCTTGCGTATGCCCCCTGGTCTTCAAGAATTTCTCCAAGGGCGTGGGTAGCTCTCGCGGTCGCCGGATGTCCGGCGCGCAAAGTCGCCTGGCTCATCTGCAAACCGGACCGCACCAATTGCTCCGCTTCAGGGAGCCGCGCTTGAGCCGCGCGAAGCATTCCCAATGCGACCAGATTTCCTGCGACCGCAGGGTTGTTTTCTCCGAGCGCCCACTTATGAATTTTCAACGAAGATTGAAGCAGCGACTCCGCGCGGTCTAGTTTGCCAAGCTTTTGATAAATGGTGCCGAGCGTCTCATACAGCTCCGCCTGTACAGCCGGCTCAGCCTCGAGCGATTGCGCTTCCCGCACACCACGATCGAGCAGTGATATCACCCGAAGATCATCCGCAGGGCCTGCGGCCTCATCCCCACCCTGGAAGAGATTGAAGAGAAATTTCTGTACGCGCTCGGCGCGAGCGGCTTCTGCAACTGCGGCGCTTCGCGCAATAGCGAGCCGCACTGTGAAGTACGTTACGAGGCCGCTTACGAGCACAAACACGAGCGCCGCGGCCGCGACGGATCGCCGGTTACGCATGACGAACTTCCTGACTCGGTAGCGCGTAGTGTCTGGCCGGGCATCGAGCGGCTCCTGTTTCAGGAAGTGATCGACGTCTCGAAGTAACGCTTCGACCGATGGGTATCGCCGCTGGATGTCTTTGTGCAGAGCGGTCATGCAAAGGACATCCAGTTCGGCCCATGCGGATTTGCTCGCCTCGAGGTGTTGCGCTTTGTTTGCTGGCGCGTTAAGCGTTCGCTGTACGACAGCTGAGGGTTTCTCGGCTTCCTCGTGCGTTAAAATCTGCTCCGCTTGCGCCGGGGTTCGGTTGGACAGTTCGAACGGCAGTTTCCCCGAGAGCAGTTCGTACAAAATCACTCCCAGCGAGTACACATCGGTCTGAATGCCAACCTGCTCCCCGCGAATCTGTTCGGGCGACGCGTATGCAGGCGTCATCAGGCGGAGACCTGTTATTGTCTGATCGACCGATTCACCAAGCGTCTCCAGATGCTTGGCAATGCCAAAGTCCAGCAGTCGAACAGTCCTGCTGTCCTTCACAAGGATGTTCGATGGTTTCAGATCGCGATGGATCACAGCTCGTTGGTGCGCGTAGACTACCGCCTCGCAGACAGCCCTGAAAAGTTCCAGCCGTTCTCGCAACGAGCACCTGTGCGCGCCGCAATACTCCACAAGCGATACGCCTTCAATGTACTCCATGACAAAAAAAGGAGTGCCGTCAGGCGTTGTGTCAGCGTCGTACAGCCGCGCAATGAACGGATGATTCAGTTGTGCCAGCGTGCGTTGTTCCGACGCAAAACGTTGGCGGCGCGCGGGCGACAACCACGCGTCTCTAAGGATCTTGATGGCAACCAGGCTGCCAAGGTCCTCGCGCTCGGCAAGGTACACCACTCCCATGCCGCCTTCCCCGAGTACTTTCTGGATTCGGTACGGGCCGAACTCTCTGAGCTGCAGCGATGAAGGATGAGATTCTTCGACGGATTCATGAGCGACCTCCGCGAGGTCACGGTCCAGCAGTGAGCCACCCCGCGCGTCCTGCTCGAGCAAAGCGAGCACTTCGCTGATGAGTTGCTCATCGTCGCCGCATGCGGCCTTCAGAAAGGCGCGGTGCTCGGTGCCAGGCAGCTCTGTCGCTTCGTGGAACAACTCCTGCATGCGTCGCCATTTCGACTCGTCCATACTCAGATCCTCCTCGCTCCTCGAAGGATCCGAACCCTATGGGTTGCGACGCAGTTCATTTCCTAACCACGCCTTTGCCACCCGCCATTCGCGAAAGATCGTCGCTTCCGAGACGCCGAGCTGCCCTGCGATCTCGCTGATCTCCGCACCTCCAAAGAAGCGGCTTTCCACGATCATCGCCTGTCTGGGCGCCACCTTTGTAAGCTCTTCGAGCGCAGCGTTGAGCGCCAGCAAATCCCTTTCTGATGTTGTGGCTCCATCCAGAGAGTCGTCAAACGAAACGAAAATAACTTCGCCGTTGCCGCCACGTTTTCGCGCATGCCGCCGGCGCGCCGCTTCCACCAGCAGCTGCCGCATGGCGCGCGCCGCGATACGCTTGAAGTGAAGGCGCGACATTGCGGAAAGCCCAGGCGTTTTCGCCAGCTTAATCCACGCCTCGTTCACCAAAGCCGTTGGACTGAGTGTGATTCCCGGATCTCCGCGCTTTACCGTGGAAGCCAGCCGCCGCAGCTCTTCGTACGTCAAGCTGAAGAGGTGGTCCAAGGCGCGGCGCTGCTCCGGCGTTTCGTGCTGCTCGCCGGGCCCGAATGCAGGTGTACCCTGAAAATCTCGAAGCGTCATGACAGTTCTTGCTGGCGATCCACGCAATGCAAGGAAAAGGCCACAAATCCTTGCTCAGTTGCTGGATACGGGGAGTACGCCAACAAACTGAATGACCGGACTCTACCACTGCGCCTTGCCACCGCACAACTGCTTTCCACGCCACTCCGCAGGTAGGCTCCCATCGCTGAGGATCGGGATTGTCTGCATGCTTGAATTTTTTTTCGCTGCCGTGACGGTTTTCCATTTTGCTTTACGCAATGTGTAGTAGGAAGCGGTGATCCGAACCTTACCTGAAGGGGACACAGGGAAGCGTGGACCTGTGGTGCGGTGCCTTTCTTTGGGCGTGCGGAGCAAGCCGATCGATCGGGCTCCGAATACCAGGCAAGGCCATGCGCCGCAGATCACCAGGTGACGGTCGCCGGCTTCCGAAATTCAGGAGAATCTCATGACGCGCACATTTTTTAGGAACGTGTTCTTCGCCTTGATGTTGATCTGCCTTAGCTTCGCGAACGCCGCGTGCGGGGGAAAGCTCGAAGGAACGTACAGCAATCCCAGCGGGATGGTGATGCTCGACCTCAGGTCTGGAGGAAAAGCGGACATGACCATGATGGGAGAAATCCAGCACTGCACCTGGAAGGCGGACAGCAAGAACGTCACGGTCAAGTGCGGCGGCGAGTCACTCGATTTCGCCATCCATGATGACGGAACGCTCAGCGGCCCGACCTTTGTCGGCATTATGAAAAAATCGAAAGATTGACATCTGCGAATGTACTCGACGCGAGAGAGGTGAAACGCATGTTCAAAATGAACGCCTTTTCCCTGGCAGGCGTACTGTTCGGCGCTGGCGCCCTGGCAACTTCGAGCGGCGCTGCTCCCCGCCCGCAATCCGGCGGTCCTGTCTCAGCCGGCGACATCGTCGAGACCAATGTCAACTATCAACCGGTGACTGGCGAAGTTCTCCGCTCATACGGGAACTTGGCCGACCTCAATCTCGGGCAGAACAACGTAGGCAGATATATGGAAGTTCAATACATGAAAGTGGTGCAACGAGCGGGCACCGGTGGCACATCGAATATCGGCCCGGGCGATACGGTTCGGCGTTCAAACGGCTCGATTGTGGTTACCGGCAGGATCATGAAAACAAATGGCGCGTACTGCGAAATGGACTCTTCGGGCTCCGGCTTTACCGGATGGAGCAAGTGCTCCGAACTGCGGCTGGTCTCGAAAGCTTCTCCGGAAAGCGCTGCCGCTGCGGCGGCGTCGACGGCTCCGCCGGGAAACACCGCTGTACTCTCCATTATTCCGGGCTTTACCACACAATCCGGAACGGCCAATCCGGTCGCAAATCACGGATTTTACTTGCTCAAAGACGGCGCTGAAACAGCATTTGCCAAAGGCGGCTTTCGCGCTCCAGCAGGCACGCCAGTCGTGAAGGCTATGAATGCGGAATGCGAAAAGAAGACTCCCGATTGCCGGACGGCAATCGCTGCCATCATAGCGGACAGTGCCACGGCAGTGAAAACGGATGCAGATGGAAAGGCAACCCTGCCACCTGTACCCCCCGGCGTGTACTACCTCTTCGGAATTGGGCAGTATGAAGGCAAGCCGCTCGTCTGGAATGTAAGAGTCCAAATCAAGCCCGGGCCAAACTCAGTCACTCTCGATCAGCGGAATGGCACGGTCCTAGACCGCTAGCGAACTCCGTAGAAGGCTTTTCAAGGGACGGAATGCCTGCGGTCACCAGGTGTTGTACGGCGTATTTTCGAACGGCGAAACTTTGTCGGATGCGGAGTGCACGTCGGTGATTCCAGAGCTGGCCTGATCCGGAGTCAGGACAACCGAGTCCACCACAGGTACCCAGTCCTTGCTGTTCGTGATCGGATCAACGGGAATCACATGCAAGTATTGCGGTGCCAGGTCATCCAATGATTGCGGCGCGGCCTGCTTGTCCATCGTGAAGTTATCGATAGCCTTGCGCATCTCCTGCAGATCCTGCTTCAGCACGGCTTCTCTGCTCCGCAATACGGAGCGCTGATAATTTCCGGCCGCGATGCCGATCAGAATCAGAATAATCGTCATTACGATCATCAGCTCGATAAGCGTGAAGCCACCTTCGCGGCGGGGCGGTTTGTGCCCGGCGAATGCAAAAAGGGAATTGCGACTTTGGGATTTTTTCATGGGTCACCAGTCCGAATACTTGGTTCCGTCAAGCGCTGTCGCCTGGGATTTGGAGTACACGTCGAAAACATTTTTTCCGCCCCAGCTCGTCGAGTCAGGGTCATCTTGTACGGCGCGCAAACCCCAGTCGGCGTGTCCGGTTATCGGGTCAACAGGAATCTTCCGCAGAAAGCGGATCTTGTGATCGGCACTAGCGCCGAGCTGCACGCCTTTCACTAACGTTTCAAGGTCCGGGGGGTAGCCTTCGCTTCCAGCTTCCACGCGGATCTGGTTCTTGTCGGCCGCGTCTTTGTAACGGTCAATCGCGTCCTTCATCTCGCGCAAATCGCGGCGCAACTCTGCTTCTTTGCTTCGAACGATCGAGTAGCGGGCCACGGGAAGCGCCGCCGACGCCAAAACGATCAAAATGGAGCACGCGATAATTAATTCCAGAAGCGTCATTCCCGCTTCCATATTCCGCCGTTTTAATTTGCGTTTTGTCCCGTTCATGATTGGCTCTTCCGCATTTTTCGGAATCGTGCGGCGCTCGCTATGCGAGCCTTACTGCTTCACTTGAATTGAAGCTTCGCCCGTCAGGAGCGCCAATGGTTTCTGCTGCGAGTCCTTGGCATTCACCTGCACAATCGAAATATTCGTCGCTCCGGGAGCCAACGCCTTCACCACGACCCCCAGGAGTGTGCCGCTGCCGCTGACACCTGGAGTGTTCGGTTGACGCGTTGCGGCAATCATTGCCTGCCCGTGCTCTTTGTCCACGCGCTGTACGATCGCAATCTCCTGGTTTCCGCTGGAGAGGAATCCGCCTTGTTGCACTTCCTCCACGCTGATCACCGCGGGATCGTATTGCAAAATCATCGGTACAGAATAGAGGTCGTTCACGTTGTCGATGGAGATGCCCAGTGTCGCAGTCTGTCCCGGCGCCAGATTAAGGGTTTGTGGGTCAAAGCGTAAGCGCGGACTCTGTGCGTTCGTTCCAGCCTGACCAGTGGGAGTTCCAGACGACGGAGCGCCGGGCACAGGAACTGCAGCGGTCGGAGGTTGTTGGTCAGGAACCGGTTGAGCCGGGGTTTGCTGCACCGGTGCCGGCGTCGGAGGCGCCATTGTTGGAATGCGAATATCGCTCGCGCGTTTCGTGGTGATGTTCTGTTCAACGCCCGAAGAAATGGGCTTCAAATTCGCGCGGGTCCAATCCGGCAAACGCACAATCCGAGGAATCAGCACAATCAGAACTTCGTTTTCGACGTGATCAGTCTTGTTATCCGCGGTCAGGTACTTGATGAAAGGGATCTGGGCCAGCCCGGGCCATCCGTTGACAGTTTTCGAGTCGGTTTTTTCAAACAAACCGCCAAGGATGTTTACTTCACCTTCGCGCAACCGGATGTCGTGCTCGATTTTGCGCTGGCCGATAACCGGCTGCTGAATGCCGCCGATCGTCACGGTATTTGTCACCTGCGAAACTTCAATCGCCACCTTCATGCTGACTTCGTGATTCGGATGGACGCGCGGCGTTATAGTTACGTTGACACCCACATCGATGTAAGTAAATTGCGTGTTCACGAGCGGGTTGACAGATGTTGTTCCGACGCCCACGCCTGCCTGGAAGCTGCCCGTGGCGATCGGCACGCGGCTGCCCACGTTCAGTTTGGCTGGCTGCCCGTCTACCGAACGGATCTCGGGATTCTGAATGATCTGTGTTTTGGTGTCGGTCAAAAGAAAGTTCGCTGTCGCGCCCGGCAACGTGTACGTATAGTCCGCGGTCCCGAACCCCGCGTTCAGTGGTATGCCGGTAGTCGTGTTCGAGCTACTCGAGCTACTCGAACTACTCGAAGAAGAGGAACTGGTTGTGGATCCCGGTGGCGTGAATGTCACCGAAGCCGATTGTCCCGGCAAGATTCCCAAATCTCTCAGCCGTTCCGTATTCGCGGAAAGCACCTCGACCTGGACCACTACTTCCGGCTTGGCCTTATCGATATCCTTCAGGAGCTTGCGCGCAATCGCCAGCTTATCCGGTGTATCGCGGACGATAATTGCGTTCTGCGAATTCAGCTGCTGCACCTTGGTCAGGTTGAGCACCTGCCGCAGGCCATTTGCAATTTCCGTCAAATCCTGTGATTGCACCGTATTCGAGAGATAAAAGGTCTCCACCAACTGTTCGTCATAGTCCTTGTGCTTTTGTGTGGTGTCCTGCGCGATAAAAATGATGTTTTCCGTGATCGGCTTCCAGAACGTCTTGCTCTGCATGCAGACGATGTCCAGCGCCTGTTGAAGAGTCAAATTGTTCAGATCCACGCTGATACGGCGGGCAGGGAAGTCTGGATCGTAGGTCACCGTCAGTCCCGCAAACTTTCCAATCGTGTCGAAGATGATTTTGACATCGTTCACCATCTTCAGATTGACTGGCGCGTTTGAAAGTGGCTTTAGTTCGGGCGGCGCGGAAGCAAGTTCGTTGCCTGCCGTATCTTCTCCGCCTGAAGCTTGCTCGTCCTGTTTGTGTGCCAGTTCATTGATTTGGTCCAGCGTTCGCCGCAGCTCCTGCAGCGCGACGGGACTCGAAGGATCGATCGTCGACGCGCGCTGAAATTCCGCTGCCGCGGCCTGCAGGTCGCCCTTTTCTCGCAGCGTCAAACCCTTTTTGATGTGGAATTCGCTCGCTTCAAATCGAATCTGATTGAGCTTAATCCTGAAATGAGCGTTGTTCGGCTCGCTCGCCAGCGCCTTCTGGTAATACTGGAGGGCGGTGTCGTAATCCTGAAGAGTTTCGGCTTTTAGGCCGGCGTCATACTGCTGGCGCCCCTTTGGGCAGCCCGCTGCCAGCAAGCCAGCACCTACACACAAAATTAGTTTCCCCCAACGCCGCATGCACACTCCCGTGACGCCGTCACGCCTCGACGAAACCTCACTTACTCTAGCATTCGCTTAGAGGCTGGACAAGAAGTCTCGGGTTGGCTGTCCCCGAGTCGATAACGCCTTTTGATTGTAATGTTATAGTTGAGGGCTGTGGCCAAGCCCGCTAAAAAACCGGTACAGTCTGCCAACAAAGCTGGCGAACTCGTGGTCGCTCAGAATCGCGCCGCAGGCTATAACTATCATTTGCTGGAGCGAATGGAGGCTGGCATCGTCCTCCACGGCACCGAAGTGAAGGCCCTTCGCGAGGGAAAAGCCAATATTCGCGACGCTTTTGTGGATTTTAAGCCCAGTGGCCCGTGGCTGGTGAACGCTCACATTGCCCAATATATGGCAGGCGGCCCTTGGAATCATGAGCCGCTCGGCAATCGTAAACTGCTTCTTCACAAAAACGAAATTTCGAAGTGGGCTGGCCGCACCCAATCCAAAGGTTTAACCGTCATTCCTTTGCGGATTTACTTCCGCGACGGCATTGCCAAATGCGAAATCGCCCTGGCGCAGGGTAAGAAAGTGTGGGACCGCCGCCAGGACGAGCGCAACAAGGAAGCCCGCAGGGAAGCGGAAACAGCGATGTATCGCAATCGGAGGCGATAAACAAGTCATGCAAATCACGTTCGATACCAAGCCGTTCGCCGCGCTCGAAGCCGACGCGCTCGTTACCTATCTTTTTGAGGAGTCTGATCCTGTTCAGGGCCGGATCTCCGAAATCGATACGGCCGCGGGTGGGCTGCTGAAGAAAATCGCCGGAAGCGGCGAGGCTACCGGCAAGACGCTGGAGTTCACGTTGATCCATGCGCCCGCTGGCCTGAAAGCCAGTCGTTTGCTCCTCGTTGGAGCAGGAAAGCGCGACCAGTTCTCCAGCGGCACGCTGCGCAAAGTTGCGGGAGCGGCTCTTCGTTACCTGAAATCCCGTTCGATCAGGAACTTCGCATTTCTCGTTCGTGAAGGGGCCGCCAACGCAGAGACTGCGCAAGCTCTGGCCGAAGGCTTCATCACCGCCGATTTCGAGACCGACAAGTACAAGACAGAAAAAAAGAACGGCAAAGAAATTGACACGGTTAGAATCGCGGGCTATTCGGACTCGGAAAAGTCGTCTGGCGAAAAGGGCTTGGCCGTTGGAAAAGTCATTGCCGAATCGCAAAATTTTGCGCGCGACCTCGTCAATGAGCCTTCGAACAAGCTCACCCCGCGCATTCTCGCTGAACGTGCTGAAGCTATGGCCAAAGAAGCTGGCCTGGCCGTCGAAATTCTCGACGAAAAGAAAATTGCCGATTTGAAAATGGGAGCTCTTTTGAGCGTCGCGCAGGGCAGCGTGGAGCCGCCGCGCGTCATCGTCATTACCTATACCCCAGTGAACGCGAAACCCGCCGCGCCCGTGATCGGCTTGGTTGGAAAAGCCGTCACCTTCGATACCGGCGGCATCTCGATCAAGCCCGCCGACGGAATGGAAAAAATGAAGTACGACATGGCAGGTGGGGCCACCATGCTCGGTGCAATCCGCGCGCTCGCAGCGCTCAAACCCAATGTCAAAGTGGTTTGCGTCGTTCCTTCAACCGAAAATATGCCCGGCGGCAAGGCGCAAAAGCCAGGCGACATTCAGACCGCCATGTCCGGCAAAACGATCGAGGTTTTGAACACCGATGCGGAAGGCCGTCTGATCCTTGCCGACGCTATTCATTATGCGAAGCAACTCGGTGTGACGCATATCGTCGATGCCGCGACGCTGACCGGTGCGATTGTCGTCGCGCTTGCCAACATCAACGTCGGCGTCTTCGGCTCGGATCAAGCCTGGACTGACAAGCTCCTTGCCAGCGCCAAAGCCGCCGGAGAAAAAATGTGGCAGCTCCCCATGGACGACGATTATCGCGAATTTATCAAAGGCAGCTTCGCCGACATTCAAAACATCGGCAGCGGCAAAGGAGGGGGTTCCATCACTGGCGCGTGGTTCATCCGCGAATTCGCAGGCGACACTCCGTGGATTCACCTCGATATCGCGGGCACCGCGTGGAATGATGATGCCAAACCCTGGCTCGCCAAAGGCCCCACCGGCGTCGCCCTCCGGACTCTTGTTCACCTGGTCCAGTCTTTCTGAACCTCCCGTCGGCCACATCTCCGCGATCTTCCCCTAGGGGCACGGCATGCCGTGCCCATCCGTCTCTTTTTTGAATCTCTGTTCGCGTGTGGCCAAAACCGGACTGCGCCCTACATTCTCTCCGGCGCTTCGATCCCCAGCAGCGACAATGCTTTCACCAACTGTCGTTCCACGATTTCTGTCAATCCCAGCAAAAACGCCCGCTTCTCCACATCCTGTTCCGACAGAATATGGTGCTTATGATAAAAATTGTTGAATGCCTGCGCCAACTGGAACGCATACTTCGCCACGAACGCCGGTTCCTGAGCACCAATCGCGGCGTCACTCGCGTAGTCCAAGATTCCCGCTTGCAATAAAAGCTCCCACAACCCGGCGCCTTCGGGTCCCACAAGAAACTTCGCCGCCTGCGCGGTCGCTTTGCCGGACTCCGCTTCCCTTCCTTTACGCCGAATTCCGCGAATTCTTACTACTGCATATTGGCAATACGGCCCGGTTTCTCCCTCAAAACTCAACGCCTCTGCAAAATCAAACGCAATGATCGTGGTCCGCGTGAACTTCAGCAGAAAAAACCGCAGCGCGCCCACTGCAATCGCGTGTGCCGTGGCCTTCTGTTCATCTTCCGTCATCTCTGCGTGCCGCTTCGCTACCTCCGCCAGCGTGGCTTCTTCAAGCTTTGTGATCAGGTCGTCGGCCTTTACGCCCAAGCCCTTGCGTCCGCTCACCTCGACGTACGGCTTCTTCGCGTCGTCTCCACTCAGTTGATAACCGAGTTCACTCGCGCAACGCGGCGTCAGCGCCACAATGTCGTAGGAAAAATGAATCGAATTTGCCGCTGCCTCAGCGTGCCCCAGCCCACGCAGTCCTTGCGCGACCACATCCTGCAAATACGACTGCCGTGTATCAATCACGTTGTAAACGCGCGATGCCGGCTCACCAAAATGCGGCGCCGCAGGATCATCCGCATCAGTTGTGGTTGTCCAAACGGTTTCGCCCGCGGGTGCATCCAGCCACCGCTTGTAATTAAAATCCTTCCCCAGCAGCCCAAATTTCCAGAGCTGATAGGCAATATCTTTCCCGACGTACGTGACCGTCCCATTCGATCGCACAATGATCTTGTCCTGCGCATTTTCTTCCTCTTCATTCTGTGTGCTCTCGGTGTCCTCTTTCGTGACTCCGTCTTTCTCCGCCGGCATGATCCAACAACCCGCCATCTTGCCGGTGGTCGCGAACTGTATCGCGCCAGCTTCCTTCAGTTTCGCGAAGGCGGCGTCCCAAAACTTCAGGTGTAGAATTTCGCTTTCCCTCGCCAGCAATTCGTAAGAAATTTCTAGCCGCTTCATCGTCCTCAAATGAAATCCCACAATCGCGTCGGCGATAATCGTTCCCATTTCTGCCGCCTCGCCGTGGCCCTCCTCAATCGCTCGTAACGTCGCTCCGCGCAAGGCCGCGCTTTGCGCTTTGTCCTGCTCGTAGAACTGAGTTACTCGCGCGTACAAATCCCAGCACAAATAATCAAATCCCGGCTGCGCGGCCATCGTGCGAACGTCAGCGACGCTCTTTTTCTCCATGTGCTGAAATCCGATTACCACGTCAGCGACCTGTACTCCTGTGTTGTCGATGTAGTTCTGCACCTGCACGCGCTGACCTGCATTTCGCAAAATCCGCGCAATTGTGTCGCCCAGCACCGCATTTCGCAGGTGTCCGATATGTGCGGCTTTGTTCGGATTGATGCTGGTGTGTTCGACGATGACTTTTTCAGCGGCAGCTTCGTTTGCTTGCCCTACCGCGCTCTTTGAATCGAAAAGTCTCTGCCAGAATGCGCCGCGATCCAAAAACACGTTCAAGTATCCAGCACCCGCAACCTCCAGTCGCGCAACTCCACGAATTGCTGGCACACTCGTCGCAATCTCCTGCGCGATCTGCCGCGGAGCACGTTTCAGCCGCTTTGCCAATTCAAAACACACCGGCGATGCTGCTTCGCCCATTTCGAGCTTCGGCGGTTTCTCGAGCGCGACCGAAATCTCGACGCCGTATTTTTCCTTGATGTGCGCCGCGAGCGATTCTCGCAGCCTCTTAATCATTGTCAGGTACAAGTGGTTTCAATCCTTGTTTTGCGCTTAGTAATCTCTGAGTATAGAGGTCACAATTTTAGCGGTCAAAAAAGCCCCGAGGTTTGACACCATGTTGGGGCGTCGGTACTATCAGCGCCTCCGGAGTGGACCTATGCGTTCTTCCACGCGCCATCTGAAGTGGCTCTCCGTTGTTGGTATGACGTTTCTTTCATGTCTCGGACAGACTCGCTCGATCGCCGCAGAAAAGTCCACCGCCACGCAACTCGTTGAACTCGCGAAAGCCGCAAGTCCAAGCCTGCGAGACGCCATCGCTTCTACCTTCGAGGCCAAGGATCTTAAGGAGGGCACGGCCTGGGCCGGCCGCGGCTCCGATTTTTTCTTTGCAGTTCAGGCACAGGCAAAACCGGAACTCTTTATTGACGCCGTTCCGGGTCCGCAGATGCGGCCGATAGCCGGCTCGGACATCTGGTACTCCGCTGCCCACATCGAACAGCTCGGCAAGCTCCACTCCTTCTACTACCTCGTCAACGGGACAAGGTTTGGCGGCAAACCCGACGTCCCGGCATTCGGACCCTTGTCCTATCTCCAACCGGGAGTTCCGTCCGGCACGTTGTCCGATAAAATCATCCACACCAGCAAAATTTACGACGCCATGAAAAGCGAGTATTGGATCTACGTCCCCGCCCAATATAGACCGGAAATCCCGGCAGCTGTGATGGTCTTTCAGGACGGCCAATTGTACACCGACCGCAATGCTAACAATCCAACTCTAAACGTCATCGATAATCTGATCGCGCAAAAGAGAATTCCCGTGTTGATTTGTATTTTCATCAGTCCCGGTGACATTGCCGATTCTCCCGGTACCCCCACCTACAACTTTGTGAAGGCCTATTCGGAGAAATGGCATCGTACGCTCAAAGACTCGATGCGCAGCACTCTGTACGATACGGTGAGCGATCGCTACGTGCGCTTTCTTCGCGACGAAATCCTCCCCGAGGTCGCCGGCAAGTATAACCTTCGCAAAGATGCTTACAGCCGCGCCATCACGGGGCTCTCGTCCGGAGGAATCTGCGCTTTCAACGCCGCCTGGCAGATGCCCGATCAGTTCAGCCGCGTTATTTCCTGGATTGGCAGCTACGCGAGCATTCAATGGAAGGAAGATCCCGCCGTCGCGGATGGCGGGCAGGACTATCCGGACAAGGTTTTGCGCGAAGCAAAGCGCAACATCCGGGTATGGATGCAGGATGGCTCAGAAGACCTCGATCTCCGTTACGGCAATTGGCCTCTTGCGAACTTGCGCATGGCCAACGCCCTGAAAGCTCAGGAGTATGATTTCCACTTTAGCTTTGGAAAAGGCACCCACAACTCTGCCCACGGCGCGGCTGAATTCCCAGCGGAGATGATTTGGCTCTGGCGCGACTACGACCCTCGAAAGACCTCACAAACTTATGAGATCGAGCCATCTGAAAAATCGAAACCTCTGTTCCGAGTGGCGGTCACGAATCGCGACGCCGGATAGCCTCGACCGTGGCCACGAGAAAACGCCCAGTTCAGTGACACGTTACGCAGCACCTTTCTCCACCACGAAAATCTTGCTCACGATTTTCCATCCATCGGCGAGCTTCAGAAGAGAAATGTGGTCGGTGTGCGTGGAGTCCTCGTAAATCTCAACGACCTTCACCGAGGCGGCCTTTCCCGTAACGTCCACCGATGCAATCTGCAGCTCGCCTTTCTCTTCTTTTCCCGCGTTTTTTTCAAACCCCTTGTACCACTGTTCCTGGGTCAATTGACCGAGCTCGTCATTCTTCCTTCCGAACAAAAAACAATTTTGCCTCCGGATGAAACGCCCGCTTGAAGCTGTTGATATCATTGAATTTCAGGCCATGCAGATAGGACTCCACCGACCGCCGCACTATTTTTCCGAGGTTGCTTGCGCGCAGATTCTCAATGCTCCTGCAACCGTCAGAAGGAGCAACATAGCGAGCAAGCGAGCAGGCCAGTGATTCATTTTGTTCTCCGGAACAGCAATGGTTTGCAATCCTAGCTGACAGCTTTCGAAAGTGCACCTATTTGAACGCGGCGAATCCCTCTTCGCCTCAGTTTGACACTCTCCGGTTGCGCCGATAGTATCAATCGATTGGCGAAATTCTATGAAACTTGCCTATTTTGATTGCTTTAGCGGAATCAGCGGCGACATGACGCTCGGTGCTCTAGTTGACGCTGGCTGTAGCCTGGAACTGTTGCGATCTGGCCTCGAAGGCCTGCAGATTCTCGGCTGGACGATTTCTTCCGAAAAAGTCTGGAAAAACGGGATGGCTGCCACGTTCGTTCGCGTTGCTACCGAGGACCAAACCAAGCACCGCAGCCTCTCGGCCATTCTCGAAATTCTCGAAAAAGCACAGCTTTCGGAGTCAGTGCGAAAAAACGCCGCCGCCATTTTTCGCAAACTTGGTGAAGCCGAAGCTTCTGTGCACGACGTTGCGCTCGAAAAGATTCATTTTCACGAAGTTGGCGCGGTCGATGCCATCGTCGATATTGTAGGCGCTTGCATCGCCTTCGATGCGCTCGGTATTGAGAAGTTCGCTTGCTCTCCGCTTAACGTCGGCGGCGGCACTGCGAAAATGACGCATGGAGTTTTGCCCGTGCCCGCTCCGGCTACCGCCAAATTGTTACAGGGCAAGCCAACCTACTCAAACGGCGTGCAAAGGGAATTGGTCACGCCCACTGGCGCAGCCATAGTTTCGACGCTTTGCGACACGTTCGGTCCACAACCCCGGATGACCGTTTCCGCGATCGGTTATGGCGCAGGTTCGATCGAGCTCGAAGGGCAGCCAAACGTCGTTCGCATCATGATCGGCGAAGCTGCCGACAAAGTTATCGCAGGCTTCGACGAAGAAATTTCTGTCATCGAAGCGAATCTAGATGACATGAACCCGCAAATCTACGGCTACTTTCTCGAAAAAGCCCTTGCGGCAGGCGCACTCGATGTTTACACAACCCCCGTGCAGATGAAAAAGAATCGTCCCGGCACATTGCTGACGCTTCTCTGCAAACCGCAGGATACCAACCCGCTTATGTCCCTGGTCTTTGCCGAAACCACCACGTTTGGCGCGCGCACCTATCGCGCGCAACGTCGCACGCTACCGCGCGAGTCTGTGAACGTCCACACACAATTCGGCGACGTTCGCATCAAGCTTTCGCGTGTCAATGGCCGCATCCTGCATGTCGCCCCGGAATTCGATGATTGCCGTAAACTCGCCGTGGAAAAAAACGTTCCGCTGCAGCGCGTCTTCAACGAAGCCATGCGCAGCTATGACGCTAGCTCCAAGACCGAATAGCTTTGGAAAGTAGGAACAGGGGAAAATGCCAGGCCAGAAGCCAAAATTCTATCTGACGACGCCCATTTACTACACGAACGGCCTGCCCCACATCGGTCATACCTACACGACCGTCGTCGCCGACGTCATTCGCCGTTACAAGCGTATGCACGGCTATGAAGTCGTGATGACCACCGGTACCGACGAACACGGCGTTAACGTCGAGCGCGCAGCGAAAAACGCCGGCGTCCCCGAATCCGAATTCGTTGCCAAGATGGCTGCTGCCTGGCGAAGCCTCTGGGACGAACTCGGCGTGCCTGCTGACGAATTTATTCGCACCACCGATCTTCGCCACGTCCGCACCGTGCAGTGGCTTTTCAAATTGTGCCGGGAGAACGGCTACGTCTACAAAGGGCACTACACCGGCCAGTATTGCATTTACGACAACGCTTTTGTGAATGACGCCAAGCCTGGCGACAATTGTCCCGACTGCGGCCGTCCCACCGAAACTGTTACCGAAGAAAACTATTTCTTCAAACTTTCGGCATTCCAGAAACCGCTTCTCGATTTTTACAAAAAGAATCCTGAGTTCATTCAGCCGGAAAGCCGCAAAAACGAAATTGTCACTTTCGTTGAAGGCGGCCTGAAGGATTTAAGTATCACGCGCACAACGATCCGCTGGGGCATTCCCGTCCCGGGCGAAGAACCCCACGTTTTTTATGTTTGGTTCGATGCTCTTACCGCGTATCTCAGTGCCGTCGACGGCCCCGAGTACGAAAAGCGCGGCATGTGGCCCGCCGATTTGCATCTCGTCGGCAAGGACATCATTCGCTTTCACACCGTTTACTGGCCCGCATTCTTAATGGCCGCCATGCTTCCGCTCCCAAAACAGGTTTGGGCCCACGGCTGGTTCCTGATGGACGCCAGCAAAATGAGCAAATCCAAGGGCAATGTCGTGCTTCCTCGCCCGATCGCGAATATGCTCGGCATGGATGCTCTCCGCTATTTCCTGTTGCGCGAAGTCGTCTTCGGCCAGGACGGCAATTTCAGCTACGACGCGCTTGTTACGCGTTACAACAGCGATCTGGCCAACGGTCTTGGCAATCTTGCCAGCCGCACCGCAGCGATGATCGACAAAAACTTTGGCGGCAAGATTCCAAAGGCCGGCAAACTTCGGGCACAGGACGAAACACTCGCGCGCGAAACGCAATCCGCAATCGGCGACATTCTCGAGCATTTCGCGAAAATGGAATTCGCTCGCGGCCTGGAATCGATCTGGGCAGTGGTCTCCGCTGCCGACAGGTACTTGACGAAAGAACAGCCGTGGGCTCTTGGTGATTCCGAAGCCGATACTCAGCGCAAAGCGACAATTCTTTCAACGACGGCGGAGCTTCTCCGTATCGTCACCGCACTCGCCCATCCAGTTCTTCCAGAAAGCACCGCGAAAATTTGGATGCTGCTCGGCCAGCCAGGTTCCGTTTCCGCAGTCGAACTGGATGGTTTACGGTGGGGACAACTCGCTAGCGGAGTACAACTCGGCAAAGCACAGACCCTTTTTCCACGTGTCGAAAAATCAGAAGCGATCGAGAGGATCGAATCCATGGCAAACGAAGAACTGAATCCAACCGCGCCCATACCGGCGCCAGTCACGACACCCACGAGCGGGAGTGCAGCTGCCGCCGCGCCTTCAGCCAGCGAGAAAATCGGTATTGAAGACTTCGCGAAAGTCGAAATGCGCGTGGGCCAAATCAAAACCGCTGAACGAATCGTCGGCGCTGACAAGTTGCTGAAGCTCACCGTAGACATCGGCACCGAAATCCGCCAGATCTGCGCCGGCATCGCGCAGTTCTATGAACCGGATTCGCTCATCGGCCGGAAAGTTGCCGTCGTCACCAATCTCGCGCCTCGCAAACTCCGCGGAGTCGAATCGAACGGTATGATCATCGCCGCCTCCGTCGGCCCCGAAGGCCGCCCAGTTCTGGCGGGCTTCCCCGAAGACGCGGAAGTGGGCGCGAGACTGAAGTAGGGCACGATAGATCGTGCCCCTGCGGCGCCGGAAATTCTGGTTCTCTACTCATGGACCTCATCGACTCCCACGCGCACATCGATTTTCCTCAATTCGCTGACGATCGCGAAGCCATGTTCCAGCGCGCTCGCGACGCCGGCGTTGGTACTTTGCTCGCTATCGGCACCGGGCCGGGGCCAGAAAAACTCGACGCCGCTATCCCGTTCGCCGAACAGCACGATTGGATTTACACGAGCGTTGGCATTCACCCTCACGAAGCCAAAGAAGTCACACCGCAACATCTGGACGAACTCGCTCTGCTCGCGCAACATCCCAAAGTCATCGCCTGGGGCGAAATTGGCCTGGATTATTTTTACGACCACTCCCCGCGCGACGTGCAAGCTACCGTTTTCCGCTCGCAAATGGAGCTCGCCCATACCGCAAAGCTCCCCATCATCATTCATTGCCGCGATGCCTGGGACGACTGCCTTGCGCTCATAGAGCAGCACTGGAGGCCTACCGGGCTCGGCGGCATTCTCCACTGCTTCACCGGCACGTTCGGTCACGCCAAGCGCGGCCTCGATATGGGTTTCCTCATCTCCTTCGCAGGCAATGCCACTTATCCGAAGACGCAGAATATCCGCGACGTCGCGAGGGAGATGCCCCTCGACCGCATCCTGATCGAAACTGACTCCCCATTCCTCGCACCTCAGCCGTACCGCGGCAAGCGAAACGAACCCGCCTATGTCGCGGAAGTGGCCAAAACACTGGCTACTGTGAGAAACTTAGCGCCAGAAGAGATCGCTGCCGCCACCGCGGCTAATTTCAGGCGACTCTTTCGCATCGCCCGGCCAGACATCTCTTAGGCCGATGAGTCCCAAGAGCACGTATATGCAGGCCGCAAAGCCGGCCCAGGGAGAAGTGCCATCGCGCTTCTGACGGTCAAGGAAATTTTCGATTTGGTTCGCGACGATCTGGTCCTCGTGGAGCAGGAACTCTCCCGCCAGAGTGCCTCCGCCTATCAGCCCGTGGGTGAAATCACCAGCTATCTTTTGGGTGGAGGTGGCAAGCGCCTGCGCCCTGCGCTGCTCCTTCTCGCCAATGCATACGCCGGTGAAAACCGCCCGGGCGCGATTCGTCTGGCCGCCGTAGTCGAACTTCTTCACAGCGCCACGCTTATCCACGACGATGTAATCGACAGCGCGGACACGCGTCGCGGCCGACCCTCGGCAAATTCCCGCTGGGGCAATCATCGCAGCGTTCTCGCTGGAGACTGGCTCTACATGCAGTCATTCCAGATGGCGCTCGAGGAACGCAACTTCCGCATTCTCGATATTCTGATCGACCTCACGCAAAAAATGGTCGAAGGCGAACTCATCCAGCTAGCAAAAATTGGCCGCATCGATGTAAACGAAGAGGACGCTCTGAAATTGGCTACCTACAAGACCGCGTGCCTTTTCAGCGGTTGCGCGCGTCTCGGCGCAGTTCTCGGTGGCCTCAGCGGGGACGAGGAAGAAGCGCTTGCCGACTACGGACGCTACTCCGGCCTCGCTTTTCAGATGGTGGACGATCTTCTCGATTTTACGGCTTCCGCCGAACAACTCGGCAAGCCCGTGCTCAGTGACCTAAAAGAGGGCAAAGTCACATTGCCTCTCATCTACGCCATGGAAAACGGTCATCGCGATGCCCGCGAACTCGTCGCGCGTGTCCTTCAGGAAAAAGATTTCATCAGTGTGAAGGCCGAAACCATTGTCTCTCTCGTTCACGAGTCCGGAGCTCTCGAGCGCGCGCGCAAGCTCGCCCTCGACTACGCGCGCCGTGCAAAAGAGTGCATTCAGGGTGGCCAGGATTCCGAGTACGCCCGCGCCCTGCTGACGCTTCCAGACTTCATCCTCGAGCGCGAGAATTAGCGATTCACCAATGCTGCCGTTCAAGCTCGTTTATCATCCCCGCTACGATTTGAATCTTGGCGCGCACGTTTTTCCCTCGCAGAAATTCCGTTTGCTTTACGAACTTCTGCTCCGCGAAAAAGTTGCCGCGCAGGAAGATATTGTCGGGCCAGACCGCGCCGCGGACGAGGATCTCCTTCGCGTTCACACCCGGGAATGGATTACTAAACTAAAGAACGGCACGCTCACAGCCAACGACGTCATGAAGCTCGAAGTCCCATACTCACCCGAGCTCGCTGAAGCGGTCTGGCTCGCCGCAGGTGGCACTATCCTCGCGGGTCAGCTTGCTCTCCGCGATGGCTTCGCCAGCAATCTCACCGGCGGCTTTCACCATGCTCACGCGAATCACGGCGAAGGATTTTGCGCCATTCACGACGTTGCCATTGCGATTCGCCGTCTGCAGGCCGATGGTCTGATCAAAAAAGCTATCGTTGTCGACACCGATGTGCACCACGGCAACGGCACGGCGCACATCTTTCGTAACGACGATTCCGTCTTCACGCTTTCCATCCATCAGGAGCACAACTATCCCGCGTACAAACCGCCGTCGAATCTCGACCTCGCGCTCGAAGACGCCGTCGAAGACGAAGAATATCTCTCGGCACTTTTACCGGCAGTCGAACAATCGCTCGATGAATTCCATCCCGATATTCTTTTTTATGTTGGTGGGGCCGATCCGTTCTGCGAAGACCAGCTCGGCGGCCTCCGTCTCACAAAGTCCGGCTTAAAAGCGCGTGACAAAGGCGTTTTCCGTGCTGCGCGGAGTGGCAATATTCCGGTGGCCACGACACTCGCCGGAGGCTACGCGCGTCGCGTTGAAGACACCATCCGCATCCATGCAAACACCATCCTCGCAGCTCAGGAAGTCGCCGGCGAATCTCCCAACCGATTGCACGCCACCCACGGTTCATGATTTTGCCGAGCCCTGAACTAGCGATTTAAGTTTGTACCGGTCCGTTTTTGCCTACGGCTCGTCGGCCTCTAGCGTTTCACGGGCAGCGCCAGTTTTACGGCGTTTGCCGCGGGCACCGCACGTTGAATCGCGTCGCTCAATTCCTGCTCAATGGTGTCCGGATCGAATCCGTTCGCACGAAACACCACCTTGCCCGCGCGATCCAGGATCAGAACAGTCGGAAAAGAATCCACGGAGAACAATTCCTCCAACCCGTCGGCGAAGACTTCGTTGGAGCGAGGTTTGCGCTCCGCTAGATAAGCACCGACCAGGGACTCATCCTCATCGCAATCTGCGGAAAGAAACACGACCTGCGCATTGCCTGAGTAGTGTGCTGCCAGTCTTTCATAAATTGGCTCGAGCGCGTGGCATGGCCCGCACCACGTCGCCCAGAAATTGATCACCAGCACTTTTCCTTTTTGGGCAGAAATGGGATACGCCGTTCCGTCCGGCGCTTTGCGAAGCACAAATGCAAAAGCATTTTTGGCGCCTTCGTTTCGCTTGGCCCGGGGCGCCACTGTTGAGGCGGTCACATCGTCAATTGTCTTCAACAGAAAATCGCCCAGTCCCGCGTCACTTCCGTGCGCGAGGCGCCAGGCATTCCCAAGTTTTTGTCGAACGTCGCGCCGGTTGCTGGATTTAGTGGCGGTATCGGACAGCGCGAACGCCCGCGCATACTGCATAGCGGCGCCGCTGTAATTTTTCCCCAGCTCGTCGAATTCACCGAGCTTCAGCGCGGCACTCGCGTTCGGCAGCAAGTTGTAACTGAGTTCAAAATCCTTTTGCGCCGCGGCCGTATCTTGCAACTGCGCTTCAAGTCTTCCCCGCAACGCCAGTACTGCAGATTCATCGCGCTTTCTCTGGCCTTCCCATTCCTCACTCGAAACACGCGGCGATTTCGCTGAAATCGCGGATCCATCCACGGATGCATACACGCGCGTCGCGTAGGTTACCGCTCGCCGCAGTGCGGCCGTATCTCCTGTTCGTTCCAGCAGCTGAATCGCAAGCAAGGTCATAGAAACGTCTTCTGGCGTCAGGGAAACTATTCTCTCCGCATAATTCGCGGCACAAGCGTCATCATGAAACTGCATGCACGCTTCGACGAGTGCGCGATAAATCTGCGGCCGTTCCGGCGCGTCAGGAAATTTCTCCAGGAATGCCTGCAGATTCTTCACTAGCGCTGTCCGGTCATTTCCCGCGTCGGTGATGGCCTTTTGCAGCTCTTCTGCCCGCGGGAGGGGCTTTCCTGCAGCCTGTTTTTGCGAAGTCTTTTTGTCCGTTGTTTTTTGTTTATCGTTGAGGGGCGCTTGAGCAGCCGCTGGGAGGGCGAGCATCGCCGACAACAAACACGCTGCAATGGAGATGGACCGCCAGCGAATCATGCCTGATTGTATCGCGATGGCCGGAATTAGGAAGTAGGTTGGACCTTGATTCCGCCGGAGATCGTGTGGATCTCCACTCGACCGCCGGCATTTCCCACGCGCGCACGCAAACTGTGTTTGTCCTGATCTTCGATCACGATCGGAATTCCCGCATTGATCTGGCCGGACACTGCTTGCGCCGAAAGATGGAAATTCGCCGAAGGTGGAACCGCAACTTCGACGCTTCCGGAAGTCGTCTTCAGATTCCAATAGCTATTGCTCGACGGATTTCCTTGCACCGTCACGCGTCCTGATACGGAGCTTGCGTTGACGTCATTGCCGGCTCCGGCGACGTCCACCGACCCACTAGTCGTGATCGCTTCGACTCTCGCGCCTGGTTCCGAAATCTTCACTGAGCCCGAAATTGCATGAATGCGGACGTCGCCCTTCACATTCGTTACATTCACGCTGCCGGACGCGCTGTTCGCGCGAAAATCGTCACTCAAATCCTGCGCTGTAATTGAGCCGCTCGCTGAATTCACTTGCACTGATCGCTCTACCTTGCTCACTTCAATCGATCCGGACGCGGAGTCAATTTTTACCGGGCCTTGTAAGTCGCTGAGTGTTTGTCCGCCAGACGCAACCGTCGTCGTGACCTCCGCGTTTCGGGGCAATTCAATCGTGTACTCGATCGAAACGCCGCTGATCCGGCTCAGTTCCTTGCCCACGCGAATGATGTCCGGCTTCTGTTCGATCGGCGGATTTGCCGAAAGCTCTCTGGCCTGTTTGTCGGGATCACGAAACAGAAATCCGTGCGCCCGTATTTCTCCGTGAATGTGCACTTTGTTGCTGGCACGTCCTGTGATGCGTACCGCGCCGCTTGCATTCGCCAAGTCCAGTCGGATTGGTCCGCTGACCTCGTAAGTGCGGTCGAACGATCCCATCGAGGCCGGGCCCGTTCCGCATCCTGCAAGCAGAACAGTAGCCGCGAAAAGAGGGGCCACGATTTTCACATTGTGTCTGCGCGACATTCTTCCTCCGCCACACCCTAACATTAGGTGCCTTCACAGCCCTGCACAATAATAGATACGGATGAAACTGGCCCAATGTTCCCCGGTAGTCACACCGCTTGTCTAACGAACTCGTAATGCTGCATTTAGCGAGCCCTGGCGGTAGCCCTCGAGATCTAGCGCAACATAGAGAAATCCAGCTTCCTTGAATCGCCGCGAGATCGTCGTTGCCATCTCCGGCGTCATGGCCAAGGGCAACTCTTCGGGAGCAATTTCGATCCGCGCAAGTTTGTCGTGCAGGCGAACTCGAAATTGCCGAAATCCCAAATTGCGCAGAATGGTCTCTCCGCTTTCGACGAGCGACAGTCGTTCTGGGGTTACCTCTGTTCCATACGGCAAACGAGAAGAAAGACATGCGGACGCGGGCCGATCCCAAGTTGGAAGTCCCGCGCGTTGCGAGAGCGCGCGAATGTCGGCCTTGGTCATTTTCGCCTCCAGCAGCGGTGCCAGAACACGATGCTCCGCAGCGGCGCGATGTCCCGGCCGAAAATCGCTGCTGTCGTCGGCATTCACGCCATAGGCGATGGCCGTGAATCGCCTTTGCTCCGCGAGTTTGTCCAGTACGTTGAAGAGCTCGTCCTTGCAGTAGTAGCAGCGGTCGCCGGCATTAGCGCGGTACGCTCGATTTTCCATTTCGTGTGTTTCAACAAATTCGTGCCGCACGCCGGTGTGCTTGACGAACTTTTCTAATTCCGCACGATCATAAGCCGAATAGCTGGGCGAGATAGCCGTCACCGAAAGTGCTCTTCCGCCAAGCGCTCGATTGGCGGCCCAAGCGAGGTACGCCGAATCCGCTCCTCCCGAAACTGCAATCAGCAGGGAAGGTATCTCGGCCAACCGCGCCAGCAACTTCAATTCCTTGGCCGCAGAATCGGCCTCGCTCTGTTCGGGCTTCCGAATTTGCACAATGGATCTCATTGTCGAAAGTATAGCGTAAGGAAGCTATGGCCGGCGTACAGCAATCGCTCTACTTAAAATCGAGCAGTACATCCACTGTGCCTTTCGCCGCGTCCGGGCGCAACCAGTGACCTACGCTGTCGTAATGCACTGGCAAATCGCCGAAGATGTCTCTTGAACGATTCTGCAGTCCGGTCAAAAACTCTTCGTATTTAATCTTGTCGAAGACATCGCCAGCCGCCATCGGAAATGTTCCGCGCACTCGCTGCTCGCCATTTGTAGAAATGCCGGTAATCACCCAGCCACCCATGCGATATTGCGAGCCTTCGCTAATCGCAACTTTGTAAGAAACGGTACGCGCAGCTTCATTGAATGAAGTTTCCGGCTGCACGCTCGCATCGAGATAGCCGCGACGGCCATACTCTTCGCGAATTTTATCGAGCGCGGCTTCCACTTCCATTCCGTCGGCGATAGCGCCGGACTTCAATCCGAAATACGATGCCAGCGCAATGGATGAAATGACATTATTGCCCGACCACTGCACATCTGCGAAGCGATAGACATCACCGGCAGCGATTGGAACGAACACAGGAATCTGATCCGGCAATTTCGCGCTTGGCGCACCGCTCAATCGAACTTCGGGCGGCCCGAGCTTTGCCCGCAAATATCCTTGCTTCAAATACACCGGCCGAATCTGCTCCGCAAGAAATAAATCGATGGACGTTCGCGAATACGGCTTGCCAACAATTTCCGTAAGGTGCTGCTGAACCGCTGGGTTTGAAGCCAGAGCCGCGTCGCTGAAATTCAAGCTCGCGATTTTCAGCCCGGCGCCCTCGACGGAAAATTGCTGAATATTTCCCTCCGCCAGCGGATGAGCCACCACTTGATGCTGCACCGGCAAATCCAGTTTGTGCGCGACGAGCAGCGCGTGAATCGCTTCGGAGGCAGTCTCGATCACTCCGCCCGCCTCCGGCAGCGTTCCATCATAGAAGGGAAGTTGCACGCGAATCGCATCGCTCAACTCCGAATCTCCAAACCACGGAAAGTTATCGTAGTACGCAGGAACGCGAGGCGACTCTGTGAGGTGAAAATTCAGCGTTAGTCCCTCAGTGCGCGTACGAAAATCGTACTTCACCGTGGCGAACAATCCGGTAGCAACCAGTTTGTCCGCGGCCTTCTGCAAATCCTCACGTCCAACCTGCGCCCCAACCTGCAATCCCGTCAGCACCGTAATCTGCGCCTCCGTCAGATTCTTCTGCCCGTCACTCCGCACCTCCCGCAGCGCCGCCGTCCCACTCCCCTCCGTCTGCGCATGGCTTAAAGAGCCCGACAGATTTAACAGAACGAATGGCAAGACAAAAAGCACCCGCGTCATCAACCGGTTGCGCATATGTGCATTCTACCGAAAAGGCGTGTCATCCATTCAAGCGACGCTGCCATCGAACTGGAGCTAGAGCCGTGGGTCAACCGGCTCACTCTCAAGCGCCAGAACTCCAAAGACACATTCATGAACACGACGTAGCGGCTCTCTTCTCACAAATCGTTCCAACGCTTCAACCCCAAGCGCGAACTCACGCAACGCGAGGGATCGTTTCGTAGAAACGGCTCGAGAGCGCAGACGCACCAGGTTTCCGGACAACAAGTATTCCGGACCGTAAATGATTCTCAGATACTCGCGCCCACGGCACTTGACGGCTGGTTGAACAAGTCCACGTCGGCCCCGCGCAACGAACTCAAGCGGTTTCACGACCATTCCTTCTCCGCCACGGTCCGTTAACTCCTGCCACCACGTGGTCGCTGCATCCGTAATTGAGGTGTCGGCGATATCTACGCTCTTATACGGAGTTGCAAGAAGTAGCCCGTCGCTCGCCTTACAGATTCGAGCGAGCGTCTCCATGTGCCAGACATGGTCATGATTCACATGGACTTGCCCTTCGGTCGCCAGCAGATGAAACGGAGCGAGCTTCAAATCACTTACCGAGTTCACCGGCCAGCAGTATCGCCGGTACGAATCGACGTACAGATTAGCCGCTTCGAGCCGCCGCCTGAATCGTTCTGCCAGGGTCTTCGCCCCGTCTGTGTCAGAAGGGAGTTTCTCCGATGACCACGCGGCCTCGGCGAGCGATGCACGCGCTGCTGCACCCACTGATGCGTACTGCTGCCGAAGCAGCTCCTGTGCTTTGGCTGACCATGGCATTAACTCGGCATCGAGGCAAACCCAATCCGTCTGAAATGTTTCCCAGATTCCTGCCGTCTTCACCGTGTTTGCGACATGCTGCAGGAATTCTTTTTCAGTTTTTGGATCGTTAAAAAACTGTCGGCCTGTTCGCGTGTAGCAGATTCCGATCCCTTCTTCCAGAACGCCAAAACGGGTTCGCGCCGTATCTTCGTTTTTGCAAACAATCACCACGGCGCGCGAGCCCATATGTTTTTCTTCGCACACCACCCTCGGAATACCTTCGTGGCGGAAGTATGCAAAAGCTTCCGCAGGGTGCTCGAGAAACTCGGCGTGCAACGACGTTTCCGTCGGCGACATCGTAGGTGGCAGATAAATCAGCCACTTCGGATTCGCCGCGAAACGGCTCATCACTTCCAGCGCCGCCAGCGCATTTTCTTCACGAACGGTAACATTGTGATGCAGCCGCGTGGTAACGATGCGTTTTCCGATCACATCTTCGATCTCGAGCAAATCGTCGTAAACCTGTTGAGAACTGAGTGCGGGCGCGTCAGCTGCATCGGGTTTAAGCGGCTTCACGGGCCGCGCATAGGCTGCATGCGCCGGCACGGAAACAAGTTCCTTTTCTGGGTAACGGAGAGCTGTCAGACTCCCGCCAAACACGCAGCCGGTGTCGATATTGATCGTGCGATTGAGCCAGTCCGACTGTGGTACAGGAGTGTGACCGTAAACAACCATCGCTTTACCGCGATATTCAGCCGCCCAGTTGTAACGAACTGGCAAGCCAAACTCGTCGGTCTCACCCGTTGTTTCGCCATACAGCGCAAAATCGCGCACCTTGCCCGATCCACGGCCCTGCATCTCTTCTTTCATCCCCGCATGCGCAACGACTAGTTTTCCGTCATCCAGGACGTAGTGGCTCACCAAATCGTCCATGAATTGCGAAACTTCTTCCCGAAATTCCGACGATTCCTTTTCAAGCTGTTCGAGAGAATTTGCGAGCCCGTGTGCAATCTGGACGTCGCGTCCGCGTAGTTTCCGCATCAACTTCACATCATGATTGCCGGGCACGCATAGGGCTGTACCGGCTTTCACCATGCGCATCGCGAGACGAAGCGTCTCAGAAATCTTTGGACCACGGTCGACTAAATCTCCAAGAAAAATTGCCTTCCTGCCTGCGGGCGGCGAAAGCGCGTATCCGTCGGCTCCTGTCTCAGTGGAATATCCCAGTCGAGTGAGCAGTTCTGCCAATTCATCGAAACAACCGTGGACATCACCGATGATGTCGAACGGACCGTGCTCATGCTTCAAATTATTCCACAGCGGCTCTCGCACAATCTCGGCAGCATCTACTTCCTCTAGGCTCCGCAATATGTGGACCTTGCGGAATCCTTCGCGTTCCAACCCGCGCAGGGAACGCCGCAATTGTTGGGAATGCTGGCGTACAACGTGCGGGCCAAAATTGCGGTCTGATCGTTCGCGATTGCGGTCTTGGCAAAGCCGCTCAGGCATATCGAAAACAATTGCAACAGGCAGGCAGTGATACTGTCGTGCCAAAGCGATGATTGGCTTGCGCGCTTCGACTTGCACGTTCGTGGCATCGATAACGACTAACTTCCCGGCCGCGAGTCTCTTTGACGCTATGAAGTGCAGCACTTCAAACGCATCATTCGTTGCCGCCTGACTGTTCTCATCGTCCGAAACCAGCCCGCGACAGAAATCCGACGAAAGAATTTCGGTCGCCCGGAAGTGTTTTCGGGCGAACGTGGATTTTCCTGAGCCAGACGGCCCGATTAGCGCGACCACAGCGAGTTCTGGAATAGGCAATTTCATGCCCGGGTGAAAATCGCCATTTGCGTTGGGCTTCCAACCACCGCGTCGTCCGGCCCAATTGGCAGAAAACGGGCCGCATATCCAAAACGAGCGCAAATGGAGGCTGCCCACGCCTGAAATTCAGAGCGCGTCCACTCAAATCGATGATCCCTGTGCCGCATGCTGCCGGCAGTGAGCGTCTCGAATTTGACGTTATACTCAACATTTGGGGTCGTGGTGACAACGGTTTGTGGCCGCGCGAATTCAAATAGCACGCTCGAATGCTGCGAGGCGCGGCGGGTCTTGGTGCTCAATCACTTCCACCACTGTTGCCGCGTCGTACCCAGCGAGCCGCTTGTCTCGATAAGTCAGCGATCCATGGATCAGGCCGATGCGATCTTTCTGCATGGTCGGGAGGTCGTCCATCCGCAGTTTTCGCGCGGCAATTTCGAGGCTGCGATGCGAGACATCCATTCCAACGATCTCGGCGAATTGTCTGTCCTTCAACAGCTCACGGAGGAGACGGCCCTCGCCGCACCCGAGGTCGAGAACGCGTTTTGCGCCGACGCCACGCAGCGCGGCGACCACCGCACCGATACGTTGTTCGGCCAGACTAATGGTCCTTTCAATTTGCTCTTCCTCGCGTGTGCGAGCTTCAGCTAATTCATCCGCCGCGGGTTCTTCTTCTCCGAGCAGCTGCTCCAGAGCGTCATTGACCAAATGTTTCTGGTGTCGCAAGTATCGTCGCGCGATCAGTTCGCGCTGCGGGTGTCCCTGCAGCCAGTCCTCGCCGTGGCGCAAAAGCTTTTCAACTTCGTCGTCTCCCACCCAATAGTGTTTGTCGTCGTCCAGAACCGGTAAAAGAACGTACAGATGTGTGAGCAGATCTTTTAAGCGAACTCTTGCCTTCAGCGTGACTGCGAAATATCTGCTCGCACCCCATTCTGGAAACTTTTCGTCAAGGGGTAGCTGCGCGGCGGACATTTCGTAGCCCAACGGTTCGAACAGTTTGCGCAGTAATCCTTCGCCGCCGCGGCAGGGCACTACTGTGATGTGCGCTTCGAAAGGAAGTGGCGAGTCGGCCAAGGCCTGCCGCTCTTTGCTTTTGCCCGACATGGCCGTGTTGAAGGTGCGCGCAATCGCCACACTCAAAAACGATGACGCGGTATATGGCCGGTCATTCACATACTGTTCAAGCGAGCGTCCTTCGCCGCCTGGGCCACGGCGATTCCGTACTAGTCCGATCGGATCAATCTCCATGGCGAGCGTCGCGGTACAACGGTTGGCTGTGGCTTCCGGATAAAAGACATGAGCTTTTCCGAAAGCCAGCTCCACTGTGTGAATGCGGGACGGACTCTTGTGCAACAGATAGCCGAGGTCAGTGCCTGGCTGTCCCGAATAGGTGATCGTCAATAGCATTTCCGCAGTGACTTATTACTCTACAGTAACAGATTTTGCGAGGTTGCGGGGTTGATCTACGTCGCAGCCGCGGCGCACGGCGATGTGGTAAGCGAGCAGCTGTAGCGGAATGATTTCGAGGAGGGGAACCAATAGTTCGGGAGCAGGCGGCAATTCGATTAGGTGGTCGGAGGCTTCGCGAGCGAGGTGATCGTTTTGCGTGACGATGGAAATGACGATACCGTCTCGGGCTTTTACTTCCTTGATGTTGGACACGCTTTTTTCGTAGAGAGTGACGGACGCGGGATCGGAATCATCTCGTGTGGCCAGAACAACGACAGGCAGATTTTCGTCGATGAGCGCGTTGGGGCCGTGCTTCATTTCACCTGCAGGATAGCCTTCCGCGTGGATGTAGGAAATCTCTTTGAGCTTGAGGGCTCCTTCAAGAGCGATGGGATAGTGAATGCCGCGGCCGAGATAGAGAAAATCGGAGCAGCGGAAAAATTGTCTCGCGAGATTTTCATAGAATCCGGTTTGATCGGCTTGAAGAATGGTTTCGATTTTGTGAGGAATCTTGGTGAATTCCTGGAGAAGATGTTTGGCAGCGTCGCCGGAGAGGGCACCGCGAACTTCTCCAAGATATGCAGCAAGTAAGACAAGCGCAGTGAGTTGCGAGGTAAAAGCTTTCGTCGAGGCGACACCAATTTCCGGGCCCGCGTGCGTCAAGATCGAGCCGGCGGCTTCGCGGGTGATCATGGAGCCAAGAACGTTACAGATTGCGAGAGTTGGCGAGCCTTTCTGTTTTGCTTCGCGTTGCGCCGCGATTGTGTCGGCCGTTTCTCCTGATTGGCTGATGCAGACCGTTAAAGTTTTCGAGTCAAGGATCGGATCGCGGTAGCGGAATTCGCTGCCGTAATCCACTTCGACGGGAAGGCGTGCAAGGCGCTCCACCATGAATTTTCCGGCGAGAGCCGCGTGCCAACTGGTGCCGCAGGCGACGATGCGAACGTTTTTGAATTCGCGGAATTGTTGCTCGCTGATTCCCATATCGCCGAGGTATATTTTCCCGGTGTCCTGCGAAATGCGTCCGAGAAAAGTGTCGCGGACGGCGCGGGGCTGCTCGAAAATCTCCTTCTGCATGTAGTGCTTGTAGCCGCCCTTTTCCGCCATGATGGGGTCCCACGCGACGTGATGTGGTTTGCGCTCGACGGGCTTGCCGTCGTGGTCCATGACGCGGACGCCTTTTTCGGTGAGGACTGCGATATCGCCATCAACGAGGAAAAACATCTTGCGCGTGTGCTCAAGAAGCGCGGGAATATCGCTGGCGACAAAATACTCTCCGTCTCCGAGGCCGATAACCGCGGGCGGGCCACAACGGGCAGCGACGATTTTATTTGGATCGCTGGTGGAAAGAAAAACGAGCGCGTAGATTCCGCGAACCTGCTTGAGCGATGTGCGAACAGCTTCTTCGAGAGGAACCATTCCTTCGGGGCCTTGCATATTCTTCTCGACAAGGTGCGCGACGATTTCGGTATCGGTTTCGGTAACGAATTTGTGGCCTTCGCGCTGGAGCTGTTCCTTAAGCTCAAGATAGTTTTCGATGATGCCGTTGTGCACCACGACGATTTGGCCAGTGCAGTCGCGATGGGGATGCGCGTTTTCTTCGGTGGGACGGCCGTGCGTAGCCCAGCGAGTGTGTCCAATGCCATAAGTTCCTTCGATGGGTGATTTCTGAATGGCCTCCTCGAGATTGCGAAGTTTGCCGGAGGCGCGGCGGATTTCGAGTTTCCCCGCGGAATCGACGACGGCAATACCGGCAGAGTCGTAGCCGCGATATTCGAGTTTGCGTAGCCCTTCGATGATGACAGGAACAACTTTTTTGGGGCCGATGTAGCCCACGATTCCGCACATGCGGTAAGTCTCCTGAAACAGTGATTTAGAAGCGTAGCATGCGAGACAAAAGGGCTGGCAAATTCAAAAAAACCGGATTGCGCGAATTCTGACAGCGCTCTCTCTAGGAAAGCGCAGTCAGTCGACGATCTCGAAGCGGTATTCCTCGATGACCGGATTGGTGAGAACTTCCTTGGAAATTTTCTCGAGATGCTTCTGGGCCTCGTCCCGGGACCAGCCGTCGAGATTGAGAACGAAGAATTTGCCCTGCCGAACGTCGGTAATGGCGCCATAACCAAGACCGGAGAGGGCGTGATGGATTGTTTGACCCTGGGGATCGAGAACGGTGCGTTTTGGCATGACCCAAACATGAGCTTTCATAAGAAAAGTATAGCAGGAGGAGCAAGGGGTTGATGAGGTTGGGAGTTGTGCGTAGCGCGAGCCGAATTGCATACGAAGTTCAAGTGCTACTTGAGGAGTCTAGCGAGGGAGAGGGGGCCGTACCCACCACCCACCCCGTTTCGCGCAGGTGTGCCGAATTGAGGGCGGAGATTCTTTAGCTGTTGAGTGAGATGGGCCAGAGGGAGGCTGAGCTGGCTACGACGAAGCCCATGCGGTCGTAGATGGCGGCAGCGCGGGTATTGGTTTTGCTGACGTGGAGGAAGGATTCTAAGCCGGCGCTCGCATGATCATTGAGAAGGCGATTCATCAGCAGTCTTGCGTAGCCTTTGCCGGTGTGTGCCGGATGTGTGCAGACCGCGCTGATTTCGCTGAGGCCAGGAACGGCCAGGCGCTCGCCAGCCATGGCGACGAGTTCGCCGTTGATGCGGATGCCGTAGTAGGTACCCATCTCATTTGTGCGCGGGCGGAAGAAGCCTGGGAAAGCGAGATCTGTGAGCGCGACCATCGCGGGAGCGTCTTCGGGCGTCAAGCGCAGGATCTGAACTTCGCTGGCTTTCCCTTCAGATGGCGGAGGCAATGGAAAAAGCATCTGGAAGCAGTGAAGAGGCGGGCCTACGTTGAGTTTGCGCGTGGGTTGTGGCTGCGGGCCAATGAGATAGACACGCTCGCCTGGAGCGAGCAACTCTTCGAGTGGTGACAGATCGGAATGGGTGCTATCCGCGAGTGCGGCCAAGGGGACAACGTCTGCGGGGTAGCGAACCGCCGTACTTCCGCTCACCGCAAAGCGCGCATGCATGGTGTGAAGAGCAGTCCACACGAGATGGTCGAAAAGTCCGTCAGTCATACTTTTCCATGGAGATTTGTTTTACGGAAACTGGCCTTTTGGTGCGCTGTAAGTCGTGGTCCACGCACCTGAAAGGATACCCGGAAAGCGCTCAGGAATCGCGCAACGCGCGGAGCCGGGCGGAAAGTTATGACCGCAAGTGACACCAATTATTTGTATGTATGGAACGGAGAAAACTAACCCACCGATTTCGCGGCAGCGGACTGCCGGAGCGAGCTAAGTGCGCTGGCTTCATCCGGCACAATGTCAAACACTCGATCCAGTTTTGTAATCCGCAACAAGTGGTGAACGCTAGCGCTGGGATTCACGAGCTTGAGATGGCCGTCACGGCTGCGAACGGACGCATGAGTCCGCACGAGCTCTCCCAGCCCAGCGCTGTCGATGAAATCGACGCCCTCCAGATTCAACAGGATGCGATTGTGCCCATGTTCCAGAAAATTGCGAACCGTGTCGCGCAACATGCCAGTTCCTTCGACATGCGCGATTTTGCCGACGATATCGGCGACCACGGCGCCTTTCACCTGCCGTGAAGTGACGGTATTCTTCGCGGTAACACGTCTATTCATGCTTAAGCCGAGCTCATCCAGGATTTTACAAGCGCTGGAGGCGATTTGGGACGACTCCGTGCGGACCACGATGACAGAGTGGCCCTCATTTAGGACCCGGCGAAAAAACTCTGAGTCTTCCGAAGAACCAACACCGGATGAAGGTGCGGGGGCATCGGCATCGTGCGCGACACCGGCTCCGATGGCGGCACCTGTCCCCGCACCAACTGCGCCGACCAACGCGGCAGCGCCGAATCCCAGAGCAAAAACCGGACCGACACCCGGAATCGCGACTAGAGTTGCGGCGGCAACACCTGCAGACATGCCCGCGGCACCTCCAACAAAACCGCCTGTATATGCTCCCAGCTGTTTTCCCATGCTTTTGGCTGCGCTCTCCGAGCGTGTGAGGTAGATGATCCGATCCTCCGGAACGTGATGCTCCAGCAAACTCTTTACGGCCTCTTCGGCGCGCTCACGCGCAGTGAATACTCCTATGGCGGTTTCCATGAGAGGCTCCTGTTCCAGCGCAGACTTCGTCGGCCGAGTGCAAAAGCGCGGTCAAAAAGTCATGACGTTAGGATATGGAAAAAGCGGGTCCCGAAACGGATTGGACGACCGGTCAGGAGTTGGACTGTATTACGGACAAACACCCAGACGAAAGATGGCAAAGACCGAGTCCAGCAAGCGGCCGGTTGGCCAAGTCCCATTGAAAACAGCGCGAGTCTACGCTTGGTTGTAGAACAGTTCAAGCGCAATGTTGCCAAGGTGATGAATTGAAGCGGCTGGTTGACTACAAGGAGCACGGACTGAGTTTGTGCCACCGGAGGATTGACGGCATTCGCTGATGCAAGATTCAGAGGGCTGGAGGGAGTTGGGCGAGGAACGATTGGCGGGCAGAGTCGAGAAGGAACGCGTGCTCGAAGGCGGTGCGGTTGATGTCAAGGAGGTTGGCAAAGGAGAGCCCCATTTGCAGGGCGGCAGAATATTCTTCGAGAAGAGTGGTGTGGAACATGGCGGGATCGTCGGTGGAAAGGGTGACAGGAATGCCGTGAGCAAAGAATCTTGGCAGCGGATGTTGTGAGAGATCGGAGGTGGCGGAGTTGAGTTGGATGTTGAGGGCGTTGGTGCGGAGGTTGCTGGTGGGGCAGATTTCGAGAGGGATTTTGCGTTCGGCGAGAGTGTTCATTAGGGCGGTGCTGCGAAGGGCGGCGATCCCGTGGCCGATGCGTTCGGCGTGAAGGATGTCGATGGCATCCTTGATTTGTTCGGGGCCGCCGGTTTCGCCGGCGTGGGCGAGAAGATGAAGGCCATGTTCGGCGGCATAGGAGTACGCGGAATGGAATTCGGAGAGAGGAACGGAAAGTTCATCGCCGCCCAAGCCGAACGCGACGACGCCTTCGCTGCGGAGATCCGCGGCCATGCGGGCGACCTCCATCGCGGGAGCGGGGCCGAACTGGCGGACTGCGTCAAAGATGAATTGGACTTGCGGACCGGTCCCCGATTTGGCGCGGTGGAGGAAAACGTCGCGGAGTGCTGTGAAATTTGCGGTCACGTTTTGTTTGCGGAGAAGCATGACGCCGGCCGAGAGAGTAAGCTCGGCGTAAACGATGCCTTGCTCGTGCAGCGCCGCCGCTGCGTCTTCTGCGAGGAGGGCGTAGTCTTCCGGCTCGCGCAGGAAAGAGGTAGCCCATTTGTAGAGTTCGAGAAATTGCGTGAAGTTGCGAGTGCTGTAGCGGGAGTGGATTTCGTTCCAATCGACGGGGACCGAATATTTCTGCGCGAGTGACATTATGCGGTGAGGGAGAAGTGTCCCTTCGAGGTGGAGATGGAGTTCGGCCTTGGGGAGTTTAGGGAGGAGGAGTTTGATTTCGGGACTGGAGGCCACGAGCATAGTTTAGCAGGCACGAGAGAAAGCAAAAGTAACGCAGAGGCGCTCCAGGGGCACAGAGAAACCGCAGGATGAACGGTTAATGGGGGAGTTGCGGTTGGCCGGCGTTTTTCCAGGCGGTGAGCCAATAGGAGCCGACGTCGGTGGCGGCGTCGGAGATTTGACGAATGAGGACGGCGCCCGCTTGATTGTAGAAATGGTCGTAATATTCGTCTGTGTATGCGTTGAGGCCGCGGCGGGCGTCGCGATCAGCGTAGAGAATTGTTTCAAGCCAACTATGCGAACTTAGGCAAGCTTCGAATGCGTGATCGGTGGGGTCAGCGATAAAGACTGCGTCGTTGGGACGCATGAAGAAGAACGAGGAGTAGCGGTCGACGAGGAGAGCGCCGAATCGCTCGTTGATGCCTTTTTGACCGGTTAGGTGGCCGTCCATGTTGTCGGTGGTGTTGAAGGGGTCATGTGCGGCAGCGACGTAGCTGGCGAGGACTGCGGCATAGAGTTTTGCGTCCTCCCATTTCCCAGCGTGCATGGCGTCAGTGAGTTTCGCGCTGTAAACGCCAATCTGCCAGGGAAGAAGACCGTTGGATTCCAGTTTGGACTTGCCGAATTTGGTAACGGCGGTTTTGTAGTCGCGTGGCAGGAGTTCGAACGGGAAGCGACCGTACTTTTCGAGATAGAGAAACTGATTCTTCCGCTCGGCGGGAGTTTTTTCGACGGTGACGAACGGATCGTTCACGTGGTTGAGCAAATCGGTGCGGCTGCCATCGAAGAATGGGCGGAGGTCGGCCGGCAGAGTGTCGATGGCGCGATTGACGATGAGTTTGTTGGCGTTATTGCCCCAGGGAAAAGCCGCGGATGGAAAAATGGCGGAAGCGAACGCAATTCCGAAAAGGCTGAGAATTTGGAACCGTCGGGACATTCCGAGCGAGCCTCGTTAGTTTGATGCTTCCAACCGCAGCGTGCTGCGCTTGCGGCTATAGGTGAAGTAAATCACAAGTCCGATGAGAAGCCATACAAAGAAACGAATCCAGTTCATGATGGGGAGTCCGGCCATAAGGAGCAGGCAGGTGAGAATCGTGATGATGGGCGCGATAGGTCCACCGGGTGCGCGGAAGGCACGGGGACGATCGGGCTCGCGATAACGAAGGATAAGGACGCCCGCAGCGACGAGAGCGAAGGCGAAGAGTGTGCCGATATTGGAGAGGTCGGCGAGCGTGCCGATGTCGAGCAGGCCGGCTGGGATCCCGACGAGGAAGCCTGCGATCCAGGTGGAGAAGTCCGGTGTGCGATAGCGGGGGTGTACGCGCCTAAAAATTTTTGGGAAAAGGCCGTCGCGAGACATTGCGAACCAGACGCGGGCTTGTCCGAGCTGGAAGACGAGTAGCGAGGAGATCATTCCCATCAAAGCGCCGAGGAGAACGATCAGGCGGACGCTCGAGAAGTGAAGCTTCTTGAGAGTGTTGACGACCGGCGCGGCATCGTCACGGAGAGTCTGCCAGGGCACCAGACCGGTAAGTACAACTACCACGGCGATGTATAGGATTGTGCAAACGAGCAGTGTGGCAATGATGCCGATGGGCAAGTCGCGCTGAGGTCGATTGCACTCTTCGGCTGCAGTGGAGACGGAATCGAATCCGATGTAAGTGAAGAAGACGATAGAGCCGCCGGTGAGAATGCCGGGCCAGCCATTCGGCGCGAATGGACGGTAGTTGGCTGGATGAATGAAACGAGATGCGAAACCGACGAACACGAGAATGGCGATGATCTTGAGAAGCACCATGATGTTGTTGGTTTCGGCGGATTCGCGAATCCCGCGGACCAGAACTACAGTGAGCAGCATAACGATGATGAAAGCCGGCCAATTGAAGCCGAAATGCCAACCGGGGCCGTAGAGCATGTTGCCGCCGAGGTCACTGAGTCCGCTGGGCAAGTACGCGGGAGAAATCCATCGCGGGTTGGGGTGGACCCCAAACCAGTCGAAAAGGTCCACCAGGTGGGCGGAGAAACCTACGCTGACGGCCATGTTGGAGACCGCATATTCGAGGATGAGGTCCCAACCGATGATCCACGCGATGAGTTCACCCATGGTGGCGTAGGTGTAAGTGTAGGCGCTGCCGGCGATGGGAATCATGGCAGCGAGCTCGGCGTAGCAGACGGAGGCGAATGCGCAAACGATCGCAACCAGAATAAAAGAGATGGCGATGGCGGGCCCGGCTCCCGGACGGCCGAACGACTTGGAATGGTAGATGAGGTACTGAAGAAGAGGAGCGTTGAGGACAGAGGAAACTTCAAGCTTTTGTCCGGCGATGGCAGTACCAACGATCGTGAAGATGCCCGAACCGATGACGGCCCCGACGCCGAGGGAGGTCAGGCTGAGCCAACCGAGAGATTTTTTCAGCCGAATTTCCGGGTTTTCCGCATCGGAGAGAAGTTTATCGATGCCTTTGCAGCGGAAGAGCGGTGATGATGCCACCCGGGCGCTCCGATCGAATCCGGCAGCGACGAAGGGCGCCGGAAACGCATTTAGGGATTGAGGTGCGGGAGAGAATGTACCGCGGGAGGCGGACGAGACGCAACCGAGGCGGAGAGAACAGAGGCATAGGCACAAAAAACGTGTTTCAGACTTGCTGAAGCTGGGCGTAGCGCTCGACGAATTTTTTTGTTCCGCGGCCGGGAAAAGTGACGGAGAGGCGGCGATCGTCTTCGTCGCCTTCGACGCCGACGATCGTGCCGACACCGTATTCAGGATGGCGGACGCGTTGGCCGAGCAGCGGATTAGCGTTGCCGCCGCGACGCGCGGCGGGACGGCCGAAGCTTGAGGTGGGGCTGGAGTGCTGCGCTTGGCGCGCGGCAGGAGCAGGCCCGCGGCGCACGCGCCGCAGAAATTCTTCAGCGGAGTAGGAATATTCGGGATCGGGTTCGTAGCGCCGCGTTTCGCCGATTTCCGCCATGGAGCCGCGTACCGTGTCCACAAGTTCGCTGGGAATTTCCGCGAGGAATCTGGAGGGCTGCGAAGCCCGGAGCTGCTGTTCGTTGCCAAATACACGGCGATAGACCGCGCGAGTGAGTGTCAGTGTTTTGCGGGCGCGAGTCATTCCGACGTAAACGAGGCGACGTTCTTCTTCAACGCCTTTTTCTTCGTTGACGGAGCGGCCGTGTGGGCAGATGCCTTCTTCCATTCCTGTGAGAAAGACGTGATCGAACTCGAGTCCTTTGGTGCTGTGAAGGGTGATGAGAGTAACACCGGGTTTGCCTTCGAAGGAATCGGCATCGCTGACCAGCGCGGCAGCGTCGAGGAAATCGGCGAACGATTCGCCGGCATCGGTGCTTTCGGCAACGGCGCGCGTGAGTTCTTCGAGGTTCTCCATGCGCGCGACATCTTCGGGAGTGTTGCGATCACGAAGCATCGCCATGTAGCCCGTTTCGTCCAGGACAAAGCGAATGAAATCGGCGGGCTCTTTTTCCGTTTGTGCGGACTGAATGCGGGAAATGAGATCCATGAATGCGCGGAGCGGAGCGACGGCGCGTCCGGCGGCGGTTGCCGTGATCAGGTCTTCCATCGCGTTCCAGAGGGACATACTGTTTTTGCGGGCGGCATCGCGGAGCGCTTCGAGAGTGGTTTTGCCGATTCCGCGGGGAGGAACGTTAAGCACGCGAAGGAAAGCGATGTCGTCTTCGGGATGCATTGCGAGACGAACATAGGCGAGAGCATCCTGCACTTCCGCACGTTTGTAGAAACTGAAGCCGCCGACGAGTTTGTAGCGAATGCCGCGGCGGCGGAAAGCTTCTTCAAAGGCGCGAGATTGAAAATTAGTGCGGTACTCGACTGCGCAGGTCTGCCCCGAGTCGTCATCGAGCAGTTTCTGCAATTCGCCGGCGACGAATTCAGCTTCACCTTGCGCATCGCGCGCTTCAAGATAGCGAAGGTGCGCTCCAGGTGGCTGCTCAGCGCGAAGAGTCTTGCCCAGGCGGTTCGGATTGTTTTTGACGACGGCGCCCGCGGCATCGAGGATGCTTTGCGTCGAGCGGTAATTTCGTTCGAGGCGGATGACTTTCGCGCTGGTAAAATCGCGAGAAAAGCTCAGAAGGATAGAAACGTCCGCGCCGCGCCAGCGGTAGATGGACTGGTCTTCGTCGCCGACAACGCAGATGTTCTGGTGCGGGCCGACGAGTAGGCGGAGAAGATCGTACTGAACACGGTTGGTGTCCTGATATTCGTCGACGTGAATGTATTGAAAGCGACGCTGCCACTTTTCTCGGACCGCGGCAGAATCGCGCAAGAGTTTCGCGGAGCGTAGCAGAAGATCGTCAAAATCGAGGGCTTTGCTCTGCGCGAGGATTTTTTCGTACTGGGCATAGATGTCGGCGGTATGACGGGCATCCGGCGAAAAGGCTTCGCTCCGCATCATTTCCGGAGTTTTGGCGTGATTTTTGGCAAAGCCGATCTGGCTGAGAACGCCACGCGGCTGGAGTTCGTCATCCTCGAGATTGAGCGTGCCGATCGCGAGCTTTACGGCTGCGAGTTGGTCGTTGTCGTCGAAGATGGAGAAATTGTTAGGAAGACCGGCGGAGGCAGCTTCGCGGCGAAGCAGGCGCGCGCACAGCGAATGGAATGTCGAGAGCCACGGGCGTTCTGGAGGAACTCCAGCGCGAAGGAGAAGATCGGAGACGCGATTCTGCATTTCTTCCGCGGCTTTGTTGGTGAACGTGACGGCGAGAATCGATTCGGCGGGTACGCCGCTAGCGATGAGCTTGGCCATACGAAACGTGATGGCGCGCGTTTTGCCGGTACCGGCCCCAGCGAGGATGAGGACCGGTCCTTCAGTACTTTCGGCGGCGAGACGCTGTTCCGGGTTCAGAGAGTCGAGAAGGTTTTGCATGAGTTTGGAAAAGAAAAATGGTGACACTGCAATGTTAGCCGACGCTGAGAGGCTGCGCAAATTTCGGAAAAACGGCGGCCAGCGATTCAAGATAACAATTATGAAAAAAACGGCCTTTTGAATTGTGAATCAGCGGGAGGCCGGGTGGCTGAGATCGATGTCGAAATACATCAGGCTGCGATTTTTCTCAAGCGAGAGAAGGTCGGGGATGTATAAGTGCGCGTTGGAGAGAAGATCGAACTGGTTCTGAAGATCAAAGTACAGGAGACCTGCGATTGTGGAGTGTGGAGCTACAACGCTCGCGTGCAAGCCGGCGTCCTCGGCAAGTCTCCTGAATTCCTCCCAATGTTTGTCGCGGCCGCCAGGAGAGGTGGGTATAGGAATTGGGAGCCGCGGCTTGGAAGCCCCTTTGAGTCTTGGATGGAGCACGGCATCCGCAAGCTGCTCTGAAGAGAGTGCAGGGAGGTCCTGGCGGCTGCTGTCTTCAAAAACGAGATTGAGGCGGATACGTTGAAGGCCGATCTTGATGCTTTCGTCAGAATCATTGCGAAAATTGACCTTGATTGCGAGCACGCCAGCACCGTAGGGGGACTTTTTGGGGAATGTTGATTTGTACCGATCGGCGGAAAGCCACGGCTCGGCGGCAACCGTGAGGCCGTCGTGAGAATCGAGCGTAGAGGTTGTGAGCGGCTTGGATGGCAATTGCTGCTGAATTTCCGTGTGCGATAGTGCCGGAAGGGCGACCAGCGCAAGCGGGATAAGGAAAGCAAGTGGTGAGCAGCGAACGTTCGTTATCCAGTTATAATACACTTTTTGCATCTCGACGTCTTCGATTCCTGGGGAATGTGCAGGGTTGTCCTGCGCCCTGCGGGTCAGACCGGAGCCTTGCTGAGTGTATCTCGTTTATAGCCTTCTGATGGGGCTCGCTGCGCTTTTGTTGACGCCGTATTGGCTAATCCAGGGCATTCGACACGGCAAATATCTTTCCAACTTAAAAGAACGGCTGGGGCTATCGTTTCCGGCTCTTGAAAAGTTGCCATCCGCGAGGTCCGGCGCGATTTGGCTGCATGCGGTGTCGGTCGGCGAAGTCCTCGCCGGTGTAACGCTTGCGAAACGACTGAAGGAAGAGTTTAAGGAGAGCCCGCTTGTGGTGTCGACGACTACGATCACGGGGCAAGCACTGGCCAGGGAACGGATGCCCTTTGCGGATGCGGTGATTTATTTTCCACTGGACTGGGCGTTTTGCGCGAAGCGGGCGACTGCCGCCGTGCAGCCCGCGATAGTGGTGGTACTGGAAACAGAGATCTGGCCGAATTTTCTACGGGAAGCCTCGCGGAGGAACGTCCCCGTGGTTTTTGTAAGTGGGCGAATTTCGGACCGGTCGTTTGCGCGCTCACAGTCCTGGCTGAGCGTTGCGGGTTTTTACCTGCGGCCGTTCTTAAAGGATGCACTTGGGCGAGCAGCCGGCTTCTGGATGCAGAGCGAAAAAGATGCGGAGCGCGTCAAGGCACTGGGCGCTCCGCCGGAAAAGGTAAAGATCGCCGGAAATCTGAAATACGATTTGGAACTGCCGGAGAGCACGCCGCTGGCTGAGTGGTTGGAAGCCCAGCTTGCGAGGAACGGGCGGCGGCCGCTGATCGTTGCAGGCAGCGTGGTCGCGACCGAAGAGCCGCTGGCGCTGATTGCGTTTGGAGTGGCGCAGGGAGAGTATCGCAAGGCCTTGATGGTATTGGCGCCACGCAAACCCGAGCGGTTTGATGCGGCGGCAGCGTTCATCACGGAATCGCAGCGGACCTACGTCCGACGATCAAGTTTAAGTGTTCCATCACCTTCCGGACAGAGGACGCGTGGAAACGAAACGCAGATCGCTGACGATGTGACTGTATTGTTGCTGGACAGCATCGGAGAGCTTGCGTCGCTATACCCGTTGGCGGACGGGGTGTTCGTTGGCGGGTCGCTGGTGGAATCGGGCGGACACAATATTTTGGAACCAGCGGCGTTCGGAAAGGTGGCGGTGTTCGGCGAATCGATGGAGAATTTTGCGGAGATTGCCGAGCGCTTCGTTGCGGCTGGCGCGGCGCTGCAAGTGGGCAGTCCCGAGGATGCGGGCGTGTCTTGGATTGAGTTGCTTAGAGATCCAGAGCGGAATAGGAGGATGGGCGAAGCCGCGCGGCGATTGGTGGACGAGAGCCGTGGCGCAACCGACCGCGCAATGGAAGCGATTCGGACGTATATTGCGAAGGAGCAGAAGGCAAAGTGAATGAACTTACCGCTGCCAATCCGGCTGCTTCTTTGGCCATTTTCACTTGTGTATGGCGTGGCGGCCCGCTTGCAAGCGTGGCTCTACGCGCAGGGCGTCTATTCAGTGAAGCGCTTGAATGCACCGGTAGTCAGCGTGGGAAACCTAACGGTGGGGGGCACGGGAAAAACTCCGATGGTGCTCTGGCTGGCGGAGAGATTTCTGGCGGAGGGAAAGCGAGTGGGAATTCTCAGCCGCGGATATCGAGGCTCGGGCGGGACCAGCGATGAAATAGAGATGTTGAAAGGGAGGCTTGGAGATCGAGTTGTTTTTGGAGTTGGGCCAGACCGCTACGTTGCAGGGCGGCGCATTGAATCGGAGCATCAAATCGACGTGTTCTTGCTGGATGACGGATTTCAGCATCTGCAATTAGCTCGCGATGTGGATATCGTTCTGGTGGACTCGACGATCTGTCATTCCGAAGGATGGTTCCTGCCGGCTGGCACCATGCGGGAGCCGCTTTCGGCATTGCGCCGTGCAAGTGCAGTGATCTTAACGCGACTACAAGACGCGAATACTGACTCGGTATTAATACAAGCTATCCAACAGGTCGCAAGCTTGCCAACTCTTTCGGCGCAAACCACGCTTCTTGGCTACCGGCGCGTAAGCGACGGTCCCGACGCTCAGGTTGCGGGAGATGAATTTCCGTCACAGCCCGTATTTGCGTTCTGCGGAATCGGGAACCCTGTCGCGTTCTTTGCTGATGTGAAGAGATGGGGGATGGTCGTCGTTGGTCAAAAGATGTTTCGGGACCATCATTCCTACACCGCTCGGGATGTGGGAATGTTGGAGGATCAGGCGCAGCAAGCCGGAGCGAAGGCACTTCTTACGACTGAAAAAGACACGCAGAATCTTAAAGGTCTGCATTTCTCGAGAGTTCCTCTTTATTGCTGCAGGATTGCGCTGGAAATCCGAGATGACAAAAGGCTGTGTGCGCTCATCAGTGAAAAGCTCTCATCGCGAGCGGGATTCGTCGCATGAAGTTGCTCATTCGGGCGACGAACTGGGTGGGGGACGCGATCATGGCGTTGCCGGCGTTACAAGCAGTACGGAATCGATTTCCTGCGGCACAGATTTCGATTCTGGCGTTGCCATACGTGGCGGAATATTTATCGGGGCAGGGGATTGCGGATCACTTGATTCCATACGACCGACACGGCGAACACAAAGGCGTTGGCGGGAAAGAGAAGTTAGCTGATGTGTTAAGGTCAAAAAAGTTTGCTACTGCGTTGTTGTTGCAGAATGCGTTTGATGCCGCGTGGATCGCGTGGCGCGCGGGGATTCCGGAGAGAATTGGCTACAATCGTGATGCCCGTGGATTTCTGCTGACGAAGCCGATTCGGGTGCCGAGAGCGGGTGAGATTCCGGCGCATGAGAAGTATTACTACCTTGAGTTATTGAAACGTGCGGGATGGATTGATGCGGTGCCAGAGATCCCAGAAATCTCCCTGTACGTGTCGGAGGAAGAGTCGCGTCAAGCCGAAGCGAAATTGCGGACCTTCGGTTCACAGACGGACGCTGTTCGGATTGCCGTGGGGGCGGGAGCTTCGTATGGTTCCGCAAAGTGCTGGCCGCCGGAGCGGTTTGCAAAGGCGATCAACCAACTGCTGAAGGAACGAAAGGCGGAGGTGATTTTGTTTGGAACGCCGGCGGAAGCCGCAGTTTCTGCGGCGATTCGGGCGGGACTCGATCAACCGGCGCTGGATTTAACGGGAGCGACTCAGATCGCGGAATTGCCTGCACTGCTCTCGCGCTGCACTGCATTCTTAGGAAATGATTCAGGAGCGATGCATGTGGCGGCTGCCGTAGGGTTGCCGGTGGTAGCGGTGTTTGGGCCGACCGATCCTGAGGGAACCGCGCCGGTTACGCCGCGTCGCACAATCGTTCAGGAAAAACCGTACTGTAGTCCCTGTTTTTTGCGGCGCTGCCCGACAGATCACCGTTGCATGACAGCGATTGCCCCCGAGAGAGTGAGCGAGGGAATTGTGAAAGCATTGGCGGAGGTGTCTGTTGGCTGGTGACGCCTCACGCCGGCCGGCAGTCTTTCTGGATCGCGACGGCACCGTGACGGAGGAAGTTGGCTACCTGAATCATTGGAAGCGCTTTCGATTGCTGCCCGGCGTCGGCGGAGCGATTCGGCGATTGAATGAAGCTTCCTTGCCGGTGATCGTTGTGACAAATCAATCCGGAGTTGGACGAGGGTATTTTCCTGAGGACTTGGTGCGGGATGTTCACGAACGGATGAGCTCTGAACTCCTTAATGCGGGCGCGCGCCTCGATGGCCTGTATTTTTGTCCGCACGTCCCCACAGACGAGTGCAACTGCCGCAAGCCGAGAACGGGAATGCTTGAACAGGCAGCGCGGGAATTAAGACTTGATCTGAAATCATCATTCGTTGTGGGAGACAGGCACAGCGATGTCGAACTCGCGCATCGCGCGGGTGCGCGGAGTATCTTGGTGCGTACGGGGTACGGAGAAGGCGAGCTTGCGTGGCACGCGAAAGACTGGCCGAGGCAGCCAGAGTTCGTGGCGGCGGATCTGCTCGACGCGGTGAACTGGATTCTGAAGGAAATACAATGACCAGCGTTAAGCGAACTAACGCAGCTGAGAATTCGGTGGATTTGGCGGCGCTGGCCGAGATTGTGGAGCGCTTCGACGGAAAGAGAATTGTTTTGTTCGGCGACTTCGTTGCCGATGAGTTTCAGTTCGGAGAGATTTCGCGAGTTTCGCGGGAAGCGCCAGTGCTGATTTTGCGTCATCGCGGAACGAATGTAGTTCCAGGCGGCGGCGCGAACGCGGCGAATAATCTTGCAGCGCTGGGCGCGAAGGTATCTCCTGTGACTATCGTCGGTGAAGACGCCGCGGGCGCTGCGCTCGCGGAGTATTTTCGTACGATTTCTGTGGATTCGAGCGGAATCATACGCGCTAAGAATTGGACAACGCCGACAAAGACGCGATTCCTGGCGGGATGGCCACACACGGTGGCGCAGCAGGTGCTGCGGGTGGATCGCGAGCCGAATTCGCCGCCTTCGGAAAAAATACTGGCCCGGCTTGCCGCGAAATTGCGAATGAAGTTGCGTTCCGCGGACGGAATGGCGGTCTCGGACTATGGATTTGGCGTCGTTTCGCCGGCGGCCGTGAAAGACGCAACGCGAATTTCAAAAGATAAGCCCGTGACTCTCGACGCTCGGTATGGGATCGATGCTTATTCGAATTGCGGAATCACGGCGGCGACGCCAAATGAGGCGGAGCTCGAAGCTGTGCATCACACGAGTATTGGGCGCAATATGACTGAGCTGGAACGCTGTGGCAGAGTGACGCTGAAAAAGATGCGCGCGCGGGCCTTGCTCGTGACCCGCGGGAAGGACGGGATGGCGCTTTTCGAACGCGGGCGAAAAACGTCCACCCAGATTCCGGTACACGGAAGCGACCAGGCGGTCGACGTCACCGGTGCCGGCGACACCGTGTTGGCAGCGTATACGCTGGCGGTGGCGTCGGGAGCTTCGGCGCTCGAAGCCGCGCAGATTGCAAACATCGCGGGCGGCCTCGTGGTGATGAAACGTGGCACTGCTGTTGTGACGCGAGGCGAGTTGCTTAGAGCGATTCAAGCTGAAGTGTCCGGCGGTGTTGGCTGAGACATGCGAGAGGCCGCCGCCAAATTGATTGAGCGAAAGGATTTGCCGCGGATTGCGAAGGAATTGCGTGAGCAAGGCAAGAAAATTGTGCTCGCGAACGGGTGCTTTGACATCCTGCACGTAGGACACGTGAGGTATTTGCGCGGCGCTCGCGCTGAGGGAGATGCTCTTGTGGTAGGAGTGAATGCCGACGCCGGAGTGAGCGGTCTGAAGGGGCCGGGTCGCCCGGTACTGAACGAGCGTGCTCGCGCGCTGTTAGTTGCCGCGCTTCGCGAAGTCGATTATGTAGTGATTTTTCCAGAGCCGAACGTGGACGCGCTTCTCGCTGAATTGCGACCGGACGTCCACGCGAAGGGAACGGACTACACGGCGGACACAGTTCCAGAGCGGGCCACAGCCGAACAACTGGGCATTCGCGTGGCGATTGTTGGCGACCCCAAGGAGCATTCGACGCGAGAGTTACTGCAGAGTGTGCGCAAGGCGCGGCATGGCTGACCCGAGAATTCTGGTGGTGAGGCTCGGCTCGCTGGGCGACATTGTGCATGCATTTCCTGCTGTCAGCGGACTACGGAGTTCTTTCCCGAATTCTGAGGTCGTCTGGGTCACGCATCCCAAATGGGAATTTCTGGTGAAGACATCGGGACTTGCGACAGACGTGTGGACGGTCGATACGAGAAACTGGTCAAACGTGCGGAGCGCTTTGAGACGTATCAGGATGCATCGATTCGAAACGGCCATCGACTACCAGGGACTATGGAAGTCAGCGGCAATTCCATTTCTGGCGCGGGTTCCACGACGGATTGGATTCTCCTCGGAGACAGTTCGGGAACGCGGCGTGCCGCTACTTTATACCGATCGCGTACGAGCGTTAGCCGCCGCGCACATTGCGGATCAGAATGGAGACTTGTCGATTCGAGCCGGCGCGCGAACTCCGATTGGGGACGTAAATCTGAGAGTCCCGGATGAAGATGAACAAGTGGTGCGGGCGAGAATCGCGAAAGAAGGAATTGAGAACTACGTTGTGCTGAGTCCGGGAGGCGGGTGGCGATCGAAATGTTGGCCCGTTGAACGGTATGGATCCTTGGCTGCAAAGATTCTTGAGGAGTTCGGGCTGCAAACAGTGATTAACGTCGGGCCAGGCGAAGCGGATTTGAGTACCGCCGTAATCCGTGCGGCAGGGAATGCGCAGCCGTTGCCATTCACAGGGAGCCTGGGGCAACTGATGGCACTGCTAAAAAACGCAACTGCAGTCGTTGCCGGAGATACGGGACCGTTGCATCTCGCTGATGCGCTTGGCGCACCGATTGTTGCGATCTTTGGTCCTACCGATCCGGCGCGCAACGGGCCTTTCAGGCGATCGGGAATTGTGCTGCGCTGGGAAGGTGCAGTGACAACATATAAACGGGGGACGGAAGCGGACGAATCCTTGATGCACATCAGCGTGGATGAAGTAGTGAATGCGTTGCGTGGATTGCGTGCTGCTGCATGAGCAACGCGGCGGCATTGGTTGCTCGCTGGCGTGTGCG
>Ga0207646_10000364_pt1 | contig 60964 bp, 53 predicted proteins | sample KBSK5502metaG_FD_184343 | JGI IMG/M metagenome (GOLD analysis project Ga0207646, IMG submission 184343) | Corn, switchgrass and miscanthus rhizosphere microbial communities from Kellogg Biological Station, Michigan, USA - KBS K5-50-2 metaG... | ecosystem: Host-associated > Plants > Roots >... | reverse complement strand
CCCGACATCACAGCTATCTTCAGCGCCGCGATGTCGATCTTATCCATCTCCATCATCGCGTTCATGACGCGTTCGGCTTTCGCTTTATCCGGATCGCTGAGCATGTCGCCGAGAACGACCGGATTCACCTGCCAGGAAAGACCGAATTTGTCTTTGAGCCACCCGCAAGGGCCGGTCGATCCGCCGTCGGCGGAAAGTTTCTCCCAGAAATAATCGATCTCCTCCTGGGTCTCGCAGTTGACCGAGAACGAGACCGCTTCGGTGAACTTGAACTGCGGGCCGCCGTTCAGTGCCACGAACTCGACTCGATCGAGCGTGAACTCGACTGTCATCACCGATCCGGGCGCGCGCCCGATCTTTTCCGCAGCCTCCTTCGGATAGCGCGCGATCTTCCCGATCTTCGAATTCTTAAAAATGCCGACGTAGAATTTGGCCGCCTCCTCCGCTTCCGAATCGAACCACAAAAAAGGATTGATCTTCTTCGTACAAATCAGCTTAACCACGAATGCACCCTCCTTCGCAAGCCTGCGGCGCGGCAGGCGCTGATGAACACCAATCATCAGCCGGTCTCTCCTGCCGAGAATTGGTGTCGATTCGTGTCCGTTTGTGGTTGCGCTTGCTAATTCGCCTGCGACGCAGCAAATTCACGGCCCGAGCAGCAAGAACCGGTTCAGTTAATGGACAAGATCGACTTCGCAATCGGCATTGGCGGCGAGAACGGCCAGGGGATCGCTTCCACTGGCAACATTCTCGCGCTGATCTTTGCGCAGCGCGGACTGCATCTCAATGCCTACAACGCTTACCAGTCGATCATTCGCGGCGGACACACTTTCCTGACGATTCGCGCCGGCGACGGGCCGGTCCGCAACATGGGCGACAAGATCGACGTCTTCATACCGTTGAATCAAGACACGATGGATCGGCACCTGCATCTCTTGAAAAGCGGCGCGTGCGCCATTTACGACAAAGAGAAGATCACGCCCGGGAAAGCGGCGGACGGTGTCCAACTCTGCGCCATGCCGATGAAGGACTTGACCAAGGGCAACAAGCTCGCGGTCAATACTGCTGCGCTTGGCGCGACGCTCCAATTGCTCGGGATTGAATCGGAACCGCTCGAAACAGTCATCGCGCGCCAATTCAAAAAGAAAGGCGACGCGGTCATCGCCGAAAATGTGGCCATCGCTCGCGCCGGCTACGATTACGCCGCTCAAAATTTTACCGCGTTCTCCTGGAAAGCACCACGAGGAGCCAAACCGCTTGGAATCATTACCGGCAATCAAGCGATCGCCATGGGCGGCGCGGCGGCCGGCGTGAAATTTTATGCGGCGTATCCGATGAGCCCGTCCACCGGCGTGTTGATGTGGATGGCTGCGCACGCGCGTGAGCTCGGCATCATGGTCCGGCAGGTCGAAGATGAGATCGGCGTGATGAACATGGTGATTGGCGCAGCCCACACTGGCTGCCGCGCCATGTGCGCAACCAGCGGCGGCGGATTTGCCCTAATGAGCGAGGCCGTCGGGATGGCGGGAATGATTGAAACGCCGATTGTTTGCATCGATGTCCAACGCGCCGGGCCGGCGACAGGCGTGCCGACCAAGACCGAACAAGGTGATCTCTGGCAAGTACTCGGCGCAGGGCAGGGCGATTATCCACGCATTGTTGTCGCGCCGACGAACCAGCTGGATTTGTTTCGGACGATTCCGGAGTTGTTCAACCTCTGCGACAAATACCAATGCCCCGGTCTGGTCCTATCCGATCTCCTCATTTCCGAAGGAACCGCGAGCATCGATCCGGATGATCTGGATTTTGCGGTGAAGATTGACCGCGGCGAATTGATTTTGCCGAACGGTAACGGTAACGGCGCGAATCCCGCCAGCGGCTATAACGATAAGACGTATCTGCGTTACAAAAACACCGAGAGCGGAATTTCTCCGCGCGCCGTGCCGGGAGTGCCCGGTTACATTTTTACCGCCGCGACTGACGAGCACGACGAAGACGGCACGCTCATCAGTGATGAATTCACCAATCCGCAGAAGCGGCGAATGATGGTGGAGAAACGCGCCCGAAAAATGCAGGGTGTGATCAAGGAGATCGCGCCGCCAAAACTGCTTGGTCCTGAGAACGCCGATGTCACCCTGGTGGGTTGGGGCTCGACCGCGGGCGTAATCCGGGAAGCGGTGGAAAAACTGGCCGGCGAAGAAGGCATAGTTGCCAATCAGCTCGCCATTAAATGGATTGTGCCGCTGCACGCGGCGGAAATCGGCGCTATTCTGGGGCACAGCAAGAATGTGATCCTGGTTGAGAACAATCAGAGCGGCCAGTTCGCCCGTTATCTTCGGAGCGAAACCGGTTTCGCTGCGCACGGTCACATCCGCAAGTACGACGGCGAACCGTTCATGCCGCACCACATTGTCGAAGCGGTGAAAGCGCAATTGGCCGGCAAGACGCGCCTCTCCATTCCTGTTCATGAAGTTAACGCCTAACCAATCATGAACGCGCCCGTTGCACCGCCCGCCACCACGACCGAATCCGGCCAATTAACGAAAGAAACTTATCGCGGCCGGATCCATCCTGATTGGTGCCCCGGCTGCGGCGATTTCTCCGTGCTCGCCGCGCTGCAAACGGCGCTCTACGAGCTCGGGCTGCAACCGCATCAGGCCTGCGTCATCAGCGGCATCGGCTGTTCATCGAATCTGCCGGGTTACGTCAACACTTACGGAATGCACACGCTCCATGGCCGCGCGCTGGCGGTTGCGACCGGCGTCCGGCTTGGCAATCACACGCTGAAAGTGATTTGCGCTGGCGGCGACGGCGACGGTTACGGAATTGGCGGGAACCATTTCGTTCACACCATGCGGCGCAACGTTGACCTGACTTACATCGTGATGGACAACCAGATCTACGGCCTAACTACCGGCCAGTGCTCGCCCACCAGCGTTAAGGGAATGAAGACCAAGAGCACGCCGTACGGAAGTGTTGAGAATCCGATTAATCCGATCCCGATGGCGATCGTTGGCGGCGCGACCTACGTTGCGCGTGCGTTCAGCGGCAAACAGAAACACATGGTCGAAATGTTCAAGGGCGCGATTCAACACAAGGGCTTCGCGCTGGTGGACGTTTTCAGTCCTTGCGTCACCTACAACAAGGACAACACTTACCAGTGGTTCAACCCGCGCGTGAAAATTCTTGAAGAACAAGGCCACGACCCGACCGACTTGCATAAGGCGATCGAGCGCGGTTACCAGTGGGGCGACGAAATTCCAATCGGCTTATTCTGGCGCCGGACCGACTTGGAAAGCCTCGAGGATCTGGAACCGGTGTTACACACCGGCGACGGTCCGCTTGCTTTTCGCAAGCTCGGCATTTCCCCCGAGTACGCGAAAAGCCTAATCCAGGAACTGCTCTAGCGGCAGTCTTCGGTTTTTTACTTCTTAATTTTTACTTCCTATTTTTCTGAGTACCGATCTCAGCCACCTTGATCCAAGGCTTCTTCAGTTCCTAAGCTATCGCGTTGTCCGCTCAGTTCACCCTTCGGTGCCGGTGCGCCGGAGCGCTGCTCGCCCGGACGCGCCTCTGCCCGCGTAAGCTTTTGTCCCAGACGTGAGAAGCCCGGGGGTTCGACAGCGACACATATGCAGCCGGTGCCTTCGGCACAACCTTGGCAGCAATAGGTCTCGCCGTCGTGCGTATATCCTTCGCCAGGCCACTCATTCTTGACCATCCTGCAACCGGGACACGCCGGCAATGGAATCGAGTTCACCAACGAATCGCTTTCATCGATTTCTATTAGCATAAGTTTCCTGTCCATCTGGTGGACCGCCTTTCATAAATAGAAATCGATTCTCGCGGCACATTTGCGCGGGTGGCCGTAGCAGATTCAACCACGAAGACCGCCGCTCTGCGGCAAATCAGGAATATGGGAACAAGATGGTCGAGCTAGCGGGCGCGTAATGGACACCAAGGAACATGAATCGCTTGCCCAGCGAATTACCGATCGAGCCACGCTGAGGGTTGGACATATAGCAAACTTTCTTTGTAAAAGGGGTTAGGGGACGTCTGGCGGTATTTGCGGCGCGACGCGAGGCCATTCGCGAAGAGCGGGGCAGATGTTAGCTTTTTAGGCTCCGTTACCAGTCCCGCTTTTCTGGGAGACCTGGTTGAATCGCAATTGTCAGTTGGCTGCCAGAATCCAATTCACATGCCAAATTTGTGTGTAATACGAATTTTGTCTGTCGTGCATCAACAAAGTAGAAATCGATTGGTACATTTACTGTGCCTGGAGCCTTTGTAATTTTTTCACGAACGCCTTTTTCAAACTCTGGTTTCATGTTCAGATAATGCTGACCGCCAGGCGGAATTAGGCGCGGTGGATTAAGAAGCGCCGGCGGCGGAGCTTCGAGGATTTGGAAACCGCCAAAGGCGACGTTGGTGCGACTAAAGTTGAGAATGATGAACTTAGGCGACTGCCAGACAACCGCGACAGAAATCGCATATTCTAAATCTAGCAGCCGTTCGCTAATTTCTGTTTGTCTTGCGCTAATCTCTACCTGTTTAAAACCGACTTTCGCCGCCACCAGGATTGTTGCGAAGAGGAGGAAATTTTGAATAATTCCATTAAAAGTCTGCCATTTGTGATTGGCGCTCATGCTCGATGGTAGCATTATTGACTGTGTTTTATAGGACATATAGCAAGTCTGATTTTGAGATGGCGCATCCCAGCGCTACGTTGGTGAGTGAACGGGTTGGCTGAGTGCCTTTGGAGCGCGTGGATGTGGGCAGTTGTTAAAGTGTACTCCACTTTGGTGGAGTTTGTGTTGCACATCTGGCATTGGCTCAATGCTAACACCGGAGCATTTACTCTCGCTGTCACCTTGGTGACCAGCGTGGTCTTAGCCGTCAGGTACCTGTCCCAGCAGCGCATCCTAATTAAGGACCGGCACTTTCGGGCTTACCACGCTTTGATTAGGGATCTTGTCGTGCCTCAACCGCCGATGTCGCCGCAGCTGCCGCAGCAGCCGGTGCAGCAGCAGGGACAGACCTGGCTGGATCGCCAGATAGCGATAGTGTACGAGTCGCGGAATTTTCCCGAGTATTATGGTGTCACGCTTCGAATTCTGCGCGGTCTGCGCGCGCAATGGTTTCAGCCTCCGCCAGCGGGGGGAAACAGATTGTTATCCGAGATGGATCTTACGTTGGCGTTTGTGGAGCGGCGTCGATTGCCTTTCATAAAGCGACTTTTTCGTCGTAAGCCGAACGGGTAACGGGTAACGCCGATTTTCGAAAGACTTTACTCGACATATAGCAACATGTCTTTTCTGTTGCGGCGATAACGGGTCGATTTGATGGTTAGTGATGAAAGTACAGGTCGCATTGTTTGGGACGTTGGAGTCTACGGCAGAGATGGACGATATGCGGAACACATTGACGGATTGGTTGCGGAAGACTGCCGTTACGAAAATTCATTCTGTTACGACAACGGTGATTAGTCGTGGCCGGTTGTTAGTAATCATTTTCTACGACGAAGTTCCTGAGGGCTGAGTAGTGAATCTACGTCGTGGTCTGTTTCGGGTAACGGTTGTGGCGTCCGTGCTGACCGGAGCATTTATCATGTTGCTATATCCCAAACCATCGTTTGACCAGTTCCGGTGGAGACCAGCTACGGAATCCGAAAGGGCTGACAGTAAGAAATGGGAAGCGACAAACGCAGGCAAGGGTATGAGCAATTTGAGTCGTAATGATTCTGACAAGCTGCTCGATGCTTTTCTGATTGAACACGGCGGAACAGTAATGAAAGAGCATCAGAGCGTTTTGCCGGTGGAATTTGTGGCGACGTACTTCGTAGCGCCGTTCATACTTGGGATGGCTGGGGTATGGGGCGTTTATTTGGTCATTCGGCTGGTGTTTGTTGGATATGTCGGTGGTGGGTTTAGAAGCTGAGGCCTCTGCGGCCTGAGCAGCCGGACGCGCGGAGTCGGCGGAGCGCGTCCATGCAAGCCGGCGAAGGACGGCGTTGCAAAGCTACTGTTCCCTTCCGAGTCAGGGAAGGAAAATGGGGTCGCGTCTAAACATTTAACATTCACAGCGGCGCTGCTGCGCCAAGTTATTTGTTATCGGTTAATTGTTAGCCCGAGATGAAATAACCCGGTAATCGCCAGCGCGCTCTGGGTGGATTTCCAAATATCCGTCGCCGTCCCAAACAAGTTTCCCGCGAATCAAGACGGTTGGCGCCGATAAATCGCGAACACCTTTCGGCACCGGCGTATTTCCCTGATACACTTCAACGGCAACAGGCTTCTGAGACGGCTGCATTTCCAACGTTCAAGTGTTTTAACATGAGATCGACCGTGAAGAAACGATCGGAAGATAACCGCGCTTGAACGACCTTGCCGGTGGCTTCGGCGTTGTACCCATAATCGGTCCATCCGAAAATTCCGATGCATTTGAATGGTGTCGTCACACAGCCGGTGATCGCCGCTACGAATCCTACGGGCTTGGAGGGTTGGTGATCCAAACAGAATTCCACCTGGGAAGGCTTCGAAATCTGACAAGGCTTTGCTCCGATGATCTGACAATTGGAATAGTGCGGTGCCACGCAGGCTGGCAAGACCAGCGCGACAGAAACGAGCAAAAGCATGCGTTTCAACGGTTCGCCACGTCGCGACATTCGATGTCTACGCTATGACTTTCAGGAGGCCGACTGATCCGTGGGTAGTAGCAGTTCGTGTGATCCGTCGCGCGAAATTCTTCTTTCCAGAAATGGTAATCGTCGAAGTCGCCGTGACGTTGCGGTCCCAGATACAATCTTTCTTTTGTCTTCTCTCCGTCTTCAATCGGAAAGGCTTTTAGGTGGATCGATTTGGATTTCGGAAGCAGGTCCTGCGCAATGACCGCGTTCTCAAACGTGCCGAGAGTTCGGTCTCCGAAGGATTTCGGGTCTTCAAAAAATTCGTCAATCCAGGCGAGAAGACTTCCGCGTATGGGAATTCCATGGAATTCAACATCGTCGAGCTCCGCGCGCGGGTGCAGACTTAAATTGTAAAAGGAAGTCTTACTATTTTTTTCGATATACCGGCCAGTCGTATCTCGAAACTCGCGGATGCCGCAAGCGGCCGCCATAAACACAATCGGGTTGGCCGGTAGATCAGGAAACTGCGCGTAGGCTTCGTTGATGACAATCGCCCCCATGCTGTGTGCATAGATCTCCAATTTGATCTTTTCATGGCGCAAACATGCGTTCAGCCGTTGGAAAAAGTCTGTGCCGGCGCCGCAGTCATAAGGTTCGGGCGGAGGAGGCTGCGAAACATAGTTTTTTGAAGGGTGGAACATCGACCGCGTTCGGCGCATCATATTACCCCACGCGGGAGTACCGATCGTGTCGATTACGGGTTCAGTGGTGAATTGAAACGGCAAGGTCAGGACTTGTTGAGCAACAAATTTCAGCTGATAGGATTGTGCGTCCTGGCCAACGGCAACATAGGGGAAATGTGTCGATTTGTGGACGTCCGGCGCATACACAAATCCAGTGTGAATTTTCCTGTGAACGTCAGCGCCGTTAACAAACAGTTTTAACTGTTCTTCATATTTTTTCTTAACCGGGAAGAGATGGCGAGTGCTTCCCAGAATCAAATCGGAATTTTGCAGCAATTTTCCGAACGAGAGAGCAGTGTTGATCGGAAGTCTCGTCACGCCGCGGCCAACGTCAGCGGCCAAAACTAATGGGGCGCCTAAGGCCGAAGTCGGAGCGGCATAGCTTCCGCGGTAAGAAACTCCGTTTCTCTCGTAGGCTAGATGGCGGAAGTAGCTGGAGAACTCCTCCGTGTCCCAGCAAAAGAAAATCGGGTAAGCATGCTTGTCTTCACACCAAATGATTGGACCAAGGCGCTTCGCTGTCGCCACGGCCGAAGCGAGCGATATGCGTCCGCCATGCACATATAGGATAATCTTTTCGCGACGGCTTCTTTGGACGCACTGAAACAGTTCATTCAAACGCTGTTGTCGAATGGGTTTCCCGACAAAGTCTCCATCGGCGTCGACTTGCACGATGTGGTCATCGTGGGTTCCATAGCCATCGCAGCACGGACAAGACACATCGGATGGCGCTGATCCTCTAGCACTGATCGTAAATGCAAGCGCAGCAATCGAACTTACCAATGAAGGGGGAAGCTTGATGGTTAAGCTTGATCGCGCAATGGCTGCAGCGTCGAGAACAAAATTTGTAAGACTACGTCGAAATTGAAAAACGGGGTCAGATATACTTTTGACATTTGGTTTGCGTGGCGCTGAAACCAATCAGGGAGTAAGTCGGTTTGCCGGCACAGCTTTCTGTCCGCGCGGCGGATAGATGAGCAAACCGGTCACGCGACCATCGTCGTCGATCTGAAACGTGACTCGCACCGGGAGTTCGCTGGCGCAAAAATCCTGCTGACTTTCGGGACGGATGCGCAATTTCGGAAGACCCCAGTCGGCAGGCGATTCGATCGTTAGGAAATTATTCTCGCGCGCGACAGTGAATATCCCTTCGCCCTGCGCTTCGTAACGGCCCGCGTACTTATCGAACAGCGCCGAATCGATCGTGATCTCGGTATGCTTGGTGTTCGTCGGTTTTGCTAACGGAGAATCGGGTCGCAGCAAATGACGCGCGATGTCGTTCACGTCTCCCTGTTGATTGGAGAGAACGACGACGCCGATTCGCTTTTTCGGATCCCACGCCATGGAACTCGCGAATCCGTAGGTGCCGCCGTCGCGATAAATTACCTGGTCGTCGCCTTTTCCGATCACGGTCCAGCCGAGCGCTTGCTCGTTGCCACCGCCGGTCGGTCGGCGAGTGTTCACCGTAGCTTCTATCGCCCGAGCAATTGACGAACGTTCGTAACCCATGGCAACGGCGAGCAATTCTAAGAGATCGTTAGCTGTCGAATAGAGACCGCCGGCTGCGGGCATGATCGAATAGACGGGGAGTGTCGACACGGCTGGTGCCGGCTGCAACGCGGCATCGTGGCCAGCCGCGAGATTCGTTTTCATTTTCGGCGAGAGAGAAAAATCCGTGTTCGCCAGTTTGAGCGGAGCAAAAACACGCTGGCACACCAGCGTTTCGTAATCCATCCCGGCGCGAGACGAAAGCGCTTCACTCAAAACCCAGTAACCGATGTTTGAATATTCCCATTCGCTGCCGATGTCGCGCTTCAGCTGAAAGCCAGCTAGGAACTGTTTGAGATCGGCCGCGGAATATTTCGCCGCAGCGGGATCATTCACCGGTGGCGCATTCTCCGGCATGAACGGCAAGCCGGATGTGTGCGTCGCAAGATCGACAAGCGTGATCGAGCGCCCGTTGCGCTCCGGGACTTTGGCGTCGGCAGGTAGATATTTTGTGACCGGGTCCGCGAGAGCGACTTCTTTTTTTTCGACCATGTCGGCGAGGAGAAGCGCGGTGAACGCTTTCGTGACCGAGCCGATCTCGAAGACGATGTCGCCATCCAACAATCGCGAATCTCCCGCGTTGCGATGACCGAAGGAGATGATCCGTTTTCCTTGCGGTCCAATTACACCGACAATGACGCCGACGTCATTTTCGTTTGCGCTAATTCGCTCGGCCAGGATCTTCCGAATCTCGTCATCCGACGAAAACGCTTTCTGACTTCCCGCGAGACTCGTGGTCGCGTTCCCTAAGATCGACATGGCGAGCGCGGCAAACGCAGCCGCCTTCAACAATTGCCGCACCGCAACGTCTCGAAACATGAAAAACTCTCGGTTGTTTCCCTTGAGATGCATAACGCAGCGATTTGGATTCAAATATTGCAACCTTGTTTTTTAGAGGAGCAAGGCGATTAAAGATTCATGGTGAAGAAAATGCGGGCCGTGCAGGTCCCGAAACCGAAGGGGCCGTTTGAAATTGTTGAGCGAGATATTCCGGAGCCACAGGCGGGTTGGGTCCGAGTGAAGGTGGAAGCGTGTGGCATTTGCCACAGCGATTCGTTGGTCAAAGAGGGGCTCTGGCCGGGAATTCGATATCCGCGCGTTCCCGGACACGAAGTGATCGGAATCATCGATGCCGTCGGATCGGGCGTGCCTGATTGGAAAACGGGTCAAAGAGTCGGCATCGGCTGGCACGGCGGAAATTGCGGACACTGCGATTCGTGCCGGCGCGGAAATTTCTTTGCCTGCACGGTGGCGCTATTGACCACTGGAATTTCGTTCGACGGCGGTTACGCCGAGTACGTGGTCGCGCCCGCGCAAGCGCTCGCGGCGGTGCCGGATAATCTCTCGTCGGTCGAAAGCGCGCCGTTGATGTGCGCGGGAATCACAACGTTCAACGCGCTGCGCAACAGCGGCGCGCGATCCGGTGATGTTGTCGGCGTGCTCGGGATCGGCGGACTCGGTCATCTCGGCGTGCAATACGCGAACAAGATGGGCTTCAAAACGGTGGCGATCGCGCGCGGCAAGGACAAGGAAGCCTTTGCAAAGAAACTCGGCGCCGCGCATTACATCGACAGTCAGGAGAAAAATCCGGCCGAGGAACTCAGCAAGTTAGGCGGCGCCAACGTTGTGATCGCAACGGTGACGAACGCCGATGCGATGGCCGCGGTGATTGGCGGTCTCGCACCGAACGGTACGCTCATGGTGATCGGCGCGGCCGGGCCAATGTCGGTCGATCCACTTCTGCTCATCGGCGCCCAGCGTTCGTTGAAAGGCTGGTATTCCGGCACATCGATCGATTCACAGGACACGCTCCAGTTCAGTGCGCGCGCGGGCGTGCAATCGATGAACGAAATTTTCCCGCTGGAGAAAGTGAACGAGGCCTATGAACGGATGATGAGCGGCAAAGCGCGCTTCCGGGTCGTGCTCAAGATGGGGAGCTAGAAGCAGAGGTCAGAGGTCAGAAGTCAACACTCAGAGCACATCAACGAGCTCGTTTGCAGGAACGCTGGAAGTTCTTCGAAGCGGAATGTACTCTCCGCTCATGAGCGCTCTCTCAAACTTCGTCAGCCTGCATCCCTGGAAGAATTGCGGATTACGGATTGTATCTCGGCAGCGCCCGCTGCGCTCGACCGCTACCCTCGCGGCGGTACCGGCCATGTCGCTGATCCCATTCGCTCCATTGCGGACCGCGGATAGGCAAAACCAGAAAATCAGAGCGGCCAGGGATCTCAACGGGTTATGACGTATTTTGAGAATTGGCTTCCCCAGAATGTCGCCGTCTCGACATAGCGCAGCCCGGTTTTTTCCAGCACCCGCACCGAGGCGATGTTCTCTGGCATCACCAGGCCGATGATCCGTTTGAGGTCGAGATCAGCGAACCCGAAACGCACGGAGGCAAGCGCAGCTTCAGTCGCCAATCCCAGGCCCCAGTGAGTCCGCATCAGGCGAAATGCGACATCGACCTCGCCCAATTCTTCGAGATATTTCAACCCCGCAAAGCCGATCTGTTCGCTCGTACTTTTGAGGATGCAGGCGCCACGGCCAAAACCGTATTTACGATAGTCGGCGATCGGGTGATCGATCAATATCTGCCGGGCCTGTTCGACATTGAGCAACCGCTTATCGGGAACGAACCGTAACACTTCCGGATCGCTATTCAGCTTAAAGAACGCCTCCGCGTCCTCTTCTACATATTCTCTCAGCAGCAGCCGATCCGTCTCGAGAATGACTTTCATGTTAAGCAGTGGCGAGCGAAGAGAAGGAATAAGGCAGAATTAAGAAGGATAAAGTCGAAGGATCGCATACCGTGCGAACACGAAGTCGAATTTCGTCAGTCTGCATCAACAGGAAGAATTGCGGATCTCGGAATGCGGATCACGGAGCGGCCGCACTAGTTCACGGTTTCTTTTCCTCGCAGAGCTTCTGGAAACGGGGGTCGCCACGCAAAGCGTCCCATTTCGGATCGAGCCTTAGAAGTGCCGGCGTAACGCAGTTGCTATACGGAATCTCCAAAAGATGCTGCAGCGTTAGAATCGCGCGGTCTTTGTCGCCGACCATGGCCTCGACGAACGCCAAATTCTCTTCGTGGGTAGGCCCATCCACTGCATCCTTCACACTTGGCAGGAGCGTGATCGCACGCTCAGCTTCTTTCATCGCTGCATCCTTCTCACCGAGCACAGCGTGAATTAGTGAAAGCGCTGCCGCAAAATTCGAGTTATCCGGGTCCTTCTTGCCGAGCGTTTCTAGCGGAGGCAACAGTTGTTGAGCAGTGACTCGCGCGCCGGCAATATCGCCGGCACATTCCTGGGCGAAGACGAGAAAGAATGAATTAAAGAGCCTCTCGAGGTCGGACAGGTCGCGAGATTCAGCGAGTCGGCTTTGAATCAATCGAATGGCTTCATCGCAATGGCGCTCTAGCATCAATTGGTTAATCTTCGTCGCGAGGACAGGAAATGAATGGGTCTGTGCGTTTACGCCAGCCAACAATTTTCCGGCTTGTTCCAGATTGCCCTCGGCTTGATAAATCGCTGCTTCGGACGCGACGGTGTTGGGGTCATTCGGAACAAGGTCCAACAACCTATCGTACGTTTTTAGCGCGGCCGGGAATTGCCGAAGCCACGCGTAAGTCTCTGCGGCGTTCGCCAGCCATTGAGTATTGCGCGGATCGAGCGCAAGAGTTTGCTCCCAGTAGGCGACGCTTTGATCCCAGTGCCCTTGTCGCCGTGCGATCAGGGCGAGAGCAGCAGGGACATCGCTGCTGCCCGGCACAAGCTCCTTGACGTGGCCGAACGTCGCTTTGGCGAGCTCGTAATCCCGCAGCACCCAATATTGATAATAAGCCTGCGCAAGAAGGGTTTCGGGCGAGTTCGGCTGGAGTTTTTGAGCGGTGTTTAAGGCCCGCTCCGCCGCGTCACGGCGAGCGCTAGTTCTATCTAGACCGCCGAAATACACCTGAGAATTCGCACGAGAGAGTCTCGCCCAGGCGAGCGCAAAAGCTGGGTCGAGTTGCACCGACCGCTCGTAAAAGCCGACGACCTTCTCTGAATCGGTTGGAGAGGACGCGCGCACTTCAAGAGCCAACCCCCGGAGGTACGCGTCGTAAGCCTCTGAATTGTTTGTCGGCTTGACCGCCAGGGCTTGTTGCTCGCCGCCGGTAAGCTTCGCTTGCAACGACTCAGCGATTGCTTTGGCGACTTCGCTCTCGACAGCAAAGATGTCGACGAGCTTGCGGTCGTAGGTATCGGCCCACAGATGCGAATCGCTGGCCACTTGGATGAGTTGGACGTTGACGCGCACCTGATCGGCGACTTTCTGGACGCTGCCCTCCAGGATGTTCGCCACGCCAAGCTGCTTCGCGATCTCGGAGAGATTGCCTGGCTTGCTCTGATATTGCTGGGTCGAGGTGCGCGAGATCACCTTCAAGTCGGCGATCTTCGCCAGCCTCGTGATAATCTCGTCCTGAATACCTGACGCGAAATACGCATTGTCCGGATCGCGGCTCAGGTTATCGAACGGCAGAACGGCAATCGATTTTGAAGAAAGCTCAGCCGACACGCTTTGCTTCGTCGACGCGGTGAAACGGCCAAGAAAGAACAGGCCGGCTGAGAGCGCTCCCGCGATCAAGACCACGTAAATCCACGCGCGACTTCGTGATCGTGGTGCGGGAGCGGCATCAGCAACTTCAGTTCGCTTTAGACCTTCCGGTGTCAGCTCAAACGCCCACGCGATCACGAGCGCGATTGGAAAACCGATGATGATCAGCAACACGACGAGCCGCACGGCCCAATTCGGAATTTCAAAGAATGGGAAAACCTGCGTTGCAACTTGAATCAACAGCCACGCGACGACCGCGTAGGCGACGGCAACTTTGTAAACGTTGCGCCTCTTCAGCTCAGTGAAGAATTTTTCCAGATTCATCTCTGACGAACATTGCGGCCTTACTTTGGCCGTAAACGGGAAGATGTCGATCTCTGGCTGCCAGCGCCCGAGGCCTACGTTCCAGACATGAGCGCTCTCTCAAACTTCGCCAGCATTTGCAGAAGTGACAAGTGACGCGTGACCAGTGATGAGTCGAAGAGGGAACAGAATTATACGGTGAAAGTTGAGGACCAAACAACCGCGACTTAGGTTGATCTTCATGACTCGGCGAAAATTTCTTGGAACAACAATCGCAAGTGGAGCCGGCTTGATGGCAGGAACGGCGTTTATTCAAAAACTTGCTTCAGCAGCGACGACTTCAACTATGAAATCTACTTTTCAAATCGGCGACGATCTTCCCGTGAATCGGCTCGGCTTCGGCGCGATGCGCATAACGGGCGAGGGGATCTGGGGTTGGCCGCCCGATCGCGAGAACGCAAAGAAAGTTTTGCGGCGCGCGGTCGATCTTGGCGCGAACTTGATCGACACCGCCGATGCCTACGGCCCCGAAACGAGCGAGCTTCTCATCGCGGAAGCGCTCCATCCGTATCCGAAAGGACTGGTGATTGCGACCAAAGGCGGACTGACGCGCCCGGGCCCCGGAGAGTGGGTGCCGAATTGTCGTCCGGAATATTTGTCGCAGTGCGTCGATAAAAGTTTGAAGCGATTGAAACTAGAGCGGATCGACGTGTATCAATTGCACACTGTCGATCGCAAGGTGCCGATTGAAGAATCGCTCGGCGCTCTGAAAGCCGCGCAAGACGCCGGAAAAATTCGGCACGTCGGATTATCGAACGTCACGGTCCAGGAAATCGAGCGGGCGAAAAAGATTTTGCTGATTGTCAGTATCCAGAACCGATACAACATCGAGGACCGCGAATCGGAGGAGGTGCTCAGCTATTGCGAGAAGGAAAAGATGGGATTTTTGCCGTGGGCGCCGGTTGGCGGCAGCGGAAGAGGTTCGATGACCAAATCGGGCAATCCGCTCGAAGCCGAAGGGAAGCGGCACAACGTCACCGCCGTGCAGCTCGCGCTCGCGTGGCTACTGCAAAAATCGCCGGTCATGTTGCCGATCCCGGGAACCGCAAACATCGCACATCTGGAACAGAACATGGCCGCGGCGAAACTTCAGCTGAGTCTGGAAGAGATGCGCGCTATTGAGGCGGCCGCGGCGCGTGGTTAACAGTTATTGGTTATCTGTTATCGGGAGGTCAGCCTGCCAAGCCGTAGCCTCGGCGAAGGCTGGAAGTCAGAGGTCGGATAGACCTTTACTTGCGAATGGTTTTTGGCTCGGGGCTGGCCAGAATTTTCTGAAACCGCGGATTGTTTCGAAGCGGATCCCATTCCCAGCGTGTGCGTAAATCGGAAAGGGTGATGGCGTCGTCGGCATAATCGACAGCAAACGGAGTCGTCAGTAAACGCTCAATTTCGGTAATCGCTTTATCCGTGTCGCCGGTTTGGGCAAAAATCAGAGCCTGAAACGCCTGCATTTGCGCGCCAACAATCACGTCCCGGGAGATTGGCTTCAGTTCGATCGCGCGGCGCGCTTCGCGAAGCGCGTCCGCTTTCCTTCCCATAAATGCGTAAAGCAACCCGAGCTGGCCGTGACGGGTCGGGTCTTGCGGACTTTCGGCCACAGTCCTTTCAAACGCCGGTCGCGCTGCTTCAAAATTTTTCTGCGCACTCGTGTTATCGCCGCGAACAAGATCGATGCACGCTTGCAGATAACTTTTTGGAAGCGGCACGCCCGTTGGGGAACCGATTGTTTCGAGGCGGCAAGCGGCCACCGCTTTTCCGGCTGCGGCTAGATCACGATCCATCAGGCTCACGTCCCATCGGGCAAAAGTTACAATTCCATCGGGATCGACGTTGGTCGGGATGCTGGCTAGCGCGGCTTTGATCGGGGCGGTGGTTCCTTTCCAGATAAATTCGGTGTAACCGCGCTGAATTTTTACGTTGACTGAATCGGGCGCGAGCTCGAGCACGCGATCGAGGCCGTGCAGCGCATTTGGCCAATCGCGCAATCCAAAATAAGTCTGCGAGGCGTCGTAGAGGGTGACCTGATTGCGTGGATCAATTGCCTGCGCACGTTCGTAAGCAGCGAGCGCTTCCTCCAAATGTCCCTGCCGTCGCTGGATCGCGGCAGTGTAATGGCCGACATCGCCATCATTTGGAAGCGCGCGGGCGGCGAGGTTGAATTCACGCAGCGCGCCGTCGTAGTTTGCTTCTTCGTAATACAGGTATAAGCCAAGCGCGGCGTGGCCTTCGCCCAAATTTGGCTGCAAGCGCAATGCTTCGATCGCCTCGGCGCGCGCCTTTTGCCGGTGCGCTTCGGTCGGTTCAAACCAGTGATAAATTACGCTGTTGACATCGGAGAGTCGGGCATGGGCGAGGGCAAAGTTGGGATCGATCGCAATCGCTTGCTGAAAGAGGTCCGCCGCGGTCTGGAAATCCCCGAGAAGATTATCAGGACGCGTTTGATATTCGCGCGCCCGCAAATAAAGAACGTAAGCGTCGGCATTATCGGTTGGCTTGGTTTCAACACGCGCCCTTTCCTGTGGGGAGAGCGTGGCGCTCAGAGAATCGGCAATCTTTTTCGCCACTTCGCCTTCGACGCTGAAAACATCGGTTAATTGTCGATCGTAACTTTGCGCCCAAAGATGCGAGTCCGTTTCCGCCTGGATCAGCTGGACATTGATATGAACCCGATCGCCTGATTTTTGCACGCTGCCCTCGATCACGTTGGCGACATGCAAGTCGCGCGCGATCTCGGCCAGATTTTCCGGCGCGCTCTGGTAACGCGCGGTGGAGGTGCGGGAAATGACGCGAAGGCCGCTGATTTTGGAGAGCGTGGTGATGATCTCGTCCTGAATGCCCTGGGCGAAGAAAGCGTTCTCCTTGTCCGAACTGAGATTCTGGAAAGGCAGAACGGCAATCGATTTCTCGGGAATCCCTGCTGATGGAGCCGTCGATGTTGTCGAAGCGCCGGCAGTGGTCGCAGATTTCGGCCGCAGGAATTGCAATACCAACAGCCCGGCCGCAATGATCGCCAGAACAACGGTGATCCAAACGAGTTTGCGTCCGGTGTGGTGAGTAATTGATTCGGTGGGCGAAACATCTTCCGCGCGCTTGATTCCTTCCGGCGTGATCTCGTAGGCCCAGGCGAGAAAAAGCGCGATTGGGAAACCAATAATTAAGAGCAGCACAACGAGACGGACCGCCCAATTTGGAATTTCAAAAAACGGAAAGACCTGCGTCGCGATTTGAATAAGCAGCCAGGCGACAATCGCGTAGGCGACCGCGACCTTGTAAACATTGCGCCGCTTCAGCTCGGCAAAAAAATTACCCGAATTAGTCTCGCCCGACATTTGGCGTGCTACTCTGCCTGCAAATCCTGGAGATGTCGACCTTGTCCGCGTCGCACAGTGCCGACGGTTCGACAGGTTTACGCGCGAAGGTAGCTTTCGGACATGAGCGCTCTCTCAAACTTCGTCAGCCTTCATCCCTATTTCAAAGTGCACCCTGGGAAACTGGACGCAGTCACAGCCGGCTCCCCGCGGTTCGTCGAGAAAACCGCAAAAGAGAAAGATAATCTTTTCTACGGGTTCACTGTTAACAGGACGAAATTTTCTGCCGCGAAGGTTATACCGACGCCGAGGGCGTTCTCGCGCATCTCGACAACATTAGCGCGCCGCTCGCGGAAATGCTCACCATGGCCGATCTCACCCGAGTAGAAGTGCATGGTCCAGCGGAGGAGCTGTAGAAATTGAAAGAGCCCCTCGCGCACCTCAATCCGGCGTGGTTCGCGATCGCATGCGAAATAAAGTAGGAAGACAGATCAGAGATCAGAGGGCAGGGAATAGACTTAGATCGGCGATGTGCGCTGCTTTCGCGTAGGGCGTTTCACGTGTCGGAAGTGCCGACGATATTGGCCGGGCGCAACTTTTAGCGCTCGCTGAAAAACGTTGCGCATCGAATTGACGTTTCCAAAGCCGCACTCGCCCGCGATCGTTTCCATGCTGTTCTGACTTTCTTCCAGTCGCCGTCGCGCCGCTTCCACGCGCAACCGCTCCACAAATTTTGCGGGTGTAGTCTTCATTTCTTTGGCGAAGACGCGGGCGAAATTGCGCGGACTCATCGCGACTCGGTGCGCCAGCACCGGCACGGTGAGCGGTTTATTCAAGTTGTCGAGGACCCATGACTCGAGTTCGCGCAACGGTTTGCGGTCGGTCAATTGCAGGGAAAGCGCGGCGCTGAATTGCGATTGTCCTCCTGGCCGGCGCAAATAGAGCACGAGATTGCGCGCGACCTGCAGCGCCAAACGCGAACCGTAATCTTCTTCGACCAGCGCCAATGCCAGGTCCATTCCCGCTGTAACTCCGGCCGACGTGTAAACGTTTTCGTCTCGAATGAAGATTGGATTCGGATCAACGTCTGCGCGCGGGGCGCGTTTGATGAGAATGTGACACCAGTTCCAATGTGTCGTTGCGCGGCGGCCATCGAGCAAACCGGCGCGAGCAAGCAGCATCGCACCAGTGCAAACTGAGCCGATTCGCCGGATTCGTCCGGCAATCTTTTTCAACCAGCGAACGACGTCCGCGTTTATTTCATCCTGCTCGATGGCGCTGCCGCCGGCGATGAGAAGAGTGTCGATCTTTCCGCGCACTTCTCGAAACGTCTTATGCGCAGTGATGCGTACGCCGCAGTTCGTCACAAGCGATCGTTGGGACGAGGCGCTGATGACTTCGACAGAATAAATTGGAGGAGATCCGGGATTTTGTTTGCTGAACATTTCCCCGGCGCGGGCGAAGACCTGCAGCGGCCCAACCAGATCGAGGATCTCCGTTCCCGGCGCGGCCACGAACACGACGCGGCGCGTCCGCGGTGAACTGCCATTATTTCGATCTTTCGTCACTATTCTCTTAAGACAGGTCTTTAGACAGAATTTACAGAATCGGCAGAATGGATTTCTTTAATTCGGACAATTTTGTTCATCCTGTCCTCATCTTCTCAATGTCGCGTCAGCGAACTTGTCTGGGGCCGAGTCGAAAGTTTTCTTATCGTCGTCGGAACAGAAATAATAAGTCGTGCCTTTGTAGACAGACTTCGGAGCGGTCGCAACATCGACATCCATTCCACAGACGGGGCAGAGCGGATGTTCGGCGGTTGAAACCGGTGCGGCGGCATAAACTGAATTTGAATCCGCGTTCATCCAGCCTTGCCCCTGATATTCCATGGTGTAGGCAGTTTTTTGGGCGACGTCGCGACCGTAATAGCGCTCGACCACCCGAAGCGCGAGATCGATGCCCGACGAAAGTCCGCCGGCGCTGGCGAGATTGCCATCTTCCACGAAGCGAGCTCCGCGCTTGAGTTTGATATCGGGGAACTCCATCGCAAAAGAATTAAATGCGGCGTGAAACGTGGTGGCGGATTTGCCGGACAAGAGTCCAGTCTTGGCCAGAACAAATGCGCCGGTGCAAACCGACATCGTTACGTCGGTGTTCTTCGCCGATTCGCGAATCCATTTCAGCATCGTCTCGCTCGGTTTACTTTGCGCTGGGATGACGATGACCTTTGCCGCGGGCGCGTTGGCGAACGTATAGTTGGGGACAATTTTCATCCCGCCGCCCGCAGTAATCGGATCAGTTTTGTCGGAGACGGTGTAAAGACGGAACGGACCGTCCTGGCGGCCGGGAATGTTGACGTCACGGAAAACCTCCCAAGGCCCGCAGAAGTCGATGATGACTGCGCCTTCTGAAATAACGAAGCCAACTGGGATCTGGCCCTGGGCTGGAGGCTTGAGCGGATTTGTCGTGACCGTCTTTTGATTATCGCCCGAACTGGGGGCGGGTTCGGCCCAAACTGTCCTGGCGGAAAGTTGAGCGATAACGATAAGCGCAAGCGCAGCGATCAAACCGAATCTCGCCGCGGCATTGACTAGATCTTTTCGATTCATGGAACTTGTTCGTGCATTCATGGGACCTATTATCTCGCAACCGCGCTTGGCAGCAATGCCAATAATCACCACGTTTCTGCCAAGTGGCTACTTTTCTTTATCCTCTGATTTCCGGATGCCGAACTTGCCGCAGCGTCTGAAGTTCGTCGGCGCAAGCGACGCAGCCTCCAACGTTCAATCCAGTTGCTGGAATGCCGAATGTTTGCTGCGCGAACTGCCAGATCGCGATGACCGCGCCGAGAATCAAGATCGGATGAATCGCCATCTCGATGATGTTGCGGCTCTTTTCTTCCGAGCGAATCAGAAGCGCGTAAGTGGACTCTTCATGTTGATCTTTTAGTTGATCTGTCGTCGATGGTTTTGCATTCATGCAACCACATTCCGGCGGCACGAATGCGGCCGCGATGACAATGGTCATCAAATTTCTGCCAAACCGGCCCGCGTCCCAGCCGGCCAACGCCTATCTGCTATCAGGCGGCGAAGCCTGAATCCAGCGTGGTTCGCACTGAGAAGCTAAACGTTGAAAACGGAAGTTCAGAAATCAGCGGAACTGCTAATCATTCTTCGCTAAACTGATGTCATGGATCGACAGCCGCTTCTAAACATCGGTGACTATGCAAAGGCTGCGCGCGGCGCATTGGCCAGAGACGTCTGCGATTATTACGAAGGCTGCGCGCTGGATGAAATTACGCTGCGGGAGAACGTCTCCGGCTGGGAAAAACTAAAGCTCTACTACCGCGTGCTCGCTGGAGTTGGCCCACGCGAGTTAAGCACCACCGTGCTGGGGCAGCCGGTCTCGATGCCGATCGTGATCGCGCCGACTGCCTTCCATAGACTCGCTTGCGCGGAAGGTGAGATCGCGGCGGCGAAGGCGGCCAGAGCGGCAGGGACGTTGTTCATTCTGAGTTCGCTCTCGAACACGGCGATGGAGACGGTTCTTGCGCAGGCGGCGAGTCCGCGCTGGTTCCAGCTCTATATATATAAGGACCGCGAGATCACGCGTGCGCTGGTGCAACGAGCAGAGGCGGCCGGCACGGAAGCGATCGTGCTAACGGTGGATGCGCCCGGTCTGGGCACGCGGGAACGGGACAGCCGAAACAAATTTTGTTTGCCCGACGGTTTGGCGGTTGAGAATCTCGCGCCCGCCGGGAAGGGGAACATTCCAAAAGTAGAAGGCTCGGGACTGGCGGCCTATGTCCGCGACAATTTTAAATCGGACCTCGGCTTCGACGATCTCGATTGGTTATGCAGCTGCACGCGATTGCCGGTGGTGGTAAAAGGCGTCTGCCGCGGTGACGATGCACGCCGCATCGCAGACCACGGCGCAAAAGCGATTGTGGTTTCCAATCACGGCGGCCGACAGCTCGACACCGCGCCCGCAACTTGCGAAGTGCTCCCATTTGTTGTCGCTGCAGTGGGCGATCGCTGCGAGATTTATGGCGATGGCGGAATTCGGCGCGGGAGCGATGTGCTCAAAGCGATCGCGCTCGGCGCGCGGGCGGTGTTGGTCGGCCGGCCGGTGCTTTGGGGCTTATGCGTCGCCGGTGAACGCGGCGCCCTTCAAGTGCTGGAAATTCTGCGACGCGAACTCGATGAAGCGATGTTGCTTTGCGGTTGCACGACGCTCAGCGATATCGACGCGTCTCTGTTGCGACCGTGACGTTTGCGAACTGGCAGAAAAGCAAAACAATCCTATTGCTTTTGCATCCAGCTCCGAACATCAATTTTCAAATCATGAAAGAACTAACGCTGCTTTTTTCTACCGCGATCGCTGCTGTGATTCTGAGCTCATGCGCGTCGAATCAGCCGTCGAGTTCGACAACAACGACGACCACCACCACAACTCACCAACAAGGCACGGGGCTTCCATCGCAAACAATGGAGCGGTACGGCATGTGAGGATCAGGTAGGAATCAGAAGTCAGGGGCGAAGCTATACGCCCGCGACGGATCTTCATTTCTTTGCGCCAATAACCTTCTGCACCAATGCGTCGAAGCGCGGATCGCCACGGAGATCGTCGAAGAATGGATCCACTTTGATGAGAGAAATGTAGAATCCGGCATCGTCGTAGCCACGCTCCAATTCATCGATGGCGTCCGCCTTGCTGTTTAACGCCGTCAGAACAATCGCCAAACCATAGGGGGAAACGTATTGCGATTTTGCCTGTTCCCTTATGCGGGCGAGAACCTTTTGCGCCTCGTCCGTTTTTCCTTGGCGGGCATACGCCTGGCCCAACATGGCGAGCGAGTATTGATCATCGTTGTTTAGGTCGGCTGATTTTTGAAATTCAGCAATCGCCTCAGTGAGCTTGCCCTTAAATTGCAAGGCTCCCCCGAGATAGTAATGGGCCAGCGGGAAGCGCGGATCCATTTCCAAAGTCTTATGAGCCTGGGCTTCCGCTTCGTCGTAGCGGCGCGCATTAAAATAGACCCAGCAGAAATCTGCATTAATGATCAAAGAGAGCGGGTCGAGCTCGATCGCACGTTTTCCTTCCGCAATCGCCCGACTAGACTGGCCGATTGCCATGAGCGGAAGTGCAAGCCAATGGTGCGCTGTCGCGTAATTCGGATTTAACTGGATCGAGCGCTCCAGTTCGCTAATCGCACCGTTCGCGTCAAGTTCGAGGGTGGCGAGTAACCCTAATGATGCGTGGGCCTGGGCAAGCGAATCATCCAGTTCGAGCGCTTTCTTTAGAGCGGCTCTGGCGGGCAGGATTGCCTCCTTCGGAGAATGAGTGCCGTAGGCGGAAAGAAGCAGATTAGAATCGGCCAGGCCGACATATGCGAGCGGGTAACCAGGATCCTTCGCAATCGCTTGATCGTAATATTCGATCGATTTGCGCAAGTCCGCACCCGTCCGCTTCTCGGCAAAAAATTTCCCTCTTAGGTAAAGCTCGTAAGCTTCCGGATTCACCGTCGGTGTTTTCGCGATTGAGTTTTTCTCGGAGCTGGTGAGCCGCGCTTGTAACGTCTCCGCGATCGTTTTCGCAATCTCGCTCTCGACCGCGAAGATGTCGGTCAGTTTGCGATCGTAAGTGTCGGCCCAAAGATGCGCGTCGGTCAGCGCATTAATTAACTGGACGTTCACGCGGACTTGATCGCTGGCCTTCTGCACGCTGCCTTCCAAAATGTGCGCCACCCCAAGTTGCTTCGCGATCTCGGGAAGATTTTCCGGCGTGCTTTTAAAGTGTTGCGTCGATGTGCGTGAAATCACTTTCAGGTCGGCGACCTTGGCCAACCGCGTCAGTATTTCATCCTGCACGCCTTCCGCGAAGAAAGCATTGTCCGGATCACGACTGAGATTGTCGAATGGCAAGACCGCGATTGATTTGTTTGAAATTCCGGCAGGCGACGCTGTTTTGTTTCCCGCGCTGTAGCGACCTAGAAAAAATAATCCGATCGACACAAGAGCGCCGATGATGACAACAAAAATCCAGGTGCGCTTTTTTGGTTGTTGGGCCGCCGCTACAAGATCGACATCTTCCGTGCGTTTAATTCCTTGGGGCGTCAGTTCGAACATCCAGGCCAGAACAAGCGCGATCGGTAGCCCTATTATTATGAGCACGACAATCAAACGGATGACCCAATTCGGAATGTCGAAGACCGGAAACACCTGAGCGATTCCCTGAGAGAGAGCCCAACCGGCTACGATGTACGCGACCGCAACCTTGTAAACGTTGCGCCGCTTCAGCTCGGCGAACAAATTCTTCGCGTTCACGGATTCTTTTGCCGATTCGGCACTTTAGCGAAATCGATTCCGATTCGACGCAAGAGATCAGGGAAACGCGAGTCGGAACGCAGCACACGAAACTCGGGATGGAACGCGAAGGTGTACAAATTAGCTGAGTGCTCATTAAACGCGCGTTCGAGCCAGCGAAAAGCTTCGTCGTTTTGGCCCAACGCGATATAAACCGAGGCGAGCCTTTCCGCAGCCACGTACTGTGTTCGCGTTTTTTCCACGAGCTCATTGAGGATGCGCTGGGCCTCCGGTTGTCGGCCCATCCGCGCGTAAGTGATGGCAAGCCCGGCGCTGGGGAAATGCGTTGCCGCCTGTGCTTTTTCATAAAGTGCCACCGCCTTCCTCAAGTCACCTTTTTCGCGATATGCATCGGCCAGCGCCGGATCAAAGTAGACGTAGTTTGGATCAAGTTGAACCGTACGTTTCCCAGCGTTGATCGCATCCTCTATGCGGTCGACCGCGAGGTATGTGCCAACCGCAAAGCTCCAGATTCCCGGTGCAAGCGGATCGAGCCTCTCGGCTCCCTGAATCTCCTTTACTGCCTCGTTTAACTCGCCCTGCGCAGATTTGAGGAAAGACATAACCAAATGAGCAGGCGCTGAGTTGGGATCGATCTTTAAGGCACGCTTCAACTCCTCTTCTTCACCGGAAAGATTGCGGTCCAATATTCGCATCGCCTCGCCGAGGTAGCAGTGTGCCTCGGCATCGCCTTCATCTAAGGCAACGGCTTTCGATGCCGCTTCCTTCCCTTTCGGATAAGCTTCGAGGGGTTTTACATACGCGTCTGCCAGCCAGTACCATGCCTTGGCGATCCCCGTCCACGCTCGCGCGAAATTCGGATCTTTATCTAGGGCCCGTTGGAAAAGGTTAAGGCTTTTCCGCAAATTCTCCTCGTCGCTCTTGTTCGAGAGATAAAGACCTTGCAGATAAAGATCGTAGGCCTCGGTGTTTTGACGCGTGCGCGCGGGCGGCGCGACCGCAAGCTTCACTTTCAACGCATCGACAATCGCGCGCGTGATCTCGTCTTGGACGGCAAACACGTCCTTCAACTCGCGCTCGTAAGTTTCGGACCACAGATGAAAACCATCGCGCGCATTGACCAACTGCGCCGTGATCCGAATGCGATTCCCTTCGCGGCGCAAACTGCCTTCGAGCACATTCTCGACGTTAAGTTTGTTCGCGACTTCGCCGACGTCTGCATTCTTGCCTTTAAAGGAAAAGGACGACGTGCGCGCTACGACGCGCAGACCGTCTACTTTCGCCAGCGCATCGAGAATCTCTTCGCTGATGCCGTCGCAAAAATATTCCTGATCTTTCGCCTGGCTCATATCGACGAACGCCAGCACCGCAATGGATTTCTGGTCGGCAGAGTGCAGTGCACTCGGCGCAGCCGGCGAAGGTGAAGCTCTGCGCGATTGCGTCGTCCACCACCAGCCAATGCCGATGATCAATAGCAAAACTAACGCGATTCCGGCCGTGGCAAATTTGCGCCCACTCGGCCGTGACCTGGCTTCAGATTTCGCGACGACCGGAGTCCGCTGCTCCCAGGGCAGCACGATTCGAAACAAATCCATCGGCACGGAAATGTTCTTCAATTCCGTCGGCGCGAGCTTCTCGAAGCGCGCTTCGAGCGCGCTACGAATCTGCCGCTCAACGTCCATCGAAACGCAAATCCCGCCCGCGCCCGCCAGCGCTTCGATGCGCGAGGCGATGTTCACTCCGTCGCCATATACATCGCCGCCGCGATGCACTACGTCACCAATGTGAATGCCGATCTTTAATTCGATGTGTCGCTCGGCCGTCACGTCGTGATTGCGCTTGGCCAATGTCCGCTGGATTTCGATGGCGCATTGAGCCGCTTCCAACGCGCTGTTAAATTCGATCAGGAAAGCGTCACCTATCGTTTTAATTTCGGTGCCGTTAAAGCGCGGAAAAATTTCCCGGAGCAACTGACGATGTTCCTCGAGCAATTCCAGCCCAAGCTTGTCGTCGCGTTGTGACAGCGCGCTGTAACCCACCATGTCGGTGAACATGATCGCGGCGAGTTTGCGTCCTTCGCCGGCTGCGCTCATGGCCCAAGCCTCACGACTTTGTAAACATTGCGCCGCTTCAGCTCGGCGAGGAAGTTGATGTTCTTCATCGCGGTTGGCCCGAGAAGATGCGCGTGATTAGGTTCTTGAAGCGCGGATCGCTTCGGAGTGAGTCGAGGCGGTGGTCGACGAGTATCCAGCCCAAATCCAACGAATCGAAGGGTGCGTGATCTTCATAGCTCTTCTGGAGCAGCCGAATCGCTTCATCTTTGTTGCCGAAGGTTAATTGAACGACAGCCATTGCATAGGCGGGGACATATTGTCGTTCGGACAAAGATTTTAGCTTATCCCATAGCTGTTGCGCCTCTGCTTTTCTATCGACGAGAAAATAAGCGCGGGCGAGCTGAGCAAGGCTAAAAGACTCTGCCTGTAGTGTGTTAGATTTCTCGTATTCTACGATCGCTTCCTTCAGTTGGCCATTATGCTCCAGCACATTGCCGAGATAGATATGTGCGATACGAAAGTTCGGATCGATCTCGATAGTTTTGCGCAGTTGCGCGATCGCCTCATTACCTTTCCCGACGGTGTCGAACGCAAAACCCAAGAGCGAGTTGATCACGAGCGAGAGTGGATCGAGCTCTTGCGCTCGCTTAAGCTCAGCCAGTGCCTCTTCAAGTTGTCCCTGACTTTGCAGACATTCCCCAAACCACTGATGCGCCGTGGCATAGTTGGGGTTCAGTTCAATGGCGCGATTGAACTCCGATATCGCGGGAGAGAGTTGTAAATCAGAAGCAAGCGTTCGGGCGAGGGAAGTGTGCGCCTCGGCAAGAGTGTCATCCAGCTCGACTGCTTTGCGCGCTGCGTCCAACGCTTTCGGCAATTCGTCGCGCGGATTGCTGCCGAGTTCAGGATAAAGCGGCAGTAGCACATGGCAGTCCGCCAGCCCCGAGTATGCCAAGGCATACTGGGGATCCTTCCCGATCGCCTGCTGAAAATAATCGGCCGCCTTCTTCAGATTTTCAGCGGTGCGCCTGTTCCAAAAGTAGCGGCCTTTTAAGTAAAGCTCATGCGCCTCGGGATTTTCGGTCGGACGCGAGGCGAGCAGGCGTTCCGCAGAGCGGTTCAACTTCGCCTGCAATGTATCGGCAATGTTTTTCGCAATCTCGCTCTCGACCGCAAAGATGTCGGTGAGCTTGCGATCGTAAGTGTCGGCCCAAAGATGCGCGTTCGTCATCGCGTTAATCAACTGCACGTTGACGCGTACCTGGTCATTCGCTTTCTGGACACTGCCTTCCAGGATGTTCGTGACCCCAAGTTGCTGCCCGACATCTCGCAAATCCGGAGGCTCACTCTTAAAACGCTGCGTCGATGTACGAGAAATGACTTTCAGGTCAGCGACTTTGGCCAGTCTTGTCAGAATTTCCTCCTGCACGCCTTCGGCGAAATAAGCATTGCTCTTGTCCTCGCTCAGGCTTTCAAACGGCAATACCGCGATCGACTTGTTCGAAATTTCGTTAGGCGCGGTAACCGCGGCCTTGCTTCCGGCGGTGTAGCGACCCAGCAAAAATAATCCGATCGAGATCGCGGCGCCAATTACGACGACGTAAATCCAGACGTGTTTCTTCTCTCGCGTCGCTTCCGGCATCGCGTCGGCTGTTTCGGTGCGCTTAATTCCCTGGGGCGTCAGCTCGAACATCCACGCCAGAACAAGCGCAATCGGCAAACCGAGAATGATGAGCAAAACAATCAATCGAATGATCCAGTTCGGAATGTCGAAGACCGGCAAGACTTGCGCGATTCCTTGCGAAAGCGCCCAGCCTGCGACGATGTACGCGACCGCGACTTTGTAAACATTGCGTCGCTTCAGCTCGGCGAAGAAGTTGCGTGAGCTCACTTTGGTTTCTCTTCGCAGAGTTTCTGGAAACGAGGATCGTTGCGCAGCGGATCGAACATCGGATCGAGCCGGAGCAGCGCGGGAGTGAGCGGCACGTTTTCGGCGAGCGCACCTTGGGACGGGATCGAGAGTAGTTTCTGTAATGCAGCAATGGCGCGGCCGGGCTCGCCTAGTTGCGCCGCCACCCGGACGAGGATCTCGAGCGATCGGGAACCAGCTACCGCGTCTTTCTCGATCGAGACCGCAGTCATGGCACGTTCCGACAGAGCCAAGGCGGTGGCTTTGTCACCGAGACCCATATTGGTCAGCGCAAGATCTCCAATCAGGTTAAGATTTTCCGCCTGTTCTTTGAGGAAAGATTCCAGTTCGCTGCGCGCCTGTCGCCAATTTTCCTGGGCGGCGGCATGATCGCCGGCCACTTCTTGCGTCCAGCCTAAATAGAAGCGCAGTTCGCCATTGAGATAACCCAATGCTGGATCAGGCTTGGCCAATATTTCTTTTAGCCGAGGGATGATTTGTGCAGGGCGCCGCTCCAAGATCGCTTGGTAAACTTGTGTTTCCAAAGCCTGGCTGAGATCAGCGGCCGGGTGGAGCGGAGCGAGGAGCGCAGCAGCACGCGGCAGATCGCCTTCGGCTTGTGCAATAGCCGCCTTTCCCGCCACGACATCGACATCGTCCGGCGTAATATTCAGAACCTGATCAAGCGTCCGCAGCGCTTCAGGGAAACGACGAAGAAACTGATAGGAAACCGCGTGCTGGGTGAGTAGGTCAACGTTGCGCGGATCGAGCCGCTCGGCTTCGTTGAAATACGACTCGCTCCGGTCCCACTGGCCTCGCCTTCGTGCGACATAAGCCAGCGATTCAGGAATCCGACTGTTATTGGGCAGGAACTGACGCGCCTGCTCAAAGTAACGCCCTGCGGTGTCGTAATCTTTTAGACAGGCGTAGTGGTAATACCCCTTGGCCAGTACGGCCTCGCCGAGATTGGGCTGAAGAGTGAGCGCGGTTTCGGCTGCCTGCCGTGCCTCTTCACGCAGCGCGACCGTTGGTTGAAGAAACGCTGTGAGGTAGCCGCGCGCCTCGACGTACGACAGCACCGCCCAGGCAAGGGCGAACTTCGGGTCCAAGCGCACTGCTTCTCTCAAGTATTTCTGCGCGCCAAGAAGGGGGGGCGTTGTGGGTGGTTTCACTGCATAAGCCAGCCCGCGCAGGTAGGCATCGTAAGCCTCAACGTTGTCGGTCGGTTTGGCGGCGATGACTTGCTCTTCCTGACCGCTGAGTTTCGCGCGCAACTGATCGGCGATCGCTTTGGCCACCTCGGTCTCAACCGAGAAGATGTCGGTCAATTTGCGATCAAAGGTATCGGCCCAAAGATGGGAGTCATTGGCCGCTTTGATTAGCTGCACATTCACGCGCACAGCGTCGCCGCTCTTTTGCACGCTTCCTTCCAGGATGTGGGCCACGCCAAGTTGCCTGCCGATCTCAGGCAGGTTTTCCGGCGCGCTTTTGTAGTGCTGCGTGGATGTGCGCGAGATCACCTTGAGATCGGCGATCTTGGCTAAGCGCGTCAGAATTTCATCCTGAATGCCATCGGCAAAGTAAGCGTTCGCTTTGTCTTCGCTGCGATTCTCGAAAGGCAAAACGGCCACGCTTTTTTCGGGAATGTTCGACCTAGGGGACGGAGCGGTCGGATGCAGCCGCTGAAGAATCAGGGCAGCGATCACGACCAGCAGCACTGCGATGATGAGAAAATCCAGTTTCCGGCCGGTCCGGCGCGTCATCGATTCGGTAAGATCGACATCTTCGGTGCGTTTGAGTCCTTCCGGTGTGAGCTCAAATGCCCACGCGAAAACCAGCGCCACTGGGAAACCGATGATCAAAACAAAGATAACCACCTTCAGAATCCACGGCGGCGCCTCGAATGCCGGCAAAATGATCGACGCAGCCTGGATCACCAGCCAGGCGACGACGGCGTAGGCCACCGCGACCTTGTAAACGTTGCGTCGCTTCAATTCAACGAAGAATGAGGACAGGTTCATCGATTTCAAGGTTACGATCAGGCGCCTAACGAGCGGCAAGTGCTTCGGCCAGCGACTGAGTTAAGGCAGGCGCGGCGGTGCGCAGCCTATTGTCTTCGGTGACGAGGCGACTGCCGAGTTGACCAGCGAGAGCAAGGAAGCGCGCATCATAGGCGCTGACCCGGTGACGCGCGGCGGTTGCGAGGACTGAGCTATGAGGAATGCGTCCGAGTTTCCCATCGAATAAGGCGGTAGCTTTTGCGAGAAGATCCTGAGCCAACGAAAGCGTCATCCTCTTCGTCGCGATCGATGACGCGAGCACATTCGTGAATTCAACAAGCAGGAACGCTTCGCTGCGCCAGTCAGAGTCGCGACGGCGCAGTTGCTGCGCAGCTGCCGTTTGGTTGCCTTCGATCAAAAGATAAGCAACGACGTTGGTGTCAACTAAGAGCATCTCCTAGTCACGACCCCACGCGATGGCCGCTTCGATTTCCTCTGTCGTGATCGGGCCACCGCGCAGCTTGACTGGCTTGGGCGTTTTCGGCGGGCGCTTTCGGCCGGCGGCCATGCCTTTGCGAATAAACTCGGCGATTGCATCCTTAAGTTTTTTTCGCTCATGCACGGCGCGGATTTTCACCTCGCGCATCAGTGCGTCAGGAAGATCAAGCGTCGTTTTCATAAAACCAGATTCCCAGAAATCTGGTTTTCTGTCAAACCAGCTGCGGCGAAGAAGTTGTCGATCTTCATTTCTTTGGCTCTGTTTTTGGCGCAACGACCTTTTGGACGAGCGTTTCCGCCTTCGCCGAGGCTACGGCGCGACAAGTCGAAACGCGGTTCGGTGTCATTGCTGATTTTTCGGTGCTATTACCTTTTTAACGAGTGCCTCAAAGCGCGGATCGCCGCGGAGTGGTGCAAGCATGGGATCGACTTTGATCGCGCCGATATCGTCGCCATCGCGTTCGGCATAACTTTGTTCCAGCGACGCGAGCGCCTGATCTTTCTGTCCGAGGCTGAGGTAGAGAAGCGCGCGATAGTAGGATTCGACATAGCGATGTTTGCCGAGTTCCTCCAGCGCCGCCAATGCTTGCACGGCTTCTTCGCGCCGGCCCATGATTGCGCCGAGCTGTGCCCGCAGTGCAATCGCCTGCGGATCATTTTCTCGCGTCCGCGCGATCGCATATTGCGTGCGCGCTCCTTCCAGATCGCCGCTAATCTGAAGCAGGATGCCGTAAATCCAGTGCGCATAAGGAAACCCTGGATCGATCTCGAGCGCCTTCTTGATCATCGCGTCAGCTTCCTTGAGCCGGCGCGCGTACATATAAGTATCGGCCAGGTCGACCATGTTGATAGCGGAGAGCGGGTCGAGCTCGATTGAGCGTATTCCTTCCGCGATGGCTTCGTCAAAACGGCCGAGGCCTGCGAGCGGACCGTTGCCGATCCAGTGGTGCGCGCTGGCATTGTTCGGACTCAACTCGATTGCGCGCTGATGCTCATGGATAGCCTGTTGCAAGTCGATGCCGTCGGTATAAGCGATTTTGCCAAGTGCGTTGTGCGCTTCAGCGAGATTCGGGTTTAGCTCGAGAGCTTTGAGCGCCGCGGCTCTGGCTTTCAGACGGGCCTCTTTCGGATCGGCTCCGATGTAATAGGGAAGCAATATATATGTCTCGCCCAGTCCCGCGTAGGCGAGTGCATAGTTTGGGTCGCGCGCAATCGCTTGATTATAGAAATCGACCGCGCGTAACAAATTCTCGCCGCGCAATCCCCAAGAGTGCCGCCCTTTCAAATAGAGCTCGTGCGCGACAACATCTTCCGTTGGTGCTTTCGACATCGCAGTTTTTTCCGATCCGGTCAGCTTTGCTTGCAAGGTATCGGCGATGGTTTTTGCGATGTCGCTTTCGACAACGAAAATGTCGGTCAACTTCCGATCGTACGTGTCCGCCCAGAGATGCGCGTCGCTCAACGCGTTAATCAGCTGCACGTTCACGCGCACTTGATCGTTCGCTTTCTGGACGCTGCCTTCGAGGATGTTCGCGACGCCGAGTTGTTGCGCGATCTGTCGCAAGTCGGATGGCGCGCTCTTAAAACGCTGCGTGGATGTGCGCGAGATTACTTTCAGGTCAGCGACTTTAGCCAAGCGAGTTAGGATTTCATCCTGCACTCCTTCCGCGAAATAAGCGTTGTCGGGGTCGCGACTGAGATTATCGAACGGCAGCACTGCGATCGATTTATTGTCCGCGCTTGAAGCGCTCGCGGACGATGGTTTGCGCACCAATTGAAAAACAAAAAGTCCAGCAGCGATCACCGCCACGCTAACGATCAGGGCCGCGAATTTTCGTTTGCTCCATTGCGGAACGAATTCGTCAAGCGAAACATTTTCGGTTCGCTTCATCCCTTGCGGTGTCATTTCGAATGCCCACGCGACGAACACCGCAAAAACAAAACCGAGCGCCAGGAGCACGACGAAAATCTTCATGACCCAAGCCGGCGCTTCGAAGGTCGGTAACAAAATCGACGCCGCCTGGATCAACAGCCACGAAATGACGGCATAAGCGACCGCAACTTTGTAAACATTGCGTCGCTTCAGCTCGCCGAAGAAACTTCTCGAATTCATTCCTGCGCCAGGATTTGCAAGGCGACTTTGCCCTAAACTGGCAAGATGTCGATCTTTGCAGCCTGACCGGCGCCGACCTGCGTCGATGGCGATGGCGCGAGAGCAAAAGGCCGTAACCAGGCTGAAATCATTCCTGTAAAAACCGATAGCGTCGGCGGATGAAGAATCGTCGGGCGGCTAGCCAATCGAAATCGTCGCCGCGGACATTCCGTCAGCTTCAACCAGTTGGCGAATGAATGTGCTCGGGTCGCGGGCCGATGCCGATGAAACGTGCCGACAACGAGCGCAACGCCGGGAACCATTGCAAAAGCCTGACGAAGATTGGGAGCGAGTCTCCGCTCTTCGATTCCCGCCCGGTCACAACTCGGCGGTGAATAAATGTCTGCATCGCCTGAATGAGACGCGTCGGCCATTCCCGGCGTTGTTGAACCTGCTCCAGTTCAGTGACCGAGACAGGTCCGGTTTTTAATTTCGCCGCGAGCAGATTTGCGGTCGCGACCGCATCTTGGAGCGCGAGATTGATGCCGACGCCACCCGCGGGGGACATCGCGTGGGCGCTGTCGCCAATGCAAAGCAAACCTTCGCGACACCATTTTTTCAGACGATTGATCTGGACAGTGAGCAATTTAATTTTCGACCAATCATCTAACTCGGCAATGCGATCCTGGAGGAACGGGGCGAGCGCAACGATTTCTTTGTGCAAAGCCGCAAGCCCGCGCGCTTTAGCCGCTTCGATGCCGCCTTTTGGAATAACGAATCCAGCCTGATAATATTTGTCGCGGTTGATCAGCACCAGCAGTTTGCCGTGGCGAAAGAAGCCGAACAACTGCTCGGGATCGCCGTCGCGTTTCGATATGTGCATCCAAAGAACATCTATCGGCGCTCCGATCTCTTGAATCTCAAAACCGGCGCGCGTGTGGGTGATGGCATGGCGCCCATCTGCGCCAATAACCAGATGGGCGCGAAAATCGCGTTCGCCATCCGGAGTCTTTACGCGCACGCCCACCACTCGGTCGCCTTCGATGATTAGATCGACAACTTCGTGTTGCATGTGGAGCGCGAAAGAAGGAAAGGCTTTGGCTTTGTTGGCGAAGAAGTTCAGGAAGTCCCATTGCGGCATGAAACCGATGAATTTGCAGTGTGTCGGGAGGCGGGAGAAATCGGCCATGCCAGCGAGGTGGCCATTGAAGATTCCCCTCAATTGCGAGAATTCCTGATGCGGCAGCTTGAGGAATTCCTCCAACAACCCGAGCTCGTGCATCAGCTCGAGGGTGGAGGGATGAATGGTATCGCCGCGAAAATCGCGATTGAAATCCGTATGTTTCTCCAACACCGCGACGTCTACACCGCCACGAGCCAATAGATAGCCAGCCATCATTCCAGCCGGACCACCGCCCACGATCACACAACGCGTTCGTATTTCAGGCAGCGCACGCATGAGTTTGATTTATGAAGTTTGATGTTTGATGTGAAGGCAAATACGGTCAGGAACCTGAACCGCGGACGCGATTACGAGCATGATTAAGAGCCAGTACGACGCCGTCATTCTCGGTGCTGGGCATAACGGCCTGGTCGCGGCGAGTTATCTCGGGCGCGCCGGGCTGAGCGTACTATTATTAGAGAAGAACGATTACATCGGCGGGGCCACCACTTCGCAGAAGGTGTTCCCGGATTACGAGGCGCGGCTGTCGCGCTATTCCTACCTCGTCAGTTTGTTTCCGGAAAAGATCATTCGCGACCTCGGGCTGAAGCTCGAGCTGCGCAGGCGGGCAACCGGATCGTTTACCCCTTATATTAAGAGCGGCCAACACCATGGGCTCCTAATGAGCAACGTCGACGAGGGGCAGAGCCGCCGATCGATTGTCGATCTTACCGGAAGCGAGACCGAGTTCGAGCAGATGAAAAAGTTTTACACTCTCTCGCGAGTGTTCGCGGAGCACGCTTGGGACAGCATGCTTGAACCGCTCGTCTCAAAAGAGGAACTGAAAAGCCGCTTCGAGGCTGATGACATCTCACGCGAAGCGTGGCGCAGTCTGGCGGAAGAACCGCTCGGTCGCGCGCTCGAACGTTATCTTCAGGATGATCTGGTTCGCGGACTTGTCCTGACTGATGCGAAAGTCGGGATTTTCACGCACCCGCACGATCCGTCGCTCGTCCAGAACCGCTGTTTCCTTTATCATCTGATCGGTAACAAGACGGGCGAGTGGAAAGTGCCGGTCGGCGGAATGGGCGCGGTCGCGCGTGAATTGGAAGAAGCCGCCCGGAGCGCTGGAGCGGAATTTCTAACGAATGTCGATCTTGTCGATATCGATCTTGGCCAGAAAACAAAAACTGTTGGATTCCATGTCGAGGGGAAAAAGCAATCCGTCGAATCACGATTTCTCCTGGTAAACTTCGGGCGCAATGTGCTGTCGAAATATTCGGGCGAAGCCTACGAGCCCGAAGCGGTAGACGAGGGGAGCGTGTTTAAGATCAACATGTTGCTCCGCCGAATACCGAAACTAAAGGCGAAGAAGTATCCGCCGGAGCAGGCGTGGTGCGGCACATTCCACAGCGACGAAGGCTACGAGCAAATGAATGCAAGCTACGAGCAGGCCGTGAAAGGTCGATTGCCGGACAAAACGCCGTGCGAAGTCTATTGCCACACACTGACAGACGAGAGCATTCTTTCGGCGGAATTACGCGAAAAAGGTTTTCACACGATCACGTTGTTCGGACTCGATGCGCCCTATTCGTTGTTCGCTAAGGACAACGAAACGATGCGGAAACAAGCGGAGAGAAAATTCCTGGCGAGCATGAATCAGTGGCTAGAGGAACCGCTGGAGGATTGTCTCGCGGTCGCACGCGATGGCAGCCTTTGCATCGAAAGCAAAAGCCCGGTCGATATTGAGAACTCGTTAGGCATGTATCACGGCAATATTTTTCAGGACTCGCCGACCTGGCCATTCGCGACAACCAAGGAACAAGTCGGCTGCTGGGGAGTCGAAACTGAATGGGAAAACGTTTTCCGTTGCGGCTCAAGCGCACTTCGGGGCGGCGCCGTCAGCGGAATTCCCGGTCACAATGCAGCCAAGAAAGTTCTGGAGACAATTAAGAAGACGCCGAAAAGTCCGAGCCGGACCGGGAGTAAACATCGAACGCGGAATGTCGAAGTCAGAAGCTAATCCGGCTGACGTCGGATCGATCGAAGCAATCATTGCCGCGGCCTACGATGTAATATCAGGGCCGGCCGGGAAGAAGCGCGATTGGAAGCGGGAGCGATCGCTTTTCATTTCCGGCGCACGATTGATCCCGACCGCAGTCGATGCCGGAAGGAACGATGTCGATCTTGCGCCGCAGGTTTTGGATGTCGATGCCTACATTGCCCGGGTGGAACGGTATTTCGGGACGACTGGATTCTACGAAAAGGAAGTCGTGCGGCGAGTCGAACAATTCGGTCAAATCGCGCATGTTTGGAGCACATACGAATCGCGTCACGATCCCAACGATGCAGAACCGTTCATGCGCGGGATCAATAGCATTCAGCTTTTCAACGATCGCAGCCGCTGGTGGATTTTATCGATTTACTGGCAGCACGAAACTCCGCAGCACGCGATTCCACAAAAGTATCTTCAAGGTTGAGACTTGCGGGTGTGCAGATGCTTCTTGTCCATCTGCGCCGGCTGCGGATGCGTGTCACGGTAACATTTTGTCGCCAAACCCAGGAAAAGTGCTGCGATGACAAAAATTATAACGCGTTTCTCTTCCGGGGTGAGAACGAGTTTATGTCTCAGCTCCTCCCATTGCCAACGATCGGGAAATTTCAATGTGCTTCCTGCTTCACTCGCCGGCGGACGCGCACAGACGAATAATTGCCTTTGATGTTCGTGTCGTAATAGCGCGCTTTGGAATCCGCGGACATCAAGTCCCGGTGAACTGACGGCGCGACTTGGAGATATCGATAGACCGCACCGTTCACAAATTCGATTTCGAGAATGTGCAACCGTTTGCTGTATCCAATCGACGCGATGCCCTTCGATACGACTGATGCGCGCGGAATGTGCGACGTGACCGCGGTCCGAGCTCGCCGCGGGACGAGTCCGTCCGATTGGCGGACCGGACTGGCGGTATTATTCTCGAGCGAGTTTGCGATCAAGAGTCGCGAAGTGCAGAAAAACAATAGCACCCAGACAGATTTCGCGCTCATTGGGGGAACGACTGCGAATCGTTAACACGCGCGCGTAAGGCAAGTCGAGCGAAAATCTACGGCGGCGTCCGACCAGCTTTTTGCCGCCACCAGTGCGGCCGCGAGTTGCACCGGCGACAATCGTTTCGCCGGAGACTTCATCAACTCGCTGATCGACGCGAACGACGTCGCGCATTTGACCTGGATGAGAAGACATGTCGACGCAAGCGACGACGGTTCGTTATGAAAGGAGCCAGGCAACGCCACCGTCAACCACAACCGGCGAGCGACATTAACGCCCGAGTGGAGTGCTGATCGCCGTCCCAGCCGGAGGTGTGAACTCGAACGCCGATGCCGGAATCATCGCCCGCGTTTGATTTGAATACGCGGTGACGATCTGATCGCCATTGGGCTGCACCATGTCGGTGCGTTCGGCAACCAGGTCGCCGTTCAAACGCAGATCGAACTTTTGAAACATTCGTTTCATCGACGGCGAGCGCGGCAGCAATTGCAAAGCATAGCCATTGCCGATTTTCGTGCCCGTGATTCGAAACGTGTTTTCAACATTTTCCAAATTGAGCGCGGTATTGATGGCGGCGATGGCCGCATCGACTGGCGAACGTTTGCCTAACGAGTAATGCTCGGCTGATTTGAAATTCAGATAGTAAATCCAAAGGTCGCGTCCGTTGCTGACCGTCACGCTCGGCGAATTGCCCGTGACTTCGCGCCGGAATTTATTGGGCGCGTGAAACCAGATTTTTCCCGAGCTCACGATCGGTTTATTCAAGAGGTGCATCGTCTTCTGTTCTTGAAAATCGGCGCGCACATCCGGTGCCGACGTTCGTCGCTCAGCAACGCGGGCGAGCAGATTCTTTACGTCCGCATCTGACAACGACTGCGCACGAGCAATCGACGCGACGGAGATCAAAACGAAAAGGAGAGGAGATATTTTGCCCATGCGATGTCGATCTTATATCGGCTACCGTGCCTTCACCGCTCGGTCCAGACTTTTGGTTTGGCTGCTGCCATTGCCGGTAACGCGAAGAAAATTGTCGCGAGCAAGCTCCAGAAGATTCCGATCGCGCAAGCGATGCCGAGCTCGCTGAGCGACGGATTACGTGCCCAGCCTAACGAACCGAATCCACTGACCGCCGTCAGTCCAGCAAGGATGACAGGCTTAATTACTCCCGCCACGTCGTGCTCCAGCTCGCGCGTCTTTTGCCAAACGAGCACAACGTAAATCCCGTAATCGACCCCGATCGCGAGGACGAGACGGAACGAAAGCACGTTGAGCAGGTTCAAGTGAAGATTAAGCAGCTTCATCGTCGCGATCATCGCGCCAATTCCAAACATCAGAGTGATGATTTGGATCAGCCAAAGCCGGAGGTCGCGATATAAAATGGCGAGCAGCCCGATGTCGAATAACGCCATCAGGGCGCTTATGATGAGAAGCTGCCGCTGCGACCACGGTTGCAAATCGGCCAGCGCGTAACTCCAGCCGGAGAGAATCATCGGCATACCAGCAACCGGCAGCTCGCGGCCTAACTCTTCGCGTTGTGCATGAGTGGTGACCGGCTCGTTTGTTGTCGCGAAACCGGTCGTCAGCATGGGCGTCTTCGCGAAATAGCGATCGACCAGAAACCACCAACCCGCGCCCCTCGGTAATTGTTTCCGCCAATCAGGAAGCGGCGCATTCGGCTCCGCGGCCGCTTGAAGGTCATCCATAAGTTTGAAAGCGGATGCGAAAGCGTCGCGGCTGAACGCTTCGGCGCTCAAAGTTTGTTCAAGAGTTTGGCGTGACGCCGGAAAATTCACTGTTCGAAGGTGTTCCCGATTTTTTTCCATCCAGATCGGAGAAAGGCAGAGCGCCGCCGGCGTCGAGAAACCTTTGATTTTCCCGGCTTCTAGCAGAGCCGCCCAATGCTCCGAAATCTTTTGCCAATTGTCATGCAATTCCTGCGCATCGCCTGCCTGCACGATCGCGAGCACCGGCTCCCAGCGCGTCGGCATTTTCTCCATAATCGCTTGCAACGCCTGGCCGGCCCGGCTGTTCTTTGGCTCGAGCGAACGCGCGCTCGCTTCGAAATGCAGTGGAGGCACGGGCGAAAAACCGATCACGGTCAGCACCAACAGAATTCCTCCGGAGGCGATGATCATGGGAGCGGGTCGTTGCACGCTCCAGCGCACATATTTTTTCACGGCCTCGAAAACCCAATCGTGCTGTTGCGGAGGTTGGCCCGCCCTAACGAACAAAAACAGAATCGTGCACATGAAGAGACCGGCAAAAAAAATACCGATCGCAATCAGGACACCGAGTTGCGAGAACCCCATCGAGCCGCTCAGAATCAGCGCAAGAAAACCAACCGCCGTCGTCAGGGCTCCAAAAAAAACGGCGCGTCCGAGTTTTGCCACCGATGTAGCGATTGCTTGCTGATACTCTTCGCCGTCGATTCGCGCCTGTTGATAGCGGCCGAAGATCAGGATCGCGAAATCGACACCGAGTCCGATCAGAATGGCGCAAAAACCGACCGCCACCATGCTGAGTCTGCCGAAGATCAGCAGCCCAGCGACAAGCGCGACCAGGCAAGAAAGCAAAAGTGAAAAACCCATCCCGAACAACGGCAGCCATCGCCTAAAGCCAATGAAGAAAATAATTCCGACGAGGAGTACTGAACTGCCGAGCGTCGCCACGATGTCGTAACGCATGCTCAAAGAAATCTCGGCGACATAGGCCGAGCGACCGGTCACGAGAACTTCCAGCGGTCCGCCGTCCCAGCCATCGCTCGCTCGCGCGCGAAAAGCGTTTACCTGACGCATCAGCCGCTGGCATTCAAATGCGCTGATCGACGATTGGTTCGTGACGGCGAGGAAAACGCGCATCGTGCGGTCCGGCGAGGTCAGCGGTTGTTCCTCTTCAATTGCGTTCGCTTCCGCAAAAGGCTTCAGCGCCGGCCCGATCACGCCAAGCGGATCGAACGCGAGCTCGAACTGCGGTCGCGGCGAACCCGCTTCGATTTCCTGACGCAATCGGTGCAAGCGCTCGCGAATTTTCTCCGGCTGCAAGATCGACATCGTCTGCTCGAATGCTGCCGGTTCCAGATTCAGCAGAAGTGGAACCGCGATCGATTGCAAATCGCGAATCCCATCCGGCGTTTCCATTGGAGAACCAGCCAGCACCCGCTCGCACCACGGCTGCTTCCGCAAGTTCTCAACAAACGTTGGCGCAAATTCCTCCAGTTTGTCGACATCTTGCGGCTGACAACGCAGAGCGAACGTCAGCTCGCGAGTTTGTTCGAAGTCGCGATCGTAAATCTTCAGTCCGCGAACAGATTCAAAACCTCGCGGCAGCATGTTGATCACGTCGGAGTCGAGCTCGATCCGCGTAACGAGAATAGCGAGGCAGGCGGCTGCGAACGCTGCGACGCCAAACCAGACGAGCAGGCGCCGTTGCGCCATTACGCGCGCGATCAAATCACTCATCCGCATGCCTGAGCTTCCGCAATTGCCGTCGCGTTTAAAATCGGAAAACAAAAGTTTCCGATCCCGAAACATGACGCACCTGATGTCGGTCCTGTCGGCTACCGGACGGACTCGCCGTGGCGAGCGCGTGAACGATCTTGTCCCGCAATTCGAGCCAACCGCGTAACTGTTGCGGCGCGCGGTCGATCGAGCCCGACCAGCCGCGTCCGGCAAGCGGTCCTTTGATTTCAGCAGAGCTCGCGTCCTGGCGCACAACAAGCAACGTCACTCCTGGCCCTTTCGAGAAGGTCAGTTCGAAATCGCCGGTCTTGGAGAAACGAACGATGACGTCGCCGATGACCGTCGTTTTCGCGGTGCGATAAAGAAGTTGACCGCTGCGCGCCTGCCAATCACGTGCCGGTTCGACGAATTGATGCGTAGAAGTTGTCGCGCACCCGGTAAGATCGACAATCAACAGCGCAGACGCGATGGCGGAGACGATCCGTATCACGATGCAACGCCGACTGGCGTCTGCATTTCTTCGCGTTTCGGCACCAGGCTTAATCGCGGCACGATCGGATAATGTCGCTGCACCCAAATGAAGAAGTAAAACAACCACATTCGCCACTTGATCGCTAAACTTTTGCCATCGTTGCCAGCAAGAACAGCGTTGACTGCGGCCGCGATTTGCACGGTGTCGCTGGGACTGAGGAAAATCTCGAGGAATTCCTTTCCGTGGCGATACCACGAGTTCACAAACGTCAGGTAAATGTCCATGATCCGATTCACCGTTCGCGAATATTTGTTGAAGAGACGCCGCCGCTTCGATTCGTCGCGCAAAACCTCCTCCAGTGTGTCGGCCGCTTTTTCCGCGGACATGATCGCCAGAAAAACGCCGCTGCTAAAGACCGGATCGATAAAACCGGCGGCGTCGCCAGCGAGCAACCAGCGTTCGCCAGCAAGTCGCGTGTTGCGATAGGAAAAATCGCCGGCCGAATAAATCGGTGAGACTCGAACGGCGTTTTTCATTCGTTCGACCATCAATGGTTGCTCGGCGATAAATTTTTCAAGCGCGGTCTGCGGCGCGAGTTTCGTTGCGCGAAAAGTAGCCGTATCCATCACCACGCCAACGCTGGTGCGTGTTTCAGTCAGCGGAATCGTCCAAAACCAGCGATCGAGCCCGCGCACCATTCGGATGAGCGTTGCGTCGAGGCCGGGCAACCGTTCGACATTCTCGTAATGCGCGAACACGGAAAACTTTTGCAGATGGTCGTATGTCTTCTTAAGATTGAACAAACTGCCGAGGATCGTTTGCCGCCCGCTGCAATCGAGCAGATAGCGCGCTCGAATTTCGCCCTCGTCCGAGGAGGGGCACGCACTGTCGTGCCCCATTATTTCAGGGACGCGACGGCGCGCATCCCTCCAAAATAATGAGACATGCTCGTCCGCGAACTCAACGCGATCGATTTCGGTTTGCTCACGCACTTCGGCGCCGTTCTCGCGCGAATGATCGAGCAAGACTTTGTCGAACTCAGAGCGCGTCACCTGGTAGGCGCGATCGCGCTGGGAACGGAAGCCGTCCTTAAAATAGAATTTTACACCGTTGGTTCCGCAGGCGGCCGTGATCTCGCCGCCAAACTTCGGCATAAACGCATGATCGAGTTTTCCGCGGACGCCAAGGCGATCGAATGTTTGGACGCTGAACGGCAGGAGCGATTCGCCAATGTGGAACCGCGGAAACTTTTCCCGCTCGAAGACAACTACGCGCCGGCCCGCTTTCGCAAGCAACGTCGCCGCGGTGCTGCCGGCCGGGCCACCGCCAATAATTGCAACGTCGTAAAGATCAGCATCCATCTGTCGGTTATGTTAACCAGCTTCGATGCGAAGCAAAGGTGGATCGAGCAACCGTCGCCGCAACCCCTCACCTTCATCCTCTCCCCTTGAGAAAGGGAGAGGGCGGGGGTGAGGAGTCGGTCAAAAACTGGCTGTAAGGTAAATAACCAATGACCGACATAGATGAACACAAATCCGGGAACGGAAATTCAGGCTTTGGAAATCTGTGCTAATCTGTGTCGATCTGTGGCTAAACTTGTTTTCGTTTGCTGCTGAGATATGAAGCTGATCGACAAGTTCGTCAGTCGTGAGCTGCTCGTTAACGTGCTGTTCGCGATCGCGGTGCTGAGTCTCGTTCTCGTCGTCGGCAACATTTTTCGAAAACTGTTGCCGTTGCTGGTGAACCACGATGTGCCAGTCGAATATCTGCTCGCGTTCATCGCTTACGTTTTTCCGTTCTCGCTCATTTTCACGATTCCGTGGGGATTGCTCACCGCGATCCTGCTCGTGTTCGGTCGGCTTTCGGCCGATAATGAATTGATCGCGCTCCGATCAAACGGTGTGAGCGTACCGCGGGTTGCCGTTTCGCTGGCTGTTATCTCGCTCGCGTGCACGACGATTTGTCTCTGGCTCACGGTCCAGGTGTCGCCAGCCACGCAAAAAAAATTGCGAAGCACCATCTTCGATCTGGCCACGCGGGATCCGATGGCGCTTTTCGGTAGCGATCAGGTGATCGACCAGTTTCCCGGACGAAAAATTTACGTCGGCAAAAAAGAAGGCAACAAGCTCGAGAACATCACCGTTTTCGAGCTCGATCAGAAATCGATGCCGATGCGAGTGACGTTCGCGCGGACCGGAATGCTCGAGGCCGATCTCGATAACAAACGAATCCTGATGCATCTCTACAACGCGCGTTACCAGCAACGTGACGAGAAAGACCCGGGCGATCTGCGCAAAATTAAGGACGGCATCAGCATGAGTGAAGGAACATTGCCCATCAGCCTCGACGAGCTTTACGAAAAAGAGAAGAAACGGCCGAGCCGATCCGCCATGTCGATCGAACAATTGCTCGATCAGTTGAAAAGCGAGAGCACGCGGGAGCGCAGTGAGAGTCGGACGGAAATTAACAAACGATTTTCATTTCCGTTCGCTTGCGTTGCGTTCGCGATCATTGGCGTGCCGCTCGGCGTGACTGCGCACCGGCGCGAAACCTCGATCGGGTTCGCGATGGGATTGATCGTCGCCGTTGCGTATTTTCTTTTCGTCATCATCGCCGATACGCTCCGCGGAAATCCAAAAGTGCATCCGGAACTACTGATCTGGGTCCCGAACGTCCTCTTCATCGTCCTCGGCGCGCTTTTGTTCCGCCGACTGGCGCGGCAATAGCTGTTTCTGTCATTCCGACCGAAGTGGAGGAATGGAGCGAGTGGGGCGAGCGACGTGGACCGTTGGGCCGCGAGGGTAGCGGCGAGAGAGTCGGGAGACGAGCGAGTTCAATCTTTTACTATCTCAGAAACATTTAGAGATGTCTCGACGTCGCTCGACATGACATAAAGTTGGTGCCGAGCCATTCTCTTCATCGTCCTCGGCGCGCTCTTATTCCGGCGATACACCACCGATTAGGTTTCATTCGCCCCACAGGCCGACAAAGACGAGACCCAACGGCCACGGCGCTTTTCGACTTGCAGTAATTCTCCGCCATGCCGCTCCGGGTAGCCCAGAGCAACTTCGACAGAGCCCGGTTTCGTGACATCAATTTGCCAAATGTGTTTGCTGACGAGTCCGGGTCGAAATTGCACGAGTGCAACAATCGCTCGTGTATTGGAATCGTCTAAACGCCCCTTAATCTTGGACGGCCACTCTCGGGCCTGTTCGTCGCAAAGTGAAGGTCCCGTGCTGAGTAAAATAAGCGCACTGACTGCAATTAGTCAGTGGAACGTGTGGTGTGACATCTAGGAGGTTCAGCCTGAATTATTCGGACTGTTTCACATATAGACTGCATTCCTTCGCGCAGTGGCGCAATCACTCTGTCGCTCCGAAATCAATCGTTAGCTCGACGGTATCCGCGACGGCGACGTGGACGTCGACGATTTGAAGACCGCCGAGCGGGAGCGATTTGAGTGGAAAAGATTTCTCTGTGGCTCTAGCAGCGAACGGTTGGAGAGTTGCGCACGCGAACGAGCCAAGCTTGCCGTCGCCTTTGCATTTGAGCTGCGAAATCTTGGCGACGAAGTCGTCGGCGACGTCGAGCTGGGCGTAGATGTCGATGTTAGTGCGAGCGAAAAATTTCTTCGTCCGGATCGCGATGTCAGCAGCAAGCGAGCGCCGGCCACGCGCGCGCATCGCGAGGCGGACTTGTTCAAGCTCAATTCCATACAAGCGCGCTTTGGCTCCGACGATTCGGACGATTGCTTGTTCGAGATTGAGTTGCGTAGCGGAGATCACAAGCTGCCCATCGCGCGCTTCTTGCACAAGCAGCACCGCGTCACCGTTGGCGTCAGTGCCTTTGTGAAAGGCGACGTCGCGCATTTCCATTCGCAAATTGATCGGAACGCCGCGAACTGAAATGTTCCGGCCGGAAATGTTCACGGCCGCCGTTTCAAATGCAGGTGTTGTTTTGCCCTCGACCTTGGCTGACGGAGGAGGGGAATCGAATTTGGCGCCATCGAGATTGATCCGGATTTCGTCGACCAGTGGAAAAACGCGCGACCGAAGATCGACAATCAGTCCGGATTTCTGGACGAACCGGTGCAGCGCCTGGTCCAACGCCTGGGCGAGATCGTCCTTGGGCGACGGAAAGTCTTTGCGGCCAAGCGAAATCACAGGACGAGAAACAAGTTGAAAATCGGAGGTTCGCCACTAAATTCCGCGTTCCCTTATGGCAAAGACAGCTTGGATCAATCGCAACGAACGCAAGCGCGCGACGGTGAAGAAATACGCCGCGCTCCGCGCCGAGCTCAAAGCAAAGAAGGATTACGCCGGTTTGGCGCAGCTTCCACGCAATGCCAGCCCGACGCGGGTGGTCAACCGTTGTGAAGTTACTGGCCGCCGTCGCGCGTTCATCCGCCGGTTCAAAGTCTCACGGCTGACGTTTCGCGAGCTCGCCTCGCAGGGACTCATCCCTGGCGTGACGAAGTCCAGCTGGTAGCGTTGCTGTAGCCACGTCGCTATGCGACGTCGGACCCAAAACCGGCCACAGGCCGGTGGCTACAAAAAATGAACTCTTTGTTACTTCAAATTCTTCCACTCGCGGACGCGCCGGTGACGCAATGGGACTCGCCCGCCATCATCATTGGAAAACTGGCGGTAATCGCGGCGCTCGTGGGATTGAACGGATTTTTCGTCGCGTGCGAATTCGCGATCATCAAAGTTCGCGCGAGCCAACTCGACGAACTGGCAGAGGAGGGGAACCCGCGGGCGCGTTTCGCGAAATATATTCGCTCACATCTCGACGCCTACCTTTCCGCGACCCAGCTCGGTGTGACCGTGGCCAGCCTCGCGCTCGGGTGGCTAGGTGAAGAATTTCTCGCTCATCTTCTCGAGCCATTTTTTGCGCTGGCCAATATTCACTCGCACGTATTTGTCACCTCGGTGTGCGTCGTGCTCGCGTTCATCGGGATCACTTTCATGCACATTGTGTTCGGCGAGCTGGCGCCGAAATACACCGCGATCGCGAATCCGCTGGCGGTTTCGCTGCGATTGGTCCGGCCGCTAGGCGCATTTTATTTCCTGTTCAAACCGGCCATCTGGTTGCTTCACAAATCGTCGAACTTTCTTTTGCAACGGGTGCTGCGGATGAAACCGATTCCTGGAACCGAGCTGGCCCACAGCGAAGAGGAATTGCGTCTCATTCTTGAGCAGAGCGAGAAATCGAAAGAAGTCTCGGCGCTCGGTCGCAGGCTCGTGCTCAATGTGCTCGATCTGCGTGAGCGCGTGATTCGCGATATCATGACGCCGCGGGGCGAAGTTGTTTATCTCGACTTGGAAGACGACTTCGAAACGAACGCGAAAAAGGCGATTGAATCACGGCACACGCGCTTTCCGCTTTGCCGCGAGAATCTCGACAACACGGTCGGCCTTGTTCACATCAAGGAATTGGTTCCGATGATGCGCGATCCAGACCCCGATATGATGAGGATCAAGCGCGAATTGATGCCGGTCCCGGAGATGATGCCGCTCGAGAAACTGCTGAGTCTCTTTCTGAGCAAGCATGCGCACTTGGCCATCGTGGTCGATGAATACGGCGGCACCGTCGGAATGGTCACACTGGAAGACGTGCTCGAGGAATTGGTCGGAGACATCCAGGACGAATTCGATACCGACAAGGAAGAATTCCGCAAGATTAACGCGAACGAATTCACCGTCGACGGCACGCTCGGACTTTATGAATTGAACGATCTCGTCAAGCTCGAACTGGAAAATCCGGACGTCAGCACCGTCGGCGGCTACGTGACCCATTTGCTCGGGCATCTACCGAAACAAGGCGAGCAGGTGAAGATCGACAACTACCTGGTGACCGTTTCACAAACCGACGCCCGCAGAGTGCGGCAACTGCATTTTCTAAAACTGAGTGACGCGAAGACTCCGGCAACCAAACCGGACGCTGCGCTCTGAGTTCTTAAGGCGCGCGCCGCATCGCGCGCCCCGTTTTGTCATTCCGAGCGAAGTCGAGGAATCTCTCGCTATTTCAGAAATATTAAGAGATGTCTTCCCGCGACTGCGGGACTCGACATGACACAGAAATAAAACGCCGCTACAACAATGCAGCTTGTCGTCCAAACCGAAATCACCTGTCCCCACTGCGGCGAAGTTTTCCCGTTGCAGATCGACACTTCAGAATCGGAGCAATCGCTGATCGAAGACTGCAGCGTTTGCTGCCGGCCAATCAATCTGACTGTTCGATGTCAGCCGGGCGCCGTTGTCGATCTTGCGATTATCCGTGTTTGATTCCTAGGCGGTCGCAGCTTGCAATTGGGCTCGCAGGGCGGGGCGGCGCCGCAATTGTCTCGTGAGCGCTTCGATTGCGCGCAGCGTCGGCAAGCTGATGTGATGTTCCATTCCTTCGACGTCGTGATAAATGACGCGATCGCTCAGGCCGAGAAGCTTCAGGAAGTCAGTGAGCAGTTTGTGGCGATGCGTGATGCTGCGGGCGAGTTTCTCGCCAGCTTCGGTCAGGACGAGACCGCGATACTTTTCGTATTTGAGCAATCCTTCTGCATCGAGGCGTTGCACCATGTTGGTCACGCTGGCCTGGGAAATTTCCAAAGCCGCGGCGATATCCACGACCCTGGCGTAGCCCTTGGAATTGATGAGCTCGAGGATGCGTTCGAGATAATCCTCGACCGTGGAGGAACTGCCGAGCGCAGATGAAAACTTTTTACTTGGCACAGCGTGGACGATAAAGCGTGGGTTAAAATAGTCAACCAAATAAATGATTGACTATTGACATAATGATAAAAGCCAATAATTAAATTAGGCTAGTCTAAATCGGAAGCAATATTCATGAGTCAACCCGACCGCATTTTGGTAACGGAACCAGACGTCGGTTGGCGCAGGCGAGCAGGACAGGTCTCGCTTGCCGAGGTTCATCGCAGCATTGTCGTACCAGCGACCGCATCGTTTTGGAGAAAATTGCTCGCCTTTTCCGGCCCCGGTTTCCTGATCGCTGTTGGTTATATGGATCCCGGCAACTGGGCGACCGATCTGGCGGGAGGCGCCAAGTTTGGTTACCAGCTTTTGTTTATCGTCATGCTCTCCAACTTCATGGCGATCCTACTTCAGCATTTGTGCATCAAGCTCGGCGTAGCCACGGGGCGCGATCTTGCGCAAGCCTGTCGTGATCACTATTCAACACTGACGGTTTGGTTTCTCTGGATACTCTGCGAAATCGCCATCGCCGCGTGCGATCTCGCCGAAGTGGTCGGCTCGGCCATCGCCTTGCAACTTCTTTTCGGAATTCCGCTGGTGTGGGGTTGCGGCATCACCGCGCTTGATGTCCTGGCTGTTCTTTACCTCCAGCAAAAAGGCTTCCGCTATATCGAAGCGTTGGTCATCACGCTCATTGCGACCATCGCCAGTTGTTTCGCCGCCGAGCTGATCTTTTCCAAACCGAGCATCATGGGCGTCGTGCTTGGGTTCGTTCCGGGGCCGCACATCGTCACGAATCAACAAATGCTCTACGTCAGCATCGGCATCATCGGGGCAACGGTGATGCCGCATAATCTTTACCTGCACTCATCGATTGTACAGACGCGCAAGTTCGAGCAAACTCCGCAAGGCAAACGCGAAGCCATCAAATATGCCAGCATCGACTCCACCGGCGCGCTCATGTTCGCTCTCTTTATTAACGCGGCGATCTTGATACTGGCTGCGTCCGTTTTCCATTGGTCCGGCCATCAAGAAGTGGCCGCAATTCAGGATGCCTATCAACTGTTCAGCCCGCTCCTCGGCGTCGGTTTTGCCAGCGCTCTGTTTGCCATCGCGCTGCTCGCTTCAGGACAAAACTCGACTCTGACGGGAACGCTCGCCGGTCAGGTCGTGATGGAAGGCTTCCTGAACATCCGCATCACGCCGTGGCTGCGCCGGCTGATAACTCGCGCTCTGGCGATCATTCCGGCGGTGCTTGTCATTGGAATCTTCGGCGAAGGAAAAACGACCCAATTACTCATCGCGAGTCAGGTTGTCTTGAGCATGCAGCTAGGATTCGCCGTCTGGCCGCTGCTTCGTTTCACCGACGAAAAGGCGAAGATGGGTGAGTTTGCCAATAAGCTCTGGTTGAAAATTCTTGGCTGGACGACTGCCGCGATCATTATTCTGCTTAACGTGAAACTGCTCTTCGATACGTTTATGCCGGACTCGATCCAGAAAGCATTTTACGGTTGGCTTCATCTGCCGGTGCCGACGCCGTGATAACGAAATGACGAAATCCGAATGCCGAAGCTGGAAGCAAAATTTGAAGCTCGGATGACAAAGGAGCTGGAGAATCTGCGCTTGGAATTCTTGGTTTTGTCATTCGTCATTCGTGCTTCGTCATTTTAAAAATGTATCATCACATTCTCATCCCGCTCGAGAACGGTTCGGCCGACAAGACGATCCTCGCTCACATCAAACCGCTTGCCCGCATGACCGGTGCGAAGTTGCTCCTCGTTCATGTATCCGATGGCTGGGTTGCGCGAAATTTCAATCAACTTCAACTGGCGGAAAGCGAAGAGATGAAGCAGGACCGCGTTTATCTGGAAAAATGCCGGAGCGAGCTCAGCGATGAAGGTTTCTCCTGCGACGCCGTGCTCGCTCTCGGCGAACCTTCCGACGAAATTATCAAACTCGCGGAGACACACGATATCGATCTTATCGCGATGAGCACGCACGGCCACCGTCTCATCAGCGATATTCTTTACGGCGCGACGGCCGATAAAGTGCGGCACGCAGTCGAAATTCCCGTTTTGCTGCTGCGCGCGGGGAAATGAACCGTCAAAAAATGACGAAGCACGAATGGCGAATGACGAAACAATGACGAATGTTCGAATGACGAAGATCTCGATCTTCCATTTCGAACTTGGGATTTCGTCATTCCTTCGGGCTTTATCATTTGTCATTCGTCATTTTTTTGATCGCTTAGGTCGTATAGGCGATTGCGTTAACTTCCACGCGTGAAGGTCCTCTTCCTCACCAACGAATATCCGCCGCACATTTACGGCGGCGCCGGTGTGCACGTTGGTTATCTCTCGCGCGAGCTGGCGAAAACCATCGATGTCGATGTTCGCTGCTTCGGCGACCAAGATTTCAAAGAGGGCCGGCTCAAAGTTACAGGGTTCGAGCTCGACACGAGCAGCTTCACTTGTCCGAAGCCGTTGCAATCGGTCTTCGGCGCGCTTCGCCGCTGCATCGATTTCAACATCACCAACATCGACGCCGATCTGGTTCATTGTCACACTTGGTACAGCCATTTCGGCGGCATTGTCGCCAAACTGAATTACGGAATTCCGCTTGTCATTACCACGCATTCGCTCGAGCCGCTCCGGCCTTGGAAACGGGAACAACTTGCTGGCGGTTACGATTTCTCAGTCTGGGTCGAGAAAACTGCGCTCGAAATGGCCGACGCGATCATCGCCGTTTCCGGCGATACCAAACGCGACATCGTGCGCCTGTTCGATGTCGATCCAGCGCGTGTGCACGTGATTCACAACGGGATCGATTTGCAGGAGTATCGCCGAGTCGACGCAACTGATGCGCTCGTTCGCGACGGGATTGATCCGAACAAGCCGTATTTGCTCTTCGTCGGACGGATCACGCGGCAAAAGGGGATCATTCATCTTGTCCGCGCGATTCCATTCATGGATCCCGAATTTCCGATCGTACTTTGCGCGGGTGCGCCCGACACACCTGAGATTGCCGCAGAAATGAATGAAGCTCTTGCGGCTGCACAAAAGAAACGCAGCAATATTTTTTGGATCGAGGAGATGCTCGATCGCCATGCGGTCATCGAGCTTTATTCGCATGCTGCCGTGTTTTGTTGTCCGTCGATCTACGAACCGTTCGGCATCATCAATCTCGAAGCGATGGCGTGCGAAACCGCGGTAGTGGCCAGCGCCGTGGGCGGGATCAAGGAAGTCGTGGTTGATGGCGAGACCGGCTTCCTCGTTCCGCTTGAGCAAATGAAAGAGAGCCCGTTCGAGCCGTTGAATCCTGAGAAATTTTCACGCGACCTCGCCGAGCGAATCAATCAACTGATGAAAGATCGACATCTTCGCGAAAAATTCGGCAAGGCTGGCCGGAAACGTGCCGAGGAAAATTTTAGCTGGAGCAAGATCGCGCAGAAGACGATGGCGCTGTATCAGAACTGCTGTAAGTCGAAACAGTAAACAGCTTAAACGGCAACGTTTGCTTTCCCGCTCGGAACTTTAAACGATTCGATTTGTTGTTTGATCGCGTGAACGAAGTTCGCGGCGCCGGCGCCGTTCACGACCCGATGATCGAACGTGAGTGAAAGCGTGATCACTTCGGCGGTTTCGTTTTTCTTCCCGTTGGGAATCAGTTCACGATGAGCAGTTCCGACGAACAGCGTTCCGACTGACGGCGGGACAACAATTGGCGCGCCCGCTTTCACGCCGAATGCACCGAGGCTCGTGATGACGACCGGCGCGTTCATCGCGTCAACACGCCCGCTTCGCGTCGCCGCGATCGTTTCGTCATAAGTTTTCACGAATTCCGACCAGCTCTTTTTGTTTGCATCGACAATGACAGCGGTCGCTAGCCGATCGTTTTCGAGCGCGACCGCGACACCGAGATCGAAGTTTTCATTTTCGACGATGCTTTCATCTTCGAGAATCAGCCGCCGGAACGGCGCATGTTTTTCCATTGCGCGCACGACCGACCACGCGATCATGACGGAGGGCGAGGGGGCGTTCTTGCCATTTTTCTTTTTCGCGGCGTCGCGCGCTTTGCGAACCAAATCCCAGCGCGCGTCGATTTGCAGATTCGCCGGAATCACGCGCGAAAGTTTGCGTGTGATTGTCGGTGAAAGCGCCGGTTCGATTCTGTAGTGGCCGCTGTCCTCAGCGGCGGGAGTTGATTTCGATCTTGTCGGAACCGCGGATTTGCCGTCCGGTCTTGCCGCCGTGACGGCGGCCTCTACAACTCGACGTTCGCTCGTTAGAATCGTTCCGAGCTCCTGGCCGATGTCGACGGTGTCGCCGACTTTGCTTTTCCATTCGCCCATTGTTCCCGCGAACGACGACTGGATCGGATAAACGGCTTTGTCGGTTTCGACTTCGCACAAATCGTCATCCAAGGCGATCGGATCGCCCGGTTTTTTTAAAAGCGAAACTATTTTCGCATTGCGAATGCCTTCGCCCATGATCGGGACAGTGATGCTTTGCGTGTGACCCTTCGGCATTTCGACTTTCTTCGGCGTCGCCTTCACCCGTTCTATCGCCGCTGGTTTGCGGTCGCGCAAGATCGGCGATTCCGCCCGCGAATTTTGAATTGAAACGGAGCGCCTGATTGCGGCAATGATCCGCTCGACATCCGGTAACGCGGCGTATTCATAAATCGGATTATAACCGATCATGACGTTACCTTTGCTGACGAGAATCGGCGGACTGACCATTTCGCTCCAGAGATCGGGCTGCGCGGTGACGTGTGAGATAATCATCTGACCGACGCTGCAATTTTCAGTGTCCTCCTGCACAACCACGAGCCGACCAGTTTTGTGAACCGAGGCCGCGATCGCGTCTTTGTCCCACGGCATAACCGTTCGCAGATCGAAAAGTTCGACGCTCACTTCATTGTCGATCTTTGCGAGCGCTTCGAGCGATTTCTCAACGGTGTTGCCCCATGCGACCAACGTCACATCCGATCCGTCTCGGAATTTGCGCGCCCGACCGAACGGCACAGCGCGGACAGGTTCCTTGGATTCGCATTCGGCCCAAAACATGTGTTTTGGAATTAGAAAGAGAACCGGATCTTCGGACTGCATCGCCGTCCAGAGCAGACCAGCCGCGTCTTCCGGAGTGCTCGGGATGACAACCGTCAGTCCCGGATAATGCGCGAGCACGGATTCGTTGGCCTGGCTGTGCCACAAACTTCCGCCGGGAAGATAAGCGCCGTAGGGCGCATAAATCACCGCCGGACATTTCCAATTCCCAAACGAGCGCCATCGCAAATTAGAGATGTTGGTGACCAGCTGATTGAATCCCGGATAGATGAAATCGATGAATTGCAATTCGAAGACGGGACGGCGGCCGTAAGCGGCGAGTCCGCAGGCGACACCGAGAATGGTCGATTCAGCTAGCGGCGAATTGAAAACCTGTTTCGGAAATTCGGTCGAAAGTTTTTGGGTGAGACGAAACACGCCGCCCTTTGGATCTTCAATGTCCTCGCCGAAAATAACGCGCCGCGAATCTTCCTCGAGTCCGAGACGCAACGTTTTGTTCACCGTGTCGCCGATCCGATATTTGCCCGGCGGCAGAATCTCTTTGTCGATCTTTGGCAGCGCGCCGGTCACGTTCGCTTCGAGCTCGTCCGGCGACGGATCTTCTGCTTTCTCGGCTTCGGCGTATTCGCTGCGGATCCGCTCTTTGATTTCGTTGTCGATCTTCGCGAATTCTTCGGCGGTGAGCGCGCCGTCTGCGATCAATTGATCTTTCCAGCAGTTCACCGGATCGCGTTTCTCGAGCGCAGCGAGCTCTTCCGCGCTCCGATAAAGTTTCTGATCGTCGGAACTCGTGTGGCTGGAGAGGCGCTCCATTCTTATCCACCAAAAATGCGGTCCGCCGCCAGCGCGCATTTTCTCGAGCGCATCTGCCGCGGCATTATAAATTTGTTGAACGCCTTCTCCCGCTAATTGCTGCCATTCGTTAGGCTCGAGAACACCAAGGGCCAGGGGATTAATTTTCCGGGTAGGACTACTGATGCCATAGGCGTTGTCTTCGACGATAAACAGCACCGGCAGTTTTCTTTCTTTTGCAAAACAGACCGCTTCGAAGAAATCGCCCTGACGAGTGGCGGCATCGCCAACGGTTGTGACGACGACATTTTTTTTGCCGTCCAGCTGGATACCCCACGCCATTCCGCAACCGGGAAGAAGCTGCGAACCGGTTGGTGTCGGCACGCTCCAAATGTGCCGCTCGAGATCGCTATAATGCGATGGCATCATTCGCCCGCCGCTGCCGGTTTTGCGCTTGGCGAAATATTCGAGGGCTAACTGTTGCGTCGTTATGCCGCGGCCCAGCACCAGGCCGCGATCGCGATAGTACGGAACGATGTAATCGTCGGGTTCCATTTGAACTGCGATGGCAGCGAGCGCTTCATGCCCCATTCCGGAAACGTGAAAGTGGCCTTTGCCCTGGCGATTCAGATTTTGCTCGCGCAAATCGGCATGCCGGCTCTCGAGCATGATCGTGAGAAGGCGCAGTTTATCGTTTTTGCTCAGCTCCGGCATACGATGTCGATCTTACAACTGCAGTTGCGGCTCGACAATCGCCCGAATTGATTTCGAATAAAAGATTAGCGATGGAACAGGTGAAAATGAAGCGGAGTAGGGGAGTGATCGAACGTTTCCGAGAATTTCTTCCACCGTGCAACGCCGTAATTTCGCTGGGCGAGGGGAACACGCCGCTGGTTTTTTCGCCAAAGTTGAGCGCGCGGATTGGGCGCGGGTGCGACATTTTTGTTAAAAACGAAGGGCTCAATCCGACTGGATCATTCAAGGACCGCGGGATGACCGTGGCCGTGTCGCGAGCAATCGATCGTGGCGGGCGCGCGTTGATTTGCGCCTCGACCGGAAATACGTCGGCCTCAGCCGCAGCCTACGGGGCGCGATCAGGCATCGCCTGTGTCGTCGTGTTGCCTGCTGGAAAGATTGCCAGCGGAAAATTAATTCAAGCGTTCGCGCATGGCGCGAAGATTGTCGCGATCGACGGAAACTTTGATGACGCGCTCCGAATTGTACGCGAACTCGGCGAGCAAGAAGAATTCGTCATTGTCAATTCGATTAACCCTGATCGCATTGCCGGCCAAAAAACAGCGGCCTTTGAAATTATCGACGAACTCGGCGACGCGCCTGATTTTCATCTCCTGCCAGTCGGCAATGCCGGAAACATCACCGCCTATTGGGCCGGTTATCAGGAATATCAGGCGCGTGGAAGATCGACAACCTTACCGGCGATGATTGGTTTTCAGGCGGCTGGCGCGGCGCCGATCTTCCATGATAAAATTGTCGCCAAACCGGAGACGATCGCGTCGGCGATCCGGATCGGTAATCCGGCGAGCTGGGAGCAAGCGCGCGCCGCGCTCGATGAATCGAAGGGAGATGTCGATGTTGTGACGGACGAGGAGATTCTCGCGGCGCAAAGTTGGCTCGCTCAGAACGAAGGAATTTTTGTCGAGCCGGCGAGCGCCGCGCCAATTGCGGGATTATTTAAATGGTCGCAAAAAATTCCCGAAGGCCGCCAAATTGTTTGCACCGTCACCGGTCACGGGTTGAAAGATCCCGATGCAATTCAGAACAAAATTGCCAACCTTGAACCAGTACCGGCCAAGATCGACAATGTGCGGCGCGCGATCGGATTTTAGTTTAGAGTGGCGCCGTTTGTCATGCGCCTGATCGTTCAAAAGTACGGCGGCACTTCGGTTGCGAACGCCGAACGCATCCGGAACGTAGCCAAACGGATCGTTGAAACTCAGCGCGAGGATTGTCGCGTGGTCGCGATCATTTCGGCGATGGCCGGCGTGACCGACGAACTAATCAAGCTCGCGCATGAAATGTCGCCGGATCCGGACAAACGCGAAATGGACGTTCTGCTTGCTACGGGAGAGAACGCAGCCAGCGCGCTGACCGCCATGGCAGTGAACGCGCTCGGGGCCAGAGCGATTTCATTGACCGGCGCGGAAGCAGGCATTCTGACCGACCGGATTCACACCAAGGCGCGAATCGCGAACATCAGTTCAAAGCAAATTCAGGAGCTACTGGCTGACGATTACATTGTCATCGTCGCTGGATTCCAGGGTCAGAGTGCCGAGGGCGAAACGACGACGCTCGGCCGCGGGGGATCAGATTTGAGTGCAATCGCTCTGGCCGGCGCGCTTAACGCCGACGCGTGCCAGATTTTCACTGACGTCGATGGTGTTTTCACCTGCGATCCGCGCGTCGTCGCGGAAGCAAAAAAACTCGATGAAATTTCCTACGACGAACTGCTCGAGATGGCGAGCGCGGGGTCGAAAGTTATGCAATCGCGCGCGGTCGAGTTCGCGAAAAAATTCGGAGTGGAATTTGAAGTTCGCTCGAGCTTGAAGCGCGACGAAGGAACAATAGCGAAAGAAGAAACCGCGAACATGGAAGATGTGGTGGTTCGCGGGGTCAGCATCGACCGCAAACAGGCGAAGATCACGGTGGATGATGTGCGCGATGAACCCGGTGTTGCGGGACAAATCTTTTCCGCGATCGCAAAAGCCAACATCGTCGTGGACATGATCGTGCAAAGCGTCTTGAGGAAGGGCACGACCGATCTTTCGTTCACCATTCACGAGAACGATCTTGCAGCTGCGACGAAATTGCTGACGCCGATCGTTAAGCAAGTGAAGGCAGCGGGACTAATCACGAGCAGCGGCGTGGCGAAGTTAAGCGTGGTGGGAATTGGAATGCGCTCACATTCTGGCGTAGCGGCGCGGCTCTTCGATTGTCTCGGAAAAGCCGGCATCAACATTCAACTGATCTCGACTTCGGAAATTAAGATCGCTGTCGTCATTCACGAAACTGACGTTGACCGCGCCGCGCAATTAACACATGCCGAGTTTGGCTTGGCTTCATTGGCGCCGGCTGCGAGCGCGATGCAACCGCTTGGTTGAACGCGAACCGCTACGGTCTTACCACCGGATCGACATAAAACTCGGGCATGCCTTCGATCCGCATTTTGTAACCAAAAGTTGTGTGGAGCACGACCGCCACCGGGCGATCAGTGACCGTCGCGCGATAACGGTCATCAACATTTACCTGCTTCCAAACAGTGCCATTTTCAAGTCTTATCACGGTGTGGCCCTTAATGCCATCAATGTTGCCGTCCACGCGACTAACAAGTGAGTCGAGCTTGGTCCTCGCGGTTTTATTGGCTTCTTCAGTCGCCTTTTCAGTCGCCTTTTTGATTTCCTCGTTCGCTTTGGCTTGCACTTGCTCGGCCGCTTTCTTCTGAGTGGTCTGACGATAGCCTTGGAGCCACGCGTCGAGATGCTGCAGCTCATCCTCGCTCAATTTATCCAAACCTGCGGCCTTGAATTCCTCCGGTCTCATCGTTTCCTCGACGCCCCGGGCCGATTTTTCAGCTGTGGTTTCCTTTTTAGCCGTCTTCTCTGGAGTTTCTTCCGGACTGGATCCCTCGGCAGGCTTCGGAGATTTCTCGATATCCACAGCCTCCTGCGACAGCAAAGAATGCACGCCGAACAAGGAAATCAGGATTACGACAGCGATTCGTAAACGTTTCAACACCATTGGGACCAGATAACATCAGAGGCTAGCAGTTGTCGAATTCGCGTCAAGGTGGCGGCCGAATTCAGACGATCGCGATGCAACAATGGTTTGCATCGACCGCGCGTAAGAAGCCGCTGTGATGACTTAATAACAGGAACTTATCGCGAATCGCTCCGGAAAATGGGCAAACGAATCCCGCACGAAGTCAGGATCGTCATTAAAATGTCGGTTTAGATATTTTATTGGGATAACCCGCGAACGCTGGGCGGACCGAGGCGTTTCCTGAACCCGCCTTAGGCGCGCACGAACGCTTGTAAGGGAATATGTCAAACAGAATCCACTCGAGATCCTTCGCGTCCATGACATCAGACAATATATGTCATATAAAATCGCTAAACAGGCGGGATGCAACCAAAATCTCGTGGACGGCAAACCCCCCGCTGTGCGACGCTTAAATTGCTCCAAAAAGGAGCTCGGGTAGACGAACAGCAACTGGAACCCGGAGTGCATGAGGGCGCACCGCACACAAGCCCTATGCACCGATCACCTGAACAACTTCCAGACCCGTGGCTGTTCGATTCCGAAAAGCTCTTAGGTGAACTCGACCGTTGTCGGGAACTCGTGCTCAAAATTCCCGCATCAACGCACGAAGCGCACTTCGCGGCCAACGTTGCAATCGGCGCGATCTGGAACCTCCAAGAGCAGCTCAGATATCTGCTCCACCTGCACCGAGATGGTCAACGCGCCTTCCAAAAACAACAAACGGACGTTCACCGCAAAGCAGCAAGCCGCGCCGCGAAAATTGCGAAGGCAAGCAACACCGTCGTCCGATTCAAAGCTTAAATCTGATGAATGACAGAAACGCGCGCAATAGACGATACATGCGGTTACTATTGGAAGGCTTTTCGCCCGATGAAGCGCGAGAAATGATCAAACCGAAGGGCGGACGACGAAAAAAGCCGAGCGCCGGGAATTTTGCGGCATCGCGTGACGCCAATGTGATTAACACCTGCACCAATGCCAACCGAGTTCGTTCTGCGAGTTGAAGTGTGATCAGTCGACGAAGACCGCTCCGCCGCTATTGAAGATGGCCAGCGCCGGCTGGCTCGGCAGTGACATTTTCGTGTTCACCGCTACAGTTCATCGAATTTACCCCATGAACACTTTCGAAAAATGGCAAGCCTTAACCTCCTTAGCGCAAGCGGTCATTGCGGCGGCAACTTTGTTTGTTCTGTTTCTTACGTTAATGGCAGCGGTCTATCTCGGGTTCGAGCAAGCCGCGATAAGCAGAAGGCAAACCGAGATTAATGAAACACTCCTCGAATTGCGATATTCCGTCTCGTTAGTGGTCCAATTCGATGACAAGGCACATTCTTTCAACCTGGTAAATTCCGGAGAGACAAACGTCTATTGGAGCGGAATTAAAATCGGTGACTCACCGCCCGAGATTCGGACTCCTCCTCGTTTGATCCTTCCTAGAGGCGGTTCACATACCATTAATATAGACTGGGCGGAAGCTGACAAGCTCATCAAAGAGCTCGCAGCCAGCAGATCCGTGGTCGACATCCCTTGCGAATTTTACCTCATTGACGAGCGAAACCTCAAATACGTCCTACACACGAATTTGCATTGCATGATCGAGAACAACACCATCAGCATTGCAACCCAGACCGCACGCGCCGAAAGACGCAACTGGTAGCGACGGTCGGGTTTTCTACTGTGAGAAGAGGAGAGCGAGGCAGGGAGGTAGGAGAGAGAGGTAGAGAGGCACAGAGGGGACAGGGAAGGCGCGGCGGCTGCCGCCGTCCGCGCCAATCAATGTTAACCACGGCGATCACCAACGTGTCAAGACCTTTTCCTTGACCTCGCTCAACTCCCCTGCCCTTTCCTCACTTGCCGATCACATGCCCGATCGACCAAGCGCAGATTGCGAAGCTCCCAATCACAATGACGACAGATGAAATTGCCGAATTCCGTTATTCCCGTTTTCCCGTGCCGCAACGAACTCTCAATGTTACGCCCATCACTCGTTAGGCAACCACACACCCCACATTGTTGAATCTTATGATTTTCTAATTTTGACATGACGCCTTTCCGTTTTCGGATGGCGCCATTTGGGCGAGAACATCGCCTCAGCAACCGCAATCTTGCGCGTTTGACGGCCGGGAGCTTTCCACTAACCCGTGATGATCAGTCTGCCACCAGCACCCCGCTATCGTCAACCACTTTACACTTCCAGATCGCCGTCCTTGAAATCAGAGGCGTCGGGAAGCAGCGGATGTGCGTTTACACCCAACAGCAGCTCATCAACTTTTCGGCGAAACAACAATACCCAAAGTCCCGCTCACGACTGCACCCAATAACGCACTAACCGTGGATTCGTTCAGAATCTTCGTGCTGCCAAGGATGAATACCACGGTGAGCAGCATGAAAACGGCAAACACCTTAAGCAATATGTCAGGCGGCAAGATTACTTTTATTTCGCCCGTCGTTTGTCGATTAGCGAACACGAGTATGACATACATCGCTGTCAAACACACAAACGGGATACCCAGAAAAAGCAGATAGAAAACCTCTTTGCTCATAAGGCTTTTCATTTACCAAACACCGCTCAAATCAACAAGCTCTCAAAAGACAGTTTGTATATGTCCTCTAAAATCGGCTCGGCCTAACGAGAAAGAGATAAGCTACGGCCGCACTCGACATAGGAAAGGAACCGGACCAGGATGACCATGAAAACAGGGCAATGACGAACGAACTTGATTTTGTTTTGATTCCAATTGGGGCGCTTCTACCGACGGTTTTCGTTTTCAAGGTGTTTCTCTCGCGCGAGCGTTCTTATGCCAGGTGGGCAAAGGTTGCTTCGATTGCGATTTCTATCCTCGGCGTCGTCTGGGGAGTCTTTGATTGGCTATTCGTGCGTTCACAAAGTTTCCATTTGTCCTACGCTGTTCGGGGCAGGTTGACTGGCACCACGGGGATGATCGCTGGTGTTGCGCTAGGTATGATGATCAGTATTTGGATTGCGCGACCATATAAGAAGCGAGAGTCCCCCTTACCTCCGCCCCAGTAATTGCCGGATTTTGGCTGTTTCTCCCAAGAGCGTATTCGCCATCCTCAGTCAGGAGCAAGCCCGCGAAAACGCCCGCCAAGCCTCCCCTGCCCCTTTTGCAAAGAAAGATTGCTATATGTCATATAAAATCGCCAGGCGTTGGTGCCGTTTGAGTATGGAATTTCGAAAGTTCCTGCCGTCTCTAGGACTCTTCGCCTGTCCGAACCCGCTCGTTAATAGATCGTCGGCGGACTCGCCTTAGGTGTTGGACTCGGCCGCACAGGTGGCCGCTTTTGTGGATATTGCATCCTTGGCGTCGGAGTCCGCTTTGGCGGTTTGCTTGGATAACGGCTCGGTGTTGGTCGTGGCGTTGGCGACGGTCGACGATATGGCGTCGGGGTCGGTGTTGGAATCGGTCCAGGATATGCAGTTGGTGGTCCCGGAAGCGGGCCGATCGGATTGGGCACATAGGCTGGAGGTGGTCCACCCTGGGGACCCTGTCCGCCAGTCGGCGGCGGCTGCGGCGGCGGCGGAAGCTTCGGATTTCGCCCCTGCGCTACCGCGAGAATGAGATCCAGGCTCGGGAGCGGCGGAAAATTCTTGAGTAGCGGGTGCGTCTTTAGGATCCGCCTCAGATCGACGCGCCCCGGCTTCGGAAGTTTCTTCGAGCCGACCTTAACATTCAGCAGATACCCGGCACGAACCTCGGTCGATTGATCAGGATAATTGTTCAACGAGAAACGCGCATCGCCTTCCAGAACGATCAGTCGATCGTAACTGTCCGGTTTCGATTCGAAGATGACGGTCGTTCCCGTGATTCCCACCGACACCGCTTTTGTCGAAATCTCGGCCGCGCCGGAATTCTTTCGTGCGTAGAGAAGGATCGAGCCGCTGTCTAACCGGACGCTTCGGCCAGCGCGATTGAAGCTAAAAATCGTGTTCTCACCCAAACGCGTAATTGTCAGATCAGCGAAGGTCAGTTCCGAGCGCGAATCATTTCCGGTGCGAAGTGCCGTGCCTTCGTCAACTTTGTCATTAATCGCGGCCGCGCGCGGGTCGGCTTGTGCCGGCAGCAGTTGAACGTCGTGAAAAATGGTCGTGACGCGACCTTCAGGTTCCGGGGTTGGCGACTGGGCCAAGTTGCCGGCCGTCGCTCCCGCTATGACGAGAACGCACAAAACCGTTCGGGAACCGTTAGCCATCAAATTCGCGTGCTTGTACTGCGAACTTCTTTACTAACTTTGCCGGCGAATGTCGACTACAGCGACCGGATAACGCGGCATCACGCGTTACGCGCGATCTCTGAAAAGTTTCGTGGCAAATCAGCCAGCTTTCTCATCACCAGCATCGAACCCGCCGATCGCCATTTCGCCGCCAAACCCTGATGAATTAATTCATCACATAGTTTCAATA
>Ga0207646_10000363_pt1 | contig 61054 bp, 52 predicted proteins | sample KBSK5502metaG_FD_184343 | JGI IMG/M metagenome (GOLD analysis project Ga0207646, IMG submission 184343) | Corn, switchgrass and miscanthus rhizosphere microbial communities from Kellogg Biological Station, Michigan, USA - KBS K5-50-2 metaG... | ecosystem: Host-associated > Plants > Roots >... | reverse complement strand
GCCGAGATTGACTAACACGCTCGGTCCTTGGGTGCCAATCGTGTGCGCCATCGCCGCGCCCACGCCGATCGGCGCAAATATCATCACGTAGTTCGTGAACTTGAACATGATCTGGGAAAGGCTGTCCATCGCGCGCACGATCGGTTGTCCTTTTTCGCCGACGGCCGACACGGCGAGGGCAAACAGCACACTGAAAGCGACGATTTGCAGAACGTCGCCGTGCACCATCGCGTCGATCACGCTGGAGGGGAACGCGTGGACGATCGTCTCGACCAGCGTCTTGGGATGACTTTGGCCGATCGTCTTTATGACATCGGTGTTGGTCGCAGCTAACGTGACGCCCACGCCCGGTTTCGTAAAATTAACAACTGCCAGTCCGATGAAAAGCGCCGCGGTGGTAACGAGTTCAAAATAAATGAGCGCTTTCACGCCCATGCGGCCGACTTTTTTTAGCGCGCCCGCGCCCGCGATGCCGACCACAATGGTTGAAAAAACAAGCGGCGCGATGATCGACTTGATCAGGTTGATGAAAATGTCGCGCAGGAAATAAACTTTGTTCCCCCAGTCGGGTCGCCGCCAACCAATCAGCGCGCCGACGACAAGCCCAATCATGATCTGCGTCGTCAGCGACGGGCGATACCACGGCCGGCGAGCTGGGCGTGCGGAAGTAGGCGACGTCATCGCGGCGCCTTCTAGCACAAAGCGCGCGGTGGATCGAGCAGTCCCTTGCTCGATGTTAATAAATGTCGGCGAAGCCGAGAAACATTTAGCATCATCCGCGGAGCGGCCGATCCACCTTTTCAACTTCGAGCGCATGCGCTCAATTGGTGCGTGTTTCTGACTCATCTCGAATGCACCGCCTGCGGCCTTCGCCACGAGTGGTCGCGGTTGCAAAACCTTTGCACCGCATGCGGAAAACCGCTCTTTGCGATTATCGATCTTAAGGCGGCGGGTCGAGCTATCGCGCGCGAGAAGTTGGCGACGCGCGAGAAATCGCTTTGGCGGTACCGAGAACTTTTGCCGTTGCCCGCTGATGCTGAACCGGTGTCGCTAGGCGAAGGCGGAACACCGTTGTTGCGCGCGAGGAAATTTGCCGCCGATCTAGATGTTGATCTTTGGATCAAGGACGAATCGCTCAATCCGACGCAAAGTTTCAAAGCGCGCGGAATGAGCGTTGCCGTCTCAATGGCAAAATATCTCGGCGCGAAAAAGCTGGCGGTGCCGAGTGCAGGAAATGCCGGTGGCGCACTCGCCGCTTACGCCGCACGCGCCGGGCTCGAAGCACACATCTTCATGCCGCGGGATACCCCGCGCGCGAATATTATCGAATGCCGCGAGCTTGGCGCGTACGTGACGCTCATTGATGGGCTGATCACCGACTGCGGTGCCGAGATCGCGCGCCGCAAAGAGAAAGAAGAATGGTTCGATCTTTCCACGCTGAAAGAGCCGTATCGCATCGAAGGCAAGAAGACGCTCGGTTACGAAATTGCCGAGCAACTGGATTGGAAATTACCGGACGTGATTTTGTATCCAACCGGCGGCGGCACCGGACTCATCGGGATGTGGAAGGCGTTCGACGAATTGGAAAAGCTCGGTTGGATCGATCCGCCAAAGGACGGATTCGTCGTGGCGAACAACAAACGGCCCCGCATGTTCTCCGTGCAAGCGAGCGGCTGCGCGCCAATCGTCCGCGCGTTTGAAGTCGGCGAAAAATTCGCTGCTGAATTTCCAAACGCACACACGCTTGCGTCTGGTCTGCGCGTCCCGAAGGCGATCGGTGATTTCATCATGCTTAAAATTCTTCGCCATTCCAAAGGTGGCGCGATCGCAGTCGATGACGAAGAAATGATCCGAACTGTTCGCGAAGTTGGTTCCAAAGAAGGCCTCTTCGTCGCGCCGGAAGGGGCGGCTTGCTTCGCCGCGCTCAAAAAACTTCGCGCATCCGGCAAGATCGACATCGGCGAGCGGGTCGTGATTTTCAACACCGGTTCCGGCATCAAATATCTCGACATTTTCAAGTCGTAGTCCTTGTCATTTCGAGCGAAGTCGAGAAATCTCTTACTATTTCATGGAAAAGAAGTTCCAGATCGCCGACGATATCGCGCACGCGGAAACGCTGCCCGCGGAGGTATATGTCGATCCTTTGTGGTACGAGCGCGCCAAAGAAAAAATCTTCGCGCGCTCGTGGCAATTCATCGGCGAAGCAACGCAAGTGAAAACGGCCGGTCATGTCCGGCCGTTCACGTTGCTCGAAGGTTGTCTCGATTTATCTCGCCGTGCTCGTTGCGCGGCTGGTCGGATTGCACATCGGGCACGGAAACGATCCGCGCTCGCGCGAAAGTTGATCCGCGCTCTTAAGTTTTAACTCAACGTTTCCGCAAGCGAAGCGGAAACAACATCGACACTTGTTCGCGATATCTTCGGTAATTGTCGCCGTAGAAGCGAATCAGGTCGCGCTCTTCAAATTGAATCGCGACGAGAATGTAAGCCGTGGTCATGATCGCGAAGAAAAGATGACCGGTCGTCATGCGCGGCGTCGCCCAGAACGCGATGACGAATCCGAGATAAAGCGGATGCCGCACCATTTTATATAACGTCGGCGTTCGGAATGGCGGTGGCTCCTCGTGTTTCCCGACGAGGTAGTTATAGACCTGCTTCATCCCGAATAGGCCGAAGTGATCGATGAGATAAGTTGAAACGAGCACCAGGCCCCAACCGATCCAAAATAAACCTGTCAGGATGGCGCGACCATTTGGATTGCGCACATCCCAGATTATTCCTTTCATCGGCTCCCATTTCCAATAGAGAAGCAACAGAATCAGACTGGCCAAGATTACGTAAGTGCTGCGCTCGACCGGTTCGGGCACGATTTTCTTCCAGGCGCGTTTGAACCATTGCCGCGCCATCACGCTGTGTTGCACGGCAAATAAACTGAGCAGGAGCGCGTTGATGATGAGCGCTCTTGTCAGCGGTGCCGCTGGTCCCGAATCGATCGTCTTCGGGACGAGGCCGATGTTGCCGACGAATGCGATCGCATACAGGAACGAGACTAGGAAAGTGAGGTAACAAACTAATCCGTAAAGAAACGCGAGAACTCGACCAAACATATTTGATCTCCTTTCGATTACTGGTGGGTCTGCGCCGAGTAGGATGACAACCTACAACCCGCGTGACAAGCCTAAAGCATAACTAGGAGGCAACCCGCTGTTTTCAGTTACTGAACTTTGTAGTGCACCGTGTCGATCAGTGCGTCATTTAGATAGACGTCGATCTTGTAATCGCCGGCCGGGAATTTCTTGCTGTTGGTGTTGGAAAGCGAGAAATCGGCCCGCGGATTCGGCATGTCCAAAATCAATTCCTTTTCCCAAAATTTCTGATTGCTCGCGCTGCCGGCTTTGAGGTTCGTCCAAACTGTTTTGACGTGCGCGCCCGAGTTTCCCTCGCTCAGCGTGACCACGACGTGTTCTGGGTTGTCGGCGCGCTTGAAATTCTTCACCGGTCTTAATTGATCACCCTCTTCCCGAGCGAGCTGGATCGACTCGACTCGAACATTTGCGCGGGCCGCGCTTTTTTTCGTCACGGGCTCTTCCGGCTCGATGCCGGGGGTTGATTTAAGTCAATCGTTTCTCCGCTACCCTCAACCTGGACGTCTAGCTTCGAAAAGACCCATGTGTCCTCAGATTTTGTCGCCACTGCATAAATCGTCGCTTTTCCTTTTGGTCCGGAAATCGGAATCGCGATGTCCGCTTCGCCGGAGGTTCCATTCACGTTTGTCTTGCCAGAAGCGAACATTCCTTCGCTGATCGGAGTTCCGAGCGCGGCCACAACGCGTTGGTCGCTTTTTGCGCGGGCAACCCCAATTTTGTAAACGTCCGACGATTTCATGACGCTGAAAACGAGAAAGACGATGCATCCAACAAACAGCACCGCCATGACGATGAGCGTCAGGCAACCGGTAAGAACAAGCCATTTCCAGTTTCGCTGCCACCAATTTCCGCGTGGTGGTTGCGGTGATAATGGCGGTGGGGTCGCTGAGGAGTGCGCTTCCATCGAACCATTTTTTGCCTGTCACCAAAATTTAAGTCGAGAGATTTTATTTGCTGAATTGGCGGCAGACTTTCTCGGCGAATCGCCGAGAAACGCTAAATGAAATCCGAATATGACAAGCGGCAGTTCGTCTAAGTATAAATGAAGAAGTTAATACTCAGTATGGCATTGGCAGTCGCGGCTCCGTTCGCGTGGGCACAGGTTTCTGAAACCACCACTACTACGACCACGACTGAGGGTACCGGCACGATCACGGAGTTTTCTCCGGGTAGCACCATCGTGCTGAAGGAAAGTGCCGGCCCGAGACATTATCGCTTCGGCAAAAAGGTCGTTTATGTGACCAGAAGCGGTAAGGAACTCGACGAAGCAACTGTCCGCACACGCGTCAGAGTGGGCGTGCCGGTGCGCGTTCACTACGTGAGTGAAGGCGACAACATGCTCGTCGACCGCGTGATCCTCGACGAGGATTAATCGTTAAAATCGAGAGAAACTAACATTCGCGCCTTTTTTGCTTCGCCGAATCTTCGCGCGGAGCGGAAAGGCGCGTTTTGCGTACCGGGTTGATCAGTCGGCATCCCAATGCTCGGCGATCATGCCGTCCTGCACGCGGAACATGTCGAACCCAAGCGCTTGGTGGTGCTGACCGTCACGCCCGGTCCAGGTTTGTCGCACGTAAATCACGACCACGTCGTTCTCGCCGACTACATTCAACAGCTCGCGCTTGTAGTCGGGCGGAAGTTTTTGGGCGAAACGCTCGCGGAACGCGTCCATGAAACCCTTCAGTCCAGTCGGCACTTGCGGATTGTGCTGAATGTAATCCGCCCGCAAAAAGCGCGGCGCCATATCGACATCCCGACCGATTAGCACCGTCGTATAAAAATTCCGAACGATCTCCTTATTGCGCGCCGTCAACGCGTCATCAGCCGAGGCTGGCTTTGTAGAAACCGCTAGCGCAAATCCAAAAGTCAATATTCCCAAACGTTTCGCAATTCCTTTGAACATATACATTTCCTTTATTTCCTTCGCCTTATTGACCGCAAAACTGCGCGGAGCGTTCACCAGATATTTGGGTAAAGGAAAAGAGGAACGCAGAAAAATTATTTCTCCTGATAATATTCCTTCTTTACTGGTTAGTGTTTAATCTGTGAAAGCTGTGGCTAGACTTTGTCTCTCGATTATCGGTTTACTATTTGCCCTCGCTGGACCGAGTCTCGCGAATTCGTTTCGCGACGATTCACACTACGTTTCGCTCGGTCCGCGAACCGGCTACTACGTTGTCCGCGACACGAGCGATCCGCTCCGGCATGGCTACGGCGCGGACGTCCTTGCGTTTCGGTTCAATCAAGCCGGCCGATTGATTGCCGCGCCAGCCTAAATCGCGAACGCGCAGCTCAATGAATTTTACACGCGACGCGTCGTCCCGACGGCTTCGTCTATTATTACACGCTCGACGTTTTCAATCCGTTCGAACAATTCGGCCACGGCCGCCGCTAAGATCGACAACTAACATTCGCGTCCTATCTTCGCCGGGCGCTTGATCTATTAAGAACAACCGTGTATATACACGCATGTCGGTTTCGCCCGTTGCTTTTAGCGCTTGTCGCACTTGTGCCTGTGCTGCTCTCCGCCACGCCACCAGGGCATTGACTCAGCATTATGAGGCCCATTTTCAAGGCACCGGCCTCCGCGCCACGCAGTTCACCGTCCTAGCCACCCTTGTCCAGACCGGTCCGCTTTCCATCTCAGAACTGGCCGAAATACTCGGTCTTGAGCGCACGACATTGTCGCGCAATTTGCGCCTGATTGAAAACAGAGGCTGGATTCGCGCGCTAGCCCACAACGATCAACGCGTCAGAAAGATGGCGCTGACACCGAAGGGCAAAAAGAAGGCGGCGGCGGCTTTACCAATATGGCGGCGGGCCGATGCCGGCGCAGAAAAAGTATTGCGGCGATTCGGATTGCAGTCGCGCCCGTCCCGGCCACCACTTCGGGTAAAATGATTTTTTTGTATGAAATGTGTATATACACGTTTGACCAGAGGAGCAGTGCTCGCACCAGATGCCGGCTCACGCGCAGCACCATTTAACCCCGCCGGTTTGGAGTAACCTATGAACATTGACCTTATCGCTGCGATTGGATCGACTGTCTCGGCTGCAATCGTCATTTCTGCTCTGTCGATCGGTTTCGGCTCTACCGCGGCGGCGCGAGTTCGCATTGCGGTTTCGCTTAGTCTTTGGTTTGCCCTCGTCGTGATTTTGGCGGCGACGCGAGCGTTATATTATGAACACGGGCTGGGCACGCCCGCCCTCGGTCTTGCGCTTTTGCTTCCGATTGTTGTCCTCTGTTTGGTTGTCGCGCGCACAAATTCGCTGCACGAAAATTTCCAACGTGTGCCGATGTGGCTGCTCATTGGCGTCCACGTCGTTCGCATCCTTGGCATCACCTTCATTGTGCTTTATGCCGCGCATCGATTGCCCGCGCCATTCGCTCCAGTCGCCGGCTGGGGAGACATTTTTGTTGGAGTAACCGCAGTCCTCGTCGCCTGGCTGGCCTACGGTCAGCGCGCAAGCGCTCGGCCTATCATCTGGATTTGGAATCTAGTTGGAACGCTCGATCTGAGCGCCGCGATCGGCTTAGGCGTGACTTCGTCGCCCGGCCCAGCGCGGTTGATTTTCTCCGAACCGAGCTCGGCCATCATGACAACGTTGCCGTGGCTTTTGATTCCCGGTTTTTTGGTTCCACTTCTGTTTGCAGTTCACATCGGCATTTTTGTGCGATTGCGGCACAGTCGGTAAGATCGACAACTAACATTCGCGACTTTTCTACTTCGCCGAATTTGTTTCGCGCGAAGCGGAGAAGCGCGTTTTGCGTACTGCTTTTAACCGCTGATTACGCGGATGAATCATGACCGAATCGATGAATCCGATTCGCTCGTGGAGATTATTAAGGTGCGAGGGCCTTTATTGGGTTATACTAGGCAACTGCCGCATCTATTTACCTCCCTGGTTCGCCGAATTCCTTCGGAAGCACGAACCGGGATGGCCTTTCGCTGCAATCACTGCAGCAAATCAGTAAACTAGAAAGTGAGTTTCTATGATTAAGTCAATCGTTAGTATCGCGTTTGCCACAGCCCTTATGGGTTCGGTGGCTTTCGCGCAAACATTCGCGTCCTCCACCAAGGTTGCGATGCAACCCAATGGAATGACTCAGACCACCACCACGACAACCGAAAGTTTTGGCACCGTCACGGAGTTTACTCCGGGCGATTCCCTGATCCTGAAAACCGAAGCAGCCGAACCGATGCACTACACGTTCAGCAAGAATGTCGAATACGTGAATGCACACGGAAAGGTGATTGAGGCCTCGAAAATCAGAAAAGATTCGAAGGTTCACGTTCACGTCGTCAAACAGGGCAACGACATGGTAGTCGATAAAGTGATCCTCACGCCGGACCGGCACTAAGCCCCGGCAGGTGTTGTTTGGCTAATCTTAGGCCAAGCTAGCAATTCAGCGCCTGGCGGATCGAGACAGTGCTCGCCGCCAGGCGTTTTGTTTTCTTCGACGTCAGCCTTCTGATCTCTGACGTTTGGCTTCTGAGTTCTGTCATTCAGCCGCGGATCACGCGTTTCCTCAATGTACGCAAGATTAGGGTCGACTCTGACAATAAGCGGTGAGCGCGATGCCCCAGGATGGCTTTAACTCAATCCAGAAAGGCAAAAAAATGAATACATTAATTACATGGAATCAGCTTAGAGAGATGGAAGAAGCATCGCAAAATCGCTTCAACCGTTTCTTGGGCGGATTTCCGAGCAGAATAGGCAGTGGCGAGACCCACAGCCTGACAGTCGCAGATTGGTCGCCGGAGGTTGATATCAGTGAAGATGATCGCGGGTATCTCCTTAAAGCTGACCTGCCTGAAATGAAGAAGGATGACGTGAGGGTAACAGTCGAAGATGGCGTCCTCTGCGTTTCCGGAGAGCGTAAAAGCGAGAAGGAAGATCAGAAAAGAAAATTCCATCGCGTCGAGCGTTCCTTTGGTAATTTCCGACGCAGCTTCACGCTGCCTGAAGACGCCGATAGCACGAAAGTGACGGCGGACTTCCGCGACGGAGTGCTGAAAGTGCACCTCCCAACAACGGCAAGACCAAAATCAAAAGCCATCGAAGTTAAAGTGGCGTAATACTGACGGCGAGCGTGCGGAAAGTTCCGTGCGTTCGCCCCACCAGTGTAAGGCAGCTAATTGAGTCGCCTGTTGCCTATACCGAGCGTCGCAGCTTCGGAAGCGAGTTGCGAAATTGCGTCGGCGAGCGACCGACGATTCGCTTAAACGCGCGATTGAAGTTGGTCATGGATTGAAATCCGCAGGCGAAGGCAGTTTCGCTGATTCGCGAGTTGGGATTGAGCAAAAGCGTCTTCGATTTCTCCACTCGGACTCTCGAGAGGTAATCGATGAAATTCATCCCGGTCGCTTTCTTGAACATCTTGCAGAAGTAATGCCTGCTGATGTTAGCCGCGTGGGCTACCCGCCCGAGCGACAGCGGCTCCGCCTGATGCTTCTCGATGAATTGCCGCGTTCGCGCCATGTTTGCGGACTCTTCCTTCTCGCGGCCTACCACCAGCTGATTCGACAAGATCGAAAGGTGTTGCGCAAAAATACTGAGGAGCCGCAACATCGCGCGATACCGGACCGGCGATAAGACGCACGTCCGAAAATAAGCCCGCTCGAGTTGCTTCCAATCCGTCTTGTAGCCCCAAGCGCGGAGCTGCCGGGTAATGGTCGCGAAGTGTTTCTTAGTCGGGTTCTTGAGCATCACCTCGCCGGTCTCGAGAAAACCAAGAATGTGGTCGCCTGCATACACCGGCACTGCACTTTCGGAGAGTCCGGCAAACCAGGTAACGGTGCGCGTTGTCGAGTCCGGTTCTCGAGACGCGTCGCTTTGGGCTCTTAAACACGCGGCGCGAGCCTTGTTGAAACGAGCCAGAATTGACGCAAGTGAGTCGTGATCCTCTTTTCCGTGGTGCGCCGGCGACCACGAATCGTGCCCTCGGATATTCAACGGCAAACCCATGGCCTCGCTGAATGCCCGTTCGTAATCTTTGAAAATCTGCGAGCGCGAAAGATGTCGCATCACTTCCTGATCAGAGGATCGGGATCCGTTTCGTTTGCTCCTTACGCCTTTCGAAATTCTACCGGCCTCGCCCTTCATGCCGGCGTTGCCTCGGCCCTGTTTGCGCAAAACCATCAATTGATTGCTGCTCAACGGCAGCATCGCGCAGGCGTTCGTCACCCGGCACAATAATGCAGCCGCTTAAGATCGTCGCGGTTTCTTTCTCGATCGATTGTCGATCTCGTCACTCCGAGCGAAGTCCATGAATCTTTTATTGTTTACCTGACTCGGGTAAACTCGACCTTGGAACCGCTGGATTCCCGGAAGGTCATGTGATCACGCGAAATTGTAACTTGATAAACGGACTTCTCGAACGGTGTCTCAATTTTCACTCGATCGCTATCTCCAAAACTATATCTGCCCCGAGTGCTGCCGATAACGACTAGTCCGTTATCAGCGAATTCCCAAACGACCGAGTTCGGATCGGACGACGTCCGCCATTTACCGACAATCTCCCGAGAAGGACCACCGCAAGCGGCGAGGACCGATAACAGAACTGCAACTGCGCTGATTAATAATAGAAACGGACGTCGACTGAAGCTGCGTGACATAACCGCCCGCAACAGTCCAACGAAATTACTTCTTCTTCGACTCTTTTTTCGACTCGCGCTTGGATTCCTTGAGCTCTTTCGCTGGCTTTGGTTCTTTAGCGGCTTTCTTGGCTTCGCCCGGGCGATATTCTTCCTGCTCGGCGGCGGCGAACGCTTTCTCCAACCCGACCATGTCTTCGCCGGGACGGAGCGTGTCGAACGTTTCCGCTTCCTTGCGCAATTGTTCTTCGGAGTAATTGGCGGCTTTGATCGACAACCCAATCCGGCGCTCGACTTTGTCCACTTTGATCACGCGCGCTTCGACTTCCTGTCCGACCTTGAGTACGTCTTTGACTTTCGCCACATGCTCCTCGCTCAATTGCGAGATGTGAACGAGCCCATCGATGTCGTCCTGCAATTGTACGAACGCGCCAAAACTCGCGAGTTTGGTCACGTTGCCTTTAACCAGATCGCCGATCTTGTATTTCTGATCGATGTTCTTCCACGGATCTTCGCTCAGTTGTTTGATGCCGAGACTGATCCGCTGATTCGTTTTATCGATGTCGATGACTTCGGCTTCGACTTCGTCGCCTTTCTTAAAGACTTCACTCGGGTGATTGATCTTCCGGGTCCAACTCAAATCCGAAACGTGAATCATTCCGTCGATTCCCTCATCGAGCTCCACGAACGCGCCGTAAGCGGTCATGTTGCGAATCGTCCCTTTGACCCGGCTGCCGATGGTGAATTTATGTTCGATTTCGTCCCACGGATTCGGTTCGAGCTGGCGCAGGCCCAACGAAATTTTCTGTTCCTCTTTGTTGACGCCGAGAACGACGGCTTCGACCTCCTGGCCAACCGTCAAAATATCGGACGGCCGCATGATTCGTTTTGTCCACGAAAGCTCGGAAACGTGAATGAGACCTTCGACGCCTTCCTCCAATTCCACGAACGCGCCATAAGGAACGAGGTTTGTAATTTTGCCTTTCACTCTCTGACCGGCGGGGAAGCGCTCCTCAATCTGGTCCCACGGATTTTTCTGAGTCTGCTTCAGGCCTAACGAGACGCGCTCTTTCTCTTTATTAATATCGAGGACCTGGACTTCGAGTTGTTGTCCAACTTTCACCAGCTCGCTCGGGTGCCCGAGTCGGCCCCAGGTCATGTCGGTGATGTGGAGCAATCCGTCCATGCCGTCTAGATCGATGAACGCGCCGAAGTCGGTCAGATTTTTCACTGTGCCGGTAACGCGGTCGCCCACGTTCACGCCGTCCATGAATTTCTGCCGTTTTTCGCTCCGCTCCTGCTCAATCAACTCGCGCCGGCTCAACACAACGTTGCGGCGATCGTCGTTGATTTTGACGATCTTGAAATCGTAAGTGTTGCCGACGAACTGCTGCAAATCTTTCGGCGGCACGATGTCGATCTGCGACGCGGGCAAAAATGCTTCGACGCCGATGTTCACCATCAATCCGCCTTTGACCACGGATTTAACCTTGCCTTTGATCAGGCCGTCTTGTTGAAACACGCCGGCGATCTTGTTCCAGTTCTGGCGATAGGCCGCTTTCTCTTTGGAAAGCACAACCATGCCCTCGTCATTCTCGAGTCGCTCGAGCAATACGTCGACTTCGTCGCCGACTTCCAAATTTTCCACGTCCTCAAATTCCGCCAGCGAAATGACACCTTCCGATTTGTATCCGATGTCGACCAGCACTTCGCGCGGGCGAACTTCCAAAATACGTCCTTTGACGATGCTGCCTTCCCGGAAATCCGGCATTGGCTTCGACATTACATCCTGCATTTGCACCATAGTTAAAAAGGCCTCCTTCGGGCACAACGATCCCGCCCTGGCGGGATCGATTTTTTCCGTGCAGCTAAAGTATCGGAAAACGGAGCGCCATAGTATGTGTTTTCGCGCGATTGGTCAAACGCTGATCCGTGAGACGAGATGTTGTTGAGAGGGTTGGCGTCGCCTTCCCTAGTGGCTGCTCGGAACTCTGCTCGTGGTTTTCCACTTGTCCCTTGTGCGTCGCATTTCCACCGGCGTGCCACGGGTACAGACATCGCACCAATGCCGTTTGGCTGTTTCGAGACGCTTTCGCACGCCGCACACTTCGCACTCGAAGACTTCTGTCGACGTTCGTCTGCTTGTTGATGGCATCATATTCGCCTCGTTTCTAGGCCGATTGTTCTCCCTACGCTAATTTCGGCGGAAACACAACTCGAAGTCAGCGTTGAGCAGACTGCGTTTCTCTCCATATTTGGGACATAATGTCGGTCTTGCGGATGTCGATTTTCGCGGCGCTTTTTGCGCTCAATTCCCTGCGTGCTGAATCGCCCGCTGAACAAAGAGTGACCGAAGCGATTAAGTCGCCGGATTTGAGCGTGGTTCATCTTTGGGCGCCGTGGTGCTCCAATTGTCAGGCCGAACTCAAAAGCGGCGGCTGGTTGAAAATGGTGAAAGACAATCCGCAGGTAAAATTTTATTTCGTTTCGGTTTGGAACGACGGCGGAGATGGAAAATCGATGCTCTCCAAATTTCAAATCGCCGATCAACCAAACGTTACTGCTCTCGCCGATCCCGGGCCGCGCCGTGGCGAGGCAAAGATCAAACAGTTTGCCGGAATGCCGCTGTCCTGGATTCCGACGACCTGGGTCTATAAAGGCGGCGATCTTCGCTACGCTTTGAACTACGGCGAAGTTCGGTTTGATGTGCTCCAACAATTTCTCGAAGACAGCAAATCGGAATGGTCGCATAAGGGCGAACCTAAATTGCAGGAATGATCGAAGTTCCCACCGCCCCAACAATCGCTTCGAAAAAGCCGCCGGCGATTCTCTCGCTCATCGGAGAAACGCCGCTGGTTGAAATCACACAGTTCGACACCGGCCCGTGCCAGCTCTTTTTAAAGTTGGAAAATCAAAATCCGACCGGCTCGATCAAAGACCGCATCGCATTGTCGATGATCGAGGCCGCCGAGGAGGAAGGGAAACTTGAATCCGGCGGGACGGTGATTGAAGCGACCGCCGGGAATACGGGACTCGGCCTCGCGCTTGTTGCCGGGGCGAAAGGTTACCGCGTCGTGCTCGTTATCCCGGACAAGATGTCGCAGGAAAAAATTTCGCACGTGCGCGCGCTCGGAGCAGAAGTTGTGCTGACGCGATCGGACGTGACGCGCGGGCACCCCGAATATTATCAGGACGTCGCCGCGCGCCTGGCCGAAGAAATTCCGGGCGGTTTTTACGTCAATCAATTCGGCAATCCGGCGAACCCGCTCGCGCACGAGCGCACCACCGGCCCGGAAATTTGGGAACAAATGCGCCACGATGTCGATGCAATCGTTTGCGGCGTCGGCTCGGGTGGAACGTTGACTGGACTCGGCCGCTTTTTTAATCGCGTCAAACCGCGTCGCGGAATTGAAATGGTTCTGGCCGATCCCACCGGATCTGTTCTTTATGAATATGTTAAGACCGGAAAGTTGGTGGAGTCCGGCAGCTGGGCGGTCGAAGGCATCGGCGAAGATTTTATCCCCGAAATCGCCGACATGTCGCTCGTGACCGAGGCGTTTGAGATTGATGACGAAGAAAGTTTCGCGATCGCGCGCGATCTTCTGCGGAAAGAAGGAATCTTCGGGGGTTCGTCGACCGGAACGCTGGTCGCGGGCGCGCTGCGTTACTGCCGGCAGCAAACGCAACCCAAACGCGTCGTCAGTTTCGTGGCTGACACCGGAAACAAATACCTTTCCAAGATGTACAACGATTTCTGGATGGCGGAGCAGGGATTCATTCACCGCCAGCCGCACGGCGATCTCAACGACTTGATTTCGCATCGTTATGAAGCCGGCGAAGTCATTTCGGTCGGACCAACTGACACGTTGCTCACCGCGTTCAAACGGATGCGCGACGCTGACGTTTCGCAGTTGCCAGTTGTCGATCAAAGTGGACGCGCGATCGGAATTCTCGATGAGTCCGACGTGCTGGTGAAAGTGCATCGCGACTCAACCCACTTTAACGATCCGGTAAAAAACGCGATGACCGACCGGCTCGAAACGCTTCCGCCCGACGCAAAGATCAACGACTTGCTCGAAGTTTTCGACCGCGGCCGCGTCGCCATCGTGATGGACAGCAACAAATTTCTGGGGCTTATCACGCGGACCGACTTGCTTTCCTATTTGCGGTTGAACATGCCGAAGTCCTCGGTGCCGCCGCAGCGCGAATACAGTTAACAGTCTATTACCCGCGAATCACGCGAATCCGCGCGAATGATTCAGAAACCAAGTCGAGAAATTCTTTTCCTTATTCGCGTTCATTCGTGTAATTCGCGGGTAAAATAAGTTCACATGAAGAAACAACAAGAGTTTGCCACCCGCGCGATTCACGCCGGTCAGGAGCCTGATCCGACAACCGGCGCGATCACGACGCCGATTTACGCAACATCGACCTACGTCCAGGAAAGTCCCGGCAAGCACAAAGGCTATGACTACTCGCGCTCGATTAATCCGACTCGTCTCGCTTACGAAAAGTGTGTCGCGGACCTCGAAAGCGGAACGCGCGGTTTTGCATTTGCTTCGGGACTCGCTGCCATGTCGACCGCGCTGGACTTACTTGAAACCGGTTCACACATAGTTGTCAGCGACGATCTTTACGGCGGAACGTTTCGGTTGTTCGAAAAAGTTCGTCGTGGCTCGGCGAATCTCGATTTTACATATGTCGATCTAACGGACGCGTCGCGCTTCGAGTCGGCTATCAAGGAAAATACGCGAATGGTCTGGATTGAGACGCCGAGCAATCCGCTGCTCAAAATCATCGATTTGGAAGCGATCGCGAAAATTGCGCGCGAAAGAAAAATTCTTTCGGTTTCGGACAACACGTTTGCCACGCCCTGGATCCAGCGGCCGATCGAATTCGGTTTTGATTTGGTGATCCATTCGGCGACCAAATATTTGAACGGCCACTCCGACATGATCGGCGGAGTGACCGTGGTCGGAGACAACAAGGAACTAGGCGACCGGATGTGGTTTCTGCAAAACTCGGTCGGCGCGATCGCCGGCGCGTTCGATAGTTTTCTCGTGCTGCGCAGTTTGAAAACTCTCGCGCTGCGGATGGAGCGACATTGCGCGAACGCCCTCGAAATCGCGCGTTGGTTGGAAGAACAACCGCAGGTGAAATCAGTCAGCTATCCTGGATTGAAATCGCATCCGCAGCACGATCTCGCCCGCACCCAAATGCGCGGTTTTGGCGGAATGGTCACGATCGTTTTAGAAACGGATCTCGAGGGAACACGGCGATTTCTCGAGAACACCCACCTTTTCGCGCTCGCGGAAAGTTTGGGCGGCGTGGAAAGCCTCATCAATCATCCCGCGCTCATGACCCACGCATCCGTCCCAAAAGAACAACGCGAAGCACTCGGCGTCACCGATTCGCTTGTTCGCCTTTCAGTCGGCGTCGAAGATCTGCGGGATTTGGTAGACGATTTGCAATTCGCCTTCGCGGCGATTTGAGGTGGCTCGCGCGCTCCGTCGCGCGACGTCAGAATGGCGCCGAAGGCGCATTATTAGCATCGAGCAAGGGACTGCTCGATCCACCCTCGCGCTTTTTGCCGCTTGGTTTAACTTTGCCGCTCAATGGGCAATACCTTTGGCCAACTTTTTCGGGTGACGACGTTTGGAGAATCGCACGGCGGCGGCATCGGCCTCGTGATCGATGGTTGCCCGCCCAAGATCGACATCTCCGAAGCCGACATTCAACGCGAGCTGGACCGGCGCCGTCCGGGTCAAAGCAAAATCACGACGCAACGGCAGGAGGAAGATCGTTGCGAAATTCTTTCAGGAGTGTTTGAGGGCAAAACGCTCGGCACGCCGATTGGGATCCTGGTTCGCAATAAAGACGCGCGGCCGCAGGATTATGCCGAGGTCGCAACAAAATTTCGGCCGTCGCACGCCGACTTCACCTACGAAGCAAAATACGGAATCCGAAATTGGCAGGGCGGGGGCCGCGCCTCCGCGCGCGAAACCATCGGGCGCGTGGCCGCCGCTGTGGTCGCGCGAAAAGTGTTGCGCTCGTTTTATCCGAAGATCGACATCGTCGCTTACGTCACACAAATCCACGAGCTCGCGGCGAAGATCGACAGGTCGAAGGTGAAAACTGGCGATGTCGATGCAAACATGGTCCGCTGTCCGGACAAAGCGTCGGCGAAGAAGATGATTTCATTGATCGAGAAAACTCGCGCCGACGGCGATTCGTTGGGCGGTGTGATCGAATGCGTGGTGCGCGACGCGCCGGTCGGTTTGGGCGAACCGGTTTTCGATAAACTCGAAGCCGATCTTGCGAAAGCGATGCTCAGTTTGCCGGCGACGAAAGGTTTCGAGATCGGGTCCGGTTTTTCGTCTACGCGCATGCGCGGCTCGGAGCACAACGATCCGTTTGAAATGCGCGGCGGCAAGATTCGAACGTCGACAAATTATTCCGGCGGCATCCAGGGCGGGATCTCGAACGGCGAGGAGATTTATTTTCGAGTGGCGTTCAAACCGACTGCGACGATCGCGCGCGAACAGAAAACGGTTAGCGCGTCGCGCGAACACGCGAAACTCGCGGCCCGCGGTCGTCATGATCCGTGCGTCTTGCCGCGCGCCGTCCCGATGGTCGAGGCGATGGCCGCGCTCGTTCTGTGCGATCATGCGCTTCGTCAGCGCGCTATTGGTTTTTCAAAGGAATGAACTCGCAGCTTCAAGCCGCTTCCGGGTCGCCGCTTTGGCAGCTCGTGTTTGTTTCTTTCGCGCTCGCTTTGATTTTGTTCGAAGTTGTGCGGGGCTGGCGTCGCGGTTTGCCGCGACAAGTGGCGCGATTGGGCGCGCTCGTCGCCGCATATTTCGCCGCATATTTCGGCGGCAAATTTCTTGCGCCACTGCTCGGGATGTTTTTCAGGATGCCGGACGCGCTCTTGTCGATCTTCGCCGGCGCCATTTTCGCGCTCATCGTTTACGCGGTCATCAGCGGAATCGGGTCGGCGCTTTTTCGACGAACGAATCAACATGATTCCCTGATCGTTCGATTGCTTTACGGATCGACCGGCGCCTTGCTCGGGGTATTCTTCGGTTTGTTTCTGGTGTGGCTGATCGTCGTCGCGGTCCGATCGATCGGTTCCGTCGCTGATGCGCAGGTGCGAGAACAGGCCAGCGATTCAAGCGTGCTTCACGCCGTCGACGTGCGGCGGCGCTTTTTGGGCGAAGCGAATGAAGACCGGGCGCCTTTGACGACATCTTTGGCACGCCTCAAAAACTCGCTCGAGATGGGAGTGATCGGTAACGCGGTCAAGAAAGTCGATGCCGTTCCGCAAAAGACCTACGATGTAATCGAAAAGATTTCAGCAGTAGTGGCAAATTCTCAAAACGCGGAGCGATTTTTATCTTTTCCAGGTGCCCGAGAACTGAGTGAGCATCCGAAAATCATTGCCCTGCGCAATGATCAGGAGATCTCGCAAATGCTCGCACAGGGGCAGTTGCTCGAGTTGATTCAAGATCATCGCATTATCGACGCGGCAAACGACGCGGATTTGTGCGCGCGATTAAAAAAATTCGATTTAAACGCGGCGCTCAATTACGCGCTCCAGAAGCCGCAATGAATTACATAGCAACGATCGGTCTTGAAGTTCATGTTCAGCTGAAGACGCGGTCCAAAATGTTTTGCGCGTCTCCGGTGGAATTTGGAGCGGCACCGAACACGCACACTTGTCCAATCTGCCTTGGTTTGCCAGGCGCCTTGCCGGTGATGAATCACGAGGCGCTGCGCATGACGGTGCTGACCGGGTTGATGCTCGACTGCGACATCGCGCCGATCTGCAAGTTCGACCGGAAAAATTATTTCTATCCGGACATGCCGAAGAATTATCAGATTTCACAATACGACATGCCACTGTGCGCAAACGGCCGAGTGCCGTTGCACGATCTCGCTTATCCGAAAGACGCGCAGAAAAATATCGCGACGCCGGACAAGGAAGTGCATCTGGTTCGCATCCATCTTGAGGAGGATGTGGCCAAGAGTTTCCATTTTGAGACAAGCACCGGCATTGATTTCAATCGTGCCGGCACGCCCTTGATGGAAATCGTTACCCAGCCCGAAATCAATTCGCCTGAAGAAGCGTTCGCGTTTCTCACTTCGCTCAAGCAAATCCTGATCTACGGCGGAGTCAGCGACGCCGACATGGAAAAAGGGCAACTGCGTTGCGACTGCAACGTTTCGGTGCGGCCGGAGAAAGAGGCTGAGCTTGGAGCGAAGATCGAGATCAAGAACATGAATTCGATCAGCGGCGTGCGACGCGCGCTCGCGTTTGAAATTCAGCGACAAACCGAAGCGCTCAAGCGCGGAGAGAAACTTCAGCAGGAAACGCGCGGCTGGGACGATGCCGCTGGCGAAACGTTCCTGATGCGGACGAAGGAATCCGCGCATGACTATCGTTATTTTCCCGATCCGGACCTCGTTCCGGTGAAAAGTGAAGTGTTGCTGGCGGACGCGCGTGCACGCGTTCCGGAATTGCCGAAAGCAAAACGCGCGCGTTTCATCGAGCAATATCAAATCACGCCGTATGACGCCGGCGTGCTGGCGGACGATGTCGACCTGGCGCGCTATTTCGAAACGGCGGCCAGAGGCGCAAAGAAAGCGAAGAACGTCGCGAACTGGATCCTGAACGATTTGCAAAGCGCGCTCAGCACCGCGGGAAAAACGATCAATGATTGTCCAATTCCACCGGGAGCGCTCGACGATCTGGTCAACTTGATCGACAGCGGAAAGATAAGCGGCAAACAGGGCAAGGAAGTTTTCTCGGAAATGTTTTCCAGCGGAAAAGGCGCGGCCGCGATCGTGAAGGAAAAAGGGATCGAGCAACTGAGCGACACCAGCGCGATCGAGAAATTTTGCGATGAGGTGATCGCGGCCAATCCGAAGCCGGCAGCGGATTTTAAAGCCGGCAACGCGGCATCGCTCAATTTTCTCAAAGGCCAGGTGATGAAATTGTCGAAGGGCAAAGCGAATCCGCAGCTGGCGGGAGAGATTCTTGAAAAGAAACTAAAGGGATAGTTACGCGTTTTAATATCGCCTCTTTGTCATTCCGAGCGGAGTCGAGGAATCGCTTACTATTTGTGACCGGAAACATTTAGAGATGTCTCGACTTCGCTCGACATGACAAAAGAAGGAATGCGGATCTTAATCGCGCCGGACAAATTCAAAGGTACGCTGAGCGCGCGCGAAGTTGCCGAAAATATCGCTGCAGGTCTGCGCGATACTGTGGCCGATGCCAAAATCGACATCGTGCCGATGGCGGACGGCGGCGAGGGAACCGCCGAAGTAATTTCGCAGGCGCTCGGCGGTTCATGGTTGAACTGCAAAGCGCACGATCCGCTCGGGCGGGAAATCGAAGCGCGTTACGCGTGGATCGACAATCAGAAACTCGCGGTGATGGAGATGAGTGAAGCAGCGGGCATGCGTCGTTTGCGGCCTAACGAATTCGATGTCGATCTCGCGAGCACGTACGGTGTCGGCGAGATGATGTTGGACGTGGCGAGGCGAGGCGCGCAGCAAATCATCATTGGACTTGGCGGCAGCGCCACGAATGACGGCGGATTCGGAATGGCGCGGGCACTGGGATTTCGATTTTTTGCAGGCGCGAAAGAACTAGGCGGTCCAATTCACGAGTTGGAAAAGCTTACGCGTGTTGTGGCACCCTCACCTGCCGCTTCGCGACTTCCTCTCCCTGAGGGAGAGGATGGAGGTGAGGGCAAAGCGCTGGCAAAGATTATCGCGGCCGTGGATGTGCGAAATCCGTTGCTCGGAGAAAATGGCGCCACGCGAGTGTTTGGTCCGCAGAAGGGCGTCACGCCCGATCAAATCGAGAAGTTCGAACGCGCGTTAACAAGACTTGCCGACGTTGTTGCCGAACAATTCGGCTTCGATTATCGAGATGAGCGCGCCGCTGGCGCGGCAGGCGGGCTCGGATTCGGTTTAATGAGTTTCTGCGGCGCGAAAATTCGGCGAGGCTTCGACGTGGTTGCGGAATCAGTCGGGCTCGAATCCAAAATGAAAGATGTCAATATTGTCATCACCGGAGAAGGAAGTTTGGATCGACAAACACTCGAGGGCAAGACTCCGGCGGGCGTGGCCCGACTGGCGCGCAAGCTTGGCAAACGCGTTTTCGCGATGGTTGGTCGCGCGAGTGAAGATCGACAAGTGCGGGAAATCTTTGACGGCGTTTATCAAAACGCGCGGCCCGGCATGAGCAACGAAGAGAACATGAAAAAGGCAGCGCAGCTCTTGCACGAGAATGCGCTTGCGTTGGCGAAAGAACTCTAGCGGCGGTCTAGAATCGCTTGAAGGAGTCCGATGACGCTCCTACTTAATAATCTGCTGACTTAGTGTCAGCAAACTTGAGGCTATTAGCTCGAAGCCGAAGACTCCCATCGAAATAATCGTGCGAACTGTATTCACTTTCTCCCATGGCTTCCAGATTTCCACAACGTTTGCTGGCGGCGCAGAAGCGTTCCAAGTCATCAGTTTCTTATTAATCGGCACATTGACCGTGGCGGTGAGCACAAACACACAGATCGCTCCCGCAGCCGCCACAGCGAGCAACACAAATTCGAGGCTTCCAGCTGAAGAGCGAAGAAGAAGCAACCAAATTAAACTGCTGAGGACTCCAGCTATTTGCAGCACGGGCATGAACCGAACGTAGCAGGAGTGGACGACCTGCTGAAACTGGACAAACGAGGAAACGGGTATCGTTGGTGCGGCAACACTAGCTCCCATACGCCATCCCAAAAAAATACCGGCGAGAAGACCTGTGGAAAGCAGAGCGATGAAGCGGACGACAGCCATGAGGTTCATAATCTCTGCTTTTATCTTACTTAGAGTCGAGCTGACAGCTCATTTAGGATAAAACTAGCGGAAATGCGTTGGCGGTTTCGACGTTAGCAGCGCTAACTCTGCATTTTTTGGCCCAAAGCGGCTTTCATTTCGCACGTAGTGAGCGAAAATAGGCGGCTCATGCAGGAGATCCCTCCAAACGTGCTGACACCATTTGTTTTTTCCGATCCGGCCGGCAAACGCTGGCCGCGTCTACGGCTCATCTTGCTCATTTTCGGCGTGCTCGCTTTTCTCGGGACAGTGCTGTTTGTGCAAACGCTTTTTGTCGCGCCGCAAATGCGGGTGCCGTTTTCGTTGAGACAGTTGAAGGGACAATTGAAGGCGCTGCAAAAGCAGAACCCGGCTGGTCCGGTCGCGCCGAGTTCGTTGCTCTGGCAAAAGTTCGCTGCGGCGAAACAGGCTGCAAAAAAATTAGCGGGAGCAACGCCGACGCCCGCGCCTCCAGCGAAGCCGCGCAAGAAAGCGCCGCCGAATGAAGTGCGTCTCGCGTTTTACACCAATGGCGACCCCTACAGTTACTCGTCGCTGGAAGAGCACGCGTCGCTGATCACGCATTTGTGTCCGGAATGGATCACCGTTATGAACGGTCTCGGCGACATTCAGATTGACCCCGACATTCGGCTGCCGAAATTTTGCGCGAACAAAGGAATCAAGCTGATGCCGTTGCTGACGAATTTGGTCGGCGACGCGTGGCAACCTGAAGCGGTCGAAAATCTCGCGCACGGACCGGCGGATCGACAGGAGCGCTTCTTCGCAAAAGTGGTCGCGGCGTTGCGCGACGCGAAAGCCGCTGGTGTCGTGATCGACTGGGAACAAATCGATCCGGTTTACAAGAAAGACATCACTGCGTTCATCGACAAGTTTTGTGACGCGCTCCACAACGACGACAAAGAGCTTTGGCTCACGGTTCAACCGGGTCAGGAACTTGAATACATCGATTTCGACGAACTTTCGGACAATGTCGATCGATTCGTCGCTTCGCTTTTCGATGAGACCTCGGACATCGATCCGCCGGGGCCGCTTGGGTCACGGCCATGGTTTGAAGGGTGGCTGCATGTTTTGCTTGAAGGCAGCGATACCAAACAATGGATCATCACGCTCGGCAGTTACGGCTACGATTGGACGATCGGCGGCAGAAAAGCTGAGCTGATCAGTTTTCCCGAGGCGATGAGCCGCGCCTATAATGCGGAAGTCGAATCGGCTGAGGTAAGCGGTCCCAGTTACAATCCGTATTTTTATTTCGAGGACGCGGACAAGGAGCACGCCGTTTGGTTTCTCGATGTGATCACATTCTTAAACGAACTGCGCGAAGTGCGTGGACAAAAAGCGGGCGGATTCGCGCTCTATCGACTCGGCACCGAAGATCCGGCGATCTGGGACGCGCTGGCTGTTTCGAAAGATTTCAAGCTCGACAATCAGACGCGTGAAGCACTCGAAGTGTTGAAAGGCACCGACACGATCACCGACGTCGGCGAAGGCGAGATCGTGACTGTTGATGCAAGCCGCTCCGATGGAATGCGCAAGCTTGCGATAGACTCGGAAGGTTATCTCACCGCGAAATACACAAAGTTTCCAGAGTTCCCGACGCTTTACCACCAAGGTGCGGGCGGCGAACATCAGGTCGCGATTACCTTTGACGATGGTCCCGATCCGCAGTGGACGCCGAAGATTTTGGATATCCTAAAAGCGGCAAACGCAAAGGCCGCGTTCTTTTTAGTTGGAGTGAACGCGGAAAGATATCCGGGACTCGTTCGGCGAATCGTCAACGAAGGTCACGAGATCGGGAACCACACCTATTATCATCCGAACCTGGCGTTAGCCTGGCCCGAGCATGTCCGACTCGAACTGAACGCGACGCAACTTTTGATCGAAACAATTACCGGCCGCGCGACCACTTTGTTTCGTCCGCCTTACGCTGCTGACACGCAGCCATCACAGATGAGCGAGCTGATGCCCTTGCAAATTGCGCAGGAATTGAGCTATCTCGTTGTTCTCGAAAACATCGATCCGCAGGATTGGGCGAAACCGGGTGCGGACATCATCGTTCAGCGGGTAAAACAACAACGGCGCGATGGCAGCATCATTTTGTTGCATGATGCGGGTGGCGATCGTTCGCAAACTGTGGCTGCGTTGCCGCGGATTCTGGATTGGCTGCACACGCGCGGCGACACGATTGTCTCGTTGAGCACTTTGCTGGGAACAACGCGCGACGCGCTGATGCCGCCGTTGCAAACAACGAACCCGTCGTTGGCGCGGCTGGTCAGTAGCGCCGGGTTTCGCGTTTATCACGCGCTGGAGGAATTTCTCTGGGCTTTCATGATCGTGGCAACAGCACTGGTGGTCGCGAGAACGTTGGTGGTGATTTGGCTGGCCTACCGTTTTCGACGCTTACCGAGAGGCGATTTCGCGAAACCGGTCAGCATCGTAATGGCGGCGTACAATGAAGGAAAAGTGATCGCCGAAACACTGCGCTCGCTGCTTTCAACTGATTACAAAGGCGAAATCGAGGTCGTCGTGGTCGATGACGGTTCTCGCGATGAAACCGCTGTGGAAGTCGAACGCGTCGCGAATATCGATCCACGAGTGCATTTGCTGCGTCAGGAAAATCGGGGGAAGGCACGCGCGCTGCAGCGTGCGCTGGCGGCGGTTCATCACGGGATCGTTGTGTTCGTCGATGCGGACACACATTTTCAACGCGACACGCTTTCGTTGTTACTCGAGCCGTTGGCCGACGAAACAATCGGCGCGGTTTCCGGCCACGCTAAGGTCGGCAACTTGCGAACGTTCATCGCGCGGTGCCAATCACTCGAGTACACTTGCGGATTCAATCTCGATCGTCGTGCTTACACGCGCTGGAATTGCATCACTGTGGTGCCGGGCGCGATCAGCGCGATCCGGAAAGAAGCGATTGATCAGGCCGGCGGGTTGAGTTTGCAAACATTGGCCGAAGATACCGATCTCACTCTGGCGCTGCACAAAGATCGACAACGTATCGTCTACGTGCCGCAGGCGATTGCCTGGACGGAAGCGCCCGAATCTGTAGGCACGCTGGCGCGTCAGCGTTTTCGCTGGGCTTATGGCACGCTGCAATGTCTATGGAAACATCGGGACATGGTTTTCAATTGGAACTATCGCGCGCTCGGCTGGTTTAGTTTGCCGAGCGTTTGGTTTTTCCAAATCATTCTCGTCGCCATCACTCCGATGGTTGATTTGTTTTTGCTGGCCTCGCTTCCATTCGGCGCCTGGCGCGCGGTGTTGCCGTTCGTGATCACGTTTCTTTCAATGGATGTCATTCTGGCGACGCTCGCTTGCATTTTGGAACGCGAACCGGTCACGCGCGCATGGCGGATTTTACCGATGCGGCTGATTTATCGGCCGATGCTGAGTTATTGCATTTGGAAAGCAATTTTGCGCGCGATCAAAGGCGCATGGGTCAGTTGGGGCAAACTGGAGCGCACCGCGAGCGTGCCGGTGCGAGCGTAGGATTGAAATTCGCTGTTCTGCGTTTTCCTGCGCCGACCTTAGCCTTCTTTTGGCGCCAACGTCAACCCCTGCGAGCAACTGTCGATTCAAGCCACCAGGCTTATACTAACGCTGCGCTTTCTCCAATTGCTCCCTGCTGATCCGCTGTTTTTCGCGGCGGACGTCGTTCAGATGGCTCTGGAGGAGCGGTAGCTGCGATGCTTGCGGGTTTGGGTAATGGAGCAGAGTCCTATTATGCTTACCACCCCAGTACGCCGGCCCGGGTTGTTTTGCTTCTCCAATCCTCAACAGTAGGGCATTTTCTTCCTGTTGAAGCGCTGCGTAACGGTCTTGCAACGCCTGAATGCGATTGTTGGCCGCTTCTTGTTGAACCAAGATCGCATTGTTCTTTGCTGCTCGGTCCTCTCGTTGACGTTGGGCCTCCTCCTGCTGCTTTTGATATGCTGCATAATTAGCAGCCTGCTGGGCAGAGTATGCGATCGCTTTTTGCGGGTCATACCCGAAGCGGATCTGAATGTCCTTAGGCAATTCAGTAAAATAAACTTTAGAGATGCCCGACTTGCTGGTTAGCACGATGCCGTCGAGTTCGACCCGGCTAACTGTGGCGTCTTTGTATTCTTTTCCGTCAAGCGTTTTGAAGTCCTCTGCGAAGGCCGTTGATGTGAAAGATAGAATCAAAAATGTGAGAATTTTTCTGTTCATTTCTTTCTTCAACCTGGAGGTTTTCTGTTCTCATATTCGGGATTCTTCGGTCAAGGAGAATTCCTGGACCAGCGGAGCGTTTCTCCTCAACAGCAAGTCCCATACAACGCTCAACCAATGCGAATAACTTAGTGCAGTGCTGGACAACATTCGTCTTGCAGCGACCTTGCGAACTCAAATGCGCGCCGATGCAGTTTTTGGAGTGGCTATTGCACTCATTGGACTGACCTTGGCGCTGATCGGATGCCGAGAGCACGTCGCGGTCGCGCAAGTCGATCCAAACGGTCCCGTCGAGATGGTCATTCCACAGCATAGTGCTTACACCGGCGCGTTCATGGATTTCGGAGACGAAGAAGACGACGTCACGCTGGAGATGATCGAGGACTTCGAACAGATGGTCGGCAAACATCAAGCAATCATCGCGTCGTCGAGTTATTGGGGGGAGCAAACTTTTCCGACGGCAAACCTGAACGTCGTCTGGCGGCACGGTTCGCTTCCGCTCGTGTTTTGGTCGCCGTGGGACAAACCGTACGTGCAAAATCGTGGACCGGACAAATTCAACCTTATCGACATCATCGCCGGGAAATGGGACGCCTACATCGACAAGTGGGCCGATGGCGCGCGCGAATTCGGTCATCCCATGATTGTCGCTTTCGGAGTGGAGATGAACGGTGATTGGTTTCCGTGGTCGGGAACATTTTATGACGGCGAGGATTGGGATGACGAGGCCGACAATTGGAAAGGTCCGGAAAATTTTCGGCGCGCTTATCGGCATGTAGTCGATCGCGTTCGCGCCCGCGGCGCGACGAACATCAAATGGATGTTTCACGCCAATAATTATTCCTATCCGCTCGATACCTGGAATTTTGCGCCGGCTTATTATCCGGGCTCCGATTACGTCGATTGGTTAGGCCTGAGCGTTTACGGCCAGCAATTCAAAGACGAACCAAATCCGGATATTACGTCGTTGCTCGACTGGCCGTATCAGGAATTAAGCGGACTCGATCCGAACAAGCCGATCATGATTGCGGAATGGGCGACCGGCGAATTTCCCTACGAGCCCGGCGAACCAGGAATTCATAAACCGGAATGGATCAAACAGGCACTCGAACTCTTTCGGACGCGCTATCCGCGAGTGAAGGCGGCGGTGTACTGGCACGAGCGCTGGCAAAATGTCGATCAAACTTACAGCAATCTGCGCGTTAATTCGTCGGTCGAATCGCTCCAAGCTTACCGTGCCGGCGTGGCGAATCCGGATTGGTTAGGGAACCTGATTCTGAAGGCGTTGCCAAAAAAGTAGAAGTCGATCTAAGCGTTGTAGCAACCGGCCTGCGGCCGGTTTTGGTGGCGGCGCACAGCGCCGTGGCTACAGCTTATCGCCAGACGGCGAGAATACCGCCGAGCGCGATGCAGCCGAAGAAATGGTAGCTAGAATCGATTAACCAGACCTTAAACGGTTTCGTCTCCCACAAATATTGGATGGTCAGCGCTGTTGCTGAAAATCCAAGGCCTACACCGGCGCCGAGCTTTAGTCCGTGGCCGACATCGACGATGCCCGTCCTTGCAATTAAACGCGCCATGATCGCGGCGGCGACAAGATTGCAAATGAAATTGCCGATCATCTTTGGAGCCATCCCGCTGCGCTCGAGCTTCACTCCGTGTTGCTCGATCCCGGCCGCCCAGATTTTCCCGAACAAGGCCACATACCAGATGGCGCCGATGATCCAGTAAACTGCAGCTGCACAAATTATTGCTAACCAGTTCATACCGGCGGTTGTCTCAATCTTGTCGATCTAAAGCAAGGGAAAATCTGTGGCTCCGGTCGGGGGAAAGAAAATCAATTCAGTTAGACAAAATCCATGGTTGGCGGCGTCTTGATTATAAAAGACCGTGAAAAGGTCATGGAGAATGTCGCCACCGATGAAAATTGGAAGAATTGCTTTTCCCAGCTCGCGCCCGGCCTGCTGCTATTCGCGCGGCAATGGGCGCGATCGACAGCCGACGCAGAAGACATTGTCCAGGAGGCATTCGTCCGTTTCTGGCGAAAACAACATGACATCGCGAATCGCGGCCTCCTTTACGCGACTGTTCGCTCCATTGCTCTCGATTTTCTCCGACGCGACAGCCGGCGCGCTCGCCGCGAATCGACTGCCGTTTCCGAGACTGATCAGATGGTCCAGCCAATGTTCGAAGTCGAAGACGAAACTCAACGCGCTCTGGTCGCCGCGCTCGATCTTTTGCCTAACGAACAGCGCGAGGTGCTGGTGATGAAGATTTGGAACGACCTCACCTTTGCCGAAATTGCGAGTGCTCTTGAGATTTCGCAGAACACGGCCGCGTCCCGTTATCGCTACGCGCTCGCTGCGCTCAAAAAGAATTTACCCCCCGTATGAACGATTTTTCCGAACTTGAAAGTCAGCTTCGCAAACTTCGACCGATTCAACCGCCGGCGGATTTGATGTCGCGAATTGAGCGGGCGCTGGCCGAAGCTCGCCACGGCGAGTCTCTCCATTGGGGGAAAAGATCGACATCTACTGCCGGAGTGCTTCCGCGCGAACGCCGGTTTCATTTTAACTGGCTGTCGCTTGGCCTTGGATTAGCAGCTGCGGCTGCCCTTGTGTTGTTCGCGCGCATTCAACTCGACCGCCCGGCGAAGAAATTGCCCGCGCTCGCTTCAATCACACCGTCGCCGGAGCTTTCATCTGTAACTTCGACCGCGCAGTTTTTTCCGGCTGGTTTAACCCAGGTTGTTTATCACACCCGCGACGAAGGAGTTCATTTCCCAAACAATTCCGAACAGCCGATGCGTCGAGTTCGCTCGCACACCCGCGAGACGTTGCAGTGGCGAAATCCAACCACCGGCGCGTCTCTGCGCATTTCTTACCCGAGCGAAGAAGTTTCGCTCGTTCCCGTTACCGGCCAATGAACACTGCCTGTCCAACTCAGATTTTCAAAACACAAACTATGAAAACAAAATCCATCGCAACCATCGCCGCGATCGCGCTTCTGCCGATTGCCGCGTTCACCCAACCGCCGCCTAATCCGCCGAATCCGCCCAACCCGCCGGGTCCTCCGGGGCAGCCTGGTCAACCGCCGGGCGGACCTGGTGGAGAACGGGAACGCCATGAGAAAAAAGTGCCGGTCACTTTTCTCGGCGTCGAAACATCCGATGTCCCAAGCGTGGTTAGTGAACAGCTTGGCCTCGCGAAAGGTTTCGGTCTCGTCGTTGACTACGTTGTTCCCGATGGTCCGGCCGCCGCGGCCGGTGTCCAGCAGAATGACATCATCAAGATGTTGAACGATCAGATTCTGACTGAGCCGGATCAACTTTCAAAACTGGTGCGCAGTTTTTCTGAGGGGACGACCGTGACGCTCACTGTCTTGCGCAAAGGGAAGGAGGAAAAAATCGGGGTAAAGCTAACGAAGAAAGAAGTGCCCGAGCGACACGAGTTTGGTCCGGGCCGCCATCGCCACAATTTCAACTTCAATGGAATGGATTTCGGTGATTTCGGCATGAATGATTTGAAAGAGCAAATGGACCACCTGAAGGAACAACTCGGGAACGAAAAGCAGGGGATCATCCATGACGCGGTGATGACGGCCCAGGCCGAGGCGCAGCGCGTCCGCGAAGAAGCGCAACGCCGTCGTGACATGACGCAACAGATGCGCGATCAAGCACAACGAATTCGTGACGAAGCAAGGCGAGTGCGCGATGAAGCACGCCGCGCCGCCGGAAATGGCAATGTCACCATCACCACGGATCAAGATGGTGGACTGGAGACAACCAAGATCGACATCGGTAAAGCGCAGATTGTTTACTCGGACGACAAAGGCGAACTGCGGGTTGAGAAAGTTGACGGAAAAAAAGTCCTGACCGCAAAAGATCCGCAGGGATTGCTTCTATTCAGCGGCCCGGTCGAAACCAAAGAAGAGTTGGACAAAGTTCCGGCTGAAGTGCGCCAGCGTTACGAGAAATTGCAGCAAAACGATTTGCCGGCGGTGATCTCCGCGCATGAATCCGAGATGGAGAACGACAACGACGCGGACAACGAAGATGACAACGAAGCCGACATTCAATCGATGAATCAGATTTCGGTTAAACCTTCCAGCAACGCCGTTAATTTCTCATTCATTAAGATTTAACTTTAGCGGCAGCGAGAGACTCCGCCGAGCGCCTTAACCCCGTCGCGGCGGGACCGCTCGGCGGAGTTTTTTTGTCGAGCTTGAAGTCGTCGCTAGTAAACGTGGCGCGACGGGCGCCAGCGATATGCCGTCGTTAGGCCAACCTGGAAACGTCAAAATTGGCGCTTGACCCAAGATCGCCAAATCGGTTAGACGCAACGTTTGCCTCACGCCTAACCTATGTTGACCTCCAGACGCAGAAACATCCGAGCCGCAAAAACTTTCTTGCGACGTCTCTTTTTCGTCGCCGCGTTCGCTTGTGCCGCGCGTGTCAGCTACGCTCAAGGCGTCGACACGATCGTGGAAGTTCCCACCGCCGCACACAGGTCCGCGCTCATCGAAATCCCAACTGCGCAAAATCCCGCCGGCAATCCCGATAACAATGTCACAATGGCCGGCGAGTACAAGTCGACCAAAAACGTGGTCGAGCAGGAAAAGCCGGTTTTCTGGACCTGGTACAACGATGCTGGTTACGAATCGGAGTATAATTTTCGCGGCACAAACCTGACGCCGAATGCCGATGGCGCAGTGTTTGGCGACGTACGCGTGACAAAATGGAATTTCACGCTCGGTCTGTTTGGTGTCCACCAACTTGGTAATGCGTCCTCCCCGAGCTGGGCTGTCGGCGAAAGCGGAGGTGGCACAGCGGGAGGTAGCAATAATGTAAATCCGCCAGGTGCTACACCTATCCCTGAGACCCGGTTTCCAACGACTATTCAGACCCGGTTCGATGAGGTAGATGTTTTCTTGTCCTACAGGCTTTCGCTTGGCCCAATCGACGTGACAATTGGGGACATTGGATTTTTCATTGAACGGAAGGCGGAGACGTTTGAGAAAGACGTCCTTCCGGACCACGACTTTTGGAACATCCCGGACACGGACACGAACGTTCGTTTCGTAGGCCCTAATCCCACCGTTGGTAATGAGACGTTTGACCGTGCTTATATCACGTTAAGTACGACGAAATTGTCCAAGTACGTCACGCCGCAAATCACGTATTACCAGACGCTTTATAGCGCTGGGCAGGAGCCGGAAGCGGAGAATGTGATATTTTATAAGCCTGTGTTCGTTGACGAGGGTTTCCCATTTCATAGCCCTGGTCTTCCTCCCGGTTTCTTTCGCCCGCAGAATCCGCGCCCGAATGATGAACGCAATGAGGCTTTGGGCGGCTATTTAGAAGGAAGGGTGAATGGACATTTCCCGATCACAAATTGGCTCGACTTTAACCCATATACTATCCTTTCAGTGAGCTTCCGTGATCGGTCTGAGCCTGGAGGCACTTCGCTCGAAATCGCGCCAGCCGGGGACCCCCGCGGCGGAAGCGGCATTTATGGTGCGCACCCGTTAACCGGGTTTAATCACTTCCAGGCAGGAATTGAATTGCCTATTCATCTGCTTCATTTGGGAGGCTTCTCGAACACAAATTGGGCACCTCCGGACGCGCATCTTTATCTCGTGCCTTTCGGAGCGTATTCATATCACATTTCCAATCCAACCCCGGGAACTGATCGAAACGAGTGGTGGGGTGGCGCGAAGGTCGAGGTGACCTTCTAGAATCGCGGCGGGCTTCTCCGCGACGCCCAGGGTCTGACTTGTTTTTGTGTCTGACCGACAACTCATTTACGCGGCCTATTCGCCTGGGGCACCTGGCCACCATGGAGTGCTGCCGGCGTGCGCGTAATAACTGACTCTCCAGTCTTTCATCTCGCGCGAGGAACGATCCTTCTGGGTTGGTCGGCGGCGCGAGGCTGAATTCGCGCTTCGCTGCGTCGTCACGCTACCCGACCTGTGTAGAGACTTGTAGTCCGTCTCTTCGGTTGCGGAGCCGTCCTCCGCCTTGCACACCAAACCAGGCAGAAGTCCGATCGAGATCAGAAGGACCAAGGTGAAACGTTTCATGTAGTCTTAGACAACGATACAGGGTTTGGCGTTGCAGTCGCAATTCCTCCGCTAACCACCCGGTGCACTTCCTTCAAATTCTGGATGAGCGCGTGCCGGTTTACCATTCCCATCAAATACAGAATGGCCGGTCTGTTTTCCGGTTTGGTCATAAGAGTAAGCGATTTTATGTAGAACAGCGCCGTCTTGTCCCAGTTGCGTCTCTTCTAGAACATGGCCCGCTTTGTCATATTTATATAGGCTTTTAGACCGAAACTTCCCGTCGGGGTCAAAGATCATCCGACTGGTAAAACGTCCGGCGCCATCGAGTTCGTAGCGAACCTTCTCCCGCAACTTGCCGCTGCGCTCGGTGATAGTTGCGAGGGCTGTGTGATGAACATTATCGACTTCGTAAACGGTCTGCGAACCATCCGCGTTCACAGATGTCCCAGGCTTAGACGGTGGTTTTTCCGGTGTCTCAAAAATTGGCGCTGGGAGGCGGTGCGCTGAGATCAACACAAGCGTAACAGTAAGCAGAAGTCGGAGTGCTCGACCCTTAGCGACAGGAATGAACTTTCCTGATGCAACTTTTTCAAATAGCAAAAACCTTGGTGACGAAGCGTTCATGGCGCCGACAAAATGGCCCTGAAGGTTTCTGTGCCGTAGTTACACTCGTAATCGGCGGCTTTGCCGTCATCAGAGAAGCGTAGAGTGAAAGATTCAGGCTCCCAGATGACGCCTTCCGGTTGGGAGACGACTTCCCGGGTTTTGGCACGCAACGTCGCTCCGTCCCATACGGCGGCGAATTTCACAACAGTGTCTCCCCGCGTACTGCTTTGCGTCATCGTGCCGGATTTCAGATCTGCGCCAAGTTTGATGGTAAGGGGAACGCTGCCTTCGCTACCTTGAATTGTGCCTTCGTACAACGGCAGCGCCTTGGCGAGTGCTACCGTGGTCTTAAACAGCTCTTTCGAAACGAGTTGAGCCTTAAATTCCCGGGGCAAATAACCTTCCAAAACCAGGAGGAACGTCGCCGGGCCGGATGGAAATTCAATATTGCGCAAAGGCGTTACACCCAGCGAGTTTTCACCCTGAAAAACCTTAGCCCCGGGCGGTACCGTCGAGAGATCGATCCTACTCTTGTTGCGCTGCAGGACTATCGTTCCCAAATCAGTCAGTTGACCTTCTTTTGCCTCAACTTCTCTCGCGACAGGTTCGTAACCGTCGAGCTCGACAAACAGGGAATATTTGCCACTATTGGCGTCGAATGTAGCGGGGGTTTGCTTCGTCCAGCGGCCGAGCGTCACCGTCGCGCCAGGAGGCGAAGTGTTCACCTTCACACCACCGACGCCGGCCGCGTAGGTTGTGCGGCCTTGTGCCTCGCGCGCGCGTTCCGCGCTGGTTTGCGACGGAACTTGTTTCGGGCGCTTGTGAAATCTAAAATACCATCCGCTAGTTGCCGCAATGCATACCAACATGATGATTACGGCTAGAAGAGGAGCCCGTTTTGATTTTTTCGCCGGCGTTCGTTGTGCGCGACGGGTTTTTGGCGACGGCACTTCCAATCGGCTCGCGATTTCCGTAACTGATTGTGGACGTCGTGTGGGGTTCTTGGCTAAACAGCTCGCAACAACTTCTTCCCACGCCGCGTCAATCGGATCGCTCTCGATCTCGAGTTCTTTGCGCCTTTGTGCCATCGGCGGCGGAATTTTTTCACGGATCTGACGGTCAACGTTACCGGAATAAAAAGGAGGCTTGCTCGTGAGAAGCTCGTAAAAGGTAGCGCCGAACGAATAAATGTCGTCGAGATGATCGCCACGCTCGCCGTCGAGTTGTTGCGGGCTCATGTAAACCAACGTGCCGCTTTTGCTGCGGTGCATGGTGAGCTTGCTGACCGAATCGCTCAAACTGCGAGCGATGCCAAAATCAGAAACTTTCAGATTGCCGCGTTGATTTACGATTAGATTTGTGGGTTTGAGGTCGCGGTGAACGATGCGCGCGTGGTTGTGCGCGTAATCGAGCGCGTCGCAAAGCTGACTGACCCACTCCCTCAGCTCGTCCGGCTCGAAAACCTTGCGCGGCTTGTCTGCGCGCAAATTGGAAAGCGTGTCCCCGTCGATGTACTCCATCGAGATGCAACCTGAAGTTTCGTCGTGCACGAAATCGTAGATGCGCACAATATTCTTGTGGGTGAGCTCAAGGCTTCGTCTTGTTTCGCGCTTGAGATCGCTCAACACGGCCCGGTCGTGAATAACTAGATCAGGGAGAAACTTGAGGGCGACGTCGCGCTCTAACTCTTCGTCGCGTGCCAACCAGACAATTCCCATGCCGCCGCGGCCGAGCGTCTTAATTAAGCGGTAGCGATTGAAAAGCTTTTGGCCGCTAGCAAACTCATGCAACGTCACATCCAGCCCGTTGCCGGAAGCCCGAGAATTCACACCCTTAACGTAACGATTTTGACCTTAAAGATAAAGACTAAAGTAAGATATCGGCTTTTTCTTGTCGATCTTTGAGACGCCGTTTTATAAGATAGCGCCATCGTGGTGGACGAAAAGAGTCCTAAAGAGCGGCCGACTGCTCAGGAGTCGAACATCAAGGAAGGAGCGTGGCTGGAAGCGAGCGGCGACAAGTTCCCGATATGCGGCAGTTGTTCACTGGGCCGATCGCCAAAAAACTCCATTGTGCTCGACTCGCAAAAAGTGTCACGGCGACACGCCATTATCAACGTCCAGGACATTGGCGAGTTCTGGTTGATCGATCTCGGCAGCAGTAACGGCACTTTCCTGAACCATCGCCGCCTTCATCAACCAGTTAAACTTTGCGATCAGGACCAGGTTGTGATTGGCGACCGGATATTCATTTTCCATCAGCCGGAAGAGATTACGGATGATTATCGAACAACCTTTGCCCAGCGGACGATTCGCGAGATCGAGAATGTGCTGTGCTGGTTGCTCGTGGCTGACATTGAAAATTTTACGCCGTTGAGTCGCAGTCTAACAAGTGACGCGCTGGCAACTCTCATCGGCGGATGGGTTGCGACTTGCAAAGAAATCATCGAAGGGAACGATGGTAACATCGACAAGTACCTGGGCGATGGATTCCTGGCGTATTGGCGGGACACTTCAAACGCATCGAAAAGCATTGCCACCGCCCTCGATCAGCTGAAAGAAGCTCAAGCGCGAAACGAACCCCGCTTTCGTCTCGCCTTGCATTTTGGCTTTGTGGCGGTCGGAGGCATGCCCTCGATGGGCGAAGTAAGCTTGATGGGCAAAGATGTGAACTTCGTTTTTCGAATGGAAAAACTAGCCGGCTCGCTGAAAATTCTGCTGCTCACCAGTGCGGCGGGAAAAGATAAACTCGGCTCACTGATCAAGGCCGAGCCGGCCGGCGCGCACGAACTGAAAGGCTTCGAAGGCAAGCACGAGTTCTTTCGCTGCTGATAAAGCGGAGTTTTCCTTGTCGATCTTGAGCGGCCGGCTCTATTAACGCTGGCCGGCTCGCCACAAGGCGAGTCCGTCCGAGGCGGACAAGACCGACATGTTTATGCGCGTTCTTATTTTCGGTGCGGTTTTGCTTTTCACGAACGCTTCCCAGGCACAAACACCGACGATAGCGCCAACGGCTTCCCCATCGCTTGAGCAACGCGTGGCTGATCTGGAAGCTTACGTTAATAATGCGGCTCGCGGTTCGGACTCGGCAAACGCGAAAACTGCTTCCAACATTTCCGGCTCCGGTCCCGGTCACAACGGCTGGATGATGACCGCGTCCGCGCTGGTTCTCTTTATGACGCTCCCCGGACTGGCGCTGTTTTATGGCGGGCTCGTCAGGCAGAAAAATGTGCTGTCGATCCTGGCGCAATGTCTCGGCATCGCGGGACTGGTCGCGATTCTCTGGTGGGCAGTCGGCTATTCGCTCGTTTTTTCGCGCGGCTCGCCATTGATCGGCGGATTGAAATTTGCATTCCTTCGCGGAGTCGATGCCCAACCGAATGGAGATTACTCCTACTGGATTTCGCAAAATATTTTCGCGATGTATCAGTTGATGTTTGCGATTATCACGCCGGCCTTGATCATCGGTGCGGTTGCCGAACGGATCAGATTCGCTGCAGTTCTTGTCTTTGTCGGTGTTTGGATGTTCGTCGTTTATTTTCCGCTCGCCCACATGATCTGGGGGATCGACGGATTGATGAACGGCGTTTGGAATCCGCGCGCCAGAATTACCGCGATCGATTTTGCCGGCGGCACGGTCGTGCACATGTCGTCCGGCTGGTCAGCACTCGTGCTTTGCGCTTTGCTCGGGCCGCGGCTCGGTTTTCGCAAAGAAATTATGGCGCCGCACAGCATGGTGCTTTGCATGGTTGGAGCTGGAATGCTTTGGGTCGGCTGGTACGGTTTTAACGCCGGCAGCGCGCTCGGCGCCGATGGCATTGCCGCGAACGCGTTCATGACAACGACGCTGGCGACCGCGGTCGCGTCCTTTACCTGGGCGATGCTTGAGTACGGATTGGGCGGTAAAGCCAGCGTGCTCGGATTTTGTTCCGGCGCCGTCGCCGGACTCGTCGTGATCACTCCGGCGTGTGGATATGTCGATCCAACCGGCGCCATCGTCATCGGCGTGGCCGCGGGCGTGGTGCCATTTTTTGCGTGTACGAAACTGAAATCATGGTTTCATTACGATGACGCCCTCGACACTTTCGGCGTGCACGCCGTTGGCGGAACGATCGGCGCGTTTTTAACTGGATTGCTCGCCACCACGCATGTGAATCCGAATCTTTCCGCGCCCGCCGCGACTCAAACCGGTTTAGCTGCAATTGTCGGACGCTTTTTGTGGCTTGAGCAGTTGAAGGCGATCGTGCTGACGATTTTTTTGGCGGTCGTCGCGAGCGCGATCATTGGCGCGCTTGTTAACGTCTTCATTGGACTCAGAATCGCGCCTGAAATCGAGCGCCAAGGTCTCGACATTAACGAGCACGGCGAAGAGGGCTACATGGTTTCGGGGTAAAAGTTTCCGCCAAAAACAAAAACGCGCGACCGAATCCTCGATTGCGCGTTTTCGAAAACTTCTTCGGTGGCGAATTAGTTACCGCCGCCCATAGCGCTTTTGCCGCCGCCGCCGGCTTGATTTTGCATACTCTGAATCGCACTGCCATTAGCTCTTTGCAGGTTGTTGGCGCTGGCATTGTTGGCATCCCCGTTGTCAGCAACTTCGACCCATCGACCGCCAAGATGGGAACCAGTCTCCCCGGGAACATAAACCATGTGGGTATGCTTCTTCTGAGCGTTCGCCGCATATTGGCCGGTGAGCGCGAAATTTTGCCGCGTCGGCTTGTCCCCGAACACTTTGATGTTCTTGAGCGAAGCCTTGATTTGGCGGTTCACGAAAAGAACAACCTCGTAATCGCTCACCGCCAATTTGTCGATCCCGTAATGGCCACGGCTATCCGTTCTGACGATCCTCTCCTGGCTTCCATCTTTGGCCTTGATGTGAACTTCAGCGCCGGCCACAGGCTGTCCCTTTGAATCTTTGACGTCGCCTTCTAGCCTTCCCGGACCAGCCGGCACGGCGGCCCATGCCGCTGCGGCGGAAACCAAAAACGTGGAGAAACAGATGCGGAGTGATTTGGTAGTCATAAAGCGCGAGAGAGTAGACGGGAACATCGCATCGGGCAAGCGTTCCCGGTAGGTGTCCGACGTCGACCTGGATTTTAATCTAGCGAGGCGGTCCCTGAAGGGCTGTGTCCTGGATTTGTTTCAGCAGGGTGTTCCCTTGGTTATTCAGGCGTTCGGCCATTCCAGACGGCATGATTTTGCCGTCATTCTCGACCTCCGCCCAATGGCCGAGATGGCTGCCAGTTTCCCATGGAATCCAGACATAGTGTTTTCCCGGCGCGAATGGTTTCGCGAGCGAGCCTCTTTGAATCTCGAAGTTAAGAGTTTGGATTTCGCCAGCTCTGGCCGTGACATTGTTGATGGACGCTTTGGCCACCCCATCGATCACGAGCGTCACATTGTAAGTGCCGGCCTCCAATTCCGGATAGTGGTAACGGCCATTGGCCGTTGTATGAATCTTGCCAATTTTGTTTGCATCGCTGCCTTGGATGCGGATTTCAGCGCCTTGGATCGGCTGGCCCTTGGAATCTTTCACGGTCCCGCTCAGTCCGGCCTCTCCCGCCTGAGCTCTCAGCATGAAGCACAGTGAAGCAAATACGACGACGACTACACGGATGAGGGTTTTCATGCTCTGAGGATACGACTTCGGCCTCTTTTTGTAAAATCCGATCCGACGTCTGAAAACCGGTGCCGGCGGAGGGACTTGAACCCACACGATCTTGCGATCACTGGATTTTGAGTCCAGCGCGTCTGCCATTCCGCCACGCCGGCTTACATAGGCAAATCGACCTGTCTGTCGGATTTTTCTTGCTTTTGTGCTACTTTTTGTTCTACTTTAACCTTATGCAAGGAAATGCAACCGCAAGCAAATCTCGCAGCGCGGTTCCGGTCGCCAAAGCCAAAGATTCCGTAAAACATCGCTACCGCTTTACCATCGTCAAAGACTCTCGCAATCGAAAAGTGCGCGGACTGTGGCGACGCGGAGAAAGACTCTACATGCAGACTCGCGTTGCCGGCGAACGGTCAGCTCGCCGGATTCCTTTAAAAGCAACCAGCCTAGAAGCAGCGCGAGCGGAGATGGCGGAGTTGAAAAGAAAAAAGCGCATCGAGGGACTGCCGACGACGGGCTTGCGACCATTGTTCAGTGACTATGTGGACAATTACTTGGCATTTCATCGCAGTGCTTCCGACAGTGGCAAGAAGGCGCGGACGATTGATCGGGAAGGCCATTCACTGATCCACTGGAAGGCCGCGATCGGCAACGTGCGAGTGGACAAGATCACCAAGCCGATGATAACCGGCTTCATTAAGGCGCGTCTCGCGGCCGGCCTCAAGCCGCGGACTGTGAATATTGATGTGATTGTGCTGCGCAGCGTCCTCAAGGAAGCCAAGGACGATGGACTGATCACTTACCTCCCGACCGAGGGCCTTCGACCGAGGAAAGTCAAAACTCCAGTTCGGCCAATGTTGTCACCGGCAGAGTTCGAATCTTTATGTAAAGGGACGCGCGAGTGCCGGAAAAATGGTCAGCAGCTCCTCGACTACTTGCGATTCTTGGCCTACAGCGGCGCTCGGCGGGATGAAGCACTCGCGCTCAAATGGCGCGACGTAAATTTTCAACGCAAGTCTGTCCGAATCGGTGCCGACGGGAACTCTAAAAATAGCAAGGCGCGGTTTGTCGATTTTAATTCACAGTTGGAAGCGCATTTGACCGACATGGCCGCGCGACGGGCGCCCGACAGTGAATGGTTGTTCCCTAGTCCCCAACGCGGAGACACGGACCAGCCAGCGAAAACGTTCCGGGAGTCGTTCTTGATCGTCCGTGAAAAGGCAAAAGTTAACTGGGTGGGGTTTCACGATCTGCGCCATTATTTTGCGAGTATGGCGGTGATGTCGGGGATCGACTTCAAAACCATAGCGGAGTGGCTCGGCCATCAGGATGGCGGGATGCTTGTTGGCAAGGTGTACGGCCATCTACTTCCCGAACATAAGCAGCGGATGGCGGGACGGCTCGTATTTGGGCCTTCGCTTGTCGCTGTCGCCTAATTGGCGATCACTTCGTCGGGGGCTGCGGCTTTTAGCGAGAGCGTTATGGCCATTCACGAGCAACAATGCGGATTTTTGTGTTGACTTCTCGTTTCGATTTCGCAATTGGCGCACGGCGCGATGAAAAATCATCACAAAGCGCCCGAAAAAAGTGACATAACACCACCTCCGTACGAGTTACCGTTTAGCAGTATCGTTTCCTTTGATCGGTGGTTGGAGTCGATTGGGAAAACGCCGGCAACCGGCTGGCGATGGAGAAAAAAAGGCTGGCTCGTTACGCTCAACATTTGCGGTCGCGTTTACATTCGACGCGATGAGATCGCCCGCTTCGAACAGCGCGCTGCCGCAGGTGAGTTTGCCAAGGTTCACGCTACACCAACACGGAAAGGAGAAGAAAGGTGAGCGCAGAGTCCCTTTCCGAATGGCCGGTCGCACCTGGTGTTTCGTGGATTCAGATCCGCGAGCCGCGGCTGGCGCGCAAACTCAATAGGCGCACCGACACGCGCCTGGTGGCCGCAGGTGTGTCCGGTGGATTTCTCCGGGTTTTTGAAATACGTCGTCCTCCATCATTTGTGCAGCGCCTAATCGCTCGCTACGCGGCCGCTAATGAGCGGTTTCGAGACTCAGGAGCGCCGGCCAATGCACGAAAGGGCGCAGGAACGTAATGACAGGCGGTTGCCACCTGCGAACACGCTAACGGTAAATTCTCCGGCAACGTCCGCCGCCAATAGTGTGCTCATCGGGCACTGCGACAAAGCCGATGTTGTGTGGACGGGGACCGAGTTTCGGACGCTTTGTGAGCATATGCTAAATGGCAATTCGCAGACCGATTTCATGCTCGTGTATCGCGATCATGAAAATCGGCCTAAGTTCGCGAAGGCGAAAACTGCGAAGGCGAACCATTACGCTAGTTGGTCATGGGACACGATCTGCGGGCGTGCCAAACGTAAGGTCGGAATCAGGTTTTATCCTTCCAATGCCGAAGGAAAGATCGAGTCGGATTCACCCATCAATTGGTTAGCAAACTCCGCCGTCGCTTTGTTGAACTCGGCATTCTCGAAGAGACTGCTCTCCATGTTACAAATCGCACCGCCGCACGCTTTCGCTGGCTTCTTCCCAAGTCTAAAAGCGCGGCCTGTCCTTATGACGACCACATCGCGCTCGACTCGGTTTCCCATCCAAAACCAATGAGTGAAGTAAAGAAGAAGCGTACAGCACGGATAGGAGTGCGTCACCGGAAAGACAACGGGCCGGCTGAGTTTGAGATTGAGCCCGTCCCACCGCCCGACCCGCAACAACTCGGGACCTTGACCAAGTGGACAGAAGAAATCTTGGCTGGCGGACCCCGCGCGTTAATCGCGGCTGAACACAAAGCGGGCAAGTTAGCCGAGAAGTTCGGCATCGAGATAGAAAGCCAATGGTGTTTGACCACTCCATACCTCAATAAGCTTAAGATCGACAACCCGCGAGCCGCAGCTTACGCGATGAGTTGGCGTCCACGCTACCTGGCTGTCCTCTCCCTCTCACGAAGCGCTATCTTCGCTCGACGCGCTGCCAGAATAAGTCACATGACCGATTATCGGCATCGTCAGGAAGATCCTGACTTTGATCACCAATGCCAGATGGCGGAGGAACACGCCATTGAATTACTGACTGACGTGGCGATGAAACGAGCGATTGAAGGCGATTGTGAGCCGGTCTTTTGGCAGGGAATAGAGGTCGGTCACATTCGCAAATACGATGGGCGACTTCAAATCGAGATGTTGCGAGCGATGAAGCCCAAGACCTTCAAAACGCCTGGTTCAAAGGTCGAAGTCAACACCGGCCAGGGCTCGCAGAATATGTTCATCTTCACCCCGGAGGAGCGGGAACAACTGATCGCTTCACGCCAGGAAGCTTTGAAACGGATGCAGAGTGAACGCGCTGCCGCGTTGCCGGTTGGTGCTGAGCCATGAGCGCTTGGGTTGGCGAAGCTGGAATGCTGATTATTTTGGCGTGGCTGTCTCTGAGGGTGTCGGTGACGCTTGCGGCGTTAGTGACGGTAGGCTTGCTACCGGTGGCACTGTCAAAGATTCGGCGCTCGCCGGAGTTTGCTTTGATGACGCTGGCAATGCTAGGGATGTTATGGCGTGGCGAAGCTTGGAAAACGGTATGTCTAGCAGAAGAAGCCCAATTGTCCCAAGAGCCGCAACCACCGCCCAAAACAGGGTCTTTTTACCAAGACCGATCGCTTCGCTATGCTGACGCTCGCTGTGCGATTCTAAGCGGCGTAATTCAATTTCCCTCTGTAGCAGCGCAATCCGAGCAGCACATGGTTCAAGTTCCGTTGGGGAAAACACCGTCAGACCTGACTGCGCTTCTGAATGATAGTGGTAGCACGCTCGCAACGTCTCTGACGAAAGACCTGACAGCTTATCCGGCGCTGTATCGCGCATTGTTTTCGCATATAGATTTTGATCGAAAATCGCCACTTAAACAGCCTTATGAGCAAGTCCCGCGCGTCGCCTGTCCCCGAAGCGTAAACGAAGCCCAGTGGAATTGGGGTTTCACCTTCCAAAACCCATGAGTGATTGGGAAAACCTAGATTAGCTTCTACGCGACCTGCTTATCGACTTCCGCAACCGACCAACCCTTTTTCTGGAGAATATTATCACGCAGCAACACCCCGAAAATTGCCATGATGTCCTCTACGAGAAGTCCCCTCGCATACGCTTCCGCCTTGATGGCGTTTATTTCATCGGCGTTAAGCAGACCCATCATCTTTTCTTTGGCCGTCGCCATTGAAGCGGTTTGAACGTCGTAGGCAGTTTTCGGACTTGCCGCTTCAACTAAAGCGGAAAGGCGGTCGATGTATTTACGCAAGATGTGATCAGCGTTGATCTTATTTGCGATCTGTTTCCCATTATCTGTAATGCTTATTGGACTCACGGCGGCAACGGTTTTGTTCGGGTTTGTGTTTTGATAGATCAAATCGACTTTCACTTTCAACTCAATGAGTTTGTCAGATAAAACGTCAACTTTTTCTATCTTGGTTTTGTGGTGAGAAAATTGCTCGCTCAATCGTCCTATACGAAACAGCAACCAAGCGATCACTACCAGAATCCCGAGCAGCACGAATACGCTGCTGTTCAGCTGCTCAATGAGCTTGAGGAAAATATCGGTCACCGGAGAGCCCTCGATTGAACCCTAACTTACGGACAAATGTCAATCGCGCCATCGCCCAAACAGCGTTTTCCTTGCCCGGGCGTCGCTTTATTTCGAGTTTTGGCGCTCAAACTTCAAAATGATGCACTACCAAAATGCGGACGCCCCCGGCGGCGGCATCGATGTTGCCCTGCAAAATGACCGATGACGCAGTGATAAATGTGCTGGCCTCATCGCGCCCGCGCGTGGCCTGTCCCCGAAGTGAGAACGAAGCCCAACGGCATCAGTGTTTCCTAATCCAAAACCCATGAGTGATCCAAAAGAACAACTGAATGAGAGAGAGCCATCACGATCCAAGCCGCTCATCCTTCGAATCAAAGACAACGGAACAGAGAGGGCCTTGACCTGGAACTCGATATCTCGAGAGAGCAGAGACCTTGTCCTGCCCACCATATCGGCTAATCCTCGGAAACGTCGTAAACGTGTTGCCGGTCGGGAGGGGCGCCGATGATGAAAAAGATCGACATCTCTCGACAATGTCCGGTTTTGCCACGTCAAATGAGGCAATTTGCCGATTGACGCTGTGAAAAGTGTGATGGCCTCATCGCGCCCGCGCGTGCGCAAGTGTCTCATCCTCTCAACCCTGCGAGAGTATTGCGCCAAATGGCGCAATTCTTTTCCGTGCCACGGCAGATCCGTGCCAGCGCGATCGCGCTACCTGTTGTGACCGATGAACCCGATTTCGCCGGTCCAGGAACACGCGATTAAGATCGACATCCAACCCTCCTGCCCTCAACACTTTGCCGATAAGTTCCGACAATGGTTAGAGGATAAAGTCGAGAATGCTCGCACCGTTGATAGTAGCCATTTCAAAGCTGCGAGGAGGGGAGGGTTAAAAAGAGGGGAGGGTTAAGCTATTAGCGACGTCAACCCGGCTGAACTAGCGCGCGGAGGGTCACCGACTGTCACTCGCCGGCTGTCATTGTAACGGTTGGTCGCCGTATTACCGTTCACATCCGTCGCTGTCACCGTAACCGTGTTGTCGCCGGCAGCAACCGTCGCTTTTCCTTCAAAACTGTTATCGCTTTTAGTGACAGCGGGCTGCCCGTTGACAGTGACTGAAGCCGCCTCGTTGGTTGTGCCGCGAATCGGCAGCACGCCCGTCCCGCCTTGGCGACTCGTCAATTGATTGAGATTACTCAGTGTATCACCGGTCACCAAGCTGTCGATCGCTTCCAGCGTCCGGTTGCCGGATCCGTCGATCGCAAATGTCAAATGTTTAAGATACAATCCCCTCTTGCCCCGACTGGCAGGCGACTCTCATGTTCTCCTATCAGATAAACTCGTAGATTTCCTTTGTGGCCAAGTCGGAGATATTTCCGTTGTCATCAATCTTGAAGCCACGCGCGTTCATCGAGCCAATCCCTAAGAACCAGTGACGATATGTTTGAACAACAATACGCAGTCGATGTTCGTCAATCGTGTCCTTCCACACGGCGACTATCACGGTCTTGCCTCCATCCGTACCTTTTTCGCCTTGGTATTGGGGCAGGCGAGCAAGCTCGGTGAATGGCTTTTGCTTAAGTTCTCTTAGCCTTCTCTCAATCAGTTCGCTCATGGCATACCATGCTTGCACCCGATCAATCGAAGGGTCTTATTCGAAGATCGATGTGAGGATTTCCAGGGCCAGGACCAATTGAAGCACGAGGAACATCTGTCCCAGATGGCAAGCCTCCCCTCGCTGGCATTCGGCCTGGGCCAATGCGCAGGTAAGGATTGTCGTTCAAGGGGCGCCCAACTCCCGTCCCACCCAGAGCTGCAGCCGCTCGCATTAGAGCAGCTGTCAAAAGTGCGTTTCGCGCAAACGCACCTCCAGCCTTGCTCATTTGGAGACTCGGGTCACATGGGTCGTAGTATTTCTGAAACGGATTCCAAAAACCAATGAAGCCGTCCGCTGTCGCAGCCGCTCCTTGTCCCAAATCATTCCAAAAATCTGGCGTAAAGGCTAAACTTGGATCACCGAATCCGATATTAAAACCAGAACTCAAATCCGATGAGTAGAATCCGATTCCCCAGAGGCCCAAGGGGTCGCTGAGATTCACTGGATTATTGACGGTATAGGTATACAGGTTGATCCCTCCGTCCTCTGCGATCGGGTCCCGGCTAATCCATCTTCCCAAATCAGCATTATAGGCGCGATATAACGTGAGATTCAGCCCGCTCGCCAAATGGTTGTAGTAACCTGCATAAGTGAAATCACTATCCAAATCCCCGCTTATCTTCGTCAATCTGCCAAACGGGTCATAGTCGTACCTCGCATGGATCACACCGCTACTGTCGGCCATTTCCCGGATCGAGCCAAGGTGATCCTTCGTGTAGTAATAGCTCGCGCCTCCGATCTGCTCTCCCTGGACGTAGAACCGCTTTGTCACGGTGTTACTCCCATCCCTTTCCTCAGATGGTTGTGTGCCGCCGGGAATCCAGATCAAGTTTTTCGTGCTCGTAACGGACCCGTTGTCTTTCTCAAGGATTGTGACTCGTTGATTGAGGCCGTTATACGTGAATTCGCTCCGGTGCGTGCCGCTGGTCACCGCCGTGAGCCGATTGACCGCATCCCATTCATAGGTCCTTGCGCCGTCGCTCGTGAGATTTCCATTGAGATCGTAGGTCAACATTTGAGAACCATTTCCGCTCACCGTCAGCTGGATCTGCTGACTGGTCGCGTTTCCGCTAGCATCCGTCGCCGTGATCGGCAACAAGTTGCTGCCAGTAGTCACCGGCGCGGCCAGTCTAAAATGGTTGCTCCCGTCTGTTGGGACCGGGGTGCCTCCGGCAATCGCTACCGTCCCCGGTTCGCTCAATGTCCCTTCAAATATCATCTCGCCGTTTCCGCCAAGGCTCGTGAGCTGATTAAGGTTATTATAACTAGCAGGAACAACCGAGCTGTCAATCTGCTCAGTGTTGCGATTCCCCGCCCTGTCATACCAATAGCTGTATTGATGCTGCGTAGCGCCACCCACTGTCACAGTGTCCCAGAGCGCCTGATCTACTCCATCGTAGCCAAAAGAATGCACAGAAGGGGTGCTGGCGTCCGCCTGCTGGCTCCAGGTCCCAATATTCCCGACGGCGTTATAGGTGTAGTCAAACGTTGAAATAGTGGAGCCACCTGAAGTCTTATTCCAGATTTCTTGCAGCCGCTCGTCGCCCGTGTTGCCATAATACGCATATTGCGCGATCTGCCCATTCGGATAGTCCATGTGATCGGGACGAGGCGTAGCGGCCACATAAGCGTAATTAAAGTTTCCCAGCAGGTTGCTTATCGATGTCGCGCGCCCAAGTGCATCGTAAACTGTTGTGGTAGAATTCGCGGCTCCATTGATCGACCGATTCGTCACTCGGCCATATTCATCATAGCTATATGTAATCGTGTCGTTCGTTAACGGCCCATCCACGCTGGCGAGCCGCCCCCCACCGAGCGTTCCAACCGGATTGTAAGCATAGTTAGTCGTCCCGATGCCATCAGCCATGCTGGCGACACGGTTGTAGTTCGGATCATACGTGAAACTCACGCTGGGAGTCGGCGGATTGCCGCCTGTGTAGCTGATCTGCTTGAGATCGTCGTCAATGTAGTACTGATAATTTGTCACCTGCCCCTTTGCGTCGGTGACTGACTTCAGCCGGCTGGTAGTGCTTTCGTATATATACGAGAGCGAAGAGTTATCAGCGTAGGTTTTACCAGTTTGCCGGTACTGCAAATCGCGGGTAAACGAGGTCTTATGCCCTTCGCCGTCCGTGATTGAGTTCAATGCTCCGCATGTGCACCAATCGTAGCTTGTAGTTTTCCCCGCAGCATCGTACATCCAGACCGGATGCCGGAGCGCATCATACATTGTGTACGTCCAGCGACCCAGCCGATCGCGCTGCTGCTGAGGATCGAGGCGATTATAAATAGTTTGCTGAAAGGTCCCGTCTGGGAACGTCACTTTTGTCACCCGGTCCAGATTATCGTAATCATAAACCAGCGTGTAGCCTACGGAGTCGGTCACCGTTCGCACTCTGCCATATCCATCATAGGTGAATGAGACGCTAGACCCCGGCAATGGTCCTGTCACGCTCGTTAGGTAACCATTTGAATCATAGCCCCACGTCGTTGTCTCATTAGCACTATTCCGAACTCGAGTTTCGGTCAAGATCTGGCCAGCGGAATTGTAAGTAAAAGTCGCGACCTGGCCCGCGGCATCCGTCGCGGTCAACGGCCGATGCTGACTATTATATGTGAACTGCGACAAAGTCTCATTGTTCGTGCCCGTGGTCTGACGGACCTGGGTCAGATCGACATTGTTGACTGGGTCGTAGTCGTAGGAGAACGTGCGGCCGCCGATCGGATTCCCGGAGCCGTCCAAACCAGGTTGGACAACAGTTTGAGGCAAGCCTGTGGCAGTGTAGGTATACTGAGTCAACTGGGTTTTTCCATCATCCAGAACTCGGGCAGCCTTCGATGGCAATGCTAGGGTAATGCCGGAATCGTCAGTTGTTAAACTCTGCCCTGGATAGTTATACCAAACACGGTTTTCGAGAGGGTTTTTCTCGCTTTCCAGGATACTTGATGCTCCTGAGCCCCCATGAAGCCAGTGCCAGATTTTCGCTTTTGTGTAATCCCCTCGTGTCCCCATCATCGCCTTCTTATTCCAGTAGAAGGTATTCCTATACTTTAGGTAGCCATTGGCAATCAATGGCATTCCGACCGGCGCCACGGGTTCGCTATCAGGGATATTGTTAGGATTGTTAGTACCATTAAACTCTGCATGCTCTTTTGCGCCAGCCGGATCGGTCGCCTCAAGCCACCGGTCAACCCCCGATTCACCCATTGCGAATGTTGTCGTTCCGTAAGGGGTCGTCATGGCATTGATGAAATCGCTGGAATAGGCGAATTGAGAAGTGATGCCGATTACGTCGGTAATCTTGATCAATTGGCGAGGAGTCGACGAACTATAGTCGAACTTGGCAAACCGTCCGAACGGATCGGTCACCTTCGTAATGAGAAGGTTATCTCCACTTTGGCCGGACAATTCGTACGACAGCGTCGTGACTTGTCCCAAAGCATCGGTTGCCGCAACGAGCCGATAGCTGGCGTCGTATGTGAATGTAATTGCGTTGCCAGCAGGATCGACCCGCTGCGTCAAAAAGATTTTGCGGGGAAACGTTGTTGCCCCATCGGACAAGCCGTAGATGTCCTTTGCCCCGTTTTGATATTGCCGTTCATAGCGGAGTGAGGGCGATGTAAAGCGAGTCAAAACCGTGTTGCTGTCTCGCTGGACATTATAGGTCTGAGTGGTCGTATTAAACGTATAGACTTCCGCGCCGCCTCCACTTATCGTCACGAGCACATTGGCGGCTGGCTGCGTCGGGTCGTCTTTTACGTACGACAGCCAATCGTGAGTCCACTTTTGCCCCAAATTTGAATAGGTAAAGACGGCCGGCTGGTTGGCCTCCCGCTGATTGTACGTCACCTTAAAGTTCATTGATGGTCCTCTGGGCGGGGTGTATCCCACTGGCGAATCCCAAATATTTAGACTCATTACAAGCGCGTGAAAGTTGTACTGGGCCATTCGCTGTGCGCCGTCGCAATCTGGCTTGCACTTTTTGTCGTTCGGAGTGTCGTGATTAGGGTCACCAACACCTGAATTTCCCTTTCCCCAAATTCTTCTCCCATCATCGGCAGAGACCGGGTCCCAGCCAGCCGGCAACCCACCAGCCGGAATCAAAAAGTAACCGCTGGATTCCGCATCCAAAGCGGCTGAGCTTATCCAAATGTCATAAGCAAATGTTGGATCTTGAACGAGGTAATGGCTGCCATCCTGTTTAACCAACGCCGCATAGTGGCCGACCTTCCAGTTTACAACACAAGGAATAGGGGTGGTCGCGCCTAGAGTTCGCTTGGCCATCCGGTATTTTATTCCAGACTCCTTGGCCAACGCTTCCAATTGTGCCAAAGCGAAACCATTGGAACTTGAGCGTGCGTTCGTCAACGCAACGGGCACTGCCTGATTGAGCGGGTGAGTAGCTGCGAAGACGTTGGACAGTGCAGATGGGCCGCAGAGAAACGATTCTCCCGGTTTGTTCTCCATCATCCAAAAACCCTCCTTTGCCCTTGAGATTTTTTCATCTGCCGAACCGCAGATCTGGCGTCCCTGAATTTCTGCAAGGAGCGGCCTCAGCGTTTCATATCGGCCGACCCGGGCGTTGAGCTCCATCAATTCTGCCAGTGCGCGATCTGCCAGTGCCTTCGCCTGCGGTTCACTTTCATTTTTTAGCGCCCGCCATGCCCCTTCCCAACTCTCCAATGCTTTAGAAAAATAGCCCGTCCAGCGATAGACGATTCCTAAATTCAAGAGAATAGACCCACGCCACCTGGAGGTTGGATAGGCTGTCAAGAAGGTAGTGATCGCAGAAACATTATCGTTACTCTCCCTCTGGAGATATGCGTTGAGAGCCAAGGAGAGGGCGAGATTTTCCGCTTTGTCCGTTTGACGCGTGGTTGGGATGAGCGGTTCCTCAAACACGCGCGCTGCGAAAATTTCATCGTCCGTCGGCTCGCTTGAAAAACGAGGAAATTGGCTTGGAGCAGTTGTCTTTGGAACCGTGCGATTCACCGCGATCTTCTTCGTCGCCGTTCCGGCGACCGCAGGGGCACCTTGAGCTAGTGAAGCGACCGACGGTGGCGCGGCATCCTGCGCGGACACGTGAACTGGTGCTCCCGTAAGAATTTGCGCGACAGCTGTAACGCCGCTGATCACGCGCAGAGGCAACGGCAGAGGAGTGTTTCTTTTCATAAGCAAAATTTCCTGAGCCTGATTTACGGGACCAGTGTGGCGCCAGCAGGCTTGGTGAGGGTTATTGCTGGCGGCGTATGATCGTTGGGATCGGGGCTTAGAGCCTGCCAGCGAGTTGGATCTAACGGGTAAGCATCCTGACCATCTGGCACGCCATCTCCATCCGTGTCGGCCACGAATGGATTGGTGCCCAGCGCGAGTTCCCGAGCGTTTGTCAGCCCGTCGCCATCCATGTCCATGTTGGTAAGGCTTATTCCCAACGCGAGGGCCTCCCCGTCCGGAATGCCATCGCCATTGGTGTCAGGGTTATTCGGGTCGCTGCCTAGATCGATCTCTTTCCAATCTGGTACCCCGTCACCGTCCGAATCAAGATACGGGAAACCAGTGATGACCACGGGGATGCTCTGATTGAACGAAGTACCATTCCCTACTTGTCCGTTGTCGTTGTTACCCCATCCCCAAAGGAGAAGGAACCCATTGTGGGGTGCTAGGGCCACCGAATGATTAGCAGCATTTATCCACGTGGCACCGATTAGTCCCGTGGCGCGCACAGGTGATGGCCCGCCGGTTGTCGTTCCATTGCCAAGCTGCCCGTAACTATTCGCGCCCCAACCCCACACTGTCCCATCAGCCCTAACTGTCAGGGAGTGCGACTGACCCGCCGCAATTGACACGACATCGAACATTGAGCCAACGCGTGCCGCAGTTGAGCGAGACCCACCACCATCACCAAGTTGACTGTAGCCATTATATCCCCATGCCCATGCGGTGCCATCGGACTTTAAAGTCATTGCGTGATTCTGCCCTGCCGCGATTGCTATGACGCCAGTTAACCCGCTGATCGGCACCGGAGTGTTCCGCTGTGTTGTCGTTCCATCGCCGAGTTGCCCATAGGCGTTGTAACCCCAACTCCAGACTGTTCCATCTGACTTCAGTACCAAGGTAAAATACTGCCCCGCTGTGATCGCAATGACTCCGCTTAGCCCGGTCACCTGCACCGGCGTGTTTCGCTGTGTCGTCGTTCCATCCCCCAGCTGTCCATACCCGTTATATCCCCATGCCCAGACGGTCCCGTCTGCTTTCAGTGCCACAGAGTGGTTCGTGCCCCCTGCGACTGCAGTAATTCCACTCAACCCACTAACTTGGACTGGCGTGTTCCGTTGTGTCGTCGTCCCGTCCCCCAGTTGCCCATAGTTATTGTAACCCCATGCCCAAACGGTCCCATCACCCTTCACCAAAAGGCTGTGTGACCCACCTGCGCCCACGTTCACCACATTACCCAAGCTTGTGACTTGCACGGGGGCCCACTGGTCCGCAGTGCTGCCAATCCCTAACTGCCCATAGTAATTGTCGCCCCAACTCCAAACTGTTCCGTCGGTATTTAGGGCCAAAGTGTGGCTTCCACCAGATACGAGTTGGAGCCCGATTTGATACGCGCCACTCTTGGTCCCGCTTGCCCCCATTCCGCTCTTAAAAGCTCTCGCCCGCAATATTGCCGCGTTCGTGATCGGGAGATGCGATCCGGTAGCTACAATAGGATCGGCTTCCGTTGGCACGTTTCCATTGGTTGTGTAATGAATTACCGCTCCGGAGGTCTCACAATTTACGGTGACGTTCTGAGCTTGGAAATAGTAGCCGCCATCCGGACTAAAGGTTGGAGCAGAAACCTGCGGGCCAACTGTAAAATTAACAACGGCTGTTGGCACATTGGAATTCCCATTGGTGCCATTACCCAACTGACCATAGGTGTTTGTTCCAAAACCCCAGATCGTCCCATCGTTCGTCACGGCAACGCTATGAATGCCAGCGCTAATGAAAGTTACTCCGGTAAGATTGCTTACTGCCACCGGTGTGCTGCGATTAGTGTTGGTTCCATCGCCAAGCTGGCCATTATTGTTATAGCCCCACGCCATCGCAGTTCCATTGCTCTTGATGGCCAGGGTATGGTACTGGCCCGCAGTCACGGCAATCGCGTTGGTGACCCCGATTGCTTGCACGGCAACAAAGCTGGTGCTGGTTGTGCCGTTGCCAAGCTCACCATAGCTATTAAAGCCCCAGTCCCAAACTGTGCCGTCACCTTTGAGGACAACCGCATGGGACTGACCCGCAGAAATGGCTACCACGTCGTAGATCGTTCCCGATTTCACCGGGACGGAACTATTGTTTGTGGTGCCGTTGCCCAGCTGTCCATAATAGCCCCAACCCCAGACCGTCCCGTCCGACTTTAAGGCCAGGGTAAAACCTTGCCCCGCCGCGATGGCAATGACTCCGTTCAACCCACTCACTTGCACCGGAGTGAGCCGCTGTGTCGTTGTCCCGTCGCCCAACTGGCCGTAACCATTCCACCCCCACGCCCATACTGTCCCATCGCTCTTTAAGGCTGCCGTGTGATAGTCCCCAGCCGACACCGCGACCACTCCGCTTAACCCACTAACCTGTACCGGAGTGAGCCGTTGTGTTGTCGTCCCGTCTCCAACCTGCCCGTAATAATTATACCCCCACGCCCATACTGTCCCGTCCCCTTTGGCTGCCACACTGTGATAGGTCCCACCGGCTGCTGTCGCCACATTGCTCAAGCTACTCACTTGTCCGGGAAACCATTGATCCACCACACTGCCAATCCCCAACTGACCATAGTTGTTGCTCCCCCAGCTCCATAATGTCCCGTCTGGTTTAATAGCCAGACTGTGATTAAGGCCGGCAACCACTCGGCCCCCAATCTGGTAAGCCGCGCTCTTGGTGTCGCTTGGACTATAGCCGCTCAAAAAAGCCTTAGCGCGGAAGAGCGTAGTATTTACAACACTGACAGAGGATCCGGAAGCCACGATCGGATCGGCCAGTGTCGGATCACTTCCGTTTGTGGTATAGTGGATAAGCGCGCCTGACGTGGCGCAACTGACCGTTACATTTTGAGCCTGAAGGTAGGAGCCTCCTTCTGGACTAAATACGGGCTTGGCAACCTGTGACGCAAATGTCAGGTTCGCAGTTGTTCCGGGCACATTTCGATTCGCATTGGTGCCATTGCCTAACTGTCCGTAGGTGTTTGCACCGAATGTCCAGACCGTCCCATCGCTCTTCACCGCGACGCTGTGATTGCCGGCAGCAACGGAAATGACTCCGGTAAGACTGCTGACTGTCACCGGAGTGCTACGGTTCGTGATGGTGCCATCGCCTAGTTGGCCGTTGGCGTTGTAGCCCCAAGCCATGACGGTCCCATCGCTCTTGACAGCCAGGGTGTGATTTTGGCCTGCTGCCACGGCAATCGCGTTGGTGACCCCAGTAGCCTGCACCGCGACATTGCTCGTGTTGGTTGTGCCGTTGCCGAGTTGGCCATAGCCATTATAGCCCCAGTCCCAAACTGTGCCGTCACCTTTGAGGGCAACCGCATGGTTCTGCCCTGCTGAGATGGCTGCCACATCGTAAATCGTTCCCGATTTTACCGGGACGGAACTATTGTTTGTGGTCCCGTTGCCCAGCTGACCATTGCCATTATAACCCCAACCACAGACCGTCCCATCCGACTTTAAGGCCAGGGTAAAATATTGCCCCGCCGCGATGGCAATGACTCCGTTCAATCCGCTAACTTGCACCGGAGTGAGCCGCTGTGTCGTCGTCCCGTCTCCAACCTGCCCATAATAATTATACCCCCACGCCCATACTGTCCCATCGCTCTTTAAGGCTGCCGTGTGATAGTCCCCAGCCGACACCGCTACCACTCCGCTTAACCCACTAACCTGTACCGGAGTGAGCCGCTGTGTCGTCGTCCCGTCGCCCAACTCCCCGGAGACATTATATCCCCACGCCCACACTGTCCCGTCCCCCTTAGCTGCCACACTGTGATAGGTCCCACCGGCTGCTGTCGCCACATTGCTCAAGCTACTCACTTGTCCGGGAAACCATTGATCCACCACACTGCCTATCCCTAACTGACCATAGTTGTTGCTCCCCCAGCTCCATAATGTCCCGTCTGGTTTAATAGCCAGACTGTGATTGAGCCCAGTAACCACACGACCCCCAATTTGGTAAGCCGCACTCTTAGTATCGCTTGTTATCCGTCCACTTAGGAATGCTTTTGCTCTTAACACCGTGGTGCCGACAGTAGATGTGGAAGAGCCAGATGCGATTACAAGGTCAGCCTCCGTGGGATCGTTTCCATTACTAGTGTAATGAATCACTGCTCCGGCAGCATTACATGCAATAACGACGGACTGGGCCGACAAATAGGCGCCTCCATCTGGAGTAAGCGTCGGTCGATCTACTCTCGGGGTAATTGTGAGGCTGACGATTGCTCCCACGATATTTCGATTCGCAGTGGTGCCATTTCCAAGCTGGCCATACGTATTTGTGCCGAACGTCCAGATTGTGCCGTCGTTCTTCACAAGAAGACTATGACTCCCGGCACTGACCGTGGTCATCCCCGATACATTATTTAAAGCAACCGGCGTATTGCGGCTGGTGTTAGTTCCATCGCCAAGTTGGCCGTTGGCATTGTAGCCCCAAGCCATGACCGTCCCACCGCTCTTCACAGCCAGGGTATGATTTTGGCCTGCTACCACGGCAATCGCGTTGGTGACCCCGATTGCTTGCACGGCAACAAGGCTGTTGCTGGTTGTGCCGTTGCCAAGCTGACCATAGGCATTATAGCCCCAGTCCCAAACTGTGCCGTCACCTTTGAGGGCAACCGCATGGTTCTGTCCTGCTGAGATGGCTGCCACCCCCGCTAGGCTCAGAGCTTGGCCAGGCGTGTTACGATTGGTATAGGTCCCGTTACCCAGCTGTCCGTTGCCATTGTAACCCCAACCCCAGACCGTCCCATCCGACTTTAAGGCTAGGGTAAAATATTGCCCTGCCGCGATGGCAATAACTCCGCTCAATCCGCTCACCTGCACCGGAAGGAGCCGCTGTGTCGTCGTCCCGTCGCCCAACTGGCCGTAACCATTCCACCCCCACGCCCATACTGTTCCGTCGCTCTTCAAGGCTACCGTGTGAGAATCGCCGGCCGCTACCGCGACCACTCCGGTTAACCCACTAACCTGCACTGGAGTGAGCCGCTGTGTTGTTGTCCCGTCTCCAACCTGCCCATTGCCGTTATTTCCCCACGCCCATACTGTCCCGTCCCCCTTGACTGCCACACTGTGATAAAGCCCCCCAGCTGCCGCGGCCACATTGCTTAAGCCACTGACCAAGCCTGGAAACCATTGATCCACCACACTGCCAATTCCCAACTGACCATAGTTGTTGCTCCCCCAACTCCACAGTGTCCCGTCCTCCTTCAGAGCGAGACTGTGATTAGGCCCGGCAACAATCTGGCCAGTGCTTTGATAGGACGCAGCCTTGACGTCACTGGCAGACATTCCGGGATCCCAGGCCTTCGCCTTTAAAGTGAGATTTCTTCCGATTAAGACCGCTGATCCAGAAGCCACAACGACGTCGTTCTCCGTTGGATCAACGCCGTTTGTCGTATAATGGATTACGGCCCCAGGCGTCGAACACCCGATCGTCACGCTTACCGTCGTCGTGTATGCACCGCCGTCCGGAGAAAAGGTCGGCAGCGTCGTGGAAAACGCTGCGCTGCAAATGAATGAGGTTGCAGCAGAAACAAGGCAAATCTGAAGCGCCTTCGACCAATTCAACGCTGAATGCATTCGATTGCGGTGCGTTAAAAGAGAAGCGACCTGTGAAGAAGGGCGCATTTGTTGAGGGAGGGCGTTGGAAAAAATGATAGAAAAAAAGCCCACGCAAAAATGTTCGCTGCGCCTCCGCGCGAGGCGTCCGCAATTTTCGGAAGCAAGGCTCAAGGCGCAGATTTTTGGCAGATCGCAATGCAACTGTATATAGGCAGAATGCCGTACATTTTTGCTTAGGAGAGATTACGATCCTCCCTCGCAAAAGTATTTTCGAGAATTTCACGAACTTCGCGCCCGAGAAGTCGTATTACATAGTGAAAAGAGGTACTGACTGTGGCGAAGCGATTGGTGACAAAACAGCGCAGAAAGGTGAGGCAACGAGCGATTCTCATCTCCGACGTTGGAGGCGATATTCAGTTCGCTGACCAAGCTGCGCGGCTCTGGCTCAAACAATTCTTCGGTCGACCAACGCGAAACGGACACTTGCCGCGTAGGGTCTCTCGATGGCTTTCGAAGCCTGCCCAAAATGGCGGCTTCCTCGTCGCAAAAACCGCAACCGCACAACTCTACCTTAAGCGAGAGCCCTCGTATACAGACGACAGTTTAGTTCTCCTGCTCGAGCTAATTAAGGGAAAGAGCGAAGAGCGTCGCCGCCGGCACCGCCAACTCACGCCACGCGAACGCCAGGTGCTCTTTTGGGTCGCCCGTGGCAAATCAAATTCTGACACTGGAACAATCCTCGGCATCTCACCCTCTACCGTGGGTAAACATTTAGAAAGAATTTACCAAAAACTCGGTGTGGAGAATCGGACTGCTGCAAGCAGTTTCGGGTTCGAGCACTAGTGCAATTCGATCTGCCCGCAAGTGACGCGAAATCAGTTGTCCCTTATGAAGTTGAACGGCTGACCGCTTTGGCATTCCTCATCATGCCTTACGAATTACTACGTTGCAATTTTTCTGCCGTTCAAAATGATACACTACCGATTGCTTCGACTTCCTGACCGTCAACCTTTATAATGACTTTCTCGCCAATTTTGAATGGGTTCTTCACGAAAACAGAATTTGGATTACTGATTCTCTCGCTCGATTCTGGCCAAATGCCGCTCTGACCATCCTTTCTTTCTGGGATTCAAATCGGCGAGCGAACGTGTTATAGACCAGAAATGAGCCTGCTGCGCGCGATCGGCGTTGAGATATGGTGTTTGCTTCGATCCTGGCTAGCAATTCACCGTGCGCCCCCAGGGAACGTCAAGACAACAAAGCTTCCGAAATCCATTTTGGAACTGGCTTGGTCCGAATGGGAACTTATTCAAGGGAAGATCGATAACGTCAGCACATTCCCTTTCACCGTTAAGGCATGGGCAGTTGCCGTGACTGGAGCTCTTCTAGGATTGGGTAAAGGGTTTGACCTCCCGCCGAAGGCTTTGTTTCTAACGACTCTGATTCCCGGGTTGTTTTGGGCAATAGAATCCAAGCATCATCGAATGCGCCATATTCTCGGACGTCGAGCAGATCAGCTAGAGATACTAATTGGCCAGCTCTCTCAGATTCGAGAGAATGTGCCGCCCGGTATTTCCCAGGCGTTACTCCGTGATATCACGCGCTTGCCAGGGGTAGCACTGTCCATCAAACGCGCAAAAGACAGACTCACTCGAGATAAGGTATCGTGGCAACGCCCTGACGGAAAATCTCGTCGGACATGGTGCGCTCGGAACATTAAACTGGGCTGGCAAAAATGGTTCGTCCCGCACTCCGACGGAATGTTTTATTGCTGTCAAATCGCTTTAATGGCGGGGATAGTCGCCGGCTTCGTTTGGTTCCGTCCCTCACAAACAGAGGCCACGAAGACATCATTTATCGCATATCCCGTAATCTCCTGGCAGAGTTACCAAACGGAAGACGTTTCCGACGGACCCAGTTTGAAAACGTTTGGGGGGTTGCAGCCGTTAATGTTGCCTCCGTTGCCAAATTCATCTCCGGTTTCCCCAACGCCTACACCCGGCGCACAGACCAATCCCAGACAGTGAAATCTAATGTTGCTGTGAAAAAAGCCATAAAAGACGCGCCGGCGAAGCCCGTGCTTGACGATGACATGGTCGGCCAGATTGAAGATGCGTTCACAGAATTGGAGAACGTCGAAGCGTACGAGTTGTCCGAAGCAGAAGTTGCATCGGACAATCTCTCTTCAGCTTTGATAACCGCCTTTTTCCACGGAAGGAAGAATCCGTTTATTGGGAGGGAACCTACATTATATGAGGTTGTGGATAGACTACACGAGAAGTATGGATTATCCGACGCAGCTGTCGAAGCGGCTCACGAGATAAGAAGCCTCATCGAGGATGCATACGCCGCCGACGAGGATGATGTTATTTACGAGGATATTAAGGACTGGACAAATATTTTGATCGCAGAACTCCGCAAATTCATTGACGGTTTTGAAAATGCATCGGTTGGATCTCCTAGTTAGGAAGGAACTGGCGCGGCGCGGCATCCGGTGGGAAGTGATTGAGCGTGCTTGCCAGCAGATTGTTCTTTTTGGCTCCTCCGCATTGTCTGATTGCAAGATGACTGGTGATATTGATCTCCTTTGCGTCGGAACGGGTACGCGGCTCAAGAATCGTCACGTTGATTTGGTTTGGTATTCTCCAACCAGGATCAATGAGCAGGCGTGGCTGGGGTCAGAACTCGCAAACCATATCGCTCATTTCGGTAAATGGTTACATGGAACAGATAATTGGACGCACCGAGTGTTTGTATCCAACAATGCTATTCGCTTAAAACGTCGCTTAATTGTGGGACGAGCGCGAGGTCTTGAACGGCTTTGGGACAGCTTACGGCCAGAATATCGGAAGAAACATGCGACGAAACTCCGTCGAGACATTCAACGTCTCCGACTCTTGAAGTCATCTGCTCCTATCGTTCCAAGTCCGGTTTTGGACCAGCAGTGGCGAAAGGAAGCCGCTAAAGCCGAAGAGCCATGGAAGCTCCTGATAACTCGTTACCGGGCGACTTTTCTGCCTCGAAGACAGCTAAGATTGATCTCGGATTTGCTTGCCGGTGACAAGCGTGGCATTTGAAGCGGTATTGGCAAACGACACCGGTTTTAGCTTTGTGAGCTGCTGGCGTTCGTACTCGAAGTCATCATCTCCGAACGCCTCTTTGTACGTACCTATTTATAAGCTATAAGCCGGCCGCCGTCTTGATGGCCTTGCCACTTCGCGATCAGCTTCTTGTCGACACCGGCCCGCCACAATTTCCGAATCAGACAGCGCCGACTGCTACGCTGCGAGAAATTCGGATATCCCAGACGATCACAAGCAGCGCGTAACGCTTTCTTGGCATCCTTGATTGCGAAGACGTGTGCGTTAAGAGACGTTAGCGATCCTTCCTCGCACAGGCGTTGAAGGAACTGCTTCAATTCGGGATACATTGGCACGTAAAACCGCGTGGCGTCTTGTGCCGGCGAATTCGGAGGCGCTCATTCTGGAATCTGCGAGCAAACCGTTAAGCTTGAATTCAACGACATTACGCCGCGCTTCGACTCTGCTTCTGTCGGCCGGATTCGGGGCATTCACAATCACTTGCTGAATGATAAATGCCAGCGTCACTCCAGCTAGAATGATAAATCTGACGCTTTCGGTTACGAGCCCGTTGTCCTTCGGCCATCAAAATCTTCGCTCCGCCCCTCATCATTCTTTTTCGCTCTCCACTTTTCATCTTCGCCTCCGCATACCTCTAACCCTGCCGCGCAATCGACGGTGCCGGTGACAATTGGCAACCCTCCGGCGGCGACTCGAACCGGGTTGACGGCGCTAATAGCTTAACCCTCCCCTCTTTTTGGGCTGACCATCCTCTCAGCTCTGCGATCACCCTCTCAAGATCGACAACGTTCTCAAACCCTCCCCTCTTTTTAACCCTCCCGTGCCGGGCGCCGAGGCAAGATAGTTCCAATCTGGAGATCTCTTCCAATAAGCATCTTCGAACTGGTTCACCTGGGGAACGGGCGACTTTTACGAAACGTAAATTCGGGCGTCAAGGGCTAACTTTTCCTTCGTGCTTGGTGGCCATAAATTGACTGTTCCGTAACTGTTTCAGTTGTGGAGGCGAATCGTTCCTATGTAGTCTTGAAGACTTCGTAACGTAGATTAGCGCAAAGTGCTACAGTTGTGCGCGCAAGTGGTCGAAGATCGGCACAGGAGGAGTCGTAGGGGCGTTCTTCATCGGAGTAATCCAAAACAGAATAGGAAAAAATGAAATGAAACAGACAAGAAACCACCTGATGGCAGTAGCTATTATCGTCTTTACGGTTGTGGTTGGAGGCAGCAACGCCTTCACTGCTCAAAAAACAAAAGGAAGCCCGCAAGGCGAATTCCCCTTCGACCAGGTTGGAAAGGTGACTAAACACAGCGTAGATACTTGCAACGTTGGGGTCAATTACGAGCTGCATTCAACCGTTAAGCCGCCGATGCTTCCGACTACGCACTGGCTCGTGGCGAAGTCAACGTCTGACAAGGCAATTCTCGAGAGCGCTTCGAAAGACGGAAGCTTGGTCCAAGTCAAAGGGACAGCAATGGTCGGTGTGGAAAATTGCAAGTGGATCGCCGTATCGAGCGTCAAGCCGGTTAAGAAATAACGAAGTTTTCAACTTTTCAAACTGGCGGAAGAATACCGTACAATATGCGAAAGTTAACCAATATAGAAGGTCTGGAGGTAGAGCGCAGGTACCTTCAGGTGATTGACCAGGCGCTGTCACACGTCGAGAAGCTTGCTACTTCAATAGAGCTGCTGACCCCGCGACAGCGAGACATGACGATTGCCTTCGTCGGAGCCCTTCAGTCAGTTAATGCACTGCTCTCTGCAGGCTCCGCGAAGTGTAATCTGGCTACACCTCCTGAGGATATTGAGGTGACGCAGGACAAGTCAGGCGCACTTATTCTGCGTTGCTATCACAGTCCAGCCCACAAATGGGCATGGAACGGTCAACCATTACCCTGATCGCAAATGAAAGCCGTCGCTTCAGCGCTCCCGGCTTTCATCGGAAGCATTCTGGGTGTCTGTATATATGTGCATTACTTAGCGGTGTGGAGCGGGGGAGGTCTGATAATCGTCGGAACAATTCTTGCGTTAACCGGACGCAGCTTACTTTCCACTCGCCCGATCGTAGCCGCACGCCTTGTCACCTTTTGGATTCTCGTTGGCATTGGGTTGATGGGCTACGCCAGCTGCTTCCTTTTGTGGCTCGCGCTTCACGTCGGACAGTTTCTACCTAAGTCCGACGCTGCCAGCTTGAAGGAGCTAGGCGGCGCAGTTAGCGGCGCTGCGACGACATTCCTCGGAGTCGTTCTCACTAAAGACTTCGAGGATGGTAAAGGTTTTTTTTGGCCCGGAGCATTCTTCCGGCAATGTATACAACGCATCTATGGGCGTCCGCCTCTCGAACCGGAACGAACCAGCGCGGCATTCGACGCGGTATGGAACGATCGCTTGAGTGGCGGGACGAGCGGCTGGGGCTACAAGGCACGAGTTGAACGCGCCAAAATTCTTAATCAGCACCCTATCAGTGTAAAGGCTACCATGCCAACAGCTAGGACGAGAGACAAGCAAACAGCAACTTTCCTCGCCCATATGGTTTGGCTTCTTGGAGCGTTTCTTGTCGTTCTAAGCTTTAAGGTGTGGGGAGCTATAACCACGTTCTTGCCCATCTCACTTTTGTTTCTCTCGGACCTAAGCTACTCGGAGTGTCTGAGCGCCAGTCTCTGGATACTAATTATTCCGCTCGCAGCCCTTCACATTACGATGCATTACTACCAGTTATACACCGTGGACCGTGAGCGGTTTCCGGGTCAGCTTGGACCTTATAAGATACCCAAGCAACTGCGATGGGTGCGCGTGATACTCTTCATCACGCTCGTGTTCGGTCCGAGTTTCTCGTATGGATATTTCGTCGGGCGCATGTTTGATCACCTTGCAATCGTTTGGTACGCCGATGAGGGTCTGCCTGACCCGCGGGTTGCTCCCAGTTCAAAAAAGGGCTTTCGACTGGTAACAGACTGGGGCTACCACTCTGACGGAACTTTCGGAGGACCATTCGAGAGTGGCTGGCGTTGGTGGGCTTGGCAAGATTATAGATCTTCGTATGGAACAATCGATTCGAACGGGAAGCGCACTGCCAAAATCCCGCACGCAGGAGTTTACCCAGGTTTAGTACCGACCACTTACTCGATCGTCACGTGGGGCCTTATTCTGTCACTGTCCTTCCTAAGCTGGAGGCGACTGCCTGGAGACGCGGCATAGGTAGTTAACCAGCCTCCGCGCGGCGACCAGTTTCGGGTTGATCGGTCTAATGGCTTAACCCTCCCCTCTTTTTGCCGACCATCCCTCTCAGCTCTGCGATGCGCGTCTCAAGATCGACATCGTTCTCAACTTCATCCTAGAACCGTCGGGGAATGCAACTTCGTATGCGTTAGAACTGTAGCCGATATAGGAAAACCTCCAGCTTGCGCCGACGCCAGAAACGTCATTATAGGTGGTGTGACTGTTCCAATATCTTATCCATTTTAACGGATAGGCTCCCACAGATCCCGGAACAATGATATCGTCGATTTGGCGATGGGCGTTTTCGGTGTACGGATCGTAGGAGCAGCCCGTTGTGATGTTACCGTTGAAAACACCGGCGACGCCCGTGGGATTATTATCGCCCTGCTCGGCGAAGCCCTTAGTTTGAACCAAAAGGAATAGGAGAACGATTGAAGGGAAATGTTTGATTTTCATGGGGTGTTAGCTCATCGGTTTTAGCCGCACCTAGTGTCGCTCACCGAGGATTGCAGGGCGAAACGCTTTCGAGCCTGAGGCAATCGTAATTGAGTGCGTCCAGTAGGTCCTGCGGCGCTAAACCCAAAGGTG
>Ga0207646_10000362_pt1 | contig 61074 bp, 40 predicted proteins | sample KBSK5502metaG_FD_184343 | JGI IMG/M metagenome (GOLD analysis project Ga0207646, IMG submission 184343) | Corn, switchgrass and miscanthus rhizosphere microbial communities from Kellogg Biological Station, Michigan, USA - KBS K5-50-2 metaG... | ecosystem: Host-associated > Plants > Roots >... | reverse complement strand
GCCGGTTCGGCTCGCGCATCAGGTCCAAGGTCTCCGGATCGGGAAACTGGGATTCGTCGTGGTTGGCCGACCCGAGCACGGCCGATACCAGTTCACCGCGCGGAATGATCATGGAGGCGATGGTGATCTCCTCGCGCACCAAGCGCGCGCTGGCGATCTCCAAGGGGCTGGTGTAGCGCAGGAGTTCCTCAATCGCTGACGCGGCGAGGGCCGGGTTCTGCCGCAATCGGTCCCGCTGCTGCGGATGCTGAATCAATGCCAGGGTGCCACCGGCAATCAGGTTGACGGTGGTTTCGTAACCGGCGATGAGGAGCAGGATCACCATCGCCAACAACTCTTCTTCACTCAGCCTCTCGCCTGCCTCTTCGGCCTGGACCAGTGACGTCACCAAGTCATCGCGCGGGTTTATCCGGCGCTGCGCGAACAGTTGGCGCAGGTAACGCATCATCAGCCAAATGCTGGGAAGGGCGCGCAGGACATCCAAACCGGAGGAGGTCGCAATCATGGCCCTCGACCAAGCGTGGAACCGCAGGCGGTCGGGCGCAGGAATCTCCAGCAAGTCGGCAATGATCGTGAGCGGGAGCGGCAACGCATATTCGCGGACGAGCTCCATGCGCCCGCTCGGCGCCGCGGCATCAAGCAGGTCATCGCACACGCTCTGAATCCGCTCGCGCAGTCGCTCGACCAGGCGCGGCGTGAACGCCTTGTGCACCAGCGTCCGCAACCGGGTGTGGTCGGGAGGGTCCCGATTCAACATGCCGCGCGTGAGCGGCCTGGCGAAGCGAAGGAGTAACCACGGCATCCTGGGCGACCAATCGTTCGCGAACCGCTCATCCTTGAGCACCCGGAGCACGTCGTCGTAGCGGGTCACGAGCCAAAGCGGCCGGTTGAGGGCCGTGATACGGTACACCGGAGCTTCGGAGCGCAAACGAGCGTAGAACGGATACGGGTTGGCCTTGAATTGAGGGCTGGCCAAATCAGGATGTTTGATGCGATCCACAGGACCTCTTCTTGTAACAGATATTGAGCGGAGTCTAAATCGAAGCCGCCCGAGATTGGGACACCTAGCCAACCACGGAGACACTGAGACACAGCGCGGCTATCGCCGCAACCAAACCGACGGGGCGGCGGGGCGACGGGGCGAGAAAATTTCTTGCTCAAAAAAATTCTACGATCTTGTTTCACAGAGAAAACCTAACCAGTCTCTGTGTCTGCTCTGTGCCTCTGTGGTTTCTTCATCACTGCCCCAATCCCGCGTGGTTTGATTTAGAACTATAGGCTGGGGGCTCACCGGCCTGACGGCTTGCCCTGATGATTGGGCTCGATCCACCGCCCGTTGAGCATGACACGTTTCACCCGCCGCATCGCGCTGATGTCTTTGAGCGGGTCGCCTTCGATCAAGACGAGGTCGGCGAGTTTGCCCGCCTCGACGCTCCCCAGCCGGTCAGTGACGCGAAAGAATCGGGCGTTCTCCATCGTGCCGGCGACCAGCGCCTCCATCGCGCTCAGCCCGCTCTCGACGAGCAATTCCAATTCCCGCTGGTAGGCCCAGCCGCGCTCGGCGTGCGGCACTGACGAATGCGAGCCGACGACGACGTGCGCCCCGGCCCGCCGCGCCAGCCCGACGAAGGCGAGCATCTGCGCGAAGCCGCGCACGTGCATCTCGGTCGCGCCCGGATCGCCGGCACGCCGTTCGAAGACGGCGAGCGTCGGCGAGATAAACGTCCCTCGCTCGACGACCAAATCAAGTATCGGGCGGATGCGCGGCGCATGCAGATCGATCCGGCTCCAGACTTGATAGCGCCCTTCCCTCCGCGCGTTGTTGTCGGCGAGCACCGCCTGCCGGTATCTCTCGGCTTCGCGTAGCGGCGTGAGCGCGGTGCCGAAGGAGGTAACGTGTTCGATTCCGTCAACCCCGGCGCGGATGGCGTCAGTGGCCTCCACGATCTCTAGATGCGAGGTGACAGGGACTCCACGCGCATGCGCCGTTTCAGTGACCGCTTTGATCACGGCGAGCGGCAGCCGGAAATAGACTTTGATCACCGAGGCCCCTTGGTCGATGAGGCGGTTGACCGCGATCTTCGCCTCTTCAGGGTCACGCACGATCAGGGCGTCGGCCGGGTAGGCAGGCGGCGGTAAGTCCAGATGCGGCCCCGCCAGAAAGAGCCGAGGGATCGGGGCGCTTCCCTTGCGCACCGTCTCATAAGCTTCGATCCACGCCCCAGGGTCGCGCACCGAGGTGACGCCGTGGCTCAAGTAGAGCGGCGGTAAGCCGTCCTCACCATCGAGGTGGAAGTGCGCGTCGATCAAGCCGGGCAGTAGCGTCAGTCCCTTGGCGTCGACGACCATCGCGCCGGTGGGGACGTTGACTGAGGCCCGCGGTCCGGCCGCGACGATACGCTCGCCCCGCACTACCACGGCGGCATCGGGCACAGGAGGCCCGCCACGGCCGTCAATCAGTGTGGCGCCGATGATGGCTATTGCTTGCGTGGCATCGGGTCGCGCCACTTCGTTGACTTCGCGCAAAAAGCGCCCCGGTGTTTGGGGTCCCGCGGCTGCCGGCTGCTTGGTGATCGGGCTTTCAACCAACAGCAGGTCGCGCATCTTCACCCGCACGCCGGTTTGAATGATCACCCGCGGCTCTTCCGCAGCGGCAGTCGCTCGCCGGACAATGGCAACTGAGGCGAATGGGACCGCCGTGAGTATGAGCAACAATATCAGTGTCGGCCGGCGATTGATGATTATCTGAAGTTTGACGTTCATACTCTCTCCTGGGAGCGCACGCTTCCAGCGTGCTTGATTGCGGCACCAGACCACTGCCAAAGGGCATGCCTCGCCAGCGGGCACGCTGGAAGCGTGCGTACCCAGGGTTAGGCCCTACCTCGGCGAGGCCGGAGTCTCAGTCAGGACGACTTCGAAGTCAGAGCCCTTGAGTCGCGTCAGGCTCTCAAGCCCCTTCAGCCGTCGGTCCGGCGCCACCGAGATCCGCCAATCCCCGCCGTTATCGGCGACAAACATCCCATACATCTTGAGGCCCTTGAGCACCGCCTGGGCGTGGGGCGGGAAGCTGGAGGTGTCAAAAGCCTGGCGCAACCGGAACCGCTCGCCCATCCGCGGCAAATTCTCGTCCGTGCGGCGGCTGGCGAAGTGCCGCGCCGGATAGACGTAGGCCCGCCGCGTCTTCTGCACCGTGAAACGCAGGGCGTGCGCGACCATCCCGCGCTCGCATTCGTCGTAGCGGACGACGGCCGGGAAGATCGGCAAGCCCGCCGCGTCCGCCGAGGTCCAGCGCTCGGGCCGGAGATGGTTGGAGTTGAGGTCGAAGACGGAAGCTTGCGAGGCCTCCCAACCGGCATCGGTCTTTCGCGCTTGATAGAATTCGTAGAGCATGCCACGCACCGGGTCCGCGACGATTGCGTGCCGGTCGCCGGTGCCGTGGCGCTGGATGTCGTCGAGCGTCCCGCCCGGCTTGGGGAGCGCTTTGAGGTCCTCGTTCCGGCGAAGCGGCCAGTTCTCGATCGGCATGTTGTCGGGGACAGGGAATGGCCCGGGGTCTGACTCCTGCGGGTAGAGAGTGATCTTGACCGGGACGCGCGGCTGATCCGGCGGGACGAGGATGAAGTTCATGTCCAAATTGAAATCCAAATGCTTCTCAGCGCCGATGGAGGCGATCAGCGCCGCCGAAGCGGGATGGACGGGCCGCGCGGAGATGTCTTCATTCCAGGGATTGTCCGGCGGGAAGACTTCGAGCGCCGCCAGAATGCGATCAGCCTCAGGCGTATCGAACATCACAGGCTGTTTGAAGACCGGCATCAGCGGGCGGCGGCTGATCGTTTGAGGCCCATGAGACTGCCACACGGCGGCGAAAGCGATGACGCCGCTCAGCGCGAGCAAGGTGGTCGTGCGCAAAATCATGTCCCTGCCTCCCTATCTTCCTCTTTGATCTTCCCGGCCATCGTAGATTACCTGAGAGGCTTGGTGCCCGGACTGCTTTCCCGCTCCAATTCGCCGAGCGCTGTTCTGGCCAACTCATTCGCGGGGTCAGACTGTAAGGCGCGTTGGAGGGCGGCCCGCGCCTCCTCACGCTGCCCAAGCGCCTTGAGCCCCAACCCGGCGAGTAACGATCTGATCATCCCTTGCGGCGGCGCCGGCTCGGCCTCAAGCATCCGCTGATCATCATTGAGCGCGGCGAGGCGCTGATAGAGAGTCCGTGCCGCCTCCTTGCGCCCGGCGTGTTCGAGCGCGAGGGCCTTGTAATAATAGTGCTCGGACCACGGCTCGTCCGGCTGCGTCGGTGAGCTGAGCGGGTCGTCGGCCGCGCGTCGCCACCACTTTTCAGCTTCGTCGCGGCGGCCTGCCGCTTCGAACTCGCGGGCGGCGGCGACATACTCCCGCGCCTGCGAATGCATCCCTGGTCGCCCGACGCCGAGGTTGGGCGGATACTCGGTCGCTTTCACAAATTCTGGAGCGGCCTCGCTGTGTCGCCCGGCCTGCCGATGCTCGCGGGCCAATCCCAAATGCGCCCGCCGGTAGATCGACAAGGCGGCCGTCTCTCCCTCGCCGGAAGTGAATGAGGTATGTTCCAGCAATCTGATGGCGTCAGTGAATCGCCCGGCATCGACATAGGCCGCCGCGAGCGCTTGGATCACAGAGGAGCGGGCACGCGCCGCGGCAGGTGCATGCTCCAACAACTTGATGCGCCGGTCGGTCGCCTTCAACTCGCCGAGCATTTGGTCAAGTTCGACGTAGAGGTGGGGGTCATCAGGCGCGAGCGAGAGCGCCCGTTCATACTCCGCCACGGCCTCTTCCTTTTTGCCATCCACCAGCCAGAGCGCACGCGCCAGGTTGCGATGCGCCACCGCGTTCGCCGAATCGAGCCGCACCGCCTCGCGCCACGCCGCGAGCGCTTCCTCGCCGCGCAGCTTCGAGGCCAGCACGTTGCCGAGGTAATAAGCCGCACGCCCATCCTGCGGATTTGCTGTTCGTGCTGCCTGCAACACCGCGATCTCTTCGACGCGATGGGGGAAGACGAAAGCGGGATTGCCTTTGGCGCAACGCGGATAAAGTTTACGCGCCTCATCCGATTCGCCGCTCATCTCTCGCAGATACTCGGACGTATAACACAGCATCGGATTGGTCGGAGGCTCGCCCAACTTCGAGGCGAACGAACTTAGCGCAGCAGTGCGTTGCGCCTCTTTCAACTGTCCGAGCGCCAGATAATCAAATGTCAACTCAAGCACCGAATCCGGCTCGCGCTGCAACAATCGTGATAATTCATTGAAGACTCGCTTGGCCTCGGCTTGCTTCCCGCGGGCTGCGTAGATTCTGTACTGCTCATGCAGCGCCAGATAGTCAATCGGCATCTCCTGCACCACCGCATCAATCCGCGCCTGCGCCTCATCGAGCCGCCCGGCGATCCGCTCGGCCATCGCCAGCACCGTGCGCGCTTTCAAGTCACGCGGGTCAAGCCTCACTGCCTGCGCCAGATGATCGAGCGCCTCATTGACTCGGCCGTCGGCCAGCGCTATCTCGCCGAGCACGTAACGCGCCACCGATTCACGATGCCCTGCCCTCACTGCCTGCATCAGTTGCTCGGCGGCCTCAATGTTTCGTCCCTGAGCCCGCCGCACCAACCCCAGGTAGTAATGCGCATCGCCCGCATCCTGGTCACGCCGCAACGCTGCCGTCAGATGATCGGCCGCGATTTCATATTCGCCGCTGCGGTAGAACGAGAGTCCCAGGGCAATGTGTGCAGGTGCAAAGCCCGGGTCGCGTCTCAACGCCTCCTGGTAGGCCGCACGCGCCGCGCGCTCGTTGCTCTTCTTGTCCGCGGCCTGGCCTTCCACATAAGCCTGCTCGGCACTCGCGGCGACCTTCGGGTCCGCCACCGGGCGAGTCGCTGGCTTGAATTCGGGGTTGCCATCAACCGGCGTGTCCGTGCGGTAGCGAATCAGCTCGCGGCCTTCTTTGGTCTTGAAGCTGACGGCGAGAGGTCGGCCCACGGCACTCGGAGGCAGGCTGACCGAAGTGGTAAACGGCGCGGTCGGCAATAGACTAACCCGCTCCGAGTGGATGCGGCCTCCGCCGGCCTCAACCACCAACTCCGCCTCGTCAAACCGGGAGTTGGCATTCGCCGTGATTCTCACTTGATTGCCGTTGGCAGTAACCCGCATGGCCGCGTCGCGCGTGGCTTCGTCAAAGCCCCCGCCGAGCTGGTTGACCGGATACCAATACTCGGTGAAATGCTCGACCCGGTGGGGCGCGATGAATTCGTGCTCCATCTGCGTCTCGAATCGCCCGGCCTGGAATTCGACATACTGCCCGTCGTCATCAGTCAGCTTCCTGACCCAGATCCGGCCCGCGTCATCAGTGCCCCACGTCCAGGTCTTCTTGCCCGGCACCTCGCGGTGGTCGGCCACGTGGACGACGCCCCAATCCGACTGCTCGTAATAGACGCCGAAGAAGTCGCGCTGCGAGTTGCGCGCAAAGAGCGAGAGCGCGTTGGTCACCTCGCGGTAGGTCCCGACATCGACGCCCTTCTCCTGCGGGAAGGAGAAGATCGGCCAGAAGGCGTGCGGGTAGGCCTCGCGCATCGGGTAGACGAAACGCAAATCATCTTTGGCCGCCGCCGCCGCAGTCGCCCAGTACCAGTAGCGGCCAGGCGTCTCGCGCCGGTTGTTGAGCGTCACCTCAGTTTCTACGACCTTCCGCCCCGGCCGCAGACGGATGGCGACGGCCCACTGCATGCGCTGCACTCGCTCGGTGTCACCGACGACCACCACGGCGCTCCCATCCGCCTCGACCCGCGTCGTGTAATCGACCGGCGAGACCGTCGTCAGCGTATGCCCGTCGGGGAAGTTCCATTCGATGCCGCCCGAGACCCACGCCCCACGAATCGCCACCATCCCATACTTGATGACGTGGTTCGTGTAGAGCACATCGCGGTTCGCCGTCTTATCAAAGATGGCGTAGAGGTGCCCGCCCAACTCCGGTAGGACCGTCACACGCAGGTACTCATTCTCCAGGTAGACGGCCCGATACGACTTCTCGACGCGCCGATTGGTCAAGGCATCAAGCACCGGATAGGGGTAGATCGGGCGCCCCCGACGCCGCGGCCCATCCAACAATACTGGGTTCGGGTCAGGCGGGCCGAGTTCATAAGTCGGGATGACTAAGGGAGCCTCCCACACCCGCCCGGCGGCGCCGGGCGATTGCGCCTGGGCGAGCGTGATCATCAGCAACACCTCTGCCAGCATCACGCCCAAGCTGGCGACCAGGCGAGAGCGCTTCGTGAGCTTTTCAAGAGTCATGGCCATTAAGGAGTAAAATTCATCCATCGCATCAATTCAGTAAAGTGCTTTTTATCGGTCAAACCGCACGAATTTTCGCCGCCGCAGGATACGCCTGACCCTTTCCAGGCTTTAGCGTAACCCGTACCAGGCATCTCTCACGCTGTGCCAGCCATCTCTCACGCCATCAAGATGATCTTTCACGCAATCAAAACCATCTCTTGCGCAGTCAAAGCCATCTTTCGCGCTGTCAAAACCAAATTTCACCCGGTAAAGACCATCTCTGGCGCTGTGAAAATCACCTTTCACGCTGGCAGCATCATCTTTTACGCAGTGAAGATCAAATTTCATGCTGCAGGAGCCATCTTCCGCCCCTGCGAAGCGGTCTTTCATGTAGGTGAAGCTCTCTGTCACGCTGGCAAAATAATCTTTCACGATGTCAAGCTTGCCTTCCGCACACTTCGCCAGGCTGACGGAGGACTGACGACTTATGGTAAAAGTCCGATCCGTAGCAGAAGATTATTGAATCTTGGATCATTATGGAGGCTATCAAACCGAGGCTCCACGTTAATATACACTATATGATCAGGTCGCTTATTGAATTCCTCCTGGAGCCATTCAATGGCTTTATCCTTCTCGCCTAAATCTGCATAGAGCAGTGCTATGCTCATCGGCAATACGTCCTTCCCTTTACTGTACTTCTCCAACAGACGGTTGAGTTGTGCTCGTTGATAGCCCTTGATCCCAGATTCTTCACAAATCTTCTTTAGCTCAGCCACCCTTTCAGGGCTATCACCAGATAGAGATCTAGTCTTGAGATACTCATCCATCGCTTCAGCCATTTGACCATTCATAAAATAAGCTTGGCCAAGCCGTATGTGCGCAGCAGCATGATCAGGAAACATATTAACTGTCTCCCGGAGGTGCAAAATCGCCTTATCGTACTGATGAGCGTAATAGAAAAACCACCCCACGTCGGTACTAATCGCTTTTGAGAGCTGATCGAGTTCCTGTGCTTTTTTGATTTCTCTGAGGCCTTCATCAAATCGACTCTTTACTATTAAATACTCAGCATACCAGTGGTGTGCAGTCGGATATTTAGGGTCGAGTTCAAGTGCTTGCTTAAATGCTTTCTCCGCACCAACCCAATCCCAATGGAACCAGAATTTCAACATTGCACTCGAAACATGAGCCTCGGCCAAGGTGCCATCGAGTTCTAGTGCCCGTGCCGTGGCCTGCTCTGCTTTGGCGAGATACTCGTGCCAGGATAATAGGTCGTCGGCCCCTAAAAAGTAAGCGTCAGCTAGGCCCGCATAGGCGAGGGCATAATTCTGGTCTTTCGCAATCGCCTGTTGGTAGCATTCGACGGCTTGTTCAAATCCTTGCTGATCTCTCTGGTTCATCAGGTGGCGACCCTTAAGATAAAGTTGGTAAGCTTCCGGGTTCTCGGTGTAGCGTTTGGTCAGCCGTCTTCGCTCCTCCCCAGTTAGCTTAATCTGCAATTTCTCTGAGATTTGCTTCGCGATCTCTTCTTGCACGGCAAGAATATCCATAGGCTTCGTCCTAAAACGCTCTCCCCATAACTGTCTGCCATTCTCTGCATCCACTAACTCCGCCGCGATGATCAATATATCACCCTCCTGAGCAATGCTGCCCGTGAGCACCGCACGAACCTTAAGATCCTGGCCAGCTCTTCGTGGATCGACCTCCTTCCCCTTGTAAACGGAAACCGTACTGCGCGCCATTACTGTCAGGTTTGCCAAGTTCGACAAACTATAAATGATACTCTCGGTTATGCCATCACTAAGGTATTCCGTTTTGGAATCACCACCCTTATTTGTTAAAGGCAAGACGGCTAAAGAATTAATGGCCTTCACTCGATTGGGGAAATAAGAGGTGGCTCCTAATACGATGCCGAAGGCGATAAGCGTGACGAGCACGCTTTTTTTATAATGCTTGATCCTATCAGTTAAATGGAACCCCTTTGTTACTTGTGCTCTGCTTATATCGCTGATAATAATAGCCGGATTCTTTTCAACAACGCTCCCCGCTGAACCTGCCGGCTCATCTATGAGTGTCTCCGTCTGCGGTTTATTCGAGAAATTGAAGGCTGCCGTCAGCAGTGCCGAAACCTCGGTGGCGCTTTGAGGACGTTGTTCCGGGTTCTTTGCAAGTATGCGTAAAACGAGCCGCTCGACAGTGACCGGAATCTCTGGCCGGAGCTGGCGTAGTGGCGGAGGTGGAGCGGATATTTGCAGTTGGATCAGCTCATAAGTCGAAGGTGCGTTGAATGGGAGTGTCCCGGTCAGCATCTGATAGAGCATTATCCCAAGCGAGTAAATGTCCGCACGCCGATCGATGTGCCCGCCTGGCCGGAGTTGCTCGGGGCTCGCATAATGCGGGGTGCCCATCGGGGCCGAGACTTGCCCCGCCGTCGTCTCGGTGAGCACCTTGGCGATGCCGAAATCTAAGACCTTGACTCGTTCGCGCCCGTCGGGCTGCCTGACCAACATCACGTTGGACGGCTTGAGGTCCCGGTGGATGACTTTCTTGGCATGCGCCGCTTCTAGTGCGGCGGTGACCTGTCCGATGATGTTGACCGTGCGCTCGAAGCTAGGTATCGCTTGAATCGAGAGTTCCTCGCTGAGCGTGCGGCCTTCTAACCACTCCATCGCGATATAGGCAATGCCATCGGCGGTGCGGCCTGCGTCTTTAATATCGACAATATTCTCGTGGCTGAGTTGCCCGGCCGTCTTCGCCTCTTGCTCGAATAGGCTGATGACTTGCTTACTGTTCAGGGCGAGGTGTGGCAGGAGTATCTTGAAAGCCACCTGGCGATTGATCCGTAAATGATGTGCGCTGTAAACCGCACCCATGCCACCCACACCGACGAGGGCATCAATCCGATACTTGTCGACGAGGGTGCGACCGATGAGGTGATAAGGGTCCTGAAGCGAGAGTATAGCTCCGTCATCGAGGCAAAAACGTTCTAGGATGGGGTAGACCTTCTGACACTTAGGGCAGTATTTTACACTATATATTTCTGAGCGTGTCCTATCATTGGGGACCCGATCAGCCCCTCCGAGGGCAGGCGTCTCAATAAAGTTCTGTGCAGGCTCCCAACAAGTGAGTAAAGACTCGACCTCTTTACGCAAGGCGTCGTCTCCAGCACAGGCGCCCTTTAAGAAAGCAGCCCGCTGCGCGGGATCAATCTCCAAAGCCGCATAGTACAGTTTCTCGATTTGCTGCCAGCGCTCAGGCGTCATTTTTCTTTCCCACTGAGTTGACGGTAAAGCCAAACCTTGGCCAATCCCCAATCGCGCATGACCGTGTCGGGTGACACTTTCAACACCTCGGCCGTCTCAGCCACACTCAATCCGCCAAAGTATCGCAATTCCACTATCCGGCTCTTCCTTGGATCAATAGCCGCTAAACTCTTTAGCGCCTCATCAAGGGCGATTAGTTCGGCACTTTTCTCATAAGAGATGACCAGCGCCTCATCGAGTGACACTTGATTGACCCCGCCACCACGCTTTTGTGAGCCACGGGATCGGGCGAAATCGACCAAGATCTGGCGCATCAAGTTGGCACAGACGGCATAGAAGTCATTGCGATTTTTCCAACTCACCTGAGTTGAATCGATTAGCCGAAGGTAAGCCTCGTTAATAAGCGCCGTTGGTTGTAATGTATGGCCTGGCTGCTCCCGTCCCATAAAGCGCTTGGCTCGCAGATGCAGCTCATCATAGACCAGCGAGATTAGCTTTTCGCGTGCCGGCTCATCGCCTTGGCCCCATTCCAATAGCAGTTTGGTGATCTCTCCCGGCAAGGATGTCGCCATTTCCCCTCCCCAAAAGACAAGCTGGACTGAAGGCTGGGAATTATACCATCTCTTAGACTTTCAACCCAACCGTCCAGCGATAGGGGAAAAATTTTCCAGACCCTGCCAGTTTTCACCCAGCATTTCCGCACATGTAGGTGAGGGCAGAAAAGATGCTGGCCCGACCGAGAAACCACCTAACTTTAACTACGCTCCGCAGCGGTACGGGGCCTAATTGCGAAAGGGAGAATTATGCGGACCACCAGACGTTTCTTAGCAATTTTCATTTGCGCATTGCTTTGCGTCCCTGCCGCGTCGGCACAAGAGGCGCAACGTGACGCCCAGTCAACCACCATTTCACAGGAAGTCTTGATCATCATTCAGCCGCAGCAGGTGCGCTTCACGGTGCAGAAGGCCGTCCAGGAGGTGCGCTTGCAGGTCTTCGATCAGACGGGCAAGCTGGTTTACGACAGCGGCGCCGTCACAGAGCCGGAACTCAACTGGCCGTTGCAGACCGGCAATGGCGAAGCAGCCAAGAGTGGGCTGTATGCCTACACGCTCTCGATCAAGGAGGCCGGGGCAGAAACAGCGCAGGTGCGGCGCGGCCACCTGATTGTTGATCGCGCCCAGGATCGCGACGGCAAAACGGATCGTCTCTGGATCACCACTCAGAGCAGTAGTGGCGTCGGTGCCGAGTTGACGGTTGCCAGAAGCGAAGACGCCATCGTGGCCGGGACATCCGCCAGCAGTGAACGATCCGTCGGACAGCAGCGCGGCGACTCGAAACGCGACGCCAGCAGTCGCGAGGTTGAAGCCGAAACCCAGAGCAACAAAAAGGCACCCGAAGCAGCGGTAACAGCGGCCGCTGCTATCACGGTAGGGCAAATTGCCAAATTCACTTCGGCAACTACCATCGGCGGTTCGGGAATAGTGGAAGTAAATGGCAACGTCGGCATCGGGACAACAAACCCAGAGCAAGCCCTCCACGTTAACGGAAATATTATCTCCACAGGAGGTTCAGCAGGCCTCCAGTTCCGTGATCGTACTCAACTCGGGTACCCAAATTGGCAGTGGTATGCACAAGATAATGTGGCACGTCTCTGGCATCAAAAGTTAGGCGATTTGATAGGCATCACTATGGATGGCAACGTCGGCATCGGGACAACGGCCCCGCGGTTCGGGAAATTGGATGTAAGAGCACCGGCTGGCGAGACTGGCAGTAATGGAATATATAGTGAGGGGAAAGAGGGTGTGTATGGCGTAAGTGGTAGTGCTTCCGGCCACGGTGTGAGAGGAGCGAGCAACAGTGGTGATGGTGTATATGGCGAAAGTTCTGGTCCTAATGGCGCGGGCGGCCACTTTGTGCACCACGCCGGGGGTCTCGCGCTCCTGGTTGATGGCAAGACCAGTACCAGGGTGTTGCAGATCACTGGTGGCTCTGACTTCGCTGAGAACTTCGATGTCAACGCCCCGACGAGACTGGGCAGCCAAGTGGTGCAAGTGGAACCGGGCATGGTAGTTTCAATTGACCCTGCCAATTCTGGGAGACTCACGCTCAGCACACAAGCATATGACCATCGTGTTGCCGGCATCATCAGCGGCGCGGGCGGCGTCAAGCCCGGCATGATGATGAGCCAGGAAGGTACCTTGGCCGATGGCAAACACCCCGTGGCGCTGACCGGTCGCGTCTACTGCTGGGCGGACGCTTCGCGGGGTGCGATTGAGCCTGGCGATCTGCTCACGACTTCTGTCACGCCCGGCCACGCGATGAAGGCCACTGACCCGGCCAAAGCGCAGGGCGCGATCATCGGCAAGGCGATGACTGAGTTGAAGAGCGGTAGGGGATTAGTTTTGGTTTTGGTCACACTTCAGTAACACATTTAGCCTGAGAGACGCGGAGGTAGATCTACACTGGCAGTAAACGCTGCCAGTGTAGTAGTCCCTGCGACTTTAATGATGGATCGAAGTTTTCCGAATAAATAACGTTTTGAGTGAATGCGGAGGGTATCAAAATGCAAAAGCGGAATAGGCATTCCCTATCAGTCATTCTCGGGATGGTTATTGTGCTAGGGGGCAGTCTAAGCCTCTATGCTCAAACGGTCAACCAGCCCAGGGTTCACAAAGCCTATCCAGTCGGTGGGCCAACCTCGGTACAAGGAGTTGAAACGCAGAGCGTCAATTCTTTAGCTACTGCAACTTCCGAGCCTACCTTGACGAAGGCTGTGTTTTTCACTCATACGAATGGCGAGGACAAAGATCACGATACGGGAATTTACGTACAAGTAAGAGATAATAGCGGCTCCATTATCGCGCATGCGAATAATAGAGATAGCTCAGGTGGTGATGGCACTAAATACAAAGAGGGCTCTGATCATCAATTCGAACTTACCCTTGATGCGCCTGGTCTGCCAAAGAGCAAACTGAGTGATTTCAGAGTCAAAGTGTGGCAACGCACGAATGGCCATGATACCTGGGATCTCGATTGTACAGTGGCCCTCTCCTTTTCTGACGGGACAAGTCTTTTTGCCTATCTTGACAATACCCGATTGGAGAATAATGGGGCTTCGGTTGAGTTTGCCCGTCAGCCGGGACCGAATGGGATCGAATACCATGGTGGCCCACTGATGTTATTTCCAGTCAACATCTACTATATTTGGTATGGGAATTGGGCTGCTAGGGACTCTACCGTTGACATCCTGACTGATTTTGCCAGAAACCTTGACGGCTCTCCCTATTACAGGATTATTACCACTTATTTCGATAAAGATTTCAAGCACGTAAACGCTCCCGTCCGATTCGCTGGCAGCACTAACGATAACTATTCACGCGGCAGGAATCTGGACGTGGACGCTGTCAAAAGTATAGTCTATGGGGCAATTCGCGGAGGCAGGCTGCCCATGGATAATAATGGCATCTATTTCGTGCTCACTTCATCAGATGTCACCCAAAATGTTCCCGACGCTGATGGTTGGCACACTTTTGATACTGACAATACGAACCTCAAATTTGCGCTGATTACCAATCCAGGACATTGCAACGGCTGTACGCCTCCTAATGGTAACCCAGGGGCTGATGCTATGGTCGATATAGTGGCACATGAATTGGTGGAGACGGCCACAGACCCACTGGCTAATACTTGGTACACCCGGGCCTTTAAGCCTAATGGCCAGCTTGAAAGTAGGCATGAAGTAGGCGACAAATGTGAGTTTGAGCCAAAACAGCTAATCAGGCTCGGCAGTCGAAATTACTTAGTTCAACCACTTTGGGTCAATTCGGATGGGGGCTTTTGTAGCATGAGTTTTGACTGGGTTTATTTAGATCAGGCAAATTCTTCTGGAAAAGAAGATGGCAGCTCCCAGTTCCCGTTCCGGACGCTGGATGCAAGTGTGAGAGATGTGATTCCTAATGGAACCATCCGCATTCGACCAGGTTCTTACTCTGCGCCTGGGATATACAACAAACCGATGACTCTAATAGCTCCGAATGGAAACGTCACTTTGCGATGATCCTCGCTCCGAGCCAGAGGCGCGTAATAAGCTGGTGGGTGTTTGTGCAAAATAAGAATGGCCCGTTACTGAAAGGAGAAATGTCATGGCTATACGAGTTCCTGCTGGTGCTAACAAGACAGTGGCTGGTTTTCTAGCCTGCACATTGCTGATTATATCTCTTGCTTTCCCGATCAAAGCACAAAAGGGTAAGGAGCTTAATGTTAGCTTACATCGACAAGAGACACCAGTTTGGTGTTGGGCAGCATCAATAGCTATGGTTGTAGGGTATTTTCAAGGAAGGTCCCTCGAAGATTGTGACGTCCTTTCAGCCTATGACAGGCAGTCAGGCGGCCCAGGGCAGTGCTGTGGCAACCCTCGGTGCATCAGGGGAGGTCAGCCAGGTGAGATGGAATATATTTTGGGCCGGGTTTTTGGCGTTCATGGTGTCAAGAAGGGGGCTATACCTTTTAATGAAGTCGTCTCCAATATAGACGACAACAAGCCGCTTATCGTGCAACTCATGAGCAGCCCAACTTCAGGGCATGTCGTTGTGGTCTCAGGCTACCGATACCCAGGTGAGATAAAGGTGCTTGATCCAATCTACGGAGAGTATTGGGTTCCATACCAGACGCTGATAGCAAACTGGCAGTATGGATATTGGGTGGGAACATTTACTTTCACAACCACTCGCGGGGGCGGTGACCGTCAAGGTAGCCGTGGCGGACGTGAAGACGATCAAGAAAGCGAGAATAGAAATAAGCCTGTTACTTTCACAGTCGAGGTAGAGTCCATTTCGTTAGGACGCCTGGGGGCGGAAATTGGTATATGGATAGACGGTAAATACGTAGGAAAGATTGCCAACCTCGGCGGTAATACGAGTGTGGGTATTGATTCGTTCCCGGCAGGGAGGCACACATATAGGATCAGCGCCAAATTATATAAGTTTGACGCTTATGGAAACTCCTACTATTCTTCGACTGTTCAAGGGAGCGGCTCGATAGACGTAGAAGATGGAGATACTTTTAAAGCCGAAGGGTATGGCGGAACTGCAAGGCTAGTTAAGCAGTGAGTTTTGTCATGAAGCAAAATAAATGGGTGATCGTTTCCTCCAGCGGGAGCATCAGCTACAAATTCTAGCTACAGCAGTATGCATAAACGGGAGAGATCGTCACCCTACCTTGCTCTGCTTTAGAACCAGAAGGGATGCCCTCTATTTAAGGCATCCCTTCTTTGTCAGAACAATGAGGCTTTCGTCTCAAGGGCTATCAATCTCTGTGACGGTGGGGTTGGGGATCATGCCATCTACCCGGCGGTTGCGCTCACGGCCTTCTGCTGTCGCCTTGTCAGCGAGGGGATGATGCTCTCCGTAATCGGCAGCGGCGAGGCGACTGGGATCGAGAGTGAAGCGTTCGATCAGCATCGAGACGACGTCGGTGACCTCCTTCCTCTTTCACTCACAAGGTTTTGTCACCCCTCAAGGCGGGTCTTAGGTGGGGCCTTGGCTTTCGCGCATGATGCGGCGTAAGGCCTCATTGACGGCCTCTGAACTGGTGAAGAATTCCGAGACGTCCGGTGCCAGCCGGACGACTCTCCCTGAGGCCTGGCCACGGTACTCGCGCCCAAGGGCGCGTGCCTGCTGACGCAGAGCCGCGAAGTCATACTCCGGTTCCGCGTCATCGTTCAAGTCGTAGTCGTCATCTTCAAGCAAACGGATCGGATGATTCATAGTGCCTTCTTTCTCTGAGCGTCGTTTCTCTCGTACTGATCAGGCGGATCGTATCGGTTTTCTCCGTGAAGACTACCACGAGTAATCGTCCCGCGCGTGCCATCTTCCGGCGGCTCGGCTTCGCGCTGGGGCGGGTGTTACTCGAACTCCACTCCAACATACACGTCGCTCAGCGCCAGCACACACTCGAGGGAAGGCAGCACGATGGCCGAGGTGAGGTCGCTCGAATCAGTCCGAGTCCAGTTCTCCGGGTGGAGCTGTGGCTGGCGCAGATAATGAGTCAGGTGCGGGGCGTCTGGCGCAATCAGCAGGTACTCCATCACCGAGGGCAACGCTTGATAGGCCGTGCGTTTCTCTTTGCGGTCACGGCTGGCTGTCCCCGGCGAGAGCACTTCAACAATCAGCCTCGGATTGGTCAGCGCATCCATCCCCTCAACCTTTTCAAAGAGGGCTTGGCCACGGGCGACGCTCACGTCCGGGTAGCGGTAGGGGGGGCAGGAGCGGCGTTTTGATCTGCAGATCGCTCGTGAAAGCTTCGCACTGGCGCCCGGTGAGTTGCTGGCGTAGCGTGAAGTACACGTTGCCACTGATTCTGACGTGCGCCTCGGTCCCGCCGCTCATGCAGACGATCTCGCCGTCCCAGTATTCGTAGCGGGCCTGACCGGCGCGCTCCAGCGCGAAATATTCCTCCAGCGTGTAGTAATGGCGCGGCGGGTCTTTCAAGTTGGCGGCCATGTCGATTTTCCCTTTCCTTCCCGTGAAGCGGTGACAGCCTCAGGCAAACAGTGTAATGCAGTTGCTCACAACCCTCAACATTGAAGGCGAAGCGTGATGACTTCCGCGCATCGCCCCGCGCGTGCCATCTTCCGGCGGCTTGCCCTCGCTCCGGACGCTTGCCAGGTCGGTCTTGAGTTCGGTTCTCAAGCTCGCCAGTTCAGCCTTCAATTCCACCTTCAGCTCATGGCGGAAAGCAGTGAATTGCTCGCTGAGTGAACAGTTACTTTAGTCCGTCTGCCTTTTGGCTCGTCGGCTCTTCCGTCCCAACCTATTTCCTGTCACCCTTCTTCGCACCAACGATTGCCTTGGCGAGCCGATAACGGGCCGCTTCATATGTATTGCCGTCCTCCGCAAACCCAACGGTGGTAGTCGCATCGGAAAAAACCCGCGGCACTACGGCCTGCAACACTTCATCCACCAGCGCGTTGAGTCCAAGCCGGCGAGCTAAGGTCAGGTATTGATGGTCCTGCAATCCACGGCGGAAGTTGGCCAATTGGACCGTCGAGCAGGGGCCGGCAATCTGGCGATCCTCGGCGGGGTGCAACTTCTCTTCGCCGGGGTAGATCAGCACTCCGTCGCCGTTGGCGAAACTTTGACTGCCGACTGGCTTGTTCGGCTGGCCTCGATTATCGAAGGTCACCGGGTTGGCCCAGACATTCTGAATCCGGTCGCCCTGCTTCTGCGTGTTATGGCGCCAGTGCACGCCGTGCCAGTAGAAATAGACTTTGATCTCGTGTTTGAAGCAGGCCCAGATGGTCGCTCGCGCATCAGTTGCCGGGGCGTCAATCACGATGGCTCCGCCCGCTGGTCGGCCGCCGTTGTAAATCCAATACTCTCGGCCGCGGGCGCGCTCTTTCCGCGCCTGCTCGATGTCGTAGTGCTGCGGCCCGGTATCCCAAATGTCGATGGCGCCGTCCAACTCCTTCGTGTAATGCCTGGTCACGAAGATCGGCAGTTGCCGGCCCGGGCCGGGGTTGGAGTGGATGTGATCGGCGATCTTCTGGATGCGCGCAAACTCCGACGGCCGCGGCTCGTCAGGCATGTATAAAAAGGTCAGGGCCCCGGGGAGATTATCTTTGAGGAAAGACATCCAGGCGTCGGACTTTTGCCAGGCGCTCGCCCTTTCGTCATAATCTCTCCCAGGCCCGTAGAAGGTCGCCGGAATGATTTGATTGCCGACGCCTTCGCCCGGCCCTTCATACCCTGCCGCCTTCGTGAAGTCGCTGCCGCGAAACCTGCCCATCGCCGCTTGGGCGGAGGGAATGTTGTAGGCGTGAACCAGTTCGATCCGCTGGCGGTGGGCGAAGCGGTGATAGACCGCGTCGAGATTCCGCCCCTGGTACAACTCCGGCTGCGAGTTCTCGTAATAGACCATCGCGTGCATGCTGTTCTCGTCGGGCAGAGTGAAATCGAAGAGCTCCAGCTCCACCGGGACCACAATCGTCTTCCCGTCGGCCTTCACTGCCACCTTGCCTTCGTAGATTCCGGCCGGGAGTTCGCGGGCGGTGTAGACCTCAATCCAAATCGCCTGGTTCTGGGAAGGCTCGACCTTGAGCGGGAAACCGCCTTTGCCGGGCTTCGCGTTTTCGGGGACGAGTTGCACCGGCTTCCAACCGGTCGGGTCTTTCGGGGCGGAGGGCGTGCCCGGCCGGTAAATCCAGCCGGCCTGGGTCGGGGTCGTCACGTTCAGGTAATTAACGGAGAAGAGCTGGATGGGCCGGCCGACATACTGCGTCGGGTCCGCCGCCGGCGGGGTGTAGACAATCTTGGCCGGCCCCCCTTTGAGGCGCAGGTCAGGCAGCGCCACCGTCAGCTTTTCAATGCCTCTGCGGTCGGCCTCGACGATCAACTGGAAAGCGATGACCTCGTTGCGCGCGCCAAAGAGCTTGACCTTCCGGCTGTCCCAGGCTGAGTTCGAGGTCTTGTTCGGGTTGCGGAGGTCATCCCTCTCGACTTTCTCTCCGTCATTCACCGCCCACACCCGTTGTGCGAAGGCACCGGTTGAGGTGAGCAGCAACGATAGCAAAGCGGAGAGTGAGAACGTAAATAGGGTAGCGAGCTTTTTCAGCATCTTTCCGGCTCCCACAAGATAGTTTCATTTTCCATTTTCCATATTACATTTTTCATTTGCCATTGCAGAGGAACCGCTGCAACTGTTCGGAGATCAGCTCAGATGACGACCATCGCGCTTCTTCAATGACCAATGAAAAATGGAAAATGGAAAATGGAAAATGCCTCCCCATCAATTATTCAACCCCAGCAGCCGTGCCGCGTTTTCATAGTAGACCTTGCGCAGGATCGGCTCCGGCAAGCCGAGGCCGTAAATCCGCCAGCGGCCTTGAGGCGGGATGCGCGCCGGGGCGTAGTCGAAGTACTCGTCCTCGGTCTCGAGGAATCGGTAGTAGATTTCGTAGAGCGCATCGCCGAAGATTTGTTGCGGCGTCTGGACGCCGTGCGGCGTGGCGTCGGTGCCGAACAAGATGCGGTCCTGGTACCGGTCGAAGAATTTCCGCGCCGTGCGGGGCTGGCGGCCCAGTTCGCCGATGCGGGCGCCGATCTCGACGTTCATATTCGGGTAGCGGTCCAGCCACTCCGAGACCCAACTCAAATTCTCCGAGTCCCCGACGTGGAGCACGACGAACTGCGTCCGCGGGTGTCGCTCCACGACGCGGTTGCGGGCCTCGTGCAATTCGCGGCTAGTTGGGAAGTCCCGGCCGTAAAATGACCAGTCGGGGTGCGCGCTCAGCTCTTCGTAACGCTCGTTGTAGCGGTCGGTCGGCAGGAAGAAAGCCTCCGGGTCGGCGGTGTGGATCGCCACCGGCATCTTCATCGCTCCCGCCGCCTCCCACATCTGATCGAAGCGCCGGTCGTCGAGCTTGACCAGCGGGCCGGAGGAGACCTGCTCGCGCAAGTACAGGCCCAGCGTCTTGAGCACCTTCAGCCCCTTGGCCCCGACCTGCTTCGCCCGCTGGATCTGGTCGGCTTGAAACTGCGGGTAGTTCGGTCCGGTGATCCGGTTGAACCACGGCTCGGTGAAGACGATGAACCGCGGCGCCTGCCAGTAACGAATGACCTCGTCGAGCGCCGCGCCATAGCCCCCCGTCAGGTCAACCATGGTGCGGATGTTTTTCCGGTCCATGACCGGCAGAATCTCATCGGGCGTGGCGGTGAACCGAGCCTTTTCAACTTTCGCGCTGCGGTCAACCCCGGAGAGGTGGGTGTGAAAATCGATGACCGGGAACCGCGCGCGCGCGACCTTCGTCTCCGCCACGTGCAGCATGCTCTTCGGCTCGTAATCTTTGAGCGCGAGCGGCGCGGCGCCTGGTTCGATCTGTTGCCCCTCCCGAGCTTGCTGCGCCCAGGCCAAACCTCTTGCCCCGAGTGAGGCCGAGGCGAGGCTCGCTAGCCACTGTCTGCGATTGATACCGCCCATTGTCTCCTCCACGATGGTTTTGATGCTCGTTCGATGGGCGGCTTTATAGCATCCCCGAGTATGTACTGCAAGCTGATTGCCGTGATCGCGAACAGGCGTTTGGAGTACCGACTTTAGTCGGCTTTTCTCGGCGCGTGAGGTAAAACCCGACTCAAGTCGGCACTCCAAACATCGGGCTGACCATCAGTCGGGGCATTAATCCGGGGCGCGTGATTTCTTCTTGCAGTCGCCTGTCAAGGGTGCTATAAAGCCAGCATCCGAGCAAGAATCATAGACACCGAGCGGCTTTGCTGGTAAAGAATTGCGTCAACAATCGAACGACGAACGACCGGATTAGCTCTGCCATTCACTCTCTGTTCTCAAGTTTTGAATAGCTTTAGGTAACCGAGCACAGACTGGTGCTCGGTTTATTCGAGCGGGCTGTTAGGACCGAGCAGCAACTAACCTGGGCCAACTGGCCTGAGAAGAAGTCTGTCTCGGCAGCGAGGAGCGCGCGGCGTGAATTTCGCGGTCATCGATTGGGTCATCGTGGTCGGCTATCTCGCCCTCTCGCTCGGCGTCGGCATCATCGGCAAGCGCTACGTGGGGAATGTCACCCATTACCTGGTGGCGGGTCGGGAGTTGGGCCTCTACGTCGGGATCGCGACGCTGGCGGCGACCGAGATCGGCACGATCACCTACATGTATAATGGCGAATTCGGCTACATCTACGGGTTCGCCGCCTTCGCCCCGGCGCTGATCTCGGGCCTGGTCATGATCATCGTCGGGCGGACGGGTTTGGTCATCAGCCGCTTCCGCCAACTGAAACTGATGACCGTGCCGGAGTACTTCGAGGTCAAGTACAGCCGCGGGCTGCGGATCCTGACCGGGGTCCTGGTGGCGGTGGGCGGCATTCTCAACATGGGAGTCTTCCTCAAGATCGAGGGGGAATTCCTGACCATCGTCAGCGGCATCAATGTTCGGTTTTTGGTCCCGGTCATGACGGCCATTCTGCTGCTCGAGCTGATCTACACCGTCCTGGGCGGGATGGTCTCGGTGGTGATCACGGATTTTATCCAATACGTGCTGCTCTCGGTCGCGACCATCCTGGTGACGATCTATGCCGTCGCGCATACCGGGTGGGCGAACATTCTGGCGAAGATCACGACGACGATGGGCGACGTGGGGTTCAACCCTGTGACGAACCCTGGCCTCGGGGTCAAGTTTCTCGTCTGGCAGATCCTCATCTGGTTCGCCGTTCATACCTGCTGGCAGACGACGGCCATGCGGATGTTTTCGACCAAGAGTCCGGAGACCTCGAAGAAGGTCATGACCTGGACCGGCTTTATCTTTCTCGGCCGCGGGATGCTGCCGATGCTGTGGGGGATTGCGGCCCTCACGCTCTTCGGCGTGGGAACGATCGGGAAGGGCGGGGTGCCGATGCCGGTTGTCAACGGGCAGACGCTGCCGGCGATTGACGCGATGCCGGCGATGCTGGCGCAAATCCTCGGCCCCGGCGTACGCGGAGTGGTCGTCGCCGGGATGCTCGCGGCGACGATGTCGGTCAATAGTTCCTACCTCCTGGGATGGAGCGCCGTCATCTCGCAGGACATCATCCTCCCGGTGCGCCAGGCCTTGGGGAAGGGACCGCTCAGTTCGCGAAGGCAGATCCTGGTCAACCGGATCGCCAATCTTTTCGTCAGTCTGTTTCTGATGTTCTGGGGGCTCTATTACACCCCGCCCGGCGAAGTCTACCTGTACCTCAACATCACCGGGACGATCTTTTTGGCGGGCGCTTTCGCTTCTGTGGTCGGCGGGTTGTATTGGCGGCGGGCCAACCTGGCGGGCGGGTACGCGGCTATGCTGCTGGGGGCGGCGGGGGCGATCATTCCATTCTTTTTCTTGAAGACGAGCGAGAACACGGCGGGCTTTGCGGCCTTCGGGCTCGCCGCCGTGGGCCTGGTCGCCGGCTCGCTGCTGTGGCCGAGACAGCCCGCTCCGGCCCGAGAAGGGGCTGGCGAAGTGGCGAGCACGGATTGAGCGCGAGGGGAGATGTGATGCGTTACTGGCAAGTGTTTTGGACAGTCAGTCTCTTGGTGGCGGGCACCTCTTTTGCGTTCATCACCCTGGTGGTGACCATCAAAGGGTTCAGAGATCTGCGAGAGATGTTCAGCAGCTTGAGCCAACAGCGAGAAGACAGCGGGGAGTAGGCAGTTGATGTCACAAACTCATTAGCGACTTGACCATCATGCGGCGGATAGCAAAGATAAAGATCATGCTCCTTCTCGTTCTACTACCCTGCGTAGTGAAGGCTGAGAGAGGGCCGTCCGCTTTGCCACCCTCCATTGCGGTAGTGGCCCAAGATGGATTGGGGGCGCGGTTGATCGAAACTGCGCAGGCCCAGCTCAAGCGCGGGGACCTGGCTGGCGCCGCCACCACTTTGGAGCAGGCGCTCGCACAAGAGGAGAGAAACAAAGCAGCCCGGATCGCCTTGATCCACGTGCTGCTCCGCCTCACGCGCCCGGCTGAGGCTGAGCGCCACGCGCAGACCCTGCGACAACAATTCCCCGAAGAGACCCAGCCCGTCTACCTGCTGGCCCTGATCGCCTTTCAGCGCGGCCAGCCGCAGCTCGCCTGCGAGCTGGCCAACCAGTGCCTGGCCCGCGGCGACCTCCGCCCGGAGGTCTACAAGCTGCTCGCCTTCGCCGAGTACTTGCTCCAGCAGTACGATCAATCCGAGGCTCACACCCGCGCCGTCTTGCAGCAGCACCCTCAGGACCCGGAGGCGAACTACCACCTCGGCCGGCAGTTGTACGAAGGCAAGCGGTACAGGGAGGCCCTCGGCTCCTTCCAAAAGGTGATTGAAGTCCAGCCCGAGAATTACAAGGCCCACTACTACGCCGGGCTGTTGTACGAGGCGTCCAATGAGGCGGGGCGCACCAAGGAGGAATTCCTGGCCGCCATTCAGATCATCGACCGCCAGAAGCTTCGTTACCCCTGGCCCTTTACGGACCTCGGCCGACGGCTGGTCAACGAGGGGGAATTCGACCGCGGCCTCGGCTGGCTCTACCGCGCGATCCGCAACGATCCGGCCTCGCCCCAGGCCCATTACGAGTACGCCAAGGCCTTGTTCCAGAAGGAGGCGACGCCGGAAGTCAAGCAGGAGTTGATGGAGGCGATCCGCCTCGACGAGGGCTACAGCGAAGCCTACTACCTGCTCGCCCGCTACTACCAGAAGGTCGGCGAGAAGCAGCTCGCGCAAGAGACCTTCGCCAAATTCGAGGAAGTCAAAAAGAATCCCCGCCCTTCCCCTTACGGGCTGCGCCGCTGGTGAGCCGCCGCAGCGAGGCAGGGACTCAGGACTGCTAATTCAGGGCTTGATCCGAGAGATAAGGTCGAGCCAAGGACGATCCAAATGTTCGCATCACTCAAATGAAAGGAGAGTTGTATGAGTCAGCATTCGAAGCTCAAGATTGCGCTCGGGTCAATCTTCCTGATGTGTGTCTTGCTCGCGAGCGCCGTAGCCCAAGGCGAGCGGGGGACGATCAACGGCATCGTGACCGACGCGACCGGCGCCGTGGTGCCGAACGCCGCGGTCACGGCCGTGAACACGGCGACCAACGTCGAGACCAAGACGACGACCACCGACGCGGGGGTCTACCGCCTGCCCTATCTGCCTTTGGGCACCTACCGGATCGCGGTCACGGCGCCCGGCTTTCAGACCTCGGTCGCTGAGAATATCACGCTGCACGTCGCCCAAACGCTGACCCTGGACATCAAACTCCAGGCGGGCCAGGTCTCTGACAAGGTGACCGTCACCGCCGATGCCCCGCTGCTCGAATCCGGCACGGCCGAGATCGGGCGCTACGTCACCAAACAGGAGTTTGACACCTGGCCCGTGGCCGTCGGCGACGGCCAGCGCCAAATCCAAAACTTCATCTTCTCCAGCCTGCCCGGCACGGTGGGCGGGACTTTCCAAGGGTCGATCAACGGCGGCCAGTATTACTCCCATGAGATCCTGATCGAAGGCATCCCGCTGGGCCGCTTCGACCTGCAAGGCGGCAGTAACAACGAGTTCAGCCCCAGCGCCGAGGCGATCAGTGAGTTCAAGCTCCAGACCGGGACCGTGGGGGCGCAGTATGGCGGCGGCCAAACCAGTGTGGCCAACTTCGCCATTAAGTCTGGTATTGGCTCACTTCACGGTTCGGGTTTTACCTATGTCCAGAACGATGTGCTCCGAGCCAATAGCTTCACCAATAAAGCCCGAGGCATCCCCCGGGCGCCGTTCAAGCTTTTCAACTGGGGCTATGCGCTCGGCGGCCCGGTCTACCTCCCCAAACTCTATGACGGGCGCAACAAGACCTTCTTCTTCACCAATCTGGAAGTCACGCGGCAGCGCGACTTCGTCTCGACCTCGCTCGGCACCCTACCGACGGTGGCTTTCAAGCAGGGGGATTTTTCCAAGCTGCTGGACCCGGCATTCACCAAGGATACCCGCTCTGGGACTCAAGTCGGGACTGATGCGCTGGGCCGGCCCGTCATCTTCGGGCAGATCTATGACCCGCGAACGATTCGCCTCGTCAACGGCCAGGTGGTGCGCGATCCTTTCCCGGGTAATATCGTTCCGCAGTCGGCTTGGAGTCCGGTCAGCCGGAAGATTCTCGAAGTGGCTCCGATCACCGACCCGATCAATAGCGATATGCTGAACAATATCCCGGCCATTTCCTCCTGCTGCCCGATCTTTGATGAGCGGATCTACGCCTACAAAGTAGATCACCAGTTCAATGACAAGCACCGCCTGTCAGCCTATTACAACCACACCTTCCGGCTGCGCAATAATTCACCGGGCGGCCGCTGGGGGCTCCCTCCGGGAACACCGACCGGAGTCTATCAGTTGCAATACACGCCCGGCCGCCTGGTGCGCGTGGCCGAGGATTGGACGATTACTCCGACGCTGCTCAACCACTTCGCCATCGGGTACAACCGGTTTGGGAATTTGAACCAGAGTGTGTTTGTAGATCAGGATTGGCCGAGTAAGATCGGTTTACAAAATGTGGCGCCGACGCATTTCCCCACCCTCACTTTCCAAGGCCAGGCGTTCCAGGGTGGTGGCATTGGGGCGGGGGGCCGCCTTGGCTCCGGTAATTCTGGCGGCAGCTACAACGGGAGCACGATTGTCACCGATGATCTCACGATCATCCATGGGGCGCACAACTTCAAGGCCGGATTCGAGCTGCGGAAATATTACTACAATAACCAAGGCAAGTCGGGATCCGGAGCCTTCACTTTCAGCCCCATTCAAACTGAGTTGCCTGGATTTTCAGCCTCGACTGGCCATTCTTTCGCCAGCTTCCTGCTCGGGGCAGCCGTGAGCGCCAGTCGCGGGATCGCGGCCGTCAATTTCGGTTACCGGGTCACTCAGCCTGGCTTCTATTTCATGGATGACTGGAAAGTCAATCAGAAGCTGACGCTGAACCTGGGCCTGCGCTGGGAGATCATCGGGGGCTATAACGAAGTCGCGGGGCGTGAGAGCGCCATCGATTTGACCAAACCCAATCCGGGGGCCGGCAATCGTCCTGGCGCCCTGGTCTTCGCGGATGATCTCGGACGCAAAGGTTTTCAAGACACCTATTGGAAGATGATCTCACCGCGCCTCGGGTTTGCTTATGCCGTGAGTCAAAAGTTAGTGCTGCGCGGGGGCTATGGCATCAATAACACTCCGTTTGTGACCAATGGATTTGGCATCGGTGCCGGCTCCGGTTTCAACGGCAGTATTGCGCTCAACTCGACCACGGTGCCGCTGCGCTTCCCGTCAGACCCTGTGTTCTACCTGCAGGACCGGTTCCCGGATTTCCAGGGCACCCTGCCCAACAAGAATCCGGCCTTGCAGAACAACCAAGGGATCGGCTACATCGCGCCGGATTCCAACCGGGTGGCCTATGGTCAAAACTACAACTTCGGCCTGCAGTATATGCTGCCCGCCGCTTTCGTCTTGGAAGCCAGCTACATTGGGAACAAAGGAAGTCGTTTGGAAGCTCGTGGCCTGGATAGCTTGAACCAGTTGCCGGTGAGCGCCTTGGCTTTGGGCGATAAGTTGATCCAGCAACTCTCGGCCAATCCGGGGCTGGTGCCACTGCCCTATCCAGGATTCAATGGCACGGTGGCGCAGGCGTTGCGTCCCTTCCCGCAGTACGCTGATGTCTCCCAAACTTTTGCTTACTTTGGAACCTCGCATTACGACTCGCTGCAGCTCCAAGTGACGCGTCATTTGACTCGCGGGCTGGCAGTGCTCGGCGCTTACACTTGGTCCAAGGCCATCTTCACGGGTTCCAGTAGCGCCATCGACTCTGCCGGCTCACAAAATGTTTACAACCGGCGTCTGGAAAGGTCGATCACTGACTTCAGTATTCCTCACATCCTCAGGTTGACCTGGGTCTACGACCTGCCCTTCGGCAAAGGCAAGCGCTTTAACGTCGGCGGCGTCCTGGGTCAGATCGTCGGCGGATGGACGCTCACCGGGATTCACCAATACCGGGCGGGTGATCCGCTGAGCATCGGCACCAGTGGGCCGCGCACGGCGCTCTTCAACGGCACCATTCGTCCGGACTGGATTCAGGGAGTTCCGGTGGTCCTCAACAGCAACCCGAAGATTCAGGTAGACGGGAGTGGCGATCGGTACTTAAATCCGGCCGCCTTCGCGCAAGTCCCGCTGACTGGCAATAACGTTCCGCTGCGACTCGGCACGGCGCCCCCGATCCTGCCGAACGTGCGCGGACCTCATCGGTTTGGTGAAGACCTGGGCATCAAGAAGGCCTTTGCCTTCACCGAGACGAAGCATCTGGAATTCCGTGCGGACTTCTTCAATGCCTTCAACCGCGCCGGGCGTGCCAATCCTAACACCAACATCACCAGCCCGTTCTTTGGCAAGATTACCGGTGGTGGCGGCCCGCGCAGTATTCAAGTCGAGGCCCGCATCACGTTCTAACACCTGAGCCGCCCTCCTTGCGAGGAGGGCGGCTCGTTAGATTTCTGTTTCCGAGGCTTTGTTTTTGGCACCTCGAACGAACCGGGCGGGCAGCGTGAGGAGACCGTGGTCAGCTTTTTATTCCGACTTGCGGTTTCGGCTGCCTGCCCGCACCCCAATTTTTCTTTTCGGTAAAGGAAGACCTCATGATCAAACAGCACCATCTCTTTCTCCGTCTTCTTCTGGCCGCCTGCTTCCTCTGCCTGGCCAGCTTGGCCTTCGCGCAAGGCACCAACTTGGGCACCATCCGCGGGACGGTGACCGACGCCAACGGCGCCGTCGTGGCCGGCGCCAAGGTGGAAGTGACCGACCTGGAGACCAACCTCTCGCGCGACGTGACCACCAACAGCGAAGGCAACTACGAAGTGACGGGGCTGAAGTTCGGCACCTACAAATTAAGCGTGACCGCCCAGGGTTTCAGGACGACCGTGATCAATAACGTCGCGCTGCGCGGCAGCGACACCGTCCGCACCGACGTGCAACTCCAAGTCGGCGAGGCGAACGCCTCGGTGGAGGTGGTCGCGACGACGCCGATCAACCTGGAGACGCCGACGGTCAGCGGCTCGCTCACCAACCGTGAGATTCTCGACCTGCCGCGCGACAGCCGGGACATCTACACCTTCCTCTACCTCAACCCGAACATCACGCAGTCCACGGCGGACGGCAGTTTCAAGTTCCTCGGGGCGCAGAGCTACGGCGCCAGCTTCTCCCTCGACGGCCAGCGGGCCAACGGCGGGATCTTCGGCGAGCCGACCGCCAGCCAACCGTCGCTTGAAACCATCGGCGAGCTGATCGTGCTCTCGAACAATTTCAGCGCCGAATACGCCGGGATCGCCAACATCCGGGTCAACACCAAGCGCGGCGGGAAGGATTATCACGGCTCGGCCTTCTACAATAATCGGAACTCGGCGCTGGCGGCCTGGACCATCGGGGATAAGCGCGGCCAAGCCCAATTCACCCCGACGCCGGCCCAGGACAAGTTCCCGACGCCTTATTTCAACCTCAACGAGACCGGCGGCTCCTTCAGCGGCCCGGTGCCCTTGAGTAAGCAGAAGACTTTCTTCCTGGCTTCTTACGAACGGCGCTGGAACGCCACCCCGGTCAGGTTCCGCAGCACGACCCTGCCTCACCCGAGCCTATGGGTCGGCGATTTCTCCAAGGTCAACGACAACATCAAGCCAGTGGTCGTGCTCCCTGCCGGAGTCACGCTGACGCAGGCCGAGCTTGACAACAACACGATCTTGACGGGGACGACGCGGCGCTTTAAGACCATCCCGCAGCGGCTGCTCAACCCGACCACCGCGGCCTTGATCAAGAATTACTTCCCGGACGCGAGTGTCAATGCCCCGATCAACCCCGCCAACGGGAGGCTGGTGGACTTCTTCCAGAACCGGCCCGGCCTCATCGTGCGCGACCTCGGCACCTTGCGGCTCGACCATGAACTCACGACCAAGGACAAGCTCACGGCCGTCTACAACGTCAACTTCAATAACCAGGCCACCGGCGCGGTCGTGAACCCATACGTCGGGCTGGGTTTGACGCAGAACGAGCGGAGCAATCACACGCTCTCGCTCTCCTACACGCGGATCTTTGCGGATAACCTGGTCAACGAGGCGCGCGGCGGGTTCAACTTTCAGTTCCTCTTTCGCCGCAGCAACACCACCCCCGATTCATTCCTCAAGAGCATCGGCTTCGAGGACAGTGACCTGGCGGCCTACTACTCAGTGGTCGGAGAAAACGCCCGATCGACCTTCGGCCACGTCGGAATCAACTTCGCCAACGGTTTTGCGACCTTCGGCACCGGCGCGCGCAACACCTTCCGGCCGCAGGATCAGAAACTCTACACCTTCGGCGACACGCTCACCTGGATTTTAGGGCACCACACCATCAAGGGCGGTGTCGACATCGTCCGCAACGCGGCCATCGACGGGTTCGCCAACAACCGCGGGAACCCGCGTGGGCTGCTGACCTACTCCGGCGGGAACGCGACGGACCGCTTCGCCCGCTTCCTGATGGGATTGCCGGCGACCACGGCGGCGTTCGTGGGCCAACTCCGCCCTCCGATGGATGTCCATAACTGGGAGCACGGCTACTTCCTGCAAGACGACTTCAAGGTGCATCCGAAACTGACGCTCTACCTGGGGCTGCGCTACGAGTTGGTGACGCCGTTTATCGAAGCCAGCGACCTGCTCGTGAACTTCGACCCGAGCTTCAAAGACTCTGCCGGCAAGAAGGGCCGGTTCATCGTGCCGAGCCAGCGGACCTTTGCCAACCTCGACCCGCGCATCGTGGCCTTTGGCGTCGTCACGGCGGATCAGGCCGGGGTCGGCCGGGCGCTGGTCAAGACGGACACGAACAACCTGGCGCCCCGGCTGGGCGTCGCCTGGCGAGTGACGGAAAAGACCGTGATCCGCGGCGGGTACGGCTTCTTCTACCCGACGGCCGCAGCGCAGGGCATGCGCGACGCGCTGGCCACCAACGCCTTCAATCAGGGCCGCACGAAGACGAGCCCCGCCGCGACTCCGCTTTCAACTTGGCCGGGCGGGCTCTTCGCCCACGGGATCAGCCCGTTCAGCGGCGGACAGTTGCGCACCCTCGGCTCTCAACCGTCGGCCAACGCCATCCCCGTCGATCTGCAACAGCCGCGCATCGAGCAATACAACGCGACGGTCGAGCGGGAGTTGCCCGGGAAGCTGGCCCTGCGCGTCTCTTACCTCGGCACCCGCAGCAAAGGCTTGATCGCCGGCATCGACCTCAATATGATCCCGCCGAGCGACACGCCGTTCGGGACCACGAACGGTGACGGAGTCACACCCTGCACTCCTGGGGATGACTGCACACCATCGCCCGCTGACCTGGCGCGACTCCCCTTCCCGACCTTAGGTGACTTCCTGGCCACCTACGGCAACACCGGCCGAGCCAGGTCGCACGCTTTGCAACTCGAGGTCAACCGCCGCTTCGGCAGCAGCTTCCTCCTCAACGCCAGTTACACGCTGCTCGACCAGAAGGCGAGCGCCCTCGACGTCGGCGACTCGAGCCTGGGCGGTGCGAACTACAATCAGTTCAAACCGAATAATGACTTCGGCACAGACGCCTTCGTCTCCCGCCACCGTTTCATCGCCTATGGTGTCTTCCAAGTCCCCTTCGGCTACGGCAAGAAGTTCGGCTCTTCCGCCCCGAAGGCGGTCGACCTCATCCTCGGCGGGTGGCAAACCTCCTGGAATATGTTCGCCAAGAGCGGCATCGGGTTCACTCCCAAATGGGGCTGTGATAACTGCGGCCCGCTCTACCCCGGCAACATCGCCAGCGGCTTCGTAGACGCCACCGGCGACTTCAGCGGCCCGTCATTCCGCCCGCTCGTCGTCGGCACCCCGAATCAAAGGTCCGGCGACAGGTTTTTCAATCCGGACGCTTTCGCGCTGCCGCCGTTGGGCGCCGACCTCTTCGATAATCCCAACGTCGCCAAGCGCAACCTGCTCCGCGGTCCCGGCGCCTGGGGAGCCAACCTCGGGTTGGATAAAACCTTCAGGATCCGCGAGAGGCTGAGGCTGAGATTCGGCGCGGAATTCAACAACATCTTCAACCACCCGCTCCGCTCCCCCGACTTCGATACCGGCACCGGCATCGCGAACCTCGGGAGCTTCAGCGTCAAGGTGGACCCGGCCACCAAACGGGTTCAGATCGCCTCCTTTGATCGGAATGTGGACTTCGGCCGGTTCTTTGATAGCTTTAGCCAGGAGGGGATCGATAGCCGCCGCACCGTTCGCCTGACGCTGCGCTTGACCTTCTGACGACAGGAAGAAATCAGGCTGGGGCTGATGCAGTACGGGGAGCGTCAGCGACCTGATACTCTGTCAGGGGGCTTATCTGCGGAGCATCAGGTCGCTGACGCTCCCCGTACTGCACCGCAGGCTCAATCGTCATCTGCCTTAGTTTGATGTTGTGGGATGAACGTCTCAGAATTACAAGCTGTCGTCTCCTCCGCGCTCCACCACCTGACAGATGAGCAATATTCCTTACTCGACCAGTTACGGCAGACCTATGGGGATGATGCCGCGTTGCTCAGGAGTAAGCTGGTGGGTTTGAGCACCCTGTGCGATCTCTTCCAGCAACTCTACGGCGACGGCCCGGTCACTCTGTTGCGGGCGCCGGCGCGGATCAACATCCTCGGGGAGCATGTAGACTACGTGTCGTACCTGCCCACCGCTTCCCTGCCCTTCGGAAGCCGGGAGCACGACATGGTCATGCTCTTCCGCGCCTCAGACCAGGGGCGAGTGCGCGGCGCCTCGACGCGGGCCGCTTACGCGCAGTTTGATTTCAAGTTGAGCGAAGGCCCTTCGATCAGCGAAAGAGCGTGGACTGAAGATGACTGGCTCGCTTACCTCTACGGGCGACCGGCCCCGGCACCGCATTGGGGGAATTATGTGAAGGGGGCCGCCTTTTTTGCGCGACAGAAGTACGGCAAGCAGGCTAGTCGCGGATTCGACTTCGTGATCGATTCGAGCATCCCGCCAAACAGCGGGGCCTCTTCCTCCTCGGCCCTCGTCGTGCTTGCGGGGGCGGCTATCCGGCAGGCCAATCACATCGAGGAAGAGCCGGACGAGTTGGCCCGCGATTCGGCGCAAGCAGAATGGTACGTGGGGACACGCGGAGGCATGCTGGACCACATAGCCATTTGTCTAGCTAGAAGGCAGCGGGTGGTGCATCTATCCTATGGGGAAGAAATGGTCGAGCTTGTCCCGATGCCGACGGACCGCGTGCGCTGGGTCACGTTCTTCTCACACCCGGCCGATAAGGGCCGTGCGGTGATGCTGGAGTACAACGAGCGTGCTGCCGTCTCGCGTGTGCTCATCCCGGCTATCGTCGCGGACCTGAGCCGCAACCGGCCCGATTTTGCCCATGCCTGGGACACAGCAATCCAATCGTTCCGGGCGGGATCGCTGGGTGCATTCGATGAGCTTGAACCGCTCCTCGATGAATTACCGAGCACGGTCACTTTAGGCGAGGTCGAGCATCGTTACCCTGAAGCTTTTCGGGAGTGCCAAGCCGCTTTCCCGACCTTGGTGCAAGAGCGGCGTGAGCACCCGCTCAAGCTGCGTGACCGCGCGTTGCATCACCTCGGCGAAGCACAGCGCGTGGCCGTGGCAGTGCAATCGCTGCGTGGGAGTTTTCGCGACGGCCTGCCTGACAAAGCAGAACTCGTTCACCTCACGATGCGCGTCCAGGGTGGACTCCTTAACTGGTCCCACGAGAGCTTACGTGACCTCTACGAAGTTTCGACGCCGGAAGTGGACCGCTTGGTAGCGGTCATCAACTCCGACCCGCACGTTTACGGGGCGCGCCTGATGGGCGGCGGCTTCGGCGGCAATGTCCTGGCCTTGATCGCCACGGAGCGCGCGCCGCGACTGATCGCTCGCGTCCAATCCGAATACTACGACCCGCAAGGGCGTGATGGTTTACAAGAAGGGTCGGTGATGGTCTCGACGCCGGGCGAAGGCCTCTCGACTATTGAGCTATAGCGGTTTTCACTCTTGCGCTTCTTTGCGCCTTAGCGCCTTGGCGAGAGACATAGCCCCTCGCCAAGGCGCTAAGGCGCAAAGAAAAGCCGCGTGCATCAAAACACCCTGGCTCCTTCTGAAAGGCTAGAGTCTCAAAATTACCGATGGCCACTGCAAACCAAGCTACCTCAGTTAACCGTCGCCCCATTCACGCCCTCCGGTGGTGGATCGGCGGGCTGCTGTTCGCTTCGACCGTGATCAATTACATCGACCGGCAGACGCTGGCGAACCTCGCCCCCTTCTTCAAGGAGCAGTACCACTGGACCAATACCGACTATGCCAACATCGTGATTGCGTTCCGGGTGGCATACTCCTTAGGGCAGACGCTCCTCGGCCGGGTGATGGACCGGATCGGCACGCGGCGGGGGCTGACGATCTCAGTCATCTGGTATTCGATTGTCTCGATGCTGACCGCACTCGCCAACGGGTTCTACAGCTTCGCCGCCTTCCGCTTCCTGCTCGGGGCGGGCGAGTCGGCCAACTGGCCCGCCGCGACTAAAGCCGTCTCGGAGTGGTTTCCCAAAAGTGAGCGCGGGCTGGCCACGGCTCTCTTCGACAGCGGCTCGTCCATCGGGGGCGCGATCGCGCCCTTCCTCATCATCCCGATCTACCTGCGCTGGGGCTGGCGCCCGGCGATCATCATTCCCAGCATCCTCGGCTTCATCTGGCTCATTGCCTGGCGGTGGCTCTACTACCCGCCGGAGATTCACCCGCGCGTCAGCGAGGCTGAGCGAGAGATGATCCTCCAAGACAAGCTGGAGTCGGCGCCGGAAAAGAGCGACCGGCCGCGACTGCGCTGGGGTGAACTCCTCAAGCTGCCGCAGACCTGGGGCACGATCGCGTCCAAGGCCCTGACCGACCCGGTCTGGTTCTTCATCGCCGACTGGTTCCCGATTTACCTCCTCTCCAAAGGCATCAAAGTCGAGAACGCCTTGATCGGGTATTGGGTGCCTTTCATCGGCGCCGACCTCGGCAATTTCTTCGGCGGCTGGCTGTCCGGGTATCTGATCAAACGCGGCTGGCCGTTGGGGGCGGCGCGGAAAGCCCTGGTAGTCTTCGGCGGCTTCGGCGTCACGCTCCTGATCCCGACCATCCTCACCACGAATCTGCTGCTGATCACGCTGCTCTTCGGCCTCGCGACCTTCGCCTACGCCGCCTTCTCGACGATCGCCAACGTGCTCCCGTCAGACATCTACACCAGCGAGTCGGTCGCCTCGGTCAGCGGGATGAGCGGGACCGGAGCGGGAATCGGCACGATCATCGCGTTCCTCTTGGTCGGACACTTCTCAGACGCCCGGCAGGCCCAAGGCACTCACTCCTTCGACCCCATCGTGGTGGTGGCAGGGCTGGTTCCATTCGTCGGGATGATTGTCGTCTTGCTGCTCGTGCGCAACACGCGGGCGACTGAGGAGGGATTGGTTCGGCGGATCTGAAGGTAAGGTTTAGGTATGAGTACCTATCAGCATTCGAGCCATTCATCAAGCTCCTGAGCAATACCCTCCTCGGCGAGGGATTGCTCTACTTTTGGGTCGAGCTTAGCGCACTCCCTGGCCAGGCGATTGCGGTCTAGGCGCGCCAGTTTGTCTTGGATCGCTTCTTGGATGGCGCGGCTGCGATTTGGAAATACTTTGCTTCTGACCAAGCGGTCCAGCTTGGCGAGAATTGCCTCATCAATCGTGATCGCCACCTTTGCTGTGCTCACCGTTTATCTCCTAATCCGGGATGATCATGCGTAACGGTTGAATATCTATTTCTTTGCCGCAGCCTCCAGTTCAGCCAGAAGCTGGTCTAACGCTTTCCTGTCCAGCAACCGACCATTGAGCACCACCGAGTTTATCTTCGTCGTGTTCCGAATGTCTTCCAGCGGATTGGCTTCGAGCAACACGAGGTCAGCGAGCTTGCCCTTTTCAACCGTGCCGAGTTCCTTCTCCTGGCCGAGGAAGCGCGCGGGGTTGAGTGTGGCCGCCTGCAATGCCGCCATGGGGCTGAGGCCCGCCTGGACCAGAAGTGCCAGTTCATCGTGGAGACTGAAGCCAGGGAAGCAGTAGGGATTTTCCACGTCGGTCCCAGCCAGAAACTCCACGCCTGCCCGATGCATCAGACCCACGAGTTCAATTTGCTTCTTGTATCCTAGCCTTGCCAGGTCGAAGTCTTCCGCCGTCCTTTCTCTGAAACGGAAATCGGTTGAGGGATCCCACTCGGTTCTCAATTGGGTTGGCAGGTACTTGAGGCGCGGGTCGTTCCGGAAATTGGCGTCGTCAATGAACGCAGCGGTGCGTAAAAGGGTGAGCGTCGGGCACTGCCAGGTGTGGTTTCGCTTGAGGCGTGGGAAAAGGCTAGCTGCCTTCTCCGGGCTGAAGGTCTCCAGCATCATGCGGGTCAGCGGCCGAGTGTGCGTGCGGCTTGGGAGTCTCTGGCCCGGCGGCGGATTGGAGAAGGCGTCCGCGAAGCCTTGACGCAACTCTTCTTCGCGAGTGGAGCACGCCTCGAGAATGCCCGTGAGATGCTCGATGCTGCTCTGTCCAGCATCTGACGCTTCACCCGCCGAAACTGAGTGCGGGACGTGTCCGGCAAAGGGAAGCCCTTGCTTCTTCGCCTCATCCGCGAGAGCAAAGTAGGCCTCCCGCGGAAGCAAGGAGTAGACCTTAACGAAATCGGCGCCCTCCTGCTTAACCTGCATCACCGCCTGCCGAGCTTCGGCTTGGTTAGCGACACCAATCGAGCCGGGCCAGATTGGTTTTGGTCCATCCACAATCGTGCTGGCGATGACCATTCGAGGACCCAGCAGAGATCTTTCCTGGATCTCTTTACGCCACTCAAAGTGTACCGGAGCGCCCCACATGACCCGCACTCCTGTAACACCGTTGGCGATGAAGAGCCGAAGATAAGCTTTGTCATACCCGTACCAGTGGACGTGCATGTCCCACAGGCCGGGGATCAAGAACTTGCCAGTGGCATCTATCACCTGCGCGTCTTTCGGAATCCTGACTCCAGCCGTCTTGCCAATCACCGTGATGCGATGGCCAGTCATCATCACTGTCATCTCAGGCTTTGGAGATGCGCCGGTGGCATCAATGACCGTGACGTGCGTGAAGACCAGCGATTTGGGTTGAGACTGTGATTGCGCTTTAGCGAATGGTAGGGTAAACAGCGCGACCAATACCAGAGGCAATATTATTCTCTGCATACAGTTCTCCCTATCCATAGTGACCTGCGTGAGCGGCCTCACTTATTGTTAAGGCTGTGCCCCCATCAATTCAGCATTTGCCCGCTGAATCTCCTCAGGAAAAGTACGAAGCGCCGCGGCAACCCGCGCCTGAAGGTCTTTCACAACCTCGGGATGATCTGCCGCCAAGTCATAGCTCTCCCCCAAGTCCACGGTCAGGTCATAGAGTTCCGGCTTCTTCAGCGTCACGTTCTTCTGCTGCCCTGAAGCCGCCGTGTAGCGCGGGATGTTCCAACGCGCCACGTGAATCTTCCACCGCCCGGCACGCGCCGTCTGGAGATAGAGGCCATCAAAGAAGAGATACAGATTATCCGGCCCCTTCTTCTCCTGCCCCACCAAGAAGGGCAAGATGTTTTTGCCGTCCAAAGGCAGCTTCGAAGCCGAAGCCAGATTCTTCTCCCCCGCCAGCGCCATCGCGGTCGGGAAGAAATCGATCGTGGCCACCGGCTCGTCCGACACGCCGCCCGCTTTGATGTGGCCCGGCCAGCGCACGATCCCAGGCTCGCGCACGCCACCGTCGTAGGTCCAACCTTTGCGGCCACGCAGCGGGCCGGGGCTGCCTTGATACCACGGGCCGTTATCGCTGGAGAAGAAGATGATCGTGTCACGGTCCAGCCCCAGCCGTTTGACGGTCGCGAGCACCTGGCCGACGCTCCAATCCAATTCTTCCACCACGTCGCCGTAGAGCCCACCGGCAGACTTACCCCTAAACGCCGGCGAAGCGTGGAGCGGAATGTGCGGCATGTTGTGCGGCAGGTAGAGAAAGAACGGGCGCCCTTTTGATCGCTCGATGAAGCTGACGGCCTCCTCCGTGTAGCGGCGCGTGAGCGTGTCTTGATTGACCGGCTCCTCGATGACTTCGTCGTTGCGCTTGAGCATCGACGGCAGCATGTCGTTGCTGTAGGGGATGCCGTAGTAATAATCGAAGCCGTGGTCTATCGGGCGGTGCGGCGCGAGGTGCCCGAGGTGCCATTTCCCGACGCAGGCCGTTGCGTACCCGCGAGCTTTCAGCGCCCGCGCCACGGTCGTCTCCTCCTGCGGCAGCCCGGTCTTGTCTTGAAAGGTGAGGACGTTCGCCAAATGCATCTGCTGCGCCCCCATTCTGGCCGCGTAACGGCCGGTCATCAACGCCGCGCGGGAGGGCGTGCAGACCGGCGAGACGGAGTAGAAACTGGTCAGGCGTAAACCTTCAGCCGCCATCCGGTCAAGGTTGGGAGTCTTGATCGCCTTCGCGCCGTAACAACTGAGATCACCGTAGCCCAGGTCATCGGCGTAGATGAAGATGATGTTGGGCGGGCGCTGAGCTGCGACATCCCCGGTTCCCCATAGCTTCGCGCCGCTGACGATCAAACCAACTGCCGCGACGAACAGAAGCAGGCAAGAAAGTGATGTGGTTTGGAGTACCGCCTTGAGGCGGGTTTTTCGCAGAAAGCAAAACCCGCCTGAAGGCGGTACTCCAAACTTCTGGTCCTCCGAACTTCTGCTACTGACGAATGATCGCATAAATGTACTCATCGATGGTCTTCCCGTCCTTGGTCACGCTCTTCTTCATCCGGCCTTCAAACTCATATCCGGCCTTCTCCAGTACGCGCATCGACGCGGGGTTCCACTCGAAGACCCCGGCGTAGATGCGGCAGAGGTCGAAATTGGTGAAGGCATATTCGGTCACCGCCCGCACGGCTTCCGTCACGATCCCGCGGCCCCAGTATTCTTCACCCAGCCAGTAGCCGATCTCGGCCGACCGGCGGAAGATGTCATCTTTCAGGAGCAGGCCGATGCCGCCGACAGCCGCCCCTTCGACCACAATCGCAAAGCTGGTGGCGGGGCTGACGGTGCTCGCGTGCCGGATCCACTGCTCCGCGTCGGCCGGCGTGTAAGGATGGGGGAAACGGTCCCGCAGGTTGATCCATATCTTCCGGTTGTTCGCATGGCGGACAAGCGAGGCTTCGTCTCCCGGTCGCCAATTCCGAATGATGAATCGATCAAGCTTCAACTCCAACACGGTCCTCCAGCTTTTCTAGAAGTTGCAGCCAATGGCGCGCTGGTGCAGTACGGGGAGCGCCAGCGACCTGAGCCTCGGCCAAAGACGCCATTCAGGAAGCTCAGGTCGCTGGCGCTCCCCGTACTGCACCGATTATTCGAAGCCGCGCAAAGGCATCCCTGGCCCTCGCTGTAGCCAGTTGTCCGCCGGGTAGCGGCAATGGCCTTCGATGACGTGCAGCGAATAGGCGTGGCGCGACTTGGGGGATTTGTTCGCCCGGCTCAAATGAGGGAGCAGGCCATGCAAGACGATCAAACTCCTCTGCGGCACTTCGAGCGGGACCAACCCCTCCTGCGGCCAGGGGCTCGGATCATAAACCTCGAAGCGGGTGCCGCCGCCGGTTGAGCGCACGAAGCGTGATTTAAGTCCCTGTCGATGGCCGCCGGGAAGGGCCCACAGGCAGCCATTCTCAAGCGTCGCGTCTTCGAGGGCGAACCACAGGCCGACGACGCTGAGGGGCTCGGTATAAAGAAACGTGGCGTCCTGATGGCAAGTCACTTCGCCCCCGATGTTGGGCTGCTTGAAGATGTACATGGATTGTAAGAGCAGCGGCTGGGTGTAGCCCAGGCCCGCGACCAACTCCGCCAGTTCTGGAGTTCGGGAGAAGGCGCAGAAAACAGGGTCCAAGTCGTGCAGGGCATGGCCGATCTTGTTAATCGAACGTTCCTTGCTCTGGCGCAGCTTGCCGTCGGGGCCGAAGGCGTCCTCTTCGAAGAAGAAGCGAATCTGGTCGCCCGATTCCAGAAAGTAATCATCGCTCGTCCGGGTCTGCTCGTGAGTGGAAAAGATGGAGACCGCCTCTTGAGGCTCGAATCCCACTACCAGCTCTTCAGCCCGCTCACGTAGCTCATCGCAAGCCTCCCGGCCGACGAAATTTTCGAGGACGAGGAATCCGTCGCGCTCGTAGGCGGCCAGTTGTCGGGGAGTGAGTTTCATCATCACAGAGCCCAGAGCATACCTGCTGTTCGTTTTCATCGCAACATCAGTCCGGGGAGCGCGAGCCTGGTATTTGCTTGAACGGCTCTTTCCGGGAACATCAGGTCGCTCACGCTCCCCGTACTGTCCCGCGATTTAGTTCCATTGACTTGCCCTCCAGCCACCAATACAATCGCCTTCCGGTGCTAGATCGCTTCTCCTTATTCAAGCAGTTTTTTAGCCGGTTTTACGCGGCCACGCAAGCCTACTCGCAAACTTGACTCGCATTTCCGACAAGGAGTTCCAACTATGCGCACCATTCTGCCCCTTCGACCACGCTGGGCGCTAGCCTTGACTGCCCTGGCTTTGCTCAGCGCGGGCCTCTTTGCTCAGACTAAAACCCAAGAGCCCGATGAAGATTTCGCGCGGGCCGTCAAAGAGTGGACCACGAGGCCGGAATTCATCAGCCCGCTGGTCGATCATCTGCCTAAAGTCTCCGGCATCCCTTCGCCCAAGGACGTGCTGGGGCACCACATCGGCGCCCCAGGGAAGCTCACCTATTACGCGGAGGCGGTGAACTACTACCGCGCCCTGGCCGCGAAGACGCCGCGGGTGAAGGTCATCCCGATCGGGACCACTGACGAGGGGCGCGAATACGTCGTGGTCGCCGTCAGCTCCGAAGATTCGATCAAGAACCTCAATCAATATCGCGCCTACCTCGCCCAGCTTGCGGACCCGCGCAACCTGACCGACGTACAGGCACGCGAGGTGATCGCCAAGGCCAGGCCGATCTACCATCTCATGGGCGGCCTTCATAGCGCGGAGACCGGACCGCCCGAGATGCTCATGGAATTGGCCTACCGGTTGGCGACCGAAGATTCTCCGACCATCAAGCAGATTCGCGACAACGTCATCGTCACCATCACGCCGGTGGCCGAGCCGGACGGGCGCGACCGGTATGTCGATTGGTATTATCGTTACAAGATCGACGAGAAGAGCGAGGAGGAGAGCTTCGGCGGGCCGCCGTATTGGGGCAAGTACATTTTTCATGACAACAACCGCGACATCAACTACTCGCAAGTGACGATGACCGCCCTGCTCGACTGGTACCTGCAATGGCACCCGCCGATTATGCACGAGCTGCACGAGTCGGTGCCGTTTATGTACACCTTCAGCGGCCAGGCCCCGCAGAATCCGACCCTCGACCCGATCCTCTACGGTGAGCTGCCGTGGTTCTCGAACTTCGAGATGGCGCAGATGATCAAGTATGGGATGCCCGGCGTCTGGACGCATGCCTTCGTCGATATGTGGTCACCCGGCTACCTGGGGTTCATGGCCTCGAACCACAACGGCATGCTGCGAATGTACGAGACGTTCGGCAACGGCGGCGCCAACACGATGAAGCGCAAGGTCGATGCTGGCGAAGCGACGGGCGGCGGGCGCCTGAGCCCTTCCAGCCGCGAATGGTATCGGCCGCTCCCGCCGTACAAAGAAGTCGTCTGGTCGATGCGCAACAACACGAATTATATGGAGACGGGCGTGCTCTCGGCGCTCCAACTCACTTCCTCCTTCCCCAAAGTCGTGCTCGAGAATTTCTACCAGAAGAGCCGCAACTCCATCGAGTCGGGTAAGAAAGAGGCGCCCTACGGTTTCATCATCCCCGCGGGGCAGCGCGATATGACGCGGGTGGCGTTCATCATCAACACGCTGCGCACGCAAGGCATCGAAGTCGGGCGCGCAACCGCCGAGGTCAAGCTGAAAGAAGGGACGTTCCCGGCCGGCTCTTTCATCATCAAGCGCGACCAGCCTTACGGGCGGCTGGCGAAGATTCTGCTCGAAAAGCAAGACTTCCCCGACCCGAATCTCCGCACTTATGACGACACCGGCTGGACGATGGGCTTGATGGCTCACGCGGAGGTCAAGGAGATCAGCGACCGGGCAATTCTCGACGTGACGGTGGCCCCCATAACCAAGCTGGAGATCACCGGGACAGTGAGCGGCGGCCAGGCCGCTGCCGCGTATGCTATCGCGCACTACGGCTCGAATCATCTGATCACTCTCCGCTACCGATTGAAAGACCTCAAGGTCCAGGCCGTCGAGCAGCCGTTCAAGGAAGGCAGTCTGGAGTTCCCCGCCGGCTCTTTTATCGTCCCGGTCAATCAAGGCGGCCAAGATCTCGACCGCCGCGTCAGGGCGGCGGTCGAGCAGTTAGGGCTGACGGCGGCGACGCTCCCCAACTTACCGAGCGTCCCGAAGCACGACCTGGACCTGCCGCGACTGGCCGTCTACAGCACGTGGGGGAACACGCAAGAGGTCGGCTGGGTGCGGCATGCGCTCGACAAATTCGAAGTTCCCTTCGACCTGATCTTCAAAGAGCGCGTGAAGAAGGGGGACCTGCGCGCCGCTTACGACGTGATCATCGTGCCGAACCAGAGTGGCAGCGGCAAACGCCTCGTCTACGACATCGAACCGAAAAGCCGGCCCCTCGCTTACACGAAGACCGACCGGTTCAAGAATCTCGGCCTGTACGGCGAATCCGCAGACATCACCGGCGGCATGGGTCTGGCGGGAGTCGCCGAGTTCGAGAAGTTTGTCGAGGCGGGCGGCCTGCTCATCACGCTCGGGACCGCGAGTTTCTTCCCGCCCGAGTTCGGCCTCACCCGCCGGATTGACGCCGGCCGCACCTCACCGCAGTTTTACGCCCCCGGCCCCATCATCGAGGCGGAGATTCTGCGCCCGGAGCACCCGATCTTTTACGGCTATCCACAGAAGACTGTGCCGGTGCGCTACGCCAACGGCCCGCTGCTCCTGGTGCCGGAAAAGGACCGCGAGCAGCAAATGCTGATGCGGTTCGCCGGAACTGATAAGGCGGTGCTCAGCGGTTTGATGAAGGGCGCGGGCGAGTTGCGCAATCGGCCGGCGATAGTAGACGTGCCGACCGGTCAAGGGCGCGTGCTGCTGTTTGCCACCAATCCCTGCTACCGCTGGCAGAACCACGGCGAGTTCAATCTGCTCTTCAACGCCGTGCTGAATTTCAATGACCTCAAAACGGCGGAAAAGAAATCGGCCGCCCCGGCGGGAGACCGGTAACGAGACTCCAGGCGCGCCCCCGGAGAGATTGTTTTTTTCGTAGTCGAGGGCTTGCCATTTGGTGCCAGGAAAGTGCTATAATGCACGACAATTGACAGCGGAAAATACCCAATGGCTGAGGACGCTGTCGAATAGGGTGGGGCCTAACGGCCCCACCTGCTATTTAACCCCCTTGCCCATTCCTCATTTACTTTCCAAGGTCGTAGAGATAGGCGGGTCGTGACGAACGGGATGGCGTCACTGTTGGCTGGCGAGGTTCACATACCGCCGACACATCGGGCACCACCAGGTTTCGGGGTTCCTGTCCTGAAGGTCCAATTGATGGCCACACTTTGGACAAAGCTCGCTCTCCTGTTGAGCGCTCTCTGTCGGTTCTTTAGCTTCGGGAACGGAGAATAGTTCTGGGTTGCCGTTGTTTTTCATGACTCCTTCAGCGCTAAAAACTAATCTAGATAGTGACGCAGTAGGTGAGGAGTATATAAGGCGCCCACCGATTTCTTCAAGCATTTGAGCGAGTGACGGCCAGCGGCCCAAACAAAACCGGGCTGCCCACTTAGAGCAGCCCGCAATCAACCTAGTAGGAGTGTTATGCCGAGTCTCACGATAGGGCACAGATGTCACGGCCTGCTAGCCGCCCGATGATAATCCCATGACAGCGAAGCCGGAGTTTATCGCCCCGTCGTCCGGGCAACAAAGTCGACCACGATTTCGGCCAATGCTTCGCCTTGATCCTCCTGCAAGAAATGGCCGGCGCCGGTGATGGTGGTATGGGGCTGGCCTTTCGCCCCCGGGACTCGCTGCTGAAAGAGGCGGTCGCCGCCACGCGTGACCGGGTCCAGGTCGCTGAAGGCGGTCAGGAATGGCTTCTCCCAGCGGCTCAGCGCTTCCCAGGCTTTGCGGTTCGCGGGCGCCGCCGGGTCATCAGGCTTCGTCGGCACGAGCAGGGGGAAAGCGCGGGCGCCGGCCTTATAACGGTCATCCGGGAAGGGAGCGTTATAAGCGGCGATGACTTCAGGGGCCAGCTCCGTCTGACACGCCCCCTTGATTATTCCGCCCACGTGGAATTCGGGCACGGTCTGTGAATACTGCTGCCAGCGCATAAAAGCTTCGCTCATCGGGGCGTCGCCGGTCGGCAGGCCGGTGTTCGCCGCCACGATGCGGGCGAAGCGCTCGGGGTGCTCCGCCGCCACGCGCAGGCCGATCAATCCGCCCCAATCCTGGCCGACGAGTGTGATGTTCCGGAGGTCGAGCGCCCGGATGAAACCGGCGATCGCATCGACGTGCATCTGGTATGAGTAGTCTTCCCTCCTGGCCAATTTGTCTGAACGGCCAAAGCCGATGAGGTCGGGGGCAATTGCCCGGTGCCCGGCGGCCGTGATGACCGGGATCATTTTGCGGTAGAGGTAGCTCCACGACGGCTCACCGTGGAGCATCAGCACCGGGTCAGCTGCGCGCGGCCCCTCATCCACGTAATGCATGCGCAGGCCGTTGACTTCAACGTAATGGGGCGCAAACTTGTACCCGGGAAGGTTCGTGAATCGCTCGTCGGGTGTGCGCAACACTTCCATCTTTGCTCCTTATATTTTTAGCAGGTGGCGCGGCGAGAAGTGTTGCTGGTCGCCTTACGCTGCAAGGATGTCAGGCAGTGACGACCTTGTGGCCGGCGCCTGATAATCACCCCGGCACTTGATTTTTACCTACCGTTCGGTCAGTCTACGCGGCGGGCCGGGGGCTGTCAATTGCGCCAGGGTGATTCGCCTGAGGCGGCCGTTGACACCACCTCCCGCCTGCGGTTGGATAAAGCGGCACCAGTTTCAAATTCGACACCCACTTATCCACTAACGAGGAGGGACCCCATGAACCCCATGAACCTTTCAAGGTGCAATCTTTATCTGTCGGTCCTACTACTGATGGCGGTGGCGGCCGGCGTAGGGGCTCAGCAGGAGCCGATGGCCAATAATCCGACGGTCCTCTTGCGTGAAGGGTCTGATCAGAAGAAGGCGCTCAAGATCCATGATGCCATCTATCAGGCCATCGGCTTCGGCAACACGTTTATGGTCACGACGAGCGAAGGGAATGTCATCATCGACACCTCGCTGCCGTTCAATGCCCCCCGGCACACCAAACTGCTCAAAGCCGAGAATGCGGGCCCCGTCAAATACATCATCCTGACCCACGGCCACGGCGACCACACGGGCGGGGTGCCGGCCTGGAAAGAGGCAGGCGCGCAGGTGATCGCGCAGAAGAATCACGTCGAGTTCATGCATTACCAGGCTCGCCTGCGAGGCTTCTTCGCCCTCCGCAATGCCGCCCAGTTCGCGCTGCCCCAACCCGCCGCGAGCGAATGGCCGGGCAACTATGGCGCGAAGATCGAGCCGACCATCTTGTTCGACGACAAGTATGAGTTCACCCTGGGCGGAGTCAAGTTCGAGCTTTATCACACTCCCGGCGAAACTCCCGACCACCTGACCGTCTGGGTTCCGCAATACAAGGCCGCATTCATCGGCGACAACTACTACACCTCATTCCCCAACATCTACACCTTGCGCGGCACCGAGCCGCGCTGGGCGCTGGATTACGTCAACTCGCTCAACCAGGTCTTGGCCCTCAAGCCAGAGGTCGTGCTGCCCAGCCACGGCCAGGCCATTTATGGGAACGCCGAAATCACCCGCCGCTTGACGCGCTACCGCGACGCGATCCAACACGTGCACGACGAGGTCGTGAAGGGGATGAACGCCGGCAAAGATGTCTTCACCCTGATGCGCGAGATCAAACTGCCATCGAATTTGGAGGTGGGCGAGAGCTACGGGAACCTGCCGTGGTCCATTCGCGGCATCTACGAAGGCTACGTGGGGTGGTTCGACCTCAACCCGGCGACGATGTATGAGCTGCCGGCTTCATCGGTCTACCCTGACGTGGTGAAGCTCGCCGGCGGCCCCGATGCCATTGTCAAACTGGCGATGGAGCGTGTTCAGGCAGGGCAACCCGTCGAAGCGCTCCACCTGACGGACATCGCTTTGGCGGCCGACCGCAATCACCGGAAGGCGCTTGAGGCGCGGCTCAAAGCCCTGGAGGTGTTGCGCGAGCGGTGCCGCAACAGCAATGAGCGGGGCTGGCTCGATTACAGCATCAACGTCGTCAAGAGCAAGCTCGCCGAGAAATAGTAGCACAGATTAGCTTGGTACAGATGAGCCAACGCAGGCGAAGAAAAGCTAGACCGTGGATGACGCGGATACGGCGGATCAGCGCGGATCAGATCCGCGGTCATCCGCCGTATCCGCGGTCTATCCCAATTTCCCAAAGTCGCGTGTTTTGATTTAGAATCGCGAGCCCGGCCTTTGGCAACGGATAGAGAACGGATCCCTATGTTGACGCCCTTGTTCCCCCAGCCCAAACCCGTCATCGGCATGATTCACGTCGGCGCCTTGCCCGGCACACCCGCGAGCACTCAGAGCCTGGCCGAATTGGTCGCGCTGGCCACGCGCGAGGCCAAGCTCTACGCGGCAGGCGGCGTGGATGGGATCGGCATCGAGAACATGCACGACGTGCCTTACCTGCGCGGCAGTGTCGGGCCGGAGATTGTGGCGGCGATGACGATCATCGGCCAGGCGGTGAAGACCGAGAGCAAGCTGCCGGTGGGGATTCAGATTCTCGCCGGGGCCAACGTCGAGGCGATGGCCGTCGCCCATGCCGCCGGGTTGGATTTCATCCGCGCCGAAGGCTACGTCTTCGCCCACGTCGCCGACGAGGGCATCATCGAATCGTCCGCCGCGAAATTGCTGCGCTACCGGAGAATGATCGGGGCGGAGCGCGTGCAGGTGTGGGCAGATGTGAAGAAGAAGCACTCGGCGCACGCCATCACCTCCGACATCAGTCTGGGCCTCACCGCCGAGACGGTGGAGTTCATGCGCGGGGATGTGGTGATCGTCAGCGGCAACGTCACCGGCGACCCGCCGAAGCTGGCCGATGTCGCAGAGGCAAAGTCCCACTGCCGCCTGCCGGTGATCCTCGGCTCAGGTGTTGACGCGGGTAACATCGCAAGTTTCTACCCGGCCGCCGACGGCTTTATCATCGGCTCACATTTCAAAGTCGATGGGCATTGGGCTAATACGGTGGATCAGCGCCGGGTGGAAAGTTTGATGGCTTTGGCGGGGCGACTGCGAGGTTAGGACCTGGTTCGGCTGAGAGTGCTGAAGCGGGGTGATGAGGAGCAGGAAGGTTTCATTTTCCATTTTCCATTTCACATTTTTCATTGGTCATTGCCACGCCGATCTTTCCACTGATCAATGACAAATCTCAAATGGAAAATGGAAAATGGATCGGCCTCATCCCGCCCGCAGCAATCACTCGGAGTGGCAGGCCGGCCTCAATCGGCTGGTTCGTCAACCACCAGACGGGCGAGTTGCTCGCGGTGGTAATTCGCGTCGCCGAACATGATCTCCGACGCCTTCGCCCGTTTGTAGTAGAGGTGCAGATTGTGCTCCCACGTGAAGCCGATGCCGCCGTGCACCTGGATCCCCCGGTTGCCCACCTCTCGCGCGGCGTCCGAGCAGTAGGCCTTGGCCATCGAGACGGCCAGGCGTGCGGCCGGGTCGTTTTCGGTGACGGCCCAGGCCGCGTAGTAGACGGCCGACCTGGCGCTCTCGGTCATCAGCAACATATCCGCGCACTGGTGCTGGACGGCCTGGTAGGCGCCGATGGGGCGGCCGAACTGCTGGCGCGTCTTCGCGTATTCGACCGTGTGTTCGAGCGCCCACTGCATCCCGCCCAGCATCTCGGCGCACAGGGCCACGGTCGCGACTCCCATCGATTGGTCGAGCGCGTCTTGTGTGCGGCGACTGAATTCGAGCGCGGTGGTGGTGGGAACTATGACACCATCGAAATCGAGAGTGTAGAGTTTGCGCGTCGCGTCGATGCCGGGAGTCAGGGTGACAGTCAGCCCTTGTGAGCCGCGTTCGACGGGCAGAAGCACGAGGTCATCGCCGCTGCGGGCGACACAAACGATCAAGTCGGCAGTGGCGGCGTCCGTGACGAACTCTTTGCGGCCGGAGAGACGATAGCCTTTTGGCTCCTTCTCCGCCCGCAACTGGACGGCGGCTGGGTTCCAATCGGCGGTTGACTCAAGCAGCGCGACCGTGGCCTTCATCCGGCCGGTCGAGATCGCTTCGAGGTATTGCGCCCGCTGCCCTTCGCTCCCCGCGCGGTCGATCAGCGCGGCGGCCCACACCGTCGAGATGAACGGACCGGGCAAACAAGCGCGCCCCATCTCCTCGGCTACGGCGGCCAGTTCGACCAACCCCAGTCCCAACCCTCCATACTCTTCGGGGATGATGAGTCCGGTCCATCCCTGATCGGCGATCGCCGCCCAGAGTCCTTCGTCATAGGCCGTCTCGGTCTCCATCAGCTCACGAACACGCTCGGCCGGGCATTCGCGGGAGAAGAAGGTTCGCGCCGACTCTTGCAACAGCTTTTGTGGTTTGGTCAGATCAAAGTCCATATTTTTAGTGATGAGTGATGAGTGATGAGTAATGAGTGACGCGTGATGTCTAGGGATTGCGCTCATCACTCATCACTCATCACTCATCACTGTCTTAGTAGCTCTTGGGGAGGCCGAGGACGCGCTCGGCCACGATGTTGCGCTGAATCTCGCTGGTGCCGGCCTCGATGGTGTTGCCTCGCGAGCGGAGGTAGTTGTACACCCAGCGATTGTCATCGAGGTCGGTGAGCTGGCCGTAAGGCCCGAGCGTCTCCATCGCGATTTGCTGCAGGCGCTGATTCATCTCGCTCCAGTAGATCTTGAGGATCGAGCCTTCGGGGCCGGGCACGCTGTTCTTGCTCATCTTGGAGAGCGCCCGGTGGTTGTTGAGGCGGAAGATCTCCAGCTCGAGGTAGGCCTGCGCGAGCTTCTGTCGGATGACCGGGTCCTGGCTTGCGAGCTTGCTCGAACGCACGGTCTGGCGGGCGCGGGCGATAAGCGCGTCCAGGTTGCGCTTAAAAATGACGTAGGTCCCCGTCCCCAGATTCGCGCGCTCATTCATCAAGGTGGCGATGGCGGTCTGCCACCCCCGGTTGATTTCGCCCAGCACGTTGGCGACCGGCACGCGGACGTTGGAGAAGAAGACTTCATTGAATCCGGAGTCGCCGGTCATCTGCCTGAGCGGGCGCACCTGGACGCCGGGGCTATGCATATCGACGAGCAGGGCGGTGATGCCTTTATGCTTCGGCGCCGTGAAGTCGGTGCGGACCAGCAGCAGGCACCAGTCGGCGAGGTGCGCCAGACTGGTCCAGATCTTCTGGCCGTTGACGATGAACTCATCGCCGTCGCGCACAGCCTTCGTGCCGAGCGAGGCCACGTCCGAGCCCGCGTTCGGCTCGGAGAAGCCCTGACACCAAATCTCTTCGGCCGAAAGGATCTTCGGGATGAAGCGCTGCTTCTGCTCCTCGGTGCCGACGGCGATGATCGTCGGGCCGATGAGCGAGAGGCCGAGCGCGTTGATCAACGGCGGCGCGTCCGCCCGCGCCATCTCCTCCTGAAAGATCGCCTGCTCGATGACCGAAGCGCCGCGCCCGCCCAGCTCTTTTGGCCAGGAGAGGCCGGCCCACCCGCCTTCATTCACCTTCCGCTGCCAGGCGCGGAGATATTCGAAGTAGGCCCCTTTCTCCTCCTCGCTTGTGCTGCCGCCGGTCCACGGCGGAGGCACGTTGGCCGCGAGCCAGGCGCGTAGCTCATCGCGGAATTTTTGTTCTTCGGGTGTGAGATTTAAATCCATATGATCTCCTTTTTTCTCTTCACCACCTTGTGCTACAGTAACGAGCGATGAATACTAACGTCGCCATCCTCTCAGCCGCGCTCACCGTCATCGGATTGGTGTTAGCCATCTTCGGTGCCTCCTGGCTTAATCAGCGGGCGACAGAAAGGCTGATTGAGCGGCTGGACAAGCAATTGGATGCGCGCTTTGCTGCGATTGACGCGCGCTTTGCTAGCCTCGAGACGCGCTTTGAAACGATCCTGGCCGAAATCAAGCGCCTTGATCAAAGGATTGATTCGGTCGAGCAACGTCTGGACCGGATCGAGCGACAACTGGAAACTCTCTTCAAGCCTTCCTTGCCGCAACGTTAACTCCGCCCCTCGACTGACTGCCATAACAATTCAGCCACATCCATGACGCGGACATCACGGTCGCCCTGGCGGGCTTTGATGCTGTCTTCGAGCATGGTCATGCAGAAGGGGCAGCCGACGGCCACTACATCGGCGCCGGTCTCCAGAGCTTGTCGCGCCCGCTCCTGATTGACGCGCTGGTCGGGCGGCTCATCGATGAAACTCATGCCGCCGCCGCCGCCACAGCAGAAGCTGCGCTCGCGGTGCTGCGCCATTTCAACCGGGGCCGCGCGCGATGAAAGCTGCACCAGCCGGCGGGGCGCTTCATAGACGCCGTTCTGCCGGCCTAGATAGCAAGGGTCGTGATAGGTGACTCGCTGCTCCGACTGAGGTGATGGTGAAAGCCGGCCCTCCGCGACGAGCTTCGCCAAATACTCGCTGTGGTGATAGACCTCGAAGCTCCCGCCGTACTGTGGATACTCATGGCGGAAGGCGTTGAAGCAGTGCGGGCAGGCAGTGACGATCTTCTTGACGCCGTAGCGGTTGAGCTTCTCCGTGTTCTCCGTAACCAGAGTCTGGAACAAGAACTCATTGCCGATGCGGCGGGCCGGGTCACCACTACACTTCTCTTCCCTGCCGAGGACCGCGAACTTCACCCCCGCGGCTTGGAGCAGTTGCGCCGTCGCCCGCGTGACTTTTTGATTGCGCTCGATGAACGCCCCTCCGCAGCCAACCCACAGGATGACCTCAGCGTCTTTCACCTCGGCCACCGTCGGGATATTCAGCCCCTCGGCCCAGTCGAGCCGCGTGGCCTGCGTGCCGCGGAAAGGATGGCCACGCGATTCGAGCGAGGTGATCGCCTCCTGCATCGTCTCGGGAAAGTCGGCCTCTTCCATCACCAGGTGACGGCGCATCTCGACGATCTTCGGCATCTGCTCGATGAAGACCGGGCAGGCTTCCATACAAGCGCCGCAGGTGGTGCAGGACCAAAGCGCATCCGGAGTGGTGGCGGGCACGGCGCCGATGATCGGCCTTGCAAATGCGGATTGCGGATTGCGGATTGCGGATTGCGCTGCGTCTACCTCTTTTTCTCCTGATAATGAGGAGATGCGAGTCGCAGGAGTTTTTTCAATCCGCATTCCGCGTTCCGCATTCCGCATTCCGCCGCCGTGCATGAAACGCTGCAAGTCTAAAATGATGTCACGCGGCGAGAGCGGCTTGCCGACCGCGTTGGCCGGGCACACCGCTGTGCAGCGCCCGCACTCGGTGCAGGAATCGAAATCCAGCAGGTCTTTCCACGTGAAGCCCGCCAGCGAGTTGACGCCGAGCGCCTCGGCCTTCTCGAAGTCAATCGGCTTGAGCGCCGCCCCAATCGGTTCCAATGAAGCCGTGTAAATGTTCAGCGGCGCCATCACCACATGCGCCATCTTCGTGTAAGGCGCCCAGGCGATAAAGCCGAACACGAGCACCGCATGGGTCCACCACACACTGGCGTGTGCCGTACGCCAGGTATCCTGGCTCATCCAGGGACGCGACAGGCGTGCGACCAGATCGCCGAACGGGGACCAGGCAGCCCAGGGGTCGTTGGTCGCGGCGATGCGCCAGCCTTCAATTAAGAAACCGGTGAGAGCGATGAGGAAGATCGCGACCAGAATCCACGTGGCCTCATCCGTGTAGACCAGTTTCTTCGGCCTGAGGATGAATCGGCGGACGGCGGCGATCGCTACCCCGACGAGCGTGAGGGCGCCGAAGAGGTCAACGACCAGTGATTGGAAGTAGAGATAGAAGGCGCCACGCATGATGTGAACGCCGAAGTCGTAATCGATCAGGACCACGACCGTCGCCACCGTGAGCACGATGAAGCCGGTGTAGATCAGCGTGTGAAAGACGGCCGCATAACGCTCCCGCACGGTGCGCCGCTGCGCTGCCGCGTGTTTGAGCAACAACCGCACCCGCTCAGCCGGGCGGTCAAAGCGATTCGCCGGCAGCCCGCGCTGCCAGACCTTGATGCGCCGGTAGACGCCGTAGGCCGCGACGATCACCGTCGGCATCAGCAGCGCGTACATCACCCAGACGTGGGTGATGTTCCAGAAGACTTCGCGGGTGGCGTTTGACTCGTTCATGGTTGCAGGGCGGCCAGCTTCTCACGCAGGAGCGGAACTACTTTCCGGTAATCCTCGACGATCCCGAAGCGGCAGTGCTTGAAGATCGGGGCGTCAGGATCGATGTTGATCGCGGCGATGACTTTGGCGTCGGAGATGCCGGCCAGGTGCTGGCTGGCGCCGTGGATGGCGACGGCCAGGTAGAGTCCGGGCGCTACTTTTTTCCCAGTCTGCCCGACTTGCCACGAAGGCGGCACCCAGCCCGCGTCGCAGGCCGCCCGCGACGCGGCGACTTGAGCGCCGATCAACGAGGCGAGTTCCTTCAACTGCTCGAACGGCTCCGGCCCGCCGAGCCCGCGCCCACCCGAGACAATCACTCGCGCATCCTCCAGCCTCGCCTCACCACCCGACTCGATCTTCCGCTCGACGATGCGGGTGCGGGTATCAACCGGCAGCTCGACCGCAGCTTTCGCTACCGCCGTCGTCGGGGCCTGGCGTTCCGGGGCAGGCTCGAAGGCTCGGGCACGCAGCCAGACGACGTCCGGCGACCGCTTCAGTTCGATCACGGCCGCCGCCTTGCCGCCATACACGCTCCGCGTCACCCGCACCGCGCTGCCGTGAATCTGAATCCCCACGCCATCGCCCACCGCGCTCCCGCCAAGCCGATGCGCGAGCCTGGGGGCTAGCTCCTGACTGTAAGTATCATTGCCGAGCAAGACGACTCGCGGGGCTAACTGCTGACACAATTGTGCCAGTGTGTGAAGGTAGACTTCCGGTTGATATTCAGCTAACTCAGCTTGGTCGGCAATGGTAACTTTATCCGCCACCGCCGCGACGGCGGAGATCAATGAAGTTTCCGGCGGGCCAATGATGATAGCCTGTAGCTGTCCGCCAAACTCATCAGCCAGGCGGCGCCCGGCGCCAGTGACTCCCTGCGCGGCACGGTCGAACCCGGCGGCGGCAAACAGGCAAACAGCAACATCATTCATAAGGGCTTCTGCCAATGTGGATCAGTACCGCGAGCGGTAGCGAGCGTCGCTGCCACAATCGGGTACGCTTCGGGAGGCACGCTCGCTACCGCTCGCGGTACTGATTTATACGGCTCAGAGAGAGCGCGTGACCTCAAGCACGCGCCGGGCGAACTGCTCGACCTTCTCTTCGAGACTATCGCCGGCCACAAAATCGCACCTCGTCTCTTTGACAGGAATCGACAAGTCGACCACTTCGTAATAGGTCTTCCCCGCCCGCACTTCGGCCGCATTCACGTCAAGCTCATCCAGCGTCCACTTGGTCAGCGGCTGGCGGAAAGACATCATCACATCACGCGTCTTCGGGATGCGCGGCACGTTATATTCATTATTGGTGATGGTGACGACCAGCGGCGGCTTGGCCTCCAGTGATTCCCAACCAGCATCAGTCTGGCGCTTCAGGCGCAGCCCATCGCCGCCGGCCTCCAGGTGATCGACAAACGAGACGCAAGGCAGGCCCAACTCTTCCGCCAACAAGCCACCCGTCTGCCCGACTCCCCAGTCGCCGGACTCGCGCCCGACCATCACGAGATCGAAGGCGCCAAGCTTGCGCACGGCCGCCCCAAGCACTTGCGCCACGGCGAGCGGGTCGGGATGCGGGTGGCCGTCATTGACCACGAGCACGGCGGCGTCAGCCTTCATCGCCAGCGCCTTGCGCAGCGAGTCTTCAGCGCTCGGCGGGCCGAAGGAGAGAGCCGTGAGGCGACCACCCGCACGCTCCCGCAGTTGCAGCGCGGTCTCCAGGGCGTTTTCGCAAAAGATGTTCGTGACCAGATTGGCCGCACCGCGCACGGCCTCTTTCTTCTCCGCATCGACGCGGAAGTCACGCGCCGGCACCTCCGGGTCAAGAATCTGTTTCAGACAAACAATGATATTCACTGGCAACCTTTTACTTGACGGCTTTGGGGCGGCGCCTCGCGGCTCAGCCGACACTAGCATTCCAGAGTTCTCCCCCGCCCTGAAATGGATTTGCTTCGACGGAAAATTGGCAAAGCCAGGACCATTTACCTACCGGACAGTCGGTTAACGGTAAAGCTGAGGGGGCGATTCTGTCAAGAGACCAAGTAGATGTAAGTTCGGGTCCCTGCCTTTTGGTGCGAGAGTGCTCACCTTGTGGTGGGGTTGGCGATAAGTCACAATCTCGGGAAGGCCTGATGAGATGCAAATTTCCTATCACGCATTCTCTGATTGCGAACCTGATTTTCGCGGGCCATCAGGTTTATCTTGTCACCTGTGACTAAACGAGCGATGCCCCCGTGGCTTGTATATACTCTGTTTTGTGTCGAGATGCGACTATGAACAATCAGCCTCCCACCCCCAAACAAAAGCTCTATTGCTATGTCGATGAGAGCGGCCAGGACACCAAAGGCCAGCTCTTTTTAGTTTCAGTCGTAGTGAGCGAGCAGGAGTATGAGGCTTTCTGCCGCGCCCTGGAGCAGATTGAGCAGACAACAAAGAAAGGGTTGCTCAAATGGCATAAGACCGCCTTTGAGCGGAAGGTGGCCTACATCAAAGCGATCATTGCCCATCCCCTCTTTCCGGAGACCATCTTCTTTTCCCACTACACGCAGACGCAAGCGTACGTTGACCTCACGGTGTACACCACCGCCAAGGCCATCATCCAGAAAGCGCGGGGAGACTATAAAGCAACGGTGATCGTGGATGGCCTCAGCGGCACGGAGGTGAGACGCTTCGCAAAAGGCCTCCGGCAACTCAATATCAGAGTGAAGAAAGTGCGCGGCGCTCGTGACGAGGGCAATCCTGGCATTCGCTTGGCCGATGCCATTGCTGGTTTCGTCCGTGATTACCTAGAGGGCCAAGCGTATGCTCAGGCGTTGTATCAGGAGGCCAAAGCCCGTCGGGTCATCAGAGAGGTATAAAAGAAAAACCCCCGTGGTTAGGGGGAACAGCCTAGTTCCGGTTTCCCGGAACACCCGCCATACGGTCGGTATTCGGCTGCCTTTTCGCTTACTAGAATAAAGTCTAATTCCAAGGTTGTCAATTTGCTCGCGTGCATCACCCCTCTGTTCCTCTGCCCTCATCCTGATCCTTGACCTTCTCCATATCGACATTCCGATAGACGGCGCGTGACGGTTGCATTTCACCAGTTCTCTGCTACCTTCCCGCCGAAAACGTTGCGCAGCATCATTGAAGGCCAGGCCCGATGGACTGAAGCAGGCCTTCAGCGTCTCGGTCTGATTAGGTGATGCGCCTTTATTTCGCTTCCCACCATTGACTCTCCCCCATAAGGTCTTTGCACAATTAAGGGCACGAGTGTTCATGAACACAGGTGCCCTCCGGAGCATTTTCAATTATTTCAATCAACCTACTTCTGGTTTTGGCCGCTAGTGCCCGCCCCAGCATTCGCCGCCCGGCTCGCCCCGTTGTGGTAATTCGGATAAGCCGGCCGCTGATGTTTCGGCAGCGGGTTCTTCTTGAGTGCCTCCATCACCACGGCCACCGCCTTCTCAAGCTGCGGGTCGTGGCCCTCGCGCCAGGCTTTCGGATCCATCTCGATTTCGATGTCGGGCGCGACGCCGTGATTCTCGACTTCCCACTTCCCCTCGGGGCTGTAGAAGGCGAAGTGCGGCGCGGTCACTGTCCCGCCGTCGATCAAGACGGGATAGCCGCCGATGCCGATCAGCCCGCCCCAGGTACGCTTGCCGATGAGCGGGCCGATACCCGCGCGGCGGAACATCCAGGGCATGTAATCACCGCCCGAGCCGGCGTACTCGTTGACGATCATCGCCTTCGGGCCGGGCATGGTGCCGAACGGTTCACGGAAGTCCTCGCCCTCGCGCACCGCCCAGTAGCTCATGAGCGGCTTCTTCAGGTAGTCGATGATGTAATCGGCCGCCTGGCCGCCGCCGTTGAAGCGCTCGTCGATCACCGCGCCGTCTTTGTTGAGCTGGGCGAAGTAGTAGCGGTTGAAGTTGGTGTAGCCGCCGCCCGCCGTATCCGGCAGCCAGACGTAGGCCAGCTTGCCGCCGCTCATCTGGTCCACCTTGCGGCGATTGCCTTCGACCCACGCGAGGTTGCGCAAGCCGGCTTCGCTCGCCACGGGCACGACCGTCACTTCGCGCGAGCCTGTGCCGTCCGGGTTCGGGCCGACGCGGATCACGACTTGTTTGTTCGCCGTGCTTTGAAAGAAGCTGTAGATGTTGTCGCTGGCCGTAAGATTGCGGCCGCCCACGGCGAGCAGGTACTCGCCCTCCTGGACGTTGACGCCCGGCTGGGTGAGCGGGGCGCGCAGTTGCGGGTTCCAGTTCTCGCCGTCGTAGATTTTGGCGAAGCGGTAGCGCCCCTGCTCGACACGGTAATCAGCGCCGAGCAGGCCACCCAGTACACGGTTCGGATTTGGCACGTCACCGCCGCGGACGTAAAGGTGGCCGACGGTCAGCTCGCCGAGCATCTCATCGAAGAGGTAATTGAGGTCGGCGCGGTGGGCGAGCGAGGCGAGGTAGGGCTCGTACTTCTTGGCCGCCGCCTGCAAATCGAGGCCGTGGTGATTCGGGTCGTAGAAGAAGTCGCGCTCAATGCGCCAGGTCTCGCGGTACATCTGCTGCCACTCGGCCTGCGGATCGACGTAGACCTCCATCTCGTCGGTCTTGATGCGACCCTCGCCGGGCTTGAGCGGCTGCACGGTCGAGCCGATGAACCAGTTCTCGCCCTGGCGGTAGAGCATCTTCTCGCCATTGGCCGAGAAGTCCAAGGCCGTGATGCCGTCGATCACCTTATCGAGTTTGCGCTTCTCCAGATCGAACTTGTGCAGCGTCCCGCCGCTCACGCCAGGTGTTGGCGGCAGGGCTTCAACGAGGAAGACCATTTTCGCCTTGCCAGCGGCCAAGCCGACGAAGTTGCGCGCCGGGATCGGGAGGGCCAGGATGCGCTGATTGAGCTTGTCGAAATCGATGGCGACCTTCGGCGGTTCTTTCTTCTCGCCTGGCTTGCCGGAGCCAGTGGGTGAAGTCGCGGAAGCCGCCTCGGGCTTCTTCTCGCCCTCAGCCGGCTTCTCGCCTTTCGCTTCGTCCTTCTTCTCATCCGCCACCTTCTCCTCGTCGCTCTCGGGCGCGAGCGGCGAAGGCTCGCTCTTCTGGAGCACGACGAGGTAGGGGCTGCGCGTGATTCTGCTCTGGTGCGCGTTGGCCGACATGTCGAACCCGGAGACCGCCGGGCCGATGTTGGTGCTGGCGAGGAAGTATAGATACTTGCCGCCCTTGTCGAACGCGGCGTGGTTTGCGTCGCTCAGGCCGTCGGTCACTTGATGGGTCTTGGCTTCTTCGAGCGAGTAGACGAAGACGGCGCCGTACCAGGACTCGAGCGGCTTGGTGTAGGCGATCCACCGGCTGTCGGGCGACCAACTCGGGTTGAAGCCGGAGCTGAAGAGTAAGGCCAGTCTCGAGGTGTCGACTTTGACCGGCTTCCCCTTCTCCAGATCGAGGTACCAGAGGTTGAGCTGCTTGTCGGAGAAGGCGATCTTCTTGCTGTCGGGCGACCAGTTTGGCGCGTAGTAGAACGAGGGCGGGAGCGCGATCTTCTTCACCTCGCCCAGCCCGCTTTGGTTCCGCAGGTGCAAGGCGTATTCGCCGGATTCGTCCGAGAAGTAGGCGATCCACTTGCCGTCGGGCGACCACGAAGGGTCACGCTCGGCGATGCCGGGTGTGTTGGTCAGGTTGCGGGCGTTCCCCTTCTCGGCCGGGACGGTCAGGATGTCGCCGCGGGCCTCGAAGACGGCGCGGGCGCCCGTCGGCGAGAGCGCCGCATGGAAGATGCGGGTGCCGACCTTCTCGTACTTGGGGCGCACCGAGAGCATATCGCCGTTGATCCGGACGTTGACCCCCTGCGTCTTGCCCGACTTGAGGTCGTAGAGGTGCAGCGAGCCGAACTGTTCGTAGACGATCGCGCCCGGCCCGTCCGAAGCCGACTTGATGTCGAGGCCGTTGTTTTGAATGAGCTGCGTGACCTTCTTCGAGCCGGTGTCGTAGGCGAAGAGCGTGACAGGGCCGTTGCGGTCCGAGAGGAAGTAGACTTTCTTTGAATCTCCCGCGGGCCACATCGGGTTGAAGTCGTTCGAGTCGGTACGCGGCAGCTTCTCGACGCTCGAATCAGCGAGGTTCGCAATCCAGACCAGGGTGGCCATCCCGCCGCGGTAGCGCTTCCAGGCGTTGAAGCCGCGCGGGAGCGGCACGTAAGCCAGGCGCGAGCCGTCCGGCGAGTACGAACCTTCGAAGGCCATCGGCAGCGGCACCGTAGTCGGGAAGACGCCGTCAATCGGGAGGGTGAAGAGTTGCGCCGTGCGGCCCGTTTCGGAGTTGCGCCCCGAGGCGAAGAGCACCTGCTTACCGTCCGGGGTCCATCCCACGAGGCGATTCGCGCCGGGGTGATAAGTCAGCCGCTTCGGCACGCCCCCCGAGGCGGGGACGATGTAAACGTCGATGTTGCCGTCATACTCGCCGGTGAAAGCGACCCACTGGCCGTCGGGCGAAAAGAGCGGGTTGGTTTCGTTGCCGACGCCGCTGGTCAGCCGGCTCGCCTCGCCGCCTTCGCGCGGGACGATCCACAGATCGCCGGCGTAGGAAAAAACGATGTGCGTTTTGCTCAGCGTCGGGGTGCGCATCAGCAAGGGCTGCGCGGTCTGCCCCCAGCCGAGGCTGGCGGAGGCGAGTAAGAGTGAAAGCGCCAGGATTATTTTGTTCATTGCGATGGTCTCCTTGATGAGGGTTCAAGTAATCTGCTCAACTGTGTTTCCTTCATTTGGTCAGTCCTCCAGCGCGGTCGATCTCCCGCTCCACCTCTTCGCGTTGGCGGCGCCGCTCAGCGTAAATCTCTTCGAGGTGCTGAAGCATCACGTCTTCCTCAACTGCGAACTTGCCCGCCGATTCGAGCCAATCTTTCGCGGTGGAGTAGCGTCGTTTCGGGATGTCCACCTGAATGGTCGTCACCTCGACCTCGGCCAAGAAATGCTGTGCGGCTTCCTTGACGTTGCGGACTGCTTCATCACGCGAAGCGCCTTCGGCAGACATGTTCGGCAGCGCCGGAATTGACGCCCGATAGTGTCCGTTGTGCTGCTCGATAATGACGTCGTAGATCCACATACACGCTACTCCTTTCAGTGATAGGGTAACGCAATTTGCCCGATTGCATTACCCTCAGGAGCAGCCGTTCAGTTGCCCGTGCTAGCCTTCAGCCCGTTGTGGTAGTTCGGGTAGGGCGGGAGCTTGTACTGCGGGCGCGGGTGCTTCTTGAGTTCTTCGAGCAAATATTCGACGGCCTTCTCGAGTTGCGGGTCGCGGCCTTGACGCCAGGCCGCCGGATCGAATTCGACTTCGATGTCCGGGCCGACGCCCACGTTCTCGACTTCCCACTCGCCGTTGAGGCCGTAGACGGCCGCATCGGGCGCGGTCACGCCGCCGCCGTCCATCAACTGCGGGATGCCGAAGGCCGCGATCAACCCGCCCCACGTGCGCTTGCCGATGAGCGGCCCGATCTTCGTCTTGCGGAAGTACCACGGCAGCGCGTCGCCGCCCGACCCGGCGAGTTCGTTGATGAGCATCGCCTTCGGCCCGTAGATCGCGCCCGCGGGCACCGGCACGTCCTGGTTGCCTTCGCGGTAGTGGATCATGCTGAGCTGTTGGCGGCTCAGGTGCTGGACGATGTAATCGGCCAGCAGGCCGCCGCCGTTGAAGCGCTCATCGATGACGGCGCCGTCCCGGTTCGTCTGCGCGAAGAAATAGCGGTTGAAGCTCGTGTAGCCGCCGTTGGCCGTGTCGGGCACGTAGACGTAAGCCAGCTTGCCGCCGCTCATCTGATCCACCTTGCGGCGGTTGCCCTCGATCCAATCGCGGTTGCGTAAGGCTTGCTCGCCCGCCAGCGGCACGACCGTCACTTCGCGCGAGCCTGTGCCGTCCGGGTTCGGGCCGACGCGGATCACGACTTGTTTGTTCGCCGTGCTCTCGAAGAAGCGGTAGACGCTGTCGGTTGAGCGCACGTCGCGGCCATTAACAGCGAGCAGGTACTCGCCGGCCTTGACGTTGACGCCGGGCTGGGTGAGCGGGGCGCGCAGTTGCGGGTTCCAGTTCTCGCCATTGTAAATCTTGGCGAAGCGGTAGCGCCCCTGCTCGACCCGATAGTCGCAGCCGAGCAGCCCGCCGGGCACGAAGTTCGGCCGCGGCTGGTCGCCCCCGCCGACGAACATATGCCCGACCGTCAGTTGATTGAGCATCTCGCGGAAGAGGTAGCTGAGGTCGCTGCGGTGCGCGACGGCGGCCAGATATGGCTCGTACTGCTTCTCGGCGGCTTTTAAATCGAGCCCGTGCGCCTTCGGGTCGTAGAAGAAGTCGCGCTCGCCGCGCCAGACCTCGTGATACATCTGCTTCCACTCGGCCTGCGGGTCAACCCAGACCTCCATCTCGGCGGTCTTCAAAATGTTCGTGCCCGGTGGGCCGCCAGCGCCAGGCCCACCGCCGGGGGCGCCGCCAGGGCCGCCCATCGGCGCCCCCATCGTCGCGGTCGCGGCGATCACCCAATTGCCGGGGCCTTGGCGATAGAGCGCCTTCTCACCGTTGGCCGAGAGCACAAACGCGCTCACCCCATCCAGCGCCTTGTCGAGCTTGCGCTTTTCGAGATCGAACTTGGAGACGATGAACGAGGGCGGCCCGAACGTTTCGACGCTCACCGGCGGGGCTTCCACGATGTAGATCGTGTTGGCCTTGCCCGCTTGGAGGTCGATGAAGTTGCGCGCCGGAACCGGCAGCGCGACGATGCGCTGGTCGATGCCTTCAAAATCGATGCGCACCGGCTCAGCCTCTTTCTTGGCCGGAGGCTTCGCCCCGGCGCCGGCAGGCGCAGTGTCGGCCTTCTTCTCATCGCCCTTCTCCGCGGGTTTATCGCCGCCCTTCTGCTCATTCGCCCCCTCGCCCTTTCGCCCCGTCGCCCCGTCGCCCTCCGTCACCTTCTCCTCATCGCTTTCGGGCGCGAGCGGCGAGGGCAGATCGTTGCGCAGCACGACGGCGTAGACGCTGCGCGTCGGCTGATGCGCGATGCCCGAAAGGTCGGCGAAGCTGATCAAAGGGCCGAGGTTGGTGCTCGCGGTGAAGTAGAGGTACTTGCCGCTCTTATCAAAAGCCGCGTAGCGCGCGTCGCTCAACCCATCCGTGATCTGCTGCGCCTTGCCACTCTCCAGCGAGTAGATGAAGACGGCGCGCAACAGGTTCGGCAGTTGCTTGGCGTAGGCCAGCCACCGGCTGTCAGGCGACCAGCTCGCGGACAACACGTCATCGTTGAAGCCGAGAGGATTGCTGTCAACCTTGACCGGCGCGCCCTTCTCGACTTCGAGATACCAGAGCTGCAGCTTCTTATCCTGGAAGGCGATCTTCTTGCTGTCGGGCGACCACTTCGGCGAGAGGTAGAACGAGGGTGGGAGCGCGATCTTCTTCACCTCGCCCATGCCGGTTTGACCGCGCAGGTGCAAGGCGTATTCGCC